>Ga0208357_1002870_pt1 | contig 11013 bp, 10 predicted proteins | sample NGESurdeep092012_6_FD_184487 | JGI IMG/M metagenome (GOLD analysis project Ga0208357, IMG submission 184487) | Arctic peat soil microbial communities from Barrow, Alaska - NGEE Surface sample F52-2 deep-092012 (SPAdes) | ecosystem: Environmental > Terrestrial > Soil > Wetlands > Peat ... | reverse complement strand
CTCGTAGGGAATGCGCAAGGCCCGGAACAGGTCGTCGTAGAAGCCGTCCTCGCCGAGCAGCAGCCGATGGATCTGCCGCAGGAACTCCCCTGACTGTGCTCCCTGGATCACCCGGTGGTCATAGGTCGAGGTGACTGTCATCACCTTGCTCACCGCCAGATTGGCCAGGGTCTCGGCCGAGGCCCCCTGGAACTGCGCCGCGTATTCCATCGCACCGACACCGACGATGCAGCCCTGGCCCTGCATGAGCCGCGGCACCGAGTGCACGGTGCCCAGCGTGCCCGGGTTCGTCAGCGTCATCGTGGTCCCGGCGAAGTCGTCAGCCGTCAGCTTGTTGGTGCGGGCACGCCGGACGATGTCTTCATAGGCCGCCCAGAACTGCGCGAAGTCGAGGTTCTGCGCGCCCTTGATCGAGGGAACCAGGAGTTGGCGGGTGCCGTCGTCCTTGGTCATGTCGATCGCGAGCCCGAGATTCACGTCGTGATGGCGGATGACCCCTGGCTTGCCGGCGATCTCGGTGTACGCGACGTTCATTTCCGGCAGCGCCGCGGTCGCCTTGACGATCGCGTAGCCAATGATGTGGGTGAACGAGATCTTCCCGCCGCGGCCACGCTTGAGGTGGTTGTTCATGACGAGCCGGTTGTCGGCGACCAGCTTGGCCGGGATGTCGCGCACACTCGTCGCCGTCGGCACGTGGAGGCTGGCCTCCATGTTGGCGACCGTGCGCGCAGCCGCGCCCTTGAGCGGGACGATCTCATCGGAGACGACCGGGACGGCGGGAGCAGCCGTCGTCGTCGACGCCGGCGTCGCGGCGGGTGCAGCTGTCGATGCCGTGGTCGGAGCCGTTGTCGGAGCCGTTGTCGGTGCCGGAGCGGACGTCGCCGGCGCTGGTGCGCTGACGGCCGCGGGAGCCGATTCCTTAGGAGCAGCGGTCGGCGTTCCGTTGCCGTTGGCTACTGGCGCTTTCCCATTGGTCTGCGTTGCCGTCGCGGGGTCGGCGGGGGAGTAGTCGGCGAAGAAGTCCCACCAGGCCTTGTCGACCGAGCTCGGGTCCTTCAGGTACTGCTGGTACATCTCGTCGACGAGCCACTCGTTGGCCCCGAAACCGGCAAACGGATGGGCTGATGTGGAAGACACTGCGGGTTTTCGCCTCTTCGCCAAAAGGTGCGGATGTCAAGAATCTCAAGGCTACCCGTACCTAGGCTGCGACCGGGGATAGCATCACCGCCAACCAACTGCCCTCGAGCGTCTGGGGACGCCAAGACTGTGACCGCCTGCCAGCGTCGCCCCGGCTCCACCAGCAAGCGTCGCCTCGGCTCCCGAGGGCAACGGCTGCGCGGACGGCGGCGGCTCGGCTGGGCAGCGTTGGCGATCTTGGCGCTCGTTCCCGCCCTCACCCTCACCTGCGCGGTTCCGGCGCTCACGACGTCGGCCGTCGCGGCCACCCCGCCCACACCAACATTGGCCGCCCTGACCGCGCAAGCTGCCGCCGTCCAGGCTGAATTGACTGCCGGTGCGAAGACCCTCGACGCTGCCCGCGCGAAGCTCGCCACCCTGCAGTCGGCCGCCGCCGCCGCGACCACGCAGGCGGCAGCACTGAATGTGCAGCTCGCGGGCCTGCGTGACCAGCTCGCGGAGTATGCAGCGCAGCTTTACGTGGATCCGACTGCGCAGGAGTCGATGGCGGCTCTTGCGCAAGGGTCCGACCTCGCGGTCACCGTGCAAGGCGTGCAGATGCTGTCGATCGTGAACCGCGGGCGCGCCGAGGTGCTGCATGCTGCGGTCTACGACGAACAACAGGCCCAACAATTGAACGCCCAGGCTTCGCAAGCCGTCGCCGCAGCGGCCGTTGTGCAAGCCCAGGTGTCAACGCAGGTCGCCGCACTGCAGGCCAAGTCTGCGCAAGCGCAGGCCCAGCTGAGCGCTGCGCAAACCGCGTACCAGACGTCGCTGGAGAAGGCCGCACTTGCCAAGATCGCCGCTGCGACGGCAGCGCACAACTCGGCCGCCCGCGCCGCCGCAGTGAAGCAGGCCAATGCCCTCGCGGCAGATACTGCCGGCGCACCAGGCGGGGCGGCGCTGTGCGACGTTGCGTCAGCCGGGCCATATCCGTCCGGTCCGTGGGGCGGGTATGCGGACGGCTTCGTCCCGTCGTCGCAGTTGTGCTCGATCACCGGCGGTGGCCGACTGCGACCAGACGCCGCGGCCGCATTCGACAAGATGTCGCAGGCCTACGCGAAGGTCTTCGGTTCGAATATCTGCATCACCGATTCGTACCGCAGCTACACCGAGCAGGTGAAGGTGTTTCGCCAGCGGCCGTCACTGGCGGCGGTTCCGGGCACCAGTAACCACGGCTGGGGTCTGGCCCTCGACCTCGGATGTGGCATACAGAGCTCACGCTCGGCGCAATATCGCTGGCTGGTCGCGAACGCCGGCCGCTTCGGTTGGGTGCATCCGACGTGGGCCATGCACGACCCGTTCGAGCCGTGGCACTGGGAGTTCGGCCACCTGCCCGGTGCCGGAGGCACTTAATGTCCGGTGCCGGAGGCGACCTGGCGCCAGGTCGCCCGGCCCCCTTGGACTACAGCGCGGACGTTTACCGACCCAGGAGGGCGGTGAACGTCCGCGCTGCGGTGTGGTCCGCGAGACCTAGGCCAGGGTCGCTAGGGGGTTCTCCAACAGCGCTGTCAGGTCGGCGAGGAACTTCGCACCGGTCGCTCCGTCGAGAGCGCGATGGTCGACCGACAACGTGATCGCCATCGTGTAACCGACCACGACCTGACCGTCGCGGACGACGGGCTCCTGCTTCGTGGCGCCCACAGCGAGGATCGCGGCCTCGGGTGGATTGATCACGGCGGTGAACTGATCGACGCCGAACATGCCGAGGTTGCTCACGCTGAACGTGCTGCCGGTGAACTCGTCGACCTTCAGCTTGCCGCTGCGGGCGCGGGTTGCTAGGTCGCGCGTCTCGGCGGAGATCTGGGTCACCGTCTTTGTGTCGGCGTCGCGGATCACCGGCACGATCAAGCCATCCGGTAGCGCCACGGCGACTCCGACGTGAATGCGGTGGTGCAGGATGAGCTTGTCGCCGCCGAAGGAGACGTTCACCTCGGGATGCGCGCGCAGCGCAACCGCGACGGCCTTGACGACGATGTCGTTCACGCTGACCTTCGTGGCAGCCTCACCGCGACTGGCTGCCAATGCGGCGAGACCCTCGTTGATGCGAGCCCGCGCGGCGACGAGTCCATCGGCCGCGACAACGCTGGTCAGGTAGAAATGCGGAGCCTGCTGCATGCTCTCGACAAGCCTGCGGGCGGTGATTCGTCGCACGTTGTTGAGTGCGATCTCCTCGTCGTCCGGACCGGTCTGCAGTTCTACTGCCGGCGCAGCAGGTGCAACGGCCGGTGCAACGGCTGGTGCGACCGCGGCAACCGGCGCAGCCGGGGCCGCGGTTTGAGGGCTTGGTGCTGAAGCTGTGCCCAGCGTCGCGATCGCATGCTCAACATCGGCGCGCACGATGCGCCCGCCGGGCCCTGAACCGGCGACGGTCGCGAGATCGAGACCCGCGTCGCGGGCGATATTGCGGGCCAGCGGGGATGCCAGCGGGTGCTTGCCATTGGACGCCGGGGGCGTTGCGGTCGGTGCGGATGCCGCGGCCGCGGCAGGTGCAACTGCCGCGGGCTCAGCGGCTGGCGACGGGGCCGGTGCGGCACTTGCCGCAGCAGGCGCAGTGCTTTCTGCCGCGGGCGTGGTGCTTTCTGCCACAGGCGCTGTGCTTGCTGCCGCAGGCGCTGTGGCAGCTCCGGAGCCATCGCCAATGACGGCGATGACCTCACCGATCGGCACCGTCTTGCCGACGTCCACGAGTATCTGCTCGAGAACGCCGGCGTCGTAGGCCTCCAGTTCCATGGTGGCCTTGTCGGTCTCGATCTCGGCGATCACGTCGCCCTTTTCGATCCGGTCGCCGACGCCTTTCGTCCAGGTGCTGACCGTGCCTTCCGTCATGGTGTCGGAAAGCCGAGGCATGAAGACCTGAGGCATCGAGAACTCCCTAAGCTCTGACGCTCAGCCGCGGAAGCGGGTGGCGTCGAGGGTTTCGTGGATAACTTTGAGCAGCGCCGTGGCGTCCGGTAGCGCGGCCAGCTCGAGTGGTTTCGCGTAGGGCAAAGGAATTTCGGCCGCGGCGACTCTGCGAACGGGCGCGTCGAGGTAGTCGAACGCGCCCTCTTGGATCGTCGCGGCGATCTCCGCACCGACGCCGTACGACAGCCAATCCTCTTCGAGAACGACAGCCTTCCCTGTCTTGCGTACCGACTGCAGGATGGTCGAGCGGTCGAGTGGCCGCAGCGATCGAAGGTCGACGACTTCGACCGAGATGCCTTCGTCCTCCTCCAGTCGTCGCGCGACGTCAAGGGCGACGGCGGCCATCCGCGAATACGACACGATCGTGATGTCGGTGCCGGCCTTCGTGACGGCGGCCTTGCCGATCTCGGTCACATAATCGCCGTCCGGTACTTCGCCCTTGGTGTTGTAGAGGGCAAGGTGCTCGATGAACATCACCGGGTCGTCGTCCCGGATCGATGCTGCCAGCAGACCCTTCGCGTCGGCAGGCGTCGAGGGCATCACGACCTTCAGACCGGGTACGTGCGCGTACCAGACCTCGAGGTTTTGCGAGTGTGTCGCGGCGAGCTGCTGACCCCCGCCGCCGGGCGTGCGGATCACCATCGGCACGGTCGACTGACCGCCGAACATGGTGTGAATCTTGGCGGCATGGTTCACGATCTGGTCCATCGCCACGATCGAGAAGTTGATCGTCATGATTTCGACCACCGGTCGCAACCCAAGCATTGCGGCGCCGATGGCGGCACCGACGAAGCCTTCTTCGGAGATCGGCGTGTCACGCACTCGCTCGGGGCCGAACTCGGCGAGCAGGCCAGCCGTGATCTTGTATGAGCCTTCGAAGATGCCGATCTCCTCGCCCATCAAGAAGACGTTGGGGTCACGCAGCAACTCCGAGCGCAGGGTCTCGTTAAGCGCTTGGCGATAGGTAATGACAGCCACAGGAATCGCCTTTCGCTACAGGAAGTGGAGCGGGTCGCCGGGCAACTCGTGGGGTGCGTTCGCCACCGGGGTTGCGTACGCATGCGCGAAGAGCTGGTCGGGACTGGGATTGGGACTGCTGTCGGCGAACTGGACGCAGTCGTTGACTTCGATCTCCACGTCAGCGTCGATGGTCGCGGCCTCGTCGGCAGACAAGACGCGGGCCGCGATGAGCTTCGCCCGGTAAGCGGCGAGCGGATCGAGATCGTGCAGGCGCTGGATTTCCTCTTTACTGCGGTACGTCGCGGGATCAACGACGCTGTGGCCGCGAAGCCGCCAGCTGGTGGCTTCGAGGATCGTGGGCTGTCGTTCTTCGCGAGCCAGCCGCAACGCTTCGGCCATGGCTTCACGGGTGGCGACGACGTCATTGCCGTCGACCCGCACGCCGGGGATGCGAAACGCCGAGCCGCGCTTGTAGAGGTCGGGCTCACCTGACGCGCGCTCGACCGAGGTGCCCATACCCAGGTGGTTGTTGACGATGAGGAACACGATCGGCAGCTTCCAGATGGCGGCTAGGTTGAGCGACTCGTGCCATGCGCCGATGTTGGTGGTGGCGTCCCCGAGCTGACACACCACTGCTTCTGCGTCCGGGCCACCGGGGCCGCGATATGCGATCGCCAGCGCTGCGCCGGTCGCGGGCGGCATCTGACCGCCGACGATCGCGTAGCCGCCAAGAAGTCGCTTCTCGACGTCATACAGGTGCATCGAGCCGCCCCACCCGTGGGAAACCCCGGTGGTGCGACCGAACAGCTCGGCCATCACGCGGCGGGGCTCGATGCCGCGCGCAATCGCGTAGCCGTGCTCGCGGTACGTCGTGAAGAGGTAGTCGTGCGGCGCCATTGCGGCCATCGTGCCGACGACGGTGGCTTCCTCGCCGAGGTTCAGGTGGCAGTACCCACCGATCTTGGCCCGCTGATACATCTCGGCGGTGCGCTCTTCGAACCGGCGAATGAGCTGCATCTGCCGGTAGTAGCCACGGAGCCGGTCGAGCGGTTCCCCGGGAAAGGCCGAGCTCGCGACGGACTTGGTACTCGCCTTTCCGGTCGCCCGTTTCTCACTGCTCGCTGCACGGGTTGCGGTCTTCTGCTGTGCGGGCGGCACGGCGTCTCCTTCGAGGCGGCTCATCAGGTTCCGGGGGTTTGTTGCAGATGAACGAAACGCACGGTGTCGGCTGCGCAAGTGGGGCAGGACGCCGGGGGGTGCTCGCCGCGCGCTTGCGTGCCACAGACCTCGCACACCCACTCCATGGCGATCAGCGCGACGATGTCGGCGCGACTGACGATGCCGACCAACCGACCGCCGGACAACACGGGAACGCGGCGAATTCGCCGATCAACGAGCAGGTGCCGGACGTCGTCGACGTCGGTGTCCTCGGTCACGCTGATGATGCCCGGCGACATGACGTCGAGCGCGGTCGGGCCGTCACGGGAGATCAGGTCGTGCTCGCTCACAAGGCCGACGACAGCTCCGGAGGCGTCAAGGACCGGTACCGCGCTAATGCGGTGCTGGACGAGGAGCTTGGCGATATCGGCCGTGGGCACGTCGAGGCCGACCGTGTAGACCGGCGCCTTCATGATCTCTTTGACCTTCAAGGGTTCCGCCCCGCGCTGCTCCGCGCCGGGCGCCCGTGGACCGCCGGGCTTTAGCCCGGTTCGTACCACGTGGGTCGCGCCGACGACTTGTGGTCGATTGGCGTAGCCGAGCCTACCGGCCGGTAGCGCAGTTGCGTCAGGTCGCGTCGAGGTCGTACGGAGCCGGCTCTGTGAGCGCCCCGAATGGGACTGGCGCCGGCGACGGCGCGCCGCTCGCTGTGGTCGTGCCGGCGGTCGAGGGTCCCCGGCCTGCTGCGGGGGACGTGAGGTCAGAGTCCAGGTCGTCGAGCAGGTGCTTGCGTACGAAGGTGCGGGGGTTCAGGTCAGAGAAGTCGAATTCACCGACGGTGTCACCGAGCTCGGACTTCAACTCGGTGCGCGCGGTTTGCGCCATCTCCCGCAGTTGTCGCAACGTGCGACCGGCGTCGCGCGCCAACTGTGGCAGTCGGTCGGGCCCGAAGACGACGAGTGCGATGACGCCGAGCACCATCAACTTCCACATGCTCAGGTCGAACGGCACGTCGCACCTCCCACTCAGCGCTGGTGGAGCTGGCGAGGAACGAGCCGGCGGAGCCAGCGCGTATGTCGCGGTCTTAGGTTAATGGCGGTTCGCCGCGACGGGACCGTTCGGATCCCCGATTAGTGGCCAGCCGCCCGGTAGCGCTCGAGAACGGCCAGCGGAATGCGGCCGCGATCAGGGACCGCGACCCTGTTCGCCTTCGCCCATGCACGAACAGCCCGCGGATCGGCGGCGACCTCGACGCGGCGTTGCACCACGGTGCGTCCACGGCCACGTCCGGTGGTGCGCACCAATCGGCGTCCGGCCTCGCTGTATGCGGCCATCGCTGCCCGCAAGCGATCGGCGTTGCGCTTGCCGAGGTCGATTTCATAGTTGACGCCATCGAGGGAGAAATAGATCGTCTCCACGGCGCTGCCGCCATCGATGTCGTCGACGAGATTGACCGAGACTCTTTGCGCCATCGCCTGTCCTTGTCCTCGGCTAGCTCGAAACCTGCCGCAATCATCGCAGCCTGCGCCCGCACGCCCGCCTTACGGGTCCCCGCTTCGGTGGCTGTGGTCGGGTGCCAAAGGACTGAACAGCCAACTGGCGAAAGACCTATGGACATTCGGCTGATGGAATATCAAATTGGACTAAGGCAGACTTATCCCCTCAAGCCCGGAGGTGACGCATGGTCGACGCGGATGTTGCAGGTGAGCGCTGGCGCAACGCCCTCGCGGAGCTCGAATACGCGGAACGGCACGGATCTCCGTCCGATGAGGTCGCGCAGCTTGCCAAAGGCGTGATCGAGGCTCGGGTCGCGATGTTCCAGGCCGGAATCGCGCGCGCCCGGGCGGTGCCCCCCTACCTGCTGCCTCCCTACCTGCTGCCCGCGTATGTGCTGCCCGCGTATGTGCAGGTCGTCGCGCTGCCATAGCATCGCGCGTCATGGCCGACGTCGAGCAGCTGACCGGACCCGTTGCATTTCATGCCGAGGGCCCGGTCTGGTCACCCTCGTGGGGCGGATTGCGCTGGGTCGACATGTTCGCCGGCGACGTCCTTTCGATGGATCTCGAGGGCAGTGACGACCGGGACGGTGCTATCGGGCGCCGGCACGTCGGCGCAATCGCGGCTGCCCTTCGCCCGCGACGCGGTGGGGGAGCCGTCATCGCGGTCGAGCGAGGGTTCCTGCTCGAAGATGCGGACGGCGAGTTGACTCCGCTGCCGGATCTGTGGACCGATCCAGGCCTTCGCATGAACGAAGGCGCTTGCGACCCCGATGGCCGCTTCTATTGCGGCTCGATGGCGTACGACAAAGGAGCGGGTCGGGGCACTGTGTATCGACTCGATACCGACCGGACGACGTCGGTGGTCTTCGGTGGCAGCACGATCTCCAACGGTCTTGCGTGGAGTCCGGACGGGTCGCTCGCCTACTACATCGATTCGGACACTCGTCGTATCGACGTGTTCGACTACGCCACGGACGCGGGCCTCACTGGGCGACGCACGTTGGTCGAAATCACTGAGGGCGCTGGCGACCCGGACGGGATGACGGTCGACGCGCAAGGACATCTGTGGGTCGCGTTGTACGCCGGGTCTGCGGTCCGCCGTTATCGGCCGGACGGCGTTCTCGACGGCGTCATCGAGTTGCCGGTGACCAACGTGACGGCGTGCACGTTCGCCGGAGCCGACCTGGACCAGCTCGTCATCACCACCTCGCGAGAGGGCCTGCCGCAGGGCAGCCAGCCCGAGGCCGGGTCGCTTTTCCGTAGCCGCCCCGGCGTGACCGGTCTACCGGTCGCCGAATTCGCGGGCTAGCGCTCCAAGCCGGCGGCCGACGGCCGACACCGGCCATTCTCAGCAAATTCGTGGTCACGTCACAGCAGACGTACAGCTTCACCTGCTGACCTGTCTTCGAGCCTGAGACTCTGACTGCGAGGAACGCACATGCGCGTCACCAAATGGACTGCGGCCAATGTCGTGTTGGCGGCTGTAGCCCTCACCGGCGGCGGTCTTGCGTACGCGACGGTGGGTACGCCGAGCGCCGCTTCGAGCAAGGCCGTCACCCGCACGGCGACCATCGCAAGCGGCACCGTGATGACGACTGTGAGTTCGACCGGCAACGTCACGGCACCGAACAACGTCAACGTGAACTTCGGTACGAGCGGGACGCTCACCGAAATCGACGTGAAGGTCGGCCAGACCGTGAAGCAAGGTGACGTGCTCGCCCGGGTCGACTCGACGGCCGCGAAGGCCAGCTACGACTCGGCGAACGCACAGCTTGCATCGGCGCAGGCAAACCTGACCGAGCTGCAGCAGGGCGTCACGTCGCTGGTGAAGCAGAGCCTCCAGATCTCCAACGCGCAGGCGAACCAGCAGGTGGTCTCCGCCAAGACATCGCTCACGAACGCCGAGCAGGATCTCGGTTTCGACCAGACCAACCTGGCGGCCGCCATCGTGAAGGCGCAGCAGCAACTCGCCAGTGACCAGGCCTCCGCGGGCCAGGACGCGAACACCCTGCAGCTCGCCGTTGCGCAGGCGCAGACCCAGTCGGAGAGCCAGCTGACCGTTGACGAGGCGCAGCTGTCGGCCGACGCGGGGACGGAGAGCACCGACCAGACTCAGCTGAACACGGACCAAGCGAAGTTGACAGCCGACCATGGCACCGGTCCGACGCTGGCTGCCGATACGGCAGCGGTCGCAGCCGATCAAGCCAAGGTTGCGAAGGACGCGATTGCCGTCACAAAGGACCAGGCGACGGTGACGAGCGACGAGAACGCGACGAGTGTCACGAACGCCCAAAACTCGCTCACATCCGGCGAGCTGCGTGACCAGCAGACGGTCAGCAACGATCAGACTGCGATCAGCAACGCCCAGACCGCACAAGCGCAGGGTCTTGCCAAGGACCAGCAGTCGATCACCAACGCGCAACAGGGTGTGACCAACGCGCAGTTGTCGCTCGAATCGACGGAGAACCAAAACGCCCAGAAGACTGCCGCGCCGTTGGCATCCGCGGTCCAGACCGATCAAGCAGCGATCGAGCAGGCACAGGCGCAGGTCGACACCGCGAAGACCACCCTCGATGCGACCGCACTGGTGGCTCCGGCTGCCGGAACCATCGGCGCGATCAACGAAACGGTCGGGCAGACGGTGAGCGCCGGCACCACCTCGAGCGCCTCCACGACCGGTTCGACGACCGGATCATCAACATCCTCGAGCAGCAGTTCGTCGTCCGCCTTCATCACGCTGACCAACCTGACCGATCTGCAGGTCGTGGCCGATGTCGACGAGGCCGACGCGTCGAAGGTGGTCGTCGGTGCGCCCGCAACGGTGACCCTGAACGCGCTGCCAACGCAGGAGTTCGCCGCAACCGTCATTGCGGTCGCGAACAGTTCGACAGTCGTGAGCAACGTGGTTGAGTACCAGGTCACGTTCGAACTCAACAACACCAACCCCGCGGTGAAGCCCGGCATGACGTCGTCTGTCACCGTGACGACGGCCAAAGCCGATGGCGTTCTCAACGTGACGTCGTCCGCGGTGCACACGGCTGGCGGGACGTCGTATGTCCTGGTCATGCAATCCGACGGCACCCAGAAGCAAGAAGACGTCGTGGTCGGCCTCAAGGGCGACACAACGACCGAGATCACCGGTGCGGTGAAGGCCGGCGACGTCGTCGTGCTGCCGGCGACGACGGTCGCGACGAGCACCGGCACCGGAACTACGGGCACCACGCGGACCGGCACCACCGGTCTCGGTGGCGGCGGTGCGGCGATCTTCGGTGGCGGCGGCGGATTCGGCGGAGGACGCGGATGAGCGAACCCG
>Ga0208357_1002869_pt1 | contig 11014 bp, 14 predicted proteins | sample NGESurdeep092012_6_FD_184487 | JGI IMG/M metagenome (GOLD analysis project Ga0208357, IMG submission 184487) | Arctic peat soil microbial communities from Barrow, Alaska - NGEE Surface sample F52-2 deep-092012 (SPAdes) | ecosystem: Environmental > Terrestrial > Soil > Wetlands > Peat ... | reverse complement strand
GTCCAGGGAGAGGTGGCCCGACTTTTGGCGCTCTCGGACACGGTTCCGCTAACGGGCGTAAAGCGTGTCACCCCTACGCCTCTGGGGGCGAGACCTTCATCGCTACGTCAATCAGCCGTAGATGGGACGAGCTCGGCCAGATGGTTCAGCGAGTTGTGGAGATGATCGGGGGAGAAAGGTGGGAACTTTGGCCCTGTTTGGCGCACGTCCTCGGGTACCGCTGACCAATCGTATGAGAGCCTGACCTCAGTCTCGGACGGGCCGAGCGAAGCGAGGTCGTAGCGCCATATCCAGCCACCGAAGCGGAGGACGCCGTCGCCTGGGTCGTAGCCCGGCTTCCAGGAGATGGCCTGCGGCGGAACGAACACCTGGACCACATTGGCCATCTCGTAGTTCCCATTCGGATGACCGGGGTGGTACATGGCCATCCGGAAGATCTGCCCCGACGCCGTCAGGGGTTGGCGGTCGATGGATTCGCTGACCCAGCCCGTGCCGTCAATCGCGGCATGTTTCGCGGGGTCGACGAGCACCGCGAAGATCGCTGCGGCCGGGGCCCTGATGGTGACCGTGGCGCTGACGCTCTCGTTCGTCATGCTGAGGACTCCTTTCGGCCAGCCGATTTAGACGGCAAGCGAACAACCACAAAGCCAGACGCCCCAGCGGGGTAAAAGTCATCGGTCATCGGTCATCCCTCGTCGAGGGCCGGCTACGAATCGCATGCGCTCCGCTCAGCGCAGATCAGCGGGCCTGTTGCAACTCGATGGTGCGGCCACACGGATCGTTGATCCACAACTGCACCACCGTGCCCTGCGCACCCTCGTCGTAGGGAATGCCGGACTTCTCCAACTCGGCTCGGGCGGCGTCGAGGTCGGTGACCTCAACGCACCAGTGGTCGCCCGCCCGGTCGATCGGCGTCCCCAGGGGCTTGGCGTCGACCAGGTGCAGCTGGGCGTCGCCCAGGGCCAGCCAGCTCCCCGAGATGCCCGGGATGACCGGTCGCTCCAACTCCTCGGTTTCGAACAGGTCGGCATAGAACGAGCGGGTCTCCTCGAGCCGGCCATCACAATTCACGCTCACGTGCTGCACTCGGACGACCTTCACGCGGGAACCTCCGGTTCTTCCACTTGTTCCATGAACTCGAGCCGTATTCCGCCCGGCGCCTCGACGAAGGCAATCCGGCGCACACCGAAGCTCCCCGAGACGACCCGCGGTCCCCACAGCACCGTGTGGCGGGCGAGTTCGGCATCGAGATCGTCGACGAAGAGCGCCGGGTGCAGGAACCCTTCCTCGGGCAGCTCGCACGCGTCCTCGTAGATGGCCTTGGTGAACAGCGTGAGGTGCAGCCAACCCAAGGTCACGTCGGCTCGGCGGCCGTTCTCCCAGGCGACGGGCTCGGTCACGGTGGCACCGGCCGCGGTGTACCAGCTCGACGCCGCCTCGAGGTCGGCCACCTTGACCGCCAGGTTGGCCATGCCGGTGACGCCCACTAGTGGAGCGGGGTGCCGTACAGAGAGCCCAGCTCCTCGGCGATCAGTTCGAGCCGCACGCCGTCGGGGTCACTGAAGTACATGGAGATCCCGCTGTCGATGTGGTAATCCACGCCCGCCTCGTCCAACTTGGCCCGCGCCGCGTCCCACACCGCCTGATCGACCGAGAGGGCGATGTGGTGCAGTCCACCCAACACTTCGGCGTACGGGCCGAGGTCGAGGCCGGGGAAGTCGAAGAAGGCCAACGAGTTGTCCAACCCGATGTCGAAGAACAGGTGGGTCGAGCCCCGGTAGTCGCGGTTCTCGAAGATCTCAACCAGGGGAAAGCCGAGGAGCCCCTGATAGAAGCGGATGGTGCGCTCGACGTCGGCACACATCAGCGCGATGTGGTGGACGCCGCGTGCTGTCGAGCGCGCTCGCCGCGCCGGCTCAGCCAGGTACAGCGCTCGCAGTCGGTCCCGTTCACGCTCGGTCGCCACCAGATCGACGCTCATAACCCGAGCAGCCACTCGGCGTTGGCCCCCATGAGGTTGGTTCGCGCGTCCTCGCCCAGACCGTGCGCCGCCCGCTCGGCGGCGGCGCGGGGATCGGCCACACCTTCGGCGTGGGGCCAGTCGCTGCCCAACATGAAGGTCTGGTCCCCCACCTTGGACACCAGCCGGTTCGGCATCTCGTAGGGCAGCGCGGCTACCCGGACCTGGCGCAAGAAATAGTCCGACGGCCGCTCGGCCAGCGGCCGGTATGGACCTCCGTGGCGCAGGGCGTAGAAGTCCGAGGCGCCATCGAGGTGCAGCAGGAAACTGGGCACCCACCCGGCCGTGAGCTCGACCACGCCGATGCGCAGCGCCGGGAACCGTTCGAGCGTGCCATGCAGGATGAGATCGGCCAGCGCGACCGCCGGGGCCAACCACAAGAAGATGGAGTCGAACAGGATCTCGCCGGTTTCCAGTTCACCCTGCAACCAGGCCGGGTGGAGCGGGCTCTCGAAGCCCGAGACGTGGAAGACCGGTGCCACCCCCTCGTCGCTGCAGGCCGCCCAGACCGGGTCGAAGTCGGGATGGGAGAGGGGTTTGCCGTCCACGGGGGCCGGCGCCATCATGGCTAAGCGGACGCCCTTTGCTCGCACCCGCCGGATCTCTTCGACCGCCCAGGCGGGATCGTGCAGGAGGAGGTGGGCCACCCCGAAGAGGCGGTCCTCGCCTTCGTTACACACATCGGCCATGAAGCGGTTGTAGGCCCGGGCGTTGGCTCGCTGCGCGCCACGGTCCCCGGCCAACATCTTCTCCCAGAGCAATCCGAAGTTGGGGAACATGACAGCCGCATCGATCCCGAAGTCGTCCAGCGCGGCGAGGCGCGGCCCGGCTGCGCCGTAGGCCGGGGGCACGCGCCCCTCGAAAGTGAACGGGGCTCGCTCTCCCGCCAGCCGCAAGAGGCGGTCGTCCCCGATGGCCGCCGACTTTTCGGGGAACGGGATCTCGATCGGCGACAGCTGGGTCCCACGCCAGGTGAGCCAGGGCCAGCCCGCCTCGTCATCCTCGATGGCCAGTGCATCGGCCCTGGACGCCGGGTCGATGTGCTCCACCCAGGTGTCACGAGCCTCGAAGAGATGCTGGTCGACGTCGATTGTCCGCAGCGCCATGTGCCCTCCCAGCGCACAGTACCAGCGGTCTCGGCTCCCGGGATAGCCCGCTCTACCCCATTCCGCCGCGATCGGCTGCGCCTCTTCACCTCGTCGGGGTGGGTGGGATCACGCGGATCACGCGGAGCACACGGGGCACCGGCCGCGGGATCCCTACTCGGCCACGGCCCCCCGCAGCCCCGTCAACCACTCATCGGCCGCCTGCCACGCCGCATCGACCTGGCGTCGCACCGCTGGGCCGTCAGCGCCCGCCGCTGGATATGAGCCCAGGAATTTCACCCCGGCCAAGCCCGCATGCAGGTCACGTAGGCAATCGGCGATCACCTCGTCGCTCAGGTGGCCGCTCAGGTCCATCACGAAGCAGTAGTCACCGAGGTTCTGCTTGGTCGGACGGGATTCGAGCTTGGTCAGGTTGATGTTGCGAGCGGCGAACTGGCCCAGCATCCCGTGCAGGCTGCCCGGGTGGTCGGCCCGTTGGAAGCACACGATGCTGGTCTTGTCGTGCCCGGTCGCTCTCGGTACCAGGGCCCGGGCCACCGTCACGAACCGGGTCTGGTTCTCGGGGTGATCCTCCACGTCCTCGGCCAGGATGGCCAGGCCGTAGCGCTCGGCCGCCAGCCGGGGCGCGATGGCGGCGGCGTCGGTCGCCCCGGACTCGCCTAGCACCCGGGCCGCGTCGGCCGTCGAGTTGGCCGCCCGCTGTTCGGCCCCGGGCAGCTGCCGGGCCAGGAACTTCTGGCACTGGGCCAGGGCGTGCGGGTAGGACGACACCTGGCGCAGATCGCCGAGGGCGGTGCCGGGCCGGGCCATCAGATGCAGGTGGATGTCCATCACCACCTCGCGCTGGATGAAGAGATCGACGTCGAAGATGAGCCCGTCGATGGTGGCGCTGACCGTCCCCTCGATGGCGTTCTCGATCGGGACGAAGCCGAGGTCGACCTGCCCTTCGGCCACCGCCTCGAGGACGGCCGTGATGGTGCCGAGCGGTCGCAGCTCGGCGGCGGCCAGGTCGGGCTGGGTCAGGAGCGCCTCGTGGGAGAAGGTGGCGGCGGGCCCGAAATAGGCGACCGAGGTCGCAGGAGGGTTCACACCCGGGCAGGATAGTGAGGCCATGGACCCTTCCTCGCTCCGCACGCTGATCGAACAGGTGGCCTCGGGTGAGTGCACGCCCGATGACGCCGTCCGCCAACTGCGCCGGTTGCCCTATGCGGATCTGGGCTTCGCCCGGGTCGATCACCACCGGGACCTCCGCCAGGGCATACCCGAAGCCGTCTACGGGCCGGGCAAGACGCCCGAGCAATGCGCCGCCATCGTCACCGAGTTGCTGGGGGGGACCCCGGGCCCCGTCCTCCTCACCCGGGCCACCGAGGCGCAGGCCAAGGCCACATCGGCCGCCACCGAGGCCCTCGGCTACGGGACGGGCGAGATGTCGGGTACCGGTCCGACTCTGACGGTGGTCTTCCGCCCGGCCGCCCCCCGCCCGGGCGCCGTGGTCGTGGTGACCGCCGGCACGGCGGATCTCCCCGTGGCCACCGAATGCGCCTCGGTGCTGGGGGCACTCGGCTTCGCCCCCACCGTGCTGGTCGACTGCGGCGTGGCCGGTCTGCACCGGCTCCTGTCCGAGGTCGACCAGCTGGCCGCCGCCGACGCCGTGGTCGTCATCGCCGGCATGGAGGGGGCGCTGGCCAGCGTGGTCGGTGGCCTGACCCCGGCCCCGGTGGTGGCCGTCCCCACCAGCACCGGTTACGGCGCCGCCTTCGAGGGCGTCACCGCGCTGCTGGCCATGCTGGCCGCCTGCGCCTCGGGCGTCACCGTCGTGGGCATCGACAACGGGTTCGGGGCGGCCTGCGCCATCGCCCGCCTCCTGCCGTGAGTCCCGACATGAGCAGCCGAGCCGACAACGAGACCGTGGCCTGGTTCCACTGCTTCGCCGGCATCGCCGGGGACATGGCGCTCGGCTCCCTCATCGATGCCGGAGCCGATGTCACCGAGATCCGCCGCCTCCTCCAGCGCCTCTCCCTGCCCGACTGGGAGCTCGAGGTGGAGGAGGCGCTCCGAGGCGGCGTGGCCTGCACCCGCGCCCTCGTGCGGGGAGGGGACGCCGTGGTAGTGCGCACCCACGCCCACATCGCCGCCATGATCACCGATGCGGCGCTCCCGCCCCGGGTGGCCGATCGCTCGCTCGCCGTGTTCCAGCGCCTGGCCGCCGTGGAGTCGGCCCTGCACCGCCGCCCGGTCGACCAGGTGCACTTCCACGAGGTCGGAGGGCACGACGCCATCATTGACATCGTCGGGACGGCGGCCGCCCTCGAGGTGCTGGCCGTCGACCAGGTCACGGCGTCGGCGGTGGCCACGGGGACCGGCATGGTGCGCGCCGCCCACGGGCTGCTCCCCAATCCCTCGCCGGCCACCGTCCGATTGCTGCAGGGCGCTCCCACCTACGGTCGCGACACGCCGTTGGAGCTCACCACGCCGACCGGAGCCGCCCTGCTGGCCGCCCTGGCCACCTCCTTCGGCCCGCTGCCCGCCATGGTGGTGACCGCCTCGGGCTTCGGCGGCGGCGCCGGCGAGATGGACGAGCTGCCCAACTGCACCCAGGTGGTGGTCGGACAGCGCCAGGCGGCCGGCGCCATCGGACCGGGCCAACCGGCCCTGGTACTCGAGGCCAACCTCGACGACGTGACGGGCGAGCAGCTCGGCTACGCCATCTCCTCCGCCCTCCACGGCGGCGCCTTCGACGCCTGGGTCAGCTCGGTCACCATGAAGAAGGGCCGGCCGGGCCATGTCCTCCATGTCCTCACCGATGCGGCCCACCTCGAGGCCCTGCGCCACGTCATCCACACCACCACCGGGACCTTCGGGGTGCGGGCCACGCCGTTGGAACGTTGGCCGGCGGCTCGCACGTTCGACCGGGTCACCATCGACGGCATGGTCGTCCGCATGAAGGTCGGCGGGGGGCGTGCCAAGCCCGAGTTCGAGGACGTGGCGCGCCTGGCCACCAAGACCGGAGCCGCCGTGGGCGACGTGGCCTCGCGGGCCGAGGAAGCGTGGCGGCTGGCCCAGCGTGAGGTCGGCCCCGAGCCGGGCCCGGGCGACGACGGATCGTCGGCCTGATGTTCACCTATGACGAGGACATGACCGAGCTGGTCCTGGAGTACTGCAAGGAACGCCTCGCCATGGACCCGGTCCCGCTCGATTTCGGTGGCCTCCAACGAGACCTGGCCCTCGAGCTGACCGGCCTGATGCGGCCCGAGGGCAACGAGGCCGCCGAGGTCATGCGCCTCTTCGTGGACAAGCTGTCGACCGCCGTGGTGTCGTGCGACAGCCCGCGGTTTCTGTCCTTCATCCCGGCCGCCCCGACCAAGGCCTCGCTCCTCTTCGACATGTTCGTGTCCTGCTCCTCGCTGCACGGCACCTCCTGGCTGGAAGCGGCCGGCGTGGTGGTGGCCGAGAACCAGGCGCTCGATGTGCTGGCCCGCCAGGCCGGGCTCCCCGCCGGCGCGGGTGGCTGCTTCGTGGCCGGCGGATCGGCCGGCAACCTCTCGGCCCTCCTGGTGGCCCGCGACACGGCTGGGCACCGGCAGGGCGGGGACGGTCCCGCCCGTCCCCTGATCGCGGTGAGCGACGACGCTCACTCCTCGGTGGGCAAGGCACTCCACGTCATCGGCGTCGAGGCATTGATCGTGCCCACAGAAGACCACCGGCTGACCGGCGCCGCCCTCTCGGCCGCCCTGGCGGGCCACCCGCGCGCCGATGACGTCATCGGCGTGGTGGCCACCGCCGGGACGACGAACGCCGGCATCGTGGACGACCTGGCCGGGGTAGCGGACGTGGCCGAGGCGCGCTCCCTGTGGTTCCACATCGACGGCGCCTACGGCGGGGCCGCGCTGTTCGCCCCGTCGGTCCGGGACAAATTCGCCGGCTTCGACCGGGCCGACTCGTTCATCGTCGATCCCCACAAGTGGCTCTTCGCGCCGTTCGACTGCGCCGCGCTCATCTACCGCCGACCCAATCTGGCCAAGGCCGTCCACACCCAGGACGCCTCCTACCTCGAGGTGCTGCACAGCGAGGACCCCGAGGAGTGGAACCCGAGCGACTACGCCTACCACCTGACCCGGCGCGCCCGTGGGCTGCCGATCTGGTTCTCCATGGCCGTCAACGGCCTGGACGCCTACCGCGACGCCGTCGAGGCCGGGCTGGCCATCGCCCGGGCCTCGGCCCAACTGATCACCTCGACGCCGCAGACCGAATTGGTGCGCGAGCCTGAACTCTCGGTGGTGCTGTTCCGTCGGCCGGGATGGAACAAACTCGACTACGACGCCTGGTCGGCCCGGTTGCTGTCCGACCAGACGGGGTTCGTGACGCCCACGACCTGGGAAGGCGAGACAGTCGCCCGCTTCGCCTTCCTCCACCCCGGCACCACGCTGGACATGGTCGCCGAGATCCTGTCCACCATGGCGTGACCGGTCCTCGGGTGGAAGTGGACTGCCACATCTGCGCCGACAACGCACGGGCGGACGCCGGCGCGGAGCCGTGGAGTGTGGCCCGGCTGGAGACGGGCTACGTCCGGCTCAATCCCAACCAGTACTTCACCGGTTCGACCTTCTTCCTCACCAAGGTGTGTGTCCATGAGCTGCACCTGCTGGACCGGTCCACCCGCCTCAAGCACCTGGACGAGATGGCGGAGGTGGCCGCTGCCATCTTCACCGCCTTCTCGCCCCGCAAGCTCAACTACGAGGCCCTCGGTAACAGCGCACCTCATCTGCACTGGTGGCTGACCCCGCGCTACGCCAGTGACCCTCGGGGTTTCGCCCCCATCTGGGAGGACCTCGAGTTCCTGCGGGCTCAGTGGACGGGCGGGTGCCGCCCTGATGACTCCAGCCGGGTCCAACTCGGCCGACAGCTGTTGACCGCGCTCGCGGCGCGGGACGTGGTCATCGAGCGGGCGTTCGCCTAACCAGTCGACCCGGCCCGGACCTCGGTCATCACGCCATCCGGCTCCTCAGGTCGGCCACTCCGGCCCCTTCGAGTCCGTCCAGGCCGGCAGCCCGGCCGGTCATGATCATCAGCAGCGACAGGGCAGGACCCGACACCTCGGGACCGTCCCCGTAGGTCCAGTCGACGTCGGTGGCCTTCAGGCGCAGGCCGGCGATCCTCTTCTTGGCCCCCACCGGGAAATTGGCCTTCTTGTACAGGTCGAGGCAGGCCACCTTCGCTTCGGGCAGCGGCTGGTGATCCAGTCCGAGCGGTCGGGTGATGTCCTCGGTGTGCGTCACCACTTCGCCGAGCATGGTGGCGACGGGAGCCGGCGCTTTATTGGTGGTGGTGGTCCGGGCACTGAGCCGCTCGATGATCTCGGTGGTCGGCAGTGCGCCCAGCGTCCGGGCTTGGCGATCCATCATGGCGTTGAACCGGAAGCCGCTGGACAGCATGCCCGACATGAACGAGCCGGTGGTCTGCTCGGCGCCCTGCACGATGTGCCCGGCTGTCATCTGCACGGTCCAGCCCGAGCAGAGCGAGGGCTGCGACCACTGGTCCGGCGTGAGCGTGGCCAGCATGTCGGCCGTGGCCGCCCGTTCCCCGTGAATCAGCTTCCAGGTCGTCGCGTCGTCCATTGACTCACTCCTCTTTCCGGGGTCCGGCACCCAGGGGGACCGGGCACGGCTCGTAGTGCTCGCACTGCTACGACGAACAGCATCCCGTAAATCGACAGGGGCGGGCGGTTCCCCGGTTCCGGCTAGACCTCGGTGCGCTCCCAGGCCCGGCGCAGGACGGTCACCAGGGTGTCGACATCCTGGGCCCCGGGCACGGCCCAGGCGCCGTTGATCACGAAGTGGGGCACCCCGGTGATGCCGAGCTCTTGGGCGGCCGCTTCATCGGACCGCACGTCATCGGTATGGGCATCGCCCGCCAGCACGCCGCGGACCAGGTCGGGGTCCAGGCCCGCCGCCGTCGCCGTCTGCTGCAGGGTCTGGTGGTCCGAGAGCAGCGAGCCCTCGGTGAAATACGCGCCGAACAATCCCTTGACCACCGCCTCCTCCACCGGCGTGCCCCGGGCCGCCTGGGCCACTCGATGGGCGTCGAAGGTGTTGCCCAGTTGGACCCGGTCGAAATGGAATTCCATCCCGACCTCGGCCCCCATGGCGGTCATCCGCTCGTGGCCGGCCGCCACCTGCTCCGGGCTACGGCCGTACTTGGCGGCCAATATCTCCTCCATGGTCTGCGACCGTTTGGCGGGCGCCCGTGGGTCCAGCTCGAACGAGCGGTGGCGCACGGAGATCTCGTCGCCGTGCTCGAACTCGGCCCGGGCCCGGTCCAGCCGGTAGATCCCCACCGCGCACCAGGGGCACGCAAAATCGGACCACACCTCTATCTGCACACCCGGTCAAACGCCCATGACGTGGGGTTATTCCCGCGGAGTAATTCTCGTGGGGTTATTCCCACGCCGAGATGTCCCAGCCCTCCGCGGCCGCCATCAGGGCCCAGCAGGTGGCGCCGTCGAGGGACTCGCGGATGATGTCGGCATGGCCGGCGTGCCGGGCCGTCTCCTCGATCAGGTGGAACAACACCCAGCGCGGTGAGTAGACCAGGCCTGCCGGCAGCCAGGGGATGCCGGTCGGTGTGGGCGTGAGCGGGGCGCCCAGGTCCGGGAGGTCGGTCACGATCTTCTCGGTCTCGACGGCCACGTCGGCATAGAGGCTCAGGACGTCGGCCAGGGTTTCCCCGTCGGCCAAGGCGAAGCCCCGTACGTAATCGTCGGTGGCAAAGAAATGATCGGTGCTGCCCTCCTGCACGAACGAGACCATCCAGCCCTGCTCGCAGAGCGCCACGTGCTTGACCAACCCGGCCAGGGTGAGCTCGCTGACACTCGGTCGGGCCATGGCCTGCTCGTCGGTCAGGCCATGGGCGGCGTAACGGATGGCGTCACGCTGCTGGGACAGGAACGACAGCAGGGCGTCACGCTCGTCGACAACGGGAAGCACGGGTCCAGGCATGGCTTCTTCTCCGTTTCTGCCGGCCGGGCCGGCACTTGGTTGTGACTCCATGGTGCGCCTCCAAAGTGGCCACGTTGTGGCCACTTTTAGTGGGAAACTGGCCATATGCGAGCCGATCGATTGGTGGCCGCCCTGCTGGTCCTCCAAGCCCGAGGTCGGATCACCGCCCACGCACTGGCGGAGGAGCTGGAGGTCAGCGAGCGCACGGCCCGCCGTGATCTGGAGGGCCTGGCCCTGGCGGGCATCCCCGTCTACTCCCAACCCGGTCGAGGCGGCGGCTGGACCCTCATCGGCGGGGCCAAGACCGACCTGAGCGGGCTGACGGCGGCCGAGGCCCGCACGCTGTTCCTGGTCGCCGGCCCGTCCGCCGCCACGCCCGAGGTCAAGGCCGCCCTGCGCAAGCTCGTCCAGGCCCTCCCCCCGACCTTCCGCCCGGGGGCCGAAGCCGCGGCCGGCGCCGTGGTGCTCGACCCGACCGGGTGGGACCACCGACAACTGCCGGCGCCCGACGCCCTTGAAGACCTCCAGATGGCGGTGGTCGACGGTGTGCAGGTGCGCATGGACTACACCCGGCGCGACGGCGCGGCGCGTGGTGCACCCGCTCGGCCTGGTGGTCAAGAACCAGGTCTGGTACCTCATCGCCCACACCGATGTCGGGCAGCGGACTTTTCGCGTGAGCCGAGTGCGCTCGGTGGCGCGGACCGATGAGCCGGTGCAACGACCCGAGGGCTTCGATCTGGCTGCGGCGTGGCGGGACATCGTGTCGACGCTCGATGACCAACGTGCGCCGACTCGGGTGGGCGTTCGGACCGACCCCGGCACGGCGGACGTCTTGGGCTACGTCTTCGGCACGCGGATGGTCGAGCGGGTTTCCGGGAGCGACGGTCAGGTCG
>Ga0208357_1002868_pt1 | contig 11021 bp, 14 predicted proteins | sample NGESurdeep092012_6_FD_184487 | JGI IMG/M metagenome (GOLD analysis project Ga0208357, IMG submission 184487) | Arctic peat soil microbial communities from Barrow, Alaska - NGEE Surface sample F52-2 deep-092012 (SPAdes) | ecosystem: Environmental > Terrestrial > Soil > Wetlands > Peat ... | reverse complement strand
TCGGAATCGCCCTGCTTGTCCTGCAAGCCAGCGCGGACCTGGCCATGATCTACACACCCTCCAATCTAGGGCCGGGCAGGATTCGGGTTCTTATCGCAGGCCTGCTGATCGCCGCAGTCTGCACGCAGGTTGCCTGGGATCTCCTCCGGATGACGCGGAGAACCATTCGCTCCGCTGCATGGTTCACCGCCACTTTGCTGATCCTCTTCATGTTCTACAACGTCGTCCGTTCTCTGGCCGTCGGCCTGGGGATCCTTCGCGAGCCATTGATCCTGTACCGCGAAGAGGCCATTACCTTCGGTCTCTTCATCGCGGTCGCGCTGGGCATCGCCTTCGGCTTCTTCTGGATGACAACCTCAATGCTGACTACCGGCCTCGAACAGATGGCCAGCACAGATCCGCTCACCCGTATCTACAACCGCCGCGTCTTCCAGATGTGGTGCGAGAAAGAGCTTATCCGCGGCCAGCGCACGGGTACGCCCTTTTCAGTGCTCATGGTGGACCTCGACCACTTCAAGCAGATCAATGATTGCTTCGGCCATCAGGCCGGCGACCTCGCCCTCTGCGCAGTGGTCGAAAAGATGCAGGACTCTGTACGCGGCATCGACGTCCTGGGCCGCTGGGGTGGCGAGGAGTTCGCGGTCCTTCTGCCCGGCGCTGCCGCCGATGCTGCGCTTCTCGTCGCGCAGCGCGTTCGCCGCAACATCGAGCGCATCCTGTTGCCCGGCACGGGCATCCGCAACGGCGAGCGGGTGCAGATGATCAGCGTCACCGCCAGCGTCGGCATCGCCACCTATCGTGGCGTGGACGACACTGTCCACACCATGATGGAGCGGGCTGATATGGCGCTCTATCAGGCCAAAGCGGCCGGCCGCAACTGCGTGCTCGCCACAGCCTGACCCCGATAAATCGATCTCCCGACTCCTGCATCAAAACCCAGCGCTACGTCCTGGCCGATGTTCTCCCTCGCACCACCGTTCGTCGGCAACGCGGTCTCGGTCCACAGTTCACGGCACGCAAATCCAGGACACTCGGCTATAATCGAATCCACCCCGCAGGAGAGTTGGCCGAGTGGCTGAAGGCGGCGGTTTGCTAAACCGTTATAGGACCAAAAGTTCTATCGGGGGTTCGAATCCCCCACTCTCCGCCATGCTTTTAGAAACAATGACTTACAGATAGTGCTACCGGGATTGCTACCGGGTTTGGTAGACTTCCGGGCATGAATCAATCCGTCAATCTAACCAAGCGGGTTCTTACCTCCACAGGTCTGCGATACTGTCCCGTTGTCATGGCCGCAAACGGTCGTGTCCGCCCGGACGTTGTGATAGTGAACGGGAAGGAAGAACGGCACCCCGAAGGCGCCTACTCGATTGACTGGCGCGAGGATGGGAAGCGTAAGCGCAAAGCCGTAGGCAAGGATGCAGCGCAAGCCTCCGCAAGGTGCAAGCGCAAGGAAGCCGCACTGCGGGCCGTCTCTGAGGGCATCTCGCTTGCGGAATCTGCGGGCACGGGTACGGGCCGGCTGCTCGATACAGCGATCACAGAGTTCCTAGAGGAAACGAAGCTCTCCAAGAAGCCAAAGACACTCTCGGCGTACACCACGACGATGGCCTACTTCCGGGACTCCTGCCGTAAACAATACCTCGAAGACATCGAACGGCTGGATATGCTCAGGTTCGCGGCCTTCCTCAAAGAGAAGGGGCAATCCCCGCGTACCTGCTGGAACAAGTTTAACAATGTGATGTCGTTCCTCAAGGCCAACGATATACGCGGCCTTGTGCAGAAGAACGATTGGCCGAAGTTCGTAGAAGAGGAGCCGGAGGTCTATGAGACGGAAGACCTCGCCAAGCTGTTTGCTGTATGCGATCCGGAGGAGCGTTTGCTTTTCGAGTTCTACCAGATGACCGGGATGCGCGAGCAAGAGGTCATATATACGACCTGGCCGGATGTGAGCTTTACACGCCGCACCGTAACGGTGCGATGGAAACCTGAGTATGGGTGGACGCCGAAGAACTTCAAGGAACGCGAAATCCCTATCCCTGAGAGGCTGTGCAGTGAACTCAAGACAGCGAAGGCAAAGGCCAAGGGATGCCAGCTTGTCTTCCACACGTCTGGGTTTCTGCCGAGGTTCGACGCACTCCACGTCCTCAAGGCAACGGCGAAGCGGGCCGGACTAGATCAAGAGGAGTTCTGGCTCCACAAGTTTCGTTCGACATTTGCAACTTGGAGCCTGTGGGCTGGCGTCGATCTTCGGACGGTACAGAATTGGATGGGTCATGTCGACATGGAGTCGACGATGCGATATCTGAAGCCTTCCCGCAGTCAGACGGTGCGAGACAAGGTAAACGAGATATTCGCGTAGTGTCTGCGGTATCTCGAATTAGCTTGATTTTATTGAGTATCTGTGATACTATGGTTTTCGTTCCCAGATAATCAGAAATTGAATCGACCCGTCAGGGTACGACATTCGTTTGTCTGTGACCCATCCCACAATATGCGGTGACGTTGCCTGGATAGCATGAGGGGCGCTTCGTAGTGGGCTGGCGTAACCCGTGCGCGGGGCACGTACACAGTACGCAGTGCAACTCAAAACTGAAACACCTGTTGTGGGCATTCGAGAGAGGATTGCTGCGTTCGGCAAGGCAATGACCGCCGAACAGCTCGCCGATGTACTCGGCATCTCGGCAATCACCATCTATAAGCACGCCAAGGCGGGGAAGATTCCATCCTTCCGCGTGGGAACGTGTGTGCGCTTCTGCCCGAAGGCCGTCTCCGATTGGATGGTCACGCGATGAACACCGCCCTAATGTTCTCGTCCAAAACGGACCTCTGGTCAACGCCGCAGAACCTATTCGACGAACTAAATTGCGAGTTCGGATTCAACCTGGATGTCTGCGCGACTCCAGAGAACGCAAAGTGCGAGGACTTCATCACAAAGGAGCAGGATGCGCTGAGTGAGGCGATGTGGCCCCGCTGGAAAGGTATTCTGTGGATGAATCCGCCGTATGGCAGAAACATAACCGGCAAGTGGGTCAAGCGGGCTTACGAGGCAGCGTCTGAGCACGGTGCTACGGCTATATGTTTGTTGCCCGCACGCACCGATGTGCAGTGGTGGCATGACTTCTGCATGAAAGGAGAGGTTCGCCTCATCAGAGGTCGTCTCAAATTTGGGGGCAGCAAGAGCGGCGCTCCCTTTCCCTCAGCAGTTGTCATCTTCCGAGGCTCAAAGCTCTCGCAAATTATTCAATAACTCCCTGTGGACAACTTCGCCTTCTATTCGCCGCTCGCGTTCGCCGGCCTGTGGGATGCGTGGAAAGACCCTGCGACCGGCGAGTACCTGGAGACGTTCGCCATCATCACTACGACGCCGAATGAGCTGACGGGCAAGGTGCATGACAGAATGCCAGTCATCCTCAAGCCGTCCGACTATGACCGCTGGCTTGAACGCGGGATACCCGAGCAGCCGCCCGTTGACCTGCTACGGCCCTACAGAACCAATCCGATGCAGGCCGGCGAGCCTGGATTGTGGGAGTAGCTGCTAAACGTTTGTGGATTCGTTTTGTGTGCCGAGCATCGGGCAGAGATGAGAGCACACACATATCCCTCCGAATTATCAGCGCACACACTGTAAACACGCGCCTATCCCTGTCTTATGCCCTTGGACCCTAAGGGCTTGCAATGGCCGGCAGCGTGGAGCGCGTTGCGATCCTGACTCCCTGGGCAAAAAGGAGTCTCTAAAGCATGCTTCGTTCGGCCCATGCCGGGGGAGTCCGCCCGCTCCCACCACCATCGCGCAGCTGCAGCGCGGCCAAACGGCCAAACGGCCTAACCGGATCGAACCTGAGCGGACCGAAAAGGGTGTCATGGGACTCCTATGGGACTCCTATGGAACTCCGGCCCGATTCAGAGCCGTAACGTCCCTTTGGGACTCCAACCTCCCGCTACCTGCCCACATGCGTATACGCTCACCGGCCCACTACAGACCACCTAAAAGCGTCGATGTCCTTTATGTGTATGAGCATGAGATTACCCCGCCGCTTCGATGCGGTGATGAAATCGCTGCGTGAGTTATCGAGCAGCAAGAGCGAGAGAGTCCGGCTACAAGCCGCGTTGAGGATGTCGGACATCCTTCTGGAGCATCAACGGTCACAGGAGCGCGTTGCTATCGCCTTAGAGCGTGCAGCGGTCCGTAGGGCAGAAGCAGAGCCACCCGAGGCGACTGGAGCGGTGCGCGAGAGTGCCGAGGAGTTCATTGCCAGGGTCACGGCGAATCGTAGAGAGGGACTAACAGCAGATGAGTAATGAGAAGATCGAAGGCCTAAGAGCGCTGCTCGCAGATGAGAGCTTACCGCTTGCCGAGCGCAAGACCGCCGCCGAACTGTGCATTGCTGCGCTGGTAGATGCCGTGCAGGCGCCTGGACCGGACGAAGCGGAGGTTGTGGAGCTGCGGACGCCTTGGAAGGGCGACGCGCGGACGTGCAACTTCCTCAGCGACGCCTGGAAGCAGCGGAACGTCGTCTACGGATGGCATGAGACAGGACCCACGCTTTCACAGGCCCTCAAACGAGTTGCCGAACTCTTGAGACTTCGGGCGCTGCTCGGCGTGATCGTGGATGACAGCGCACACAAGCTGGAGCGTTTAGCGGCTTGCCGCGCGTTGTTGGATGAACACCTGGACCCGCGCAACCACTATCGCCGGAATAATTTCACAGCAGAGGACCTGCTCGCGAGGGTGTTGCCGGCGGGTGCATACAAGTGGACCGCGAAGGGGCGGGTACCTGTCGTAAGGCCGCCACAGACGCTTGCGGATTGCTGGTAGCAGGGACACGGCGGCCCCGTGTCCGTATCCGTTACGCCGCCAGAGGGTCCGCCGCGCGTTCCGACAAATGCGGCCAGGCTTTCGAGGGTGTCAGTTCATCGTCGCCTGCCATCCATCGCCAGGCGTCGTAGGCGGATTCGAAGATAAACATGATGGGGTCGTCTTCCATGTCTTCGTACTCGTCAAGCACGTCCTGCTTGGAGAGGTTGTCCTGAAGAACGTGGACCTGCGCGTGGAGACAGTCGCGCGTCTCGTCCGGTCTCAGGGTTTGTTGTGGAAGTTGACTCAACAGCTCATTGAGTGCTGAAAGCTCGCTTGCGATCTCTTCGGCAGTGCGGGTAATTTCAATTGCGGCGATGGTCATTGGATACCTCGGTGTGGTTCTGGAAGTTACGAAGCCTTTGTTTCACACATCGCTAGAACGTCAAACGGTACAAATGTAACTTAGTTGTCCACATTACTAACTAACATTCGTCATTTTTGTCTGTATCTACTTTATCTTTCGCCATTTTGAAACGCGTTACCTGAAAAACGTATTGTGTACATTTCACCCGAAATAATGCACAGAGAAGACAAACACGTGCCGAGCGCCGAGCCGCGCGGTCGTATTCAGTACGCCAAACAAGTTGCGAAGTGTTCGATGTTTCGTTTGATCTATAAGCTCGCAAACCCGCGCCCAGCTTGACAGACCGCCAATTTTCTGCTATAATTCAGTTAGTAAGTTGCGGATCGCAGCCTCACAGACTCTCCGCACAATGCCAGCCCAGAATCGAGACCGTCGTAAGAACCAGGCGACGGCAAGGCACGGGGGGCAAGTAAAAAGGACAGACCTTTACATACACCGCTTTGGTAGTCGTTTCGTTCTACTCGTTCCGGCGCGTGTGTCTATATCCCTCCGGGATGGACATTCAGTTACGCGAGCACACCCCCTCAAACGCGCGGGAACGAGTAAAAGGAACGACTCTCGTAAGAGAAAAAGACATAGGAGAAGATTCCTCTCTCTCTCTTTATCTGTGTATGTAGTCATTCCCCTGTAGTCATTCCCGCTTGCGTGAGGGGGTGTATTTCAGAGAGAAGTGCAGCGCGTACCGTCTTCGCCGTCCTGAATGGATGTAGAACGACGCGCGGGAACGTCCTGTAAAACTAATCGGTCCAGCGGACCCGTAGGAGACATGCGTAAAGAAACCATCCACCCGAGCGAACAGCCGTTTGCCATCGATCTAATCTCACCATTCAGCACATTCCACAATGGGCAACCAAAGCCCATCCCATACCTCATCGATGGTCTGCTTCCCCAAGGCGCGTTTAGCATTCTCGCCGGCAAGCCGAAGTCAGGCAAGAGCAGTATCGCGCGGTACGAAGCCATCTGCGTTGCGAAGGGACAGCCATTCCTAGGGCGAACCGTTACGCGTGGTGAAGTCCTGCTCATATCGCTCGAAGACCCTCTCAACCATGTAGACAACTGTTTGATGTCGCTGGGTTGGAATCCTAAAAAGGACGCACCCATCCACATCGTTACCAAGTTGCCCTCCAGCATCGACAGCTCGATTGCGGCGATAGAACACGTCCTAGAGCAAAAGCCAAACATCCGCTTGGTTATTGTTGACACCTTGGCAAAGCTACTTCGCGTCGATGATTTCAACGATTACAGCGGAGTGCTCCCCCAAGTTGAGAAGGTACACGATCTCGCCCGAAGGTTCCCTCATCTCCACATTCAAGGGCTCGCACACTGCAAAAAAGTTAGGACCGACGACCCCTTCGACAGCCTTCTAGGCAGTACGGCCCTCCGTGGCGAAACCGATACGACCATCGTCCTCTACGACGACGCCAAGCAGAGGGTGATTGCTTCAGAAACTCGCATCGGCAGAAACATCCCGCCAACGTTGCTACGCGCGTCCATCGTAGAGAGTACAGGAGCGCATGTCGTTGCCGGCTTCGATCTCGATATTCCTTTCGCCGATTGGAAAAAGACACAGACCGATAAGGTTGAGCACAGACACAAGGTATCCCACGAGGGACGCATCATAGCCTTTCTTCAGAGTCGACCGAATCTGACCGCACCTCAAACAATGACGCTTAGTGAAGTTGAAGGAAAGAACTCATACAAGATTGAGGCTATCGAACGGCTAAAAGATGCGGGAGTCGTCACAGTTACGGGAAAGAAACAATCTCCCACGGACCCGCTGACACTGCACCTGGAATCAGAATCGTTGCGTATGCACGAGTTCATTACCAGGTTCAATCCATCGGGAGGTAACGATGACGATCACGAATAACAGCGGAACAGTCGAATCCATCTCTGAGCTAAAAGGATTCTGGGCGGTACTGTTTCCCGGAGCCGTGCCGCCTGAAGACTCGCAATGGGCGCTATGGATTCTGCGACACGACGAAGCGACAGTGAGACGCGGCATTTCCGAGTTAGCCGCGAAGTATAAAAAGCTCGGTAGCGAGATGGATTCGGTTTATATGCGAAAGTACGCGAGTGCCGTTATGAATCGACTCTCTGAAACACACGAAAGGACAATCCAATGACCACCTACAACCTAAACCAAACCCCCACAGAAGACAAAATCGTCGCGAAAGCAGTCGAACGGCTTGCGGCAGTCATCACGCACGGCGGATCGGAGAAACTTAGCGGCATTGCCGAAGAGATGGTCCGCGCCGGCGAGGCGATCTTCGCAGACGCGAGAGCCGGCCTGGAGCACAGCTCCGTCAAGCCAACACAGCAGTAGCGCAGCACCGGGCCGTCCAAAAGCGGCCCCGCTTCACCCATCCCAGACAAAGGAAACATGAGCGGTAGTGAAATCGAAACGGCAGAAAAAGCCGTTGCACAAGACGCCGAGACAACACCGGCACATGAAAAACTAAGGCGCCGGGCACATGACCGATTCATCTCCACCCGGACACAGGAAGCCCTAAGCGATGCGATCTATGCCGTACAGACTGTTACGGTTTTCGACCATGCTCGAATAGTCGAGCAGTTAGCGGCAAGACTAAACGAGTATCTCAACGTTTCCCACCTCAAAGAGTTCCGTAATAAGGCTGTCTCTTTTGTCACTCGGCAAGCTGAGCTGGCGGCGAAGATACATGTGCTCATGCCCGAGTTGGTAGAGGTGGCGCGTGGTGTACGGGGATGCCAAGACTCCGGGCATATCGCGGCAATGATTTATCGCCGGACCCCGGAGTACACAGGGAGCATAGAGGATGCGGATGCACTGAGGGAGTGGGCGACAGCTACGACGGTAGGGGAGGCGGAAGGTGTCGCAGCTCTTGCCGCATGGATTGAAGAGCATCGAAAAATCGTGTTCGATGGGATTTGGAGCATTTTTCGCGATTGTCTTGACCTCGGCATACATGACGGCGTTATAGATGAGTTGGCCGCTGACGTATGGCGATGGGCTTCGCACAACACAGTTTCGCTCCTGGAGTCCAAGGTTCCCATCCACTTGCGATTGCGGGGTAAAGCGTCTTCAGTAGCGCGGACCTGGAAAACCATATATCTCAGGGAACGTGAAAACAAAGGCGGGGAGTTTGTGAAGCTCGAAAAGCTCGCCCGTTTCGAGAACAGAACCGGCACAGTCGCAACTGAGGTAATCGATCTTGAGGCTATCCACAACCCGATAATCATTCGGGAATTACCTTGGACGCATGCGGACCTTGACCGCGAACTTCGCCGGGCCGGCCTTTTCCGAGTCGATGACGCTATCGAGCATCTTTGCGTTGCGGCCTGAAAAAGCGTCGTTGTCCTCTATATACGACGGGCCGCCACAGTAGGAGCTACAGAGCCGGGATACACCGGCCAGCTCCGAAGAGGCTTCCTTCCATCCCAGCGACCAACGATAGAGCCATAAGGCCCGCGTATTGTGATACGCCACGTTGCAGGAGATGGAGCAGCTTTCGCCGTTCGTAGCAACGTGAGGAATGAGATTGGAGCGATTGATTCCAACCGTCTCACTGTGCGCGTTTGCGCGAAGCCGTTGCAGCACAAAATCCATTCAGAGGAGCAGTGAAGAAAACAGAACCCGCGCCGGTCGATACGCGCCAGCGCACAAACACAACCGAAAAAGAACGGTTTGAGCGTTACGAAAACACCTTCACAGCGGTTACAGAGTCTTACATCCGCACCCGTCACCTGGAGCCGGTTATCGCGTTTAAGATTGATCCTGATCCGACAGAGCGGGCGGAGAAACTAACCCTGGATGGCATTCACTTTTGTTGTGACGTAGAGGCCGCAACCGAAAAAGCCCTTGCAAACCGCTTGGACCTTCAGGCCGCATGGTTTTCACTTGTGGCCGGTGAGTTTGTCGAACGCAAACTTTCTCAACAGATCATCACGCTCTGCGGTCGAATTTATATCGCACGCGATCTATCGCCTCATAAGTATTTCCGCCCTAACAAACACCCCCGGAAACGGGGTACGCGATGACGTACAAGACACGCAATCACGGGCTCGCCGGGCTACTTCGGTGTTGCCGACGCACGGGAGCTGCTAGAAAACCTCATAGCGGTCAGAAAGACGCTAGCGTCAGCAATAGAAAATGGCGGAACGTGGGAGAGAGCAGTCCATGATAAGGGTCAATACTAACGGAATCCATGAGATAGACTTTAACTTCGACGGGACGACCACCGCTGCGATTACCTCGCCCGGCGTGGTAACTGTCACCCATGCTGGAGTTGCTACCGGCATCACTCAACTTACCGGTGATGTGACTGCCGGGCCGGGCTCGGGTTCGGTGGCGGCGACGGTTGTGAAAGTCAACGGAGCGGCTGTTCCTGCGTCGCATGCCTATGTAGGGACCAACGGCAGCAGCCAGATCATTGCCGCGACGACACCACTTCTCCCGGCCAACAACCTCAGCGACGTAGCCAGTACGTCCACGGCACGAACGAACCTCGGCCTGGGAACGATGGCAACGCAGAACGCTACGGCGGTGGCGATCACGGGCGGAACGATTGAAGGCACAGGAATCACAGTCGGGGTAGGAACCGCCTCACCACAGGCACCTTTGCACGTAGCCGGCTCTACCAACGTGATGCGGTTTGATAACGTGGGTATTCTCAACAACCCTAACCTTTGGATCACTCAGAACGCCTACTTCGACGGAACCTGGCACCGCATTACCAGCGGAAGCCCTGTAGCCGGTTTCAACTGGGTGCAAAGCTCTGGGTTGTTGTCATTCGTATCGGACACATCGACGACAGGAACCCCTAATCCCGTTACGATAGCTACTCTGTCCGAGACGGGTGCATTCACCGGAAAGAATCTGGCCATCACTTCGGGCGGCGGCGGTTCGCTGACCTTCCAGGATGGGACGACGCAGAGTACGGCAGCGACCAGTCCGACGCTGCAAACCAACGGCACCAACAACACCGTCCAGAACAAGCTGAATCTGGTGGCTGGATCGAACGTCACGCTGACGGCGGACGGCTCGGGCGATGTGACGATTGCGTCTAGCGGTGCGGGTTCCGGCCCCAGCATTGTCGATTATGTTACTTCGACTACTGCGTACACCACCAACTACACCTATACGCCAGCGACTCTTGCAAGTGGGACTTACCGCGTCTCTGTGAATGCCCACCTGAGTGTATCCGGTACGGGGGGTGGGAGCGCATTCTTTACGGGCGTTCTGTCCTATACCAACAAAGCGAGTGTCGTGCAAACCGTGCCTTTGTTCGACACTACGCTCCCTGTCGTCACGAACGCACAGGATGTGCTTACCAATCCATTTGTGTTTTGCAGCAATGGATCGGCTGTCAGTCTTAGCTTCAACGTGACGACTAGTCCGTCTGGGGTCGTTGGAACCTTTACCGTAAGCGCGATAGTGATCGAGCAGTTAGGCACATGATGATTACAGACCGATTGATAGAGCTTGGCCAAAGACGAGCCTGTACTCGCTGGCATAGGAAAACAGAATGAGTAGTAGACGAGAGATGGCCGGACTTATCGATTACACCGGCACAAAGGTAGGTAGCCGTTCTCTCCACTGACGGATGATCTTTGTACCCGTCTTGAGGCGACGGCGATTCGCATCTGAAGCAAGATTCTCAATGCGGCCTCTCCGTCTCGGCCCTGATAATCCCCAGGCATTCTCCTGGATGCGACAAACGAGGACGGGGCGCATTAACTCCACCCGCACCTTCGGGGGTGGTGGCGCCCCGAACTGGGCTCGCCATTCGGACACTAATTCCGAACGTCCCATCT
>Ga0208357_1002867_pt1 | contig 11021 bp, 8 predicted proteins | sample NGESurdeep092012_6_FD_184487 | JGI IMG/M metagenome (GOLD analysis project Ga0208357, IMG submission 184487) | Arctic peat soil microbial communities from Barrow, Alaska - NGEE Surface sample F52-2 deep-092012 (SPAdes) | ecosystem: Environmental > Terrestrial > Soil > Wetlands > Peat ... | reverse complement strand
CAGGGCGGCGGGCCGATGAACATCGCGATCGGGCTGGCGCGGCTGGCGAACCGGACGGCGTTCTTCGGGCGGATGTCTCGCGACCCGCTCGGGACCGTGCTCTTCCGGCACCTGGAGCGGTCGGGGTCGACACCGGCTACGTCGTCCGGGGGTCCGAGCCAAGCACCATCGCGCCGGTCGAGCTGGCCAGCGGGCAGGCCCGGTATGAGTTCTCATCGGGAACGGCGGACTTCCAGAGGACGGCCGGGGAGATCGCGGCGCTGCCCGCGGTGGCGCTCGTTGTCCACTTCGGATCGCTGACCTCGTGGCAGCCGCCGGGCGACGAGGTGGTCAACCAGCGGATGGCTGAGCTGCGGGCGGCTCGGTGCTGATCAGGAGTGACCCGAACGCGCGGCCCACGCTGCAGCTGCGCGAGGCCGCCGGCGACCGCTTTGACGACGTCGAGCTGAACTTGTTCGTCGCCGCAGTGGGCGAGAGCGTGGACACACTCGACCTCACGATTATTCGCCAGGCCAGCGGTCTCGATGACCGCCAGCTCAGCCAGCTGCCCGGCGTGCTGGTTGGCTCGCCGGGTGAGATCGCTGACCGTCTGCGGCGGTATCGCGAAGAGTACGGCACCAGCTACATCAGCGTCCTGGAACCGCACATGGCCGCGTTCGCCGAGGTCATCAAGCACCTGCGGCCCCGGTCCTGAGGGTTAGGAGGCTCGCTGCGGCATCGGTTCACCGGCCGAGGCCTGAGCGAGTAGAGGCCGGGCGGGGCGTCTGATCAGGGCAGCCACGGGGGCAGGGCGAAGGTTGCGAATGTCTCGGCCGCGTCGGAGCCGTCGACGAGGAATGCGGTTACCGCGGCGATCTTGCCGCCCTCGAGCGACAGGACGTCGATGACTGCGGCACGGTAGCGGCCGGAGCCGGTGTCGAACAGATAGCACCCCACCGCCAGCTGGCCGTTCGCCTGGGCGCTCTGGTGCCGCCAGCGTTCCACCAGGGGGCCGCGGACCAGCCACTCGCGGAGCGACTCGTGCCCCTGGAACCAGGTCGGCGTTGGCGGCATTGACCAGGTGGCGTCGTCGCTGAGCATGCCGAGCAGCGCATCGACGTCGCCCGTCTCAAGCGCGGTCGCGTACCGGTGGGCGAGATCCGCGACGGCCCGGTCGCCGAGCGCGCGCAGGGTCTGCTGCTGGCTGCGGGCCGGCAACGCGGCGCGCGCCGTCGATCGGGCCCGCTGCAGCGCGCTGGTCACCGACGCGACCGAGGTCTCCAGCTGCCGGGACGCCTCCGCCGCGGAGAAGCCGAGCACGTCGCGGAGGATGAGCACGGCGCGCTGCAACGGCGGCAGCTCCTGGAGCAGGATCATGAACGCGATCTCGACGCTCTCCCGCTGCTCGTACCTGGACTCGGGCGATGCCGGGCTGCCGGTGAGCCAGCGGTCTGGGTACGGCTCAAGCCAGATCGGGTCGTTGACGACCTCGTCCATCGGCGCGCCAACGGCGGCGGCCGGCCCGAAATCGGCCGGCAGCTCGCGACGGGAGCGGTGCCTGGTGATGTCGAGCGTGGTGTTCGTGGCGATGGAGTAAAGCCAGGAGCGGATGCTGCTGCGGCCCTCGAACTTATCCAGCCCGCGCCAGGCCCGCAGCAGCGCGTTCTGCACCGCGTCCTCGGCGTCCTGGACCGAGCCGAGCATCCGGTAGCAGTAGGAGCGCAGCTCGCCCTGGTACGTCCCGGTCAGTTCCGCGAACGCGTGCTCATCGCCCAGCCGGGCGTTCTCGAGCAGGGTCGCCTCGTCGAAGGCACTCATCACCATGCCGGTAGGACTCCGCCGGCGCCGCGAACTCATCGCCCGCGATCCGGTGAATTGCCGGCCGGACGCGCTATCGCCTTATTCAGCCGATCGCCCCGCCATCGGACGATGACGTCGGAAAACCGCCAGCCGGGCCGGCCACCCGGTGGTGCACTGAAACCATGACCACCGAACGCCCGCAGGCGCCCGACGGCGACCGCCTCGCGGGCCTGGACCGCCCGCTGCGGAACCGGGTGACGCCCGCGGGCGAACTGATCGCGACCGAGCACCGCGGCACCATGTACGGCAACCGGGGCGTGCTCCACAACGAGGACCTGGCCCTGGTCCGGCGCCACCAGGTCCGCCGCTGGCTGGTCTGCGTGCTGGAGTTCCGCGGCCGCCGCCGGCCCATCCTGCGGCCCCGCCGCTACACCGAGCTGTTCTTCCACGACGAGGCCGTCGCCCTCGCCGCCGGGCACCGGCCCTGCGGCGAATGCCGCCACGCCGGGTACCAGTCGTTCCTGACCGCCTGGACGACCGCCCGCGCGCTCCCCGCCAAACCCGCGGCGGACGACATCGACCTGGTGCTGCACGCGCAGCGCGGCCTGGTCGACGGGGCCCGCGTCACCTACCCCGCGCTGCTCAGCGAGCTGCCGGACGGGGTCTTCATCGTCCACGACGGCGAGTACTGGCTGGCCAACGACGACGCCCTGCACCGCTGGACGGCGGCCGGGTACGCCGATCGGATCGACCAGTTCGACGGGCCGGCCGCGGTGCTGACGCCCCGCGCCACCGTGGAGGCGATGCGGGCGGGCTACCGCCCGCTCATCGAACTTGCCCGCCCTACCGTAACCGCGCCGTTAAGGCACGTTGATGACCGCGACCCCTCGGTAATCGTCCGCCACGTACACCGTGTGACCGCCGGGGGCGATCAGGAAGTCCGAGTCACCCTCGCCGGCGATGAAGCCCGTCGTCCGGATCGTCTTTTCCATCTGGCCGGTCAGGGCATTGGCGGCAACCAGGCTGTTATCGGTGCTGAGAACGAAGAGGCGACGCCCGTCCGGGGCGACCTCGATCTGGTCGCAGCCGGAGTCGAGGCGGGATGTCCCGAGAGCCGCGCCATTCGTGATGCCGATGCCAACCAGATCGCACCTTCCGCCGCACGCGCCGCCATCAGAGCACCGGTAGTCGGAGGAAAGCCCGAACAGCCGGCCGCCCCCTGGGCTGACGGCGAGCCCGATCACCGGATGAGGGAACCGGACGGGCTTACCCGCCGTCCCCCCTGAACTCGTGTCAACCGAGATAACCTCTCCTGGGCCCTTGCCGTCGGCGTTTCCCGTGCCGATGTAGAGCATCCGGCCATCCGGGGAGATAGCCATCGCCTGCGCGTCAGCCGGGACCTGGACCGCTTTCCCCTCCCGCCCGGAGTCGGCGTCCACGGGTATCACCGCCGTCGAGACCCTCGATGTTCCCGCAAGCACGTACAGCAGCGACCCGGTGGGCGCCGCCACCACGTCCGCCGCGCCGAACCGGAACGCGGCCCGCTCTTCGGACTGGCCGGCCGCTAGGCCGATCCGCACGACGCGGTCACTGTTGTCGCCCGTCTGGACCAGCGCGTAAAGCGCCCGGCCGCCCGGCATCATCGCGAGCTTCACGACGGGTCCCCCGGTGTCGATCCGCCTGCCCGCCCGGCCGGTCGCGACATCCACGACCGTGATGCCGCCGCTGTCACCGTCCCAGTTAGCCGCGTAGAGCGTCTTCCCGTCCGGCGACACTGCCAGCGCGTCGGCGCCCTGGGTCCCGACGCCGATGGACCGCGGCCCCGCCCACCACCCGACTGCGTAGCGTGCGGCGGCCAGCCCTGACCCGAGCGCCGCCAAGGTCACGATCACGGCCGACGCGCGAACCAGCCGCGACCTTCGCCGGGCCGGCCTCGGCCGCTCCGGCCTGCACTGCGTCACCGGGCTCCTCCCTCGGGTACTACTACGGCGGCTTGCAATCATCGCCGATGGTCGCCGAGGAACGAACCAAGAAGGGCCCTGCCCCTACGGCAGCAGCCGTTCCTGCGGTCGCCACCGGACTTTCCGGGCCGGTCCAGTGCCGACTTGGGCTGTGTGTTCTACTACTTTGATGGATGACGGCAACCTGACGAACGACCTTCCGGTCTGGTGGCCTTACCCGGCGTCGTGCGCGCACGGGCACCCGTGGGGTCCGGGCAAGATCGTCGTCGCCTTCAGGCCCTGCACCTGCGCTGGCGGCGAACCCGGCGCGGGTCACACGATCGTCGCCTGCCGGGCCGACGGGTGCGAGTCGGCCTGGTATCGGCCGGCGCACGATCCGCACCGTTGAGCAAACGCATGGCCGCCTCGGTGAAGAAGCTCTCGGGACGAGCAGGGACGAGGGCCATGATCTTGCGGCATCACACGAGTCGGGCTGGCCGGATTCGAACCGGCGACCTCCGCGACCCAAACGCGGCGCGCTAGCCAAGCTGCGCTACAGCCCGTGCCATCGCATTCTAGCGTGCCGGGATGCCGCGTCGCGTCATCGACGGCCGACTGCGCAAATCCAGTCAACCTCACCAAGGTCTTGTAGTGCCCGGTCAGGAATCTGAGCGGTCGTAGCGGGAAACCATGATCAAGGCCGCGACGAAGACGGCGATCATGGCGATGAGCAAGGCCAGCTCGGTCGTTGAGGCGGTGGCCTCGCTGGACAGGACGAAAAGGACCCGCCTGATCACGGCGACCAGGCCGACGGCGAGCAGCGGCTGGGTGACCAGGTGGTGGGCGCGCAGGGATAGCACCACGGTGTGCATGATCTCGACCAGGATCAGCACCAGCAGCATCCGGTTGAGCAGGTTGACCACGGCCGTCTCCACCCCCGGGGCGCCGGTCACGTCCCTGAGAAAATCAACGACGCCGAGCACGAGCACCACTGCGGCGAGGAGCACCAGCAGCACCCCGACGATCACCGACAAGAGATCCTGGGCGCGCTCGAGCACCCAGATGACGCCGGCCACTCCACGCGGATGCCGCTCATCGCCGTCAGACATACGGCCCATTATGGGCATAACGCAGCCCGGCCTGTGCTTTTAATCCGGGCCGGTTATCCGGGCCGGCTGCTGTGGTGCGCTAGCCGGCCGCTTTGCTGCGCTGGACGGGTTGGCTGGGGTCGCCGGCCTGGCTGGGGACGGCGATGTCGAACGTGTCGAGGCGGGCCGCCTCGGCGGTGTCGTCGTCGGGTTCGGTCTGCGACTTGCGTTCGGCCGCGACCCGGCCCACGTAGGCGTCGACCTCGCGCTTCTTCTCGGCCGGGTCCCAGCCGAGGATGTCCGCCATCAGGTCGGCGACCTTAGGGGCGGCGGCCACGCCGCGGTCCCAGGACTCGATCGAGGTCCGGGTCCGCCGCGCCAGCACGTCGTCCACGTGGCGGGCGTCCTCGTGCGTGACCGCGTAGCGGGCCTCGACCGCGAGGTAGTCGTCGGCGCCGGGCAGCGGCTCGGCCAGCGACGGGTCCGCGCGGATCATGTCGAGGAGCTCGTGGATCAGCGAGCCGTACCGGTTGAGCAGGTGCTCCACCCGGGCCACGTGAATGCCTGCGGCGTCCGCGAGCGACTGGCGCTGGTTCCACAGCGCGTGGTAGCCCTCGGCCCCGACCAGCGGCAGGTCGGCCGTGACCGAGTCGGGCACCCGGGCGTCCATCGCCCGGGCCGCCTCGTCCACCGCGTCCTTCGCCATCACCCGGTAGGTCGTGTACTTGCCGCCCGCTACCACCACCAGGCCGGGCACCGGGTGCCCGACCACGTGCTCGCGCGACAGCTTGGAGGTGGACTCCGACTCGCCCGTCAGCAGCGGCCGCAGGCCCGCGTAGACGCCCTCGACGTCCTCGCGTGTCAGCGGCGAGGTGAGCACCGCGTTGACGTGCTCGAGCAGGTAGTCGATGTCGCGGGAGCTGGCGGCCGGGTGCTCCTTCGACAGCGACCAGTCGGTGTCGGTGGTGCCGATGATCCAGTGCCGTCCCCACGGGATGATGAAGAGCACGCTCTTCTCTGTCCGCAGGATGATGCCCGTGTTCGACTGCAGCCGGTCGCGGGGCACCACCAGGTGGATGCCCTTGGACGCGCGCACGTGGAACTGGCCGCGGGTGTCGGCCAGCGCCTGGGTGTCGTCGGTCCACACGCCGGTGGCGTTGATGACCTGGTTGGCCCGCACGTCGAACGACTTGCCGGTCACCAGGTCGGTGACCCTGGCGCCGGTGACGCGCTCGCCCTGGCGCAGGAAGTCGGTCACCCGCACCCGGCTGGCGGCGAGCGCGCCGAACGTGGCGGCCGTGCGCACCACCGTCAACGTGTGCCTGGCGTCGTCCACCTGCGCGTCCATGTACTGGATGGCGCCGGTGAGCGAGTCGGCCCGCAGGCACGGGGACTCGCGCAGCGCCCCCTTGCGGGTCAGGTGACGGTGGTGCTTGAGCCCCTTGGCGGTGCCGGAGGCATAGGCCATGCCGTCGTAGATCAGCATGCCGGCACCGACGTAGGGCCGCTCCCAGATCCGGTGCTGCAGCGGGTACAGGAACAGCACCGGCCGCACCAGGTGCGGGGCGATGACGTTCAGCAGCAGCCCGCGTTCATGCAGCGCCTCGTTGACGAGGCTGAAGTCGAGCATCTCGAGATAACGCAGCCCGCCGTGCATCAGCTTGCTTGACCGGCTCGACGTACCGCTGGCCCAGTCGCGGGCCTCGATGATCGCCGTAGAAAGGCCGCGCGTCACCGCGTCGAGCGCGCTGCCCGCCCCGACGACGCCACCTCCCACGACCAGCACATCCAGCTCGCGTTCGGCCATCTTGGCGATCGCGTCTTCGCGCGCCGCCGGGGACAGTGCAGCTACCACGACACCTCCGGTTGATTAGCTGACATCTACCCAGTCAAGCGTCCGCTGGACCGCCTTCTTCCACCCTGCGTAGCCGTCCGCGCGCTGCTGGTCGGTCCAGGTGGGCGACCAGCGCTTGGACTCGTTCCAGTTCGCCCGCAGCTCCTCGGTGGTCGACCAGAACCCGGTCGCCAGGCCGGCCGCGTAGGCGGCGCCGAGCGCTGTGGTCTCCGCCACCACCGGGCGGCTGACCGGCACGCCGAGGACGTCGGCCTGCAACTGCATGGCCAGGTCGTTGGCGGTGACGCCGCCGTCGACCTTCAGCACCTCCAGGTGCACGCCGGAGTCCTGCTCCATTGCCTCGGCGACGTCGCGGCTCTGGTAGCAGATCGCTTCCAGGGTGGCGCGGGCCAGGTGGGCGTTGGTGTTGAAGCGGGACAGGCCGACGATCGCGCCCCGGGCGTCGCTGCGCCAGTACGGCGCGAACAGGCCGGAGAACGCGGGCACGAAGTAGACCCCGCCGTTGTCGTTGACCTGGCGGGCCAGGGTCTCGATCTCGGACGCGCCGGAGATGATGCCGAGCTGGTCGCGCAGCCACTGCACGGCCGAGCCGGTCACCGCGATCGAGCCCTCGAGGGCGTAGATCGGCTTATTCGTGCCGAACTGGTAGCACACGGTCGTGAGCAGCCCGTTCTTGCTCCGGACGAGCTCCTCGCCGGTGTTCAGGAGCATGAAGTTGCCGGTGCCGTAGGTGTTCTTGGCCTCGCCGGGCGAGAAGCAGACCTGGCCGACCGTGGCCGCCTGCTGGTCGCCGAGGTCGCCGGTGAGCGGGATCCCGCTGACCGCGGCCAGGCCGGTGACCTCGCCGTAGCCGCCCGGCGCGGAGGACGGCATGATCTTCGGCAGCATCGACCTCGGGATGTTGAAGAAGCCGAGCAGCTCGTCGTCCCAGTCCAGCGTCTCCAGGTCCATCAGCATGGTCCTGCTGGCGTTGGTCGGGTCGGTGACGTGCTGGCCGCCGTGGGTGCCGCCGGTCAGGTTCCAGATCACCCACGAGTCGGTGTTGCCGAAGGCGGCGTCGCCCGCCTCGGCCGCGGCCCGGACCCCGTCGACGTTCTCCAGAATCCACTGGATCTTGCCGCCGGAGAAGTAGGTCGCGGGCGGGAGGCCGGCCTTGCGCCGGATGATCTTGCCGCGGTCGTCGCGGTCGAGGGCGCTGGCGATCCGGTCGGTCCTGGTGTCCTGCCAAACGATCGCGTTGTAGTAGGGACGCCCGGTTTTGCGGTTCCAGACGACCGTGGTCTCGCGCTGGTTGGTGATGCCGAGCGCGGCCAGGTCCTTGCCGGTCAGGTTGGCGGCGTGCAGCGCGGTCTGGATGACCGCGACGGTCCGCTCCCAGATCTCCACCGGGTTGTGCTCGACCCAGCCGGCCTGCGGCAGGATCTGCTCATGCTCCAGCTGGTGCTTGCCGACCTCGTTACCCGAGTGGTCGAAGATCATAAACCGTGTGCTTGTGGTGCCCTGGTCGACGGCACCTACGAAATCTGGCATGGCTGTCCTCCTCGCTTATGCGCCGGCCCGCGGATCTCTGGGTGTCTGCACGTCGGTCTCCGTCATACTGGTCTCCGACGACCGCGGGAGCCGGGCTTCCGGAACCTCGGCGGCGGAAGAGTCTGTCATCGCCGTGACCGACTCGGTTTCCGGGATCGGGCCCTTGACGTCCTCGACCATCTTGAGCCGTCCGTGCAGGATGTCGCCGATGAAGAAGTCGTAGATGAGCACGCCGATTATGCCCCCGACGAGGGGCCCGACTATCGGTATCCAGAAGTAGCCGGTGAAGTTCGGGCCTCCGATCGCGTGATATGTGCCAGGCAAGGCCACGTGCCCCCAGCCTGCGACGTACGCGAACAGACGGGGACCGAAGTCACGCGCCGGGTTGATGGCGTAGCCCGCGTTCGGGCCGTAGGACATGCCGATCGCCGCGACGATGAAGCCGATTATCAGCGGTGTCATGTTGGACCCGACGGCCGTGTTCCGCGCGTCGATGACCGCGACGACCAGCATCACCAGGAACGCGGTGCCGACGACCTGGTCGATCAGTGGCCCGCCGTATCCGCCGTGGAAGTACCCGGCCGGGAACGTGGCGAAGATCGAGTATGTCGCGAGGGCCTGCCCGCTGCTCTTCGGCGTGTGGGCCGCGAGGTTGAAGGCGTTGATCGCTTGGTTGTACACGAGGTAGACCAGGGCGGCGCCGACGAAGGCCCCGATGATCTGGGCGGCCCAGTACGGCGCGACCTTGGCCCAGGCGAACCTGCGCCGGACGGCGAAGGCCAGGGTCACCGCCGGGTTCAGATGGGCCCCGCTCACGCCGCCCGCCACCCAGATGCCGAAGGCGACGGCAAAGGCCCAGCCCCAGGTGATCAGCAGCCAGTCGCCCGACGCGTCGAAGATCGTGGTGGGACCCGAGGTCCGGCCGGAGCCGGGCAGTCCGGCCACGGCCACGGCCACGACCCCGTCGCCGAACGCGATCAGCACGAACACTCCAAGGAATTCCGCCATGAGTTCGCCCCACAGCCCGGTGATGCGGCCGACGGTGCGACCCTCACCTCGCAGCGGAGTGATGTCATCAGCCATGATGTCCTCCTGCCCCCGCCACGCATCGTTACGGGCGGAACCTGCTGTCTCGGCCAAAGTACGACTTGAATCGATCATCGGCAATGGGCCGAGTGAGTAAAGTTTTGGCAAAATCGGAACGAAACAGACAGACCCTTGACGCGGTGAACGGCATAGTTCTATGTTTTTCGCAAAACGTCGTTCTGTAATACCGAACATCATTCTGATGACTGCGCGACCTGTGGAGCGTCAATGAAGAAGCTCATCAACAGTCCGGACACCGTGGTGACCGACGCGCTCGCGGGGATCGCCGCCGCGCACTCGTCACTCGCTGTCGACATCGAGAACAAGGTCATTCTGCGGGCCGCCGGCCCGACGGCCGGGAAGGTCGGCCTGGTATCGGGCGGCGGGTCCGGTCACGAGCCGCTGCACGGCGGCTTCGTCGGCTACGGCATGCTCGACGCGGCCTGCGCGGGCGAGGTCTTCACCTCGCCGGTGCCCGACCAGATGCTGGTCGCCACCAAGGGCGTCAACGGCGGCGCCGGGGTGCTGCACATCGTCAAGAACTACACCGGCGACGTGCTCAACTTCCAGATGGCGGCCGAGCTGGCCGACGACGAGGGCATCGAGGTCACCTCCGTCGTGGTCAACGACGACGTCGCCGTGCAGGACTCGCTCTACACGGCGGGCCGCCGCGGCGTCGGCGCGACGGTCTTCGTCGAGAAGATCGCCGGGGCGCTGGCCGAGCGCGGCGCTCCGCTGGCTCAGGTGGCCGCCGTGGCGGCCGAGGTCAACGAGCGCAGCCGGTCGTTCGGGGTCGCGCTCACCTCGTGCACGGTCCCGGCCGCGGGCAAGCCGACCTTCGACCTGGCCGAGCAGGAGATCGAGCTCGGCATCGGCATCCACGGCGAGCCCGGCCGCACCCGGGCCCCGCTGCAGCCCGCCAGCGCGATCGTGGAGATCGTGATGGACGCGATCAACGCCGACCTCGCGGTCGACGGCGACCTGCTGGTCATGGTCAACGGCATGGGCGGCACCCCGCTGATCGAGCTCTACGGCGCGTTCAACGAGGTCAGCAAGTACACCACCGGCCATGGCGGCCGAATCGTCAGGAACCTGGTCGGCAACTACATCACCAGCCTGGAGATGCAGGGCTTCTCGGTGACCGTATGCCACCTGACAGATACGCTCGCGGACTTGTGGGACGCGCCGGTGGACACACCCGGGCTCCGTTGGGGACGCTAGACCCGACAGCGTCGTCAAGTACCGCGAGGAGCCCTTATGGACGCTGAATTCTTCCGCGCGTGGATCGCGGAGATCGCAGCGGTCGTCGAAGCCCAGCGAGACCACCTCACCCAGCTTGACTCCGCGATCGGCGACGCCGACCACGGGATCAACCTCGCCCGCGGGTTCGGCGCCGTGCAGACGGCGCTGGCCGCGGCCGACACTCCCACCCCCGGCTCGGTCCTGCTGCTGACCGGGTCCACGCTGATCTCCAAGGTCGGCGGGGCGTCGGGGCCGCTCTACGGGACCTGGTTCCGGCGCGCGGCCAAGACGCTCGGGGACAAGCCCGAGGTCGAGCTGCCCGACCTGGCCGGGGCGCTGACGGCGGCGCTGGAAGGGGTCAAGAAGCTCGGCGCCGCCATCGAGGGCGACAAGACCATGGTCGATGCGCAGGCCCCGGCCGTCGCGGCGTTCGGCCAGGCCGTTTCCGAGGGAGCGGCCGCGCCCGCCGCCTTCGCCGCGCTGACCGACGCGGCCGACGCG
>Ga0208357_1002866_pt1 | contig 11026 bp, 6 predicted proteins | sample NGESurdeep092012_6_FD_184487 | JGI IMG/M metagenome (GOLD analysis project Ga0208357, IMG submission 184487) | Arctic peat soil microbial communities from Barrow, Alaska - NGEE Surface sample F52-2 deep-092012 (SPAdes) | ecosystem: Environmental > Terrestrial > Soil > Wetlands > Peat ... | reverse complement strand
CCCTCGATCGCCAAGCCCCAACGCGCATGCCGCATTCAGCGTTCCGGCAACCAGCGCCTCCTGCGCGGTCAGCCCATTCATCCGCACCGCCAGCGCCAGTGCCGCAGCGCTTGAAAACAGTGGACTCGAGCCTGGATTCAAATCCGTTCCCACAGCCACCGCAGCCCCAGCATCGATCAACTTCCGCCCCGACGCCACGGGGATTCCCAAGTGCAGCGACACCCCCGGCAGGATCGTCGCAATCGTCCCACTCGCCGCCAGGCTCTCAATCTGCGCCACTCCCGCAGCCTCCAGATGATCGACACTCAGCGCTCCCAGCCTCACCCCCAACTCCACGCCACCGATGCTATGAAATTGATCGCTGTGCAGCTTGATCCCCAATCCATGCACCTTCGCGGCCGCAAAGATAGCCTCCCCCTCCCCAACCTGCCAGGCCTCGCGCTCAACAAACACATCGACCGCCGAAGCCAGCCCGCGCCGCGCCACCTCAGGAATCAACTCCCTGCACACCTGCTCCACATACGCGCGACGCTCCGAACCATCTGCCGGAGGAATATGGATCAGCAGCGTAGCCAAAATCCGCGCCCGCGAACTCTCCGCCAACGCACTGATTGCCTCCAGCATCGCAATCTCCGCAGCCGGAGAGAATCCATAGCCGGACTTCACCTCAATCGTCGTCGCACCCGACCTGAGCAGCGCCTGGATCCGCGGCCTGGCAAGCAATACCAACTCGTCTACCGAAGCAGAGGCAGTGGCCCTCACCGTGCTCCGAATCCCACCGCCCGCCGCCAGAATCTCTTCATACGTCGCACCGGAAGTGCGTGCCTCAAAATCCGCCAGCCGATCGCCGGCCCACACCGCGTGCGTATGCGGATCAATCAATCCCGGCACCACCGCAGTACCGCCTGCATCCACGACCGCCGCAGCCTGCCCCGTCCATTCGCTCGCCTTACCCACCCACGCAATGCGGCCGCCCGATACAGCCACAGCCGCATCCTTCACCATCATCAACGCACCCATCGCTCGACCGCGCTTCGCCTCCGCACCTTCAGCGGTAACGAGTTGCGACACTCCGGTAATGAGCAAGTCCGTCTTCATCGAATACTCGGCAAGTCCAACCCACGTTTCGCAGCAGTCTCTCTAGCCAGTTCATATCCCGCATCAGCATGACGAATCACGCCCATCGCCGGATCATTCGTCAGACACATCCGCAGCCGTTCCTCTGCCTCATCGCTGCCATCCGCAACCGCAACCAGCCCTGCGTGCTGACTATATCCCATGCCCACGCCGCCGCCATGGTGGAAGCTCATCCAACCCGCTCCACTCGCAACGCCTGTCGCAAAGTTCAGCAGCGCCCAATCCGAAACTGCATCCGACCCATCCAGCATTCCCTCCGTCTCGCGATAGGGGCTCGCCACCGATCCCGCATCCAGATGGTCCCGCCCAATCACAATCGGAGCGCTCAGCCGTCCATCGCGCACCATCTGATTGAACAACAATCCAGCACGATCACGCTCCCTATAACCCAGCCAGCAAATGCGAGCAGGCAGCCCTTGAAACGCAATCTGCTTCGAAGCAAACGTCAGCCACTCCGTAAGCCGCTTATCCTCCGGAAACAACTCCAGCAGCGCCTGATCCGTCGCCGCAATATCCGCCGGATCGCCCGAAAGCGCAACCCAACGAAACGGTCCACGTCCCTCACAAAACGAATCGCGAATAAACGCCGGCACAAATCCCGGATACGAAAACGCATCCTCAACGCCAGCAATCTTCGCCTGCGTCCGCAGATTATTTCCATAGTCGAACGCAACCGCACCCTGCCGCTGCATCTCCAGAATCGACCGCACATGTCCCGCAATCGCAGCCTGCACGCGAGCCGTATAGTCCTTCGGCTGCAACGACCGCAGCGCATTCAAATCCTCATCCGCCTTCGCCGGTGGAAGATATCCCCACATCGGATCATGCGAGCTCGTCTGGTCCGTCACCAGGTCAGGAATAAATCCCATCGCCACCATCTTCGGCAGCACCTCAGCCGCATTGCCCAGCAAGCCAATCGACACCGCCTCACGCGCACTCTTCGCCGCACGCGCCCACGCAATCGCCTCCTCCAGCGAGCGCGTCGCCTTATCCAGATACCGCGTCTGCAATCTGCGCTCAATCCGAGTCGCGTCGATCTCCACACAAATACTCACGCCCCCCGCCAGCTTCACCGCCAGCGGCTGCGCTCCACCCATCCCACCAAGCCCGGCCGTCACCGTAATCGTTCCCGCCAGCGTGTCATTAAAATGCTTCTTCGCCGCACCGCGAAACGTCTCATACGTCCCCTGCAGAATTCCCTGCGTCCCGATATAAATCCACGACCCCGCCGTCATCTGCCCATACATCATCAGCCCGGCCGCATCCAGCCGATCGAACTCCTCCCAGTTCGCCCAGTGTGGAACCAGGTTCGAATTCGCAATCAACACCCGCGGCGCCAGCCGATGCGTATTCAACACCGCCACCGCCTTACCCGACTGCACCAGCAGCGTCTGATCATTCTCCAACCGGTCTAGTGTTTCGACGATGGTATCGAAGCACTCCCAGTTCCGAGCCGCCTTCCCCCGCCCGCCATACACAATCAACTCTTCCGGCTTCTCCGCAACTTCCGGATCGAGATTATTCATCAGCATCCGCTTGGCTGCCTCCTGAATCCATCCCTTCGCCGTCCTCGTCCCACCACGCGCTGCTCGTACAGGTACATACTCTCTGGTCATCAATCCTCCTATATCGCTCGTCATCTCGACCGGACCATGACGACCTTGCCGTCATGCGCAGTAGAGACCTGCAGCTTGAATTACGACTGTAGTGCTTCCATCACGATGGCCGGCGCGCAGAATCCCCCCTCTTCTAAAAAATCAGCAGCCTCTTCCATCCACACCGACAACACACAATCTTCCTGCCATGCCGGAACCCGCTCTCTAAAGCTGGCCCGCGCGCGTTCCAGCGTCGGCGTACTGGTATCGCCGCGAAGATCCAACGCCCTTGTCGCTGCCAGCAATTCAATCGCAATCACCATCCGCGCCAGGTCCACCGCCTGCTCCAGCTTCAGCCCAGAAGTCATTCCCATACTCACAAAATCTTCCTGGTTGCCGCTCGTCGGAAGCGACCCCGTCGATGCCGGCGAGGCCAGCACACGCATCTCCGCAAACAAAGCGGCCGACGTCACCTGCGCCATCATCATGCCCGACTCAATCCCCGGCCGTGATGCCAGAAACGCGGGCAACCCCTCATTCAAACTCGGATTCATCAGCCGCTCCGTCCGCCGCTCCGAAATCCCCGCCAGCTGACAAACTGCAATCGCCAGATAATCCAGCGCCAACGCCAGCGGAGCTCCATGGAAATTTCCACCCGACACAATCCCATCCTCAAACACCAGCGGATTATCCGTCGCACTATTCAGCTCAATCTCAAACACGCCCCGCGCATACTGCAACGTGTCCCACGCCGCTCCATGCACCTGCGGAATACACCGCAAACAATACGCATCCTGTATCCGGCTACCCTCGCCGTGCGTCCTCGGAATCGTACTTCCCTCCAACAGGCTCAGCAGATGGCTCGCGCTCAACATCTGCCCAGCATGGGGTCTCGCCGCATGCAGTCGCGCATCAAACGCCGCGGCCGTTCCACGCAGCGCCTCAATACTTAGCGCCGCGGTAGTTTGCGCCGCGTAGAAGAGATTCTCCAACTCCATTAACCGCAGACACCCAATGGACAACATCGCCTGCGTCCCATTCAGCAGAGAGATTCCCTCCTTACCCATCAGCACCAGCGGCTCAATTCCGGCACGCTCCATACAAACTGCCGCAGACATCACCTCCCCCTGGTACTCCGCTCTCCCCTCGCCAATCAACACCAGCGCCATGTGCGCCAGCGGCGCCAGATCTCCACTCGCTCCCACGCTGCCGCGCGACGGAACTACCGGGGTAATCCCGCAATTCAATAGATCGCAGATCCGCTCCGCCACCACTGCGCGGATTCCCGACAACCCCTTCGCCAGCACATTTGCCCGGATCAGCATCATTCCGCGGACCACCCGAACCGGCAGCGGAGCACCCACGCCACAACAATGCGATCGGATCAGGTTGACCTGCATCCCCTCAATCTCATGGTCTTCAAGCCGGATGTTCGCCAGCAATCCCACCCCAGTATTGAGCGCGTAGACCGGCGTCGTCCCCCGCATCGCAATCTCAACACGGTCGCGCGACCTCTGCATGCGGCCCATCGCATCTGCCGCAATCCGCACCCGCTCGCGGCCATCAGCCACCGCCACAACGTCTTCGATCTTCAGCGACACTCCATCTAAAGTGATCATGTTGCAATCCTAAGGAACTGCAATCCGGAGCGGAAGGCAACTTCAACGGATATAGCCGCATTGATCCATTGATTCAACGGAGAAGCATAGGAATATGATATGAATCAACGGCTGGCTGCTATTTTCATGCTCGATCCTATTGCACCCCACCCAGCTCAAGGAGCACGACATGCTTCTACACACCGGAATCGACTCCATCGATCGAAAGCTTCTCCGCGAACTCGCCTCTGACGCTCGCCTTGCTATCGCCGAACTCGGACGCCGCATCGGCCTCTCCCCCTCCGCCACCGCCGAGCGCCTTCGTCGCCTCGAGAGCCTCGAGATCATTCGCGGCTATCGCGCGGACATCAATCTCCAAGCCCTCGGCTTCACCATTACCGCCTTCGTCCGGCTCACCTGCGAGGGAACGCGCTACAAGCCCTTCCTCAAGTTTCTCCCCACGCTCATCGCCGTGCAAGAGTGTCATCACCTCACCGGCAACGACGCCTTCATGCTCAAAGTCGTCCTCGCTTCCATGACGGAACTCGAAGACCTCATCGAAAAACTCTTGCCCTACGGCAGCCCTACCACCAGCATGGTCATGTCTACGCCACTCGAGAGAAGGCAGGTGCTTCGCTTCTAAACGAACTCTCCTCTGAGCCTTTATCCAGCACAGTCTCAATCTGCTCAAGCCCCCAATCCAAATCCTCGCGGCTGATCATGAGCGGTGGCGCAACCCGGATCACTGTCTCATGCGTCTCCTTGCACAACACCCCGCGATCACGCAGCGCCTCACAGATCGGCCGCGCGGGAACATTCAACTCAATCGCCAACCACAACCCGCGTCCTCGCACCTCAACAATGTTTTTGCTTCGCATCTTTTTCAACCGGTCAAGCGCATACGCTCCCAGCTCTGCAGACCGCTCCGCAAGCTTCTCGTCCACGATCACCCGCAACGCCGCCCGCGCCACCGCACACGCCAGCGGATTCCCCCCAAACGTGCTCCCATGATCGCCCGGCCGAAACACACCCAGCACCGCTGCCGAACTCATCACCGCCGACACCGGATAGAATCCACCCGAGAGCGCCTTCCCTGCAATCACAACATCCGGCGTAATCTCTTCGTGCATGTACGCAAACAATTTCCCAGTCCGTCCCAGTCCCGACTGGATCTCATCCACGACAAGCAACACATTGTTCTCGCGACAGATCTTCGCCACGTCACGCAAATAGCCATCCGGCGGAACGATGACTCCTGCCTCCCCCTGAATCGGCTCGACGAGGAACGCACACGTCTGCGGCGTAATCATGCGGCGAAGCGCCTCTGCATCCCCAAACGGAACGTGCTTGAAGCCGGCAGGGAACGGCCCAAACCCCGACCGATACTGCGCATCCGTAGAGAAGCCCACCACGGCGATCGTCCGTCCATGAAAGTTGTTCGAGCAGACGATGATCTCGGCCCGATCGCGCTCAATCCCCTTGACGGTCTCGCCCCACTTTCGCGCCGCCTTCAGCGCGGTCTCCACCGCCTCCGCACCCGAGTTCATCGGCAGCGCCATCTCGTACCCGGTAAGCTCATGCAAATCCCGCAACAGCTTCGGCAGTTGATCATTCCGAAACGCCCGCGACGTAAGCGTCACCTTCTGTGCCTGCTCCACCATTGCCTTCAGGATCGCCGGGTGACAGTGCCCCTGGTTCACCGCAGAGTAAGCAGCCAGAAAATCCAAATAGCGTCGACCATCCACATCCGTCACCCATGCACCCTGCGCACGCTCGATCACAACATCCAGCGGATGATAGTTGTGCGCGCCATACTCTTCTTCCATAGCGATCAATTCAGCCTCAGATAGATTCACGTTCTTCTCCTTTCCGCGCTTCGGATGCATCTCCGGCGTCAACTTCATCACCAGGCACTTTGCCGCGCCACCAGCCTTCAGAAACTCGTCGAGCTCCACCTGAATCACATCGAATCCACGACTGCGAAGCTCCAACTCCAACTCCGCGCTGATGCGATTAAGTACAATCATCCTTCCGATATTCACCGCATTGCACGCGAAGGACAGTGCATCCCTCTCACCAACTACGATGCGCTTGTCAGCCGGATAGAATGCCTCAATCTTCGCCAGTGAAGCCCCATCGAATGCTGGCGGATAGTACAGCAGCGATCCATCCTCAAGCGGCGCAAAGCACGTATCCAGGTGATAGAACCGTGGATCGACGAGTCGCAATCCAGTCACCTCGGCATCCCACAATCCCCGCAGTGCCGCGTGGCTCGACTCCAATGTGCGCGTCCCATACCCCACCCACAACCGCGAACCATCAGCAGAAAATAGAGCATCGCCTTCCCCCTCGAAAGGCGTCGCGCGCGGAAGGTCAACAATCTCATAGCCAGCCTCTTCAAACCAGCGTCGAAAGTATTTCTCCTCGCCCTGGCGTTCTGGATGATAGAAGCTGCTGATTGCCACAACACCATCGCGCGCCAATCCAGCGTTCGCCGTGAACACCATATCCGGAGATCCCGCTGCCGGCTCCACCAACCGTACATCCGCCAGCTCGCACAGAACGGAATACAGATTCTGCCACTGCATCATCGCACGCTTACGCGACGAGTTTCCAAGATTCCCCTGCATCCATGGATTAATGACATAACTAACTTCGTACAACTTAGGTGCGCACATAAGTAGAGCGGGCTGCACTGAGTTATGCGTTATGGATAGGTTGGAAGTAGGTTCGATCTGTAATTCAGCAATCATCTTTGTAGCTCCCGTATATCTTGGAGCATTGCAGGCTCACGATAGCCCAGTCAACAAGAATGATTATTCATAGGTCTCTGCATACATATGCGCAAATAATCCGTGTAATTAGCAACCGAGTCTTAGGCACACTAAGACTACAAAACGACAAACAAAATGCCGCTAATTAGCGGCGGCATTTTGATGCATGGATCAGAAACATCTTCATTGAATTACTGCTCAATGAATTACTGATCGATGTCGAAACTGACTCCCTGTGCAAGCGGCAAGTCGGTTCCATAGTTGATTGTGTTCGTAGCTCGACGCATGTACTGCTTCCACGCATCGGAGCCCGATTCTCTGCCACCACCCGTCTCTTTCTCTCCTCCAAACGCGCCGCCTATCTCCGCGCCCGACGTCCCGATATTCACATTGGCGATTCCACAATCTGATCCCGCCGCCGACAAGAACCGCTCCGCCTCACGCACGTTCAACGTGAAGATCGAAGACGACAGTCCCTGCGGAACATCATTCTGTAACCCAATCGCCTCTTCAAGCTCGCGATACTTCAACACATACAGAATCGGTGCAAACGTCTCACGCTTGACGACCTCCACCTGCTCCGCAATCTCTACAAGCGCAGGCCGAACATAAAACGCATTCTCCGCGCCCTCAACGACAACACGCTCTCCACCAGTAACCGTTGCTCCAGCCCCTCTCGCCTCGTTGAGCGCAGACTGCATTCCCGCAAACGACCGCGCATCGATCAGCGGGCCGACAAGCATTCCGCTATCGCGAGGATCACCTACGCCCACCGACAGATATACCCTCTTCAAGCGAGCCACCAGATCGTCATAAATCGTCTCCTGCACGATCAGGCGTCGCAGCGACGTACACCGCTGCCCCGCCGTTCCCATCGCAGAAAACGCAATTCCTCGCAGCGCCAAATCAAGGTCTGCGCTCGGACAGACAATCGCCGCATTGTTTCCTCCCAGCTCCAGAATCGACCGAGCAAACCGCTTCGCCAGTCGCGGTCCAACCGCCCGTCCCATCGCAGTCGAACCCGTCGCCGACACCAACGCCACCTGTGCAGAATCCACCAGCATCTCGCCCAGGTGCACATCGCCCACCAGCAAAGCCGCCAGCCCCGTCGGCACATTCCCCACCTTCGCCGCCGCGCGCTCAAACAGCGCCTGCGTCGCCAGCGCCGTCAACGGTGTCTTCTCCGACGGCTTCCATACCACAGCATTGCCGCACACAAGCGCCAGGGCTGCGTTCCACGACCACACGGCCACAGGAAAATTGAACGCCGAAATCACACCCACCACACCCAGCGGATGCCACGTCTCCATCATCCGGTGATGCGCTCGTTCAGACGCAATCGTCAGCCCAGCCAGCTGTCGCGAAAGCCCCGCCGCGAACACGCAGATGTCGATCATCTCCTGCACTTCGCCGAAGCCCTCCGACAGCAGCTTCCCCGTCTCAATCGTCACCAGCCTCCCCAGGGTCGAAATCTCCGCGCGCAGCTCTTCCCCCAGCACACGCACCAGCTCTCCACGCCGCGGAGCCGGCACGCTACGCCACTCCACGAACGCACGTTGCGCAGCTGCGATCAACTCACTCGCCTCAGCCTGCGGCGTCTCCCTCACATGCGCAATTGCCTGCCCCGTTATCGGGGAGCGCACCACCAACTCGCCCCCCGTGTACTTGCTTTCGTCTACACCCAGCCGCGATAGCAGCTCGCGCACCTCATCATTCAGCGCAGTCATATCCATTGACATACTCTTCTCCTTCGTCCTCTGTTCACCGTCGCGTACTGCGTTAACTAGCGGGTTGCCAACACGACGCACTCTTCCAGCAAATCGAGAGCCACGTCCATCTCTTCCTGTGTCACGACCAGCGGCGGACACAGCCGAACCGTGTTTTCACCGCAGCCCAGCAATAGCAGTCCGCGTTCAAACGCGAGATCGACGATTCTGTCCCGCAGCACGCCCGCCATCGCGCGAGTCTGCTTGTTCTCGACAATCTCCACACCGATCATCAGCCCGCGCCCGCGCACTTCGCCGACAATCTCGTGCTTCGCAACCCACGTTTCAAGCCGCTCCAGAGCAGCGCCACCAACCGTCGCAGCATTGGCCATCGCCTCGCGCTCAATGATGTCGATCGTCGCCAGTGCCGCTGCAAGGCTCAGCGGATTTCCGCCAAACGTACTCGCATGCGATCCCGGCGCCCAATCCATCACCTCTGCCTTCGACATGCACACACTCAGCGGCATCCCCGACGCAATACCCTTCGCCATGCAAATAATATCCGGCTGCACGCCCGAGTGCTCGATCGCACACCACTTACCCGTGCGTCCCGCGCCCGACTGAATCTCATCCACCACCATCAAAATTCCATGACGGTCGCAGATCCGTCGAATCTCCTGCAGAAAAATAGTCGGCGCAACCACGTACCCGCCCTCACCCTGAATCGCCTCGACAAAAATCGCCGCGACTTCTTCCGGAGCAAGGACCGTCTTGAACAGCTTCTCTTCGATATACCGGGCGCATCCCAGTGCGAACGCTTCCTGATCCTGCGGCCCGCCGCTGCATCCGCGATACGTATACGGATAGCGGACATGCGTCACGCCCGGCACAAGCGGTGCAAACCTCCGCTTCTGCTGCACCTTCGACGCAGTCAGCGACAGCGCTCCCATCGTTCGTCCGTGGAAGCTCCCCAGGAACGCGATAATGTTCTGCCGCCCCGTGTGATATCGAGCCAGCTTCATCGCGCACTCCACCGCCTCAGCGCCAGAGTTCCCGTAGTAAATCTTGTGTGGCCCCGCCATCGGAGCCAGCGCACTCAACCGCGCCGCGACCTTCGGCATCAGGTCATAGTAAAAATCCGTGCCCGACATATGAATCAGTTTTGCTGCCTGCTCCTGGATTGCCTTCACCACCTCTGGGTGACAATGCCCCGTCGACGTCACCGCAATCCCCGCCGTGAAATCAACAAACTCATTCCCATCGACATCTTCGATGCGACAACCCTTGCCGCTCTTCACCACCAGCGGATATCCGCGCGTATAGCTCGGCGACATGTACACGTCATCCTCAGCCACAATCGCCTTGGCACGCGGGCCGGGTACTGCACCAACAAACTTCGGACCAAAACGCGCATGCATCTCGGGTGTAGCCACGCGGGTCAACTCCTGCGTCAATGTGCTCATCATCTTTCTCCTTTGGTTCTGCAACGGATCGTTCGCTTGACTGAATCAAGAGCCATGCACGCCACGCTCACCTTGAATCAATCAAGGGAGCGAACACCTGCACAGTTGCAACGGATCGTTGGAGACCGCTAATCGCCGGAGAAAAGATTGGGTCGCGCGCTACTCGGCACGGCACAGGAAGTGACGCGCGTCTTCGCATCTCTCCCGGCCATCTGGAGGTCCATCGTCGAATTGCTAGACATCGACATACGTTTACCCCGCGTTACGGCTGATTATAGCGCGCGGACACCACTACCCATCGCTGGCCCGCTAATACGTCGCCAGTGTCACCTTCAGCACCTGCGGAGCCGACGTAAAATTCAGCCCGTAATCCGACTGATCGCCATTCCACAGCCGCACAAAACGCCACACTTCGTTCACATACGTGCCTTCTTCCACGCGCACAAACTGCCGCTCCGCCCCTTCCGCCAACGGCTCAAAATCCACGCGAGCATGCACCGCCGTCACCAGAAATTCATCTGGCCCCAACTCCGCCACCATCGCTCCACCCTCCGGAGTGTCGTTACCCTTCGCCGTCAACCAACTACCAAACTGCGGCAGACCATACGACACCTTCGCCTTCCACTTTCCAAACGTCAACATCTGGACATGCACTGCCGGATCTTCCGACACTGCCTGCACCTTACCCTCGAAGTTCAGCTTCGCCACCACGCGGTCCATCGGCCCAAAGAGGCCGTACACCAGCGCAAACGG
>Ga0208357_1002862_pt1 | contig 11048 bp, 11 predicted proteins | sample NGESurdeep092012_6_FD_184487 | JGI IMG/M metagenome (GOLD analysis project Ga0208357, IMG submission 184487) | Arctic peat soil microbial communities from Barrow, Alaska - NGEE Surface sample F52-2 deep-092012 (SPAdes) | ecosystem: Environmental > Terrestrial > Soil > Wetlands > Peat ... | reverse complement strand
CTCCTGCGTTGCCTCAACTCGGGCATCCATGCCCTCGCCCGCCCGCCAGAGCATGCCGGCGAGACGCCGGCGCTCCGTATGCTGCCGCATAATCGCTGATGCGCCATCGGAACGGACCATGCAGAACATCCAGCTGGACCACTCGCAACATCGACCTGCACCGCGCGCGTTTTCGCTGTGCTATCTGGCCCACGATCTCGACGTGCCGATGAACGTGGGCAGCCTGTTCCGGATTGCCGACGCGCTCGGCGCGGCGAAAATCTACTTGACCGGCCGGTCAGCGCTGCCGCCCAACAGCAAGTTGAGAAGGACCTCGCGCGCGACGGAAAAAACCGTGCCGTTCAGTCACGCCGAGGACCCCCTCCCGGTGTTGCACGAGCTGAAGGCCAGCGGTTATCGGATCATCAGCCTGGAACTGACCAGCGCCAGCATCGACATCCGCCAGCTCGCGGTTCGGCCATCGGACCGGATCTGCCTGGTGCTGGGGTCGGAGAACGCTGGCGTGAGCCAGGCCTTGCTGGATGCGTCAGAACAGGCGGTGCACATCCCGATGCGTGGCCAACATTCCTCGATGAACGTGGCGACTGCCTGTGCGATCGCCACGTTCGAGATCAGCAAGGCGTTCCGCACCTGATCAGGAGCGTGGCGCGGATCCTTGCGTCATAGCTGCATGTAGCTGTAGCCGCGCTGGCCATAGACCACGAAGTCGCTCAATGCCGACAGCGACACCGTGATGTCCGGTCCCACATCGTTGTCGTGGAGATTCATTTCGGCCATCGCCTGGCCGCAGACCAGCAACGTCACACCAGCCTGTTTCAACGCATGCAGGATCGGCAGGTTGGGATTGTCGATCTTGAACAGTTTGCGGTATTCGGCGTTGCTGGCAGAGGCGTAACCGGCCTGGCCTTCCAGCACCGCCACGATATGCAGGTGAGAGGGCGGAACCCCGGCCGAGGCCATGACGTTCACGATGCGCGCCAATCGCTGCAGCGAACCGAGCACCTGGTGGTGATCCTTGTCGCCGTGGACCACGTCCACGATCACCTTGTAATCGGCAGCGGGATCGGGTTGCGCGGCGGCGTCCGGTCGCGGGTGCACCCTGCCGAAACCCTTGATCACCGGATACGTCCAGGTCGTTTCCGGAGCCGATGCGGCAGCGGCCGGATGCGCGCCGGGACTCACCGCCAGGCACGCCAGCGGCAGCATCAGCAGCGCGAACACGGCACCGGCGACAGCGCCGGCGTGCGGGAATTTCCTGGCCATCAGCTTTCCTTCTCATGCCGCCGAGCGCGGCCCACGGACGGTACTCCAGCGTGCTGCTCGCTGTCGCGTGGCGACTCCGCTCAACCGTAACGCGCCTGTTGCCGCTCGATTTCGCGCGTCGGTCGGCGCGGGACCTGGTCCGAGATGGGCGGTGGGTGCGGATCGACACCTGGTCGCTCGCGGCGGCGCGACGGATGGGGCTGGCAGCGACGACCGCGCTCGGCATACCATCGGCGCTCCTGTGGCCATCCCGTGGCGTTCGCGTGCCCCCGATTATCTCTGTCGAGCAACTCAGCAAGACCTACGCCTCCGGTTTCCAGGCCTTGAAGCCGATCGATCTTCAGATCCGCCAAGGCGAGATCTTCGCGTTGCTGGGCCCCAATGGCGCCGGCAAGACCACCCTGATCAGCATTGTCTGCGGCATCGTCAATCCGAGTGGCGGCCGGGTGATTGCCGACGGTCATGACGTGGTGCGCGACTACCGCGCGGCGCGCATGAAGATCGGCCTGGTGCCGCAGGAGCTGACCACCGATTCGTTCGAGACGGTGTGGAACACGGTGAGCTTCAGCCGCGGCCTGTTCGGTCGCGCCGCCAACCCGGCGCACATCGAGAAGGTGCTGAAGGATCTTTCGCTGTGGGACAAGAAGGACAACAAGCTGATCACCTTGTCCGGCGGCATGAAACGCCGGGTGATGATTGCCAAGGCGCTCTCGCACGAACCGCGGATCCTGTTCCTGGACGAGCCCACCGCCGGTGTCGACGTTGAGCTGCGTCGGGACATGTGGCAAATGGTGCGGGGACTGCGCGCCAACGGCGTCACCATCATCCTCACCACGCATTACATCGACGAGGCCGAGGAGATGGCCGATCGCATCGGCGTGATCAACAAGGGCGAGTTGATCCTGGTCGAGGACAAGGCCGAGCTGATGAACAAGCTCGGTCGCAGGCAGCTGACCCTGCAATTGCAGACTCCGCTGCAGGCCATCCCGGCTGCGCTGGAGGCGTACGCGCTGGAACTTTCCGACGATGGCCAGCAGCTGGTCTACACCTTTGATACGCAGGACGAGCACGCCGGCATCGACGTATTGCTGCGTCGGCTGGCCGAGGCTGGCATCGACTTCAAGGATCTCAAGACCAGCCAGAGTTCGCTCGAGGACATTTTCGTCGACCTGGTCACGGAGCGCACATGAACATCCACGGCATCCGGGCGATCTACGGTTTCGAGATGGCGCGCACGCGGCGCACCCTGCTGCAGAGCATCGTCTCGCCGGTGATCTCCACCTCGTTGTACTTCGTGGTGTTCGGTGCGGCGATCGGCTCGCACATGAATGGTATCGACGGGGTCAGCTATGGCGCCTTCATCGTGCCAGGACTGGTGATGCTGTCGCTGCTGACGCAGAGCATCTCCAACGCCTCGTTCGGGATCTACTTCCCCAAATTTGTCGGCACCATCTACGAGATCCTCTCGGCGCCGGTGTCGCCGTTCGAAATCGTCGCTGGCTATGTGGGCGCGGCGGCGAGCAAGTCGATCATCCTGGGCGTGATCATCCTGGTCACGGCGCGGCTGTTCGTCACCTTCGATATCGAGCACCCGTTGTGGATGCTGGCCTTCCTCGTGCTCACCGCGGTGACCTTCAGCCTGTTCGGCTTCATCATCGGCATCTGGGCAGACAACTTCGAGAAGCTGCAACTGGTACCGCTGCTGATCGTGACCCCGCTGACCTTCCTCGGCGGCAGTTTCTACTCGATCCACATGCTGCCGCCGCTATGGCAGAAAGTCACCTTGTTCAATCCGGTGGTGTATCTGATCAGCGGTTTTCGCTGGAGCTTCTATGGCGTGTCCGATGTCAGCATCGGGATCAGCCTGGGCATGACCCTGGTGTTCCTGGGGATTTGCCTGGGGCTGGTGTGGTGGATCTTCCACAGCGGCTACCGGCTGAAGGCCTGAAAGGCTGCGGCAAATTCGCCCGGCTGTTGCAGGCGCCGCCGTCAAATTCGGATCACGCGTAGAAGAGCCGGCGGGCGCTGCCCGCCGGCTCTTCAAGACGCGGCACGGCGTGTCCTACTGAACGGTTGTCGGCACGCCGTTGGCCATCACGTCGCCGCGCCGGTAGCTGAGCAGCCGACCGCGGAATGGCGCAATGTCATCCTCGTTGAAGCGGCTGCGCAGTTCGATGACGGTGAAGCCCTGGCTGGCCAGCGCGCGCGTGAACGGGGCACTGTTGCCGCGACCGGGGTCGGTGATCAACACCTCGGCGTCAGGTAGCGCATGTCGCTGCACGATCGCCGCCAGCAGGGCCGCATGCCCGCTTTCATAGAGGATGTCGCTGCCGATGATCAGGTCGAAACGACCCAAGGTGGCGTCGGGCACTTCCCAGCGCAGGTCGCGATAGGTGATGGCCGGCAAGTGGTTCTGCGCGGCGTTGTGGCGCAGGAACAAATCGGCCAGCGGGTGGTGGTCGCTGGAGGTGATGTCGGCTCGACGCTGCTGCAGCACCAGGCTGGACAGACCAAGGCCGCAGCCGAGTTCCAGGATGCGCTTGCCGGTGATGTCGTGACTGGACATCGCTTCGGCCAGCACGCGACCGGCTGGCCAAACCTGCCCGAACAGGCTCCATTGCGCGGACGAGATGCCAATGCCTTCGGCCAGCAGCAACGGGTCGGCGAACTGCTGCAAGTCACTCAACGCGCGAATGCGGAAGTCCCGCTTGCCCAGGCGCAGAACGAGTTCGCGGGTTTGATAGCCTGGCATGAGCGCTCCATGGGAGCCTGGGCGGTAGAAACCAAGCAGGCGAGGCAAAGCCGTTTTGAGTCAGCTTGCGTGACGCTTTGAAGGCCCATAGTGGTTCTATGGGTCGAAAAGCGGCGCGGAAGATGGCCAAAACGGCGCAGCCGCAGCCGCTTGGTTCCTACCGCCCAGGCTCCTGGGTAAGCATGCCGTCAACAGGTGAATCGACGGATGGTGCGTGAACGGGAGCATGGCGTTCGCTACGGGAATGTCGAACAATCACAAGTGCGCAGCCATCGTACCTGCAAGCGTGCGAAGAAAGCGTTCCGGCGGCTCGGTTGAGAGGCTGTGACACAACAGCCTCTCAGCCCGGCCACGGCGAGGGCATGGATGCCCGAGTTGAGGCAACGCAGGAGCGGTTGCCCGATGGCCGGGCGCGAATCGAGCACGCAGGTGCTTGATTCGCGTGAGCGAGTACGGGCCTGCACCGGACACGCGATAGAAGAAAACCACAGGAAGTGGTTTTTTTCATAAGCTCTGAAGCTGCGTCGGCTGGATGAACGTTTCGTGCCACGGCGAGTCGAACCGGGTATCGAGACGCCATAGCGGGGAAAGTCATGCGCAGAGAGAGGTCAACGGGTAGCTGGATCGCTGCGGTGGTCGTGGTGTTGGTGGTGGTCGGCGCCGGTGCGTTCCTGGCGTACAAGGCCATGCATGCGAACCAGTCGACAGCGACTTCGCCAGCCACCGCGGCGCCGGCGGCCACGACGGCTCCGGGCAGCGCAGTCACGCCGATACAGCATCCGATCACGCAGGCGCAGGCGACTCCGGCCAGCGCCGCCACCGCCGCGCTGCCCACGCTGGATGGGAGCGATGCCGACGTGACTGCGGCGCTGGAGGGGCTGACGGGTAACAGCGCGTTGTCTTCGCTGCTGGTGCGGCCGCAGGTGATCGCGCGCATCGTGGCCAGCATCGACGCGTTGCCTGGCCGCAGCCTTGGCGGCTTCATGCTGCCGGCGCGTACGCCGAAGGGTGTGTTCGTCATCGGCGAGGTCGACGGCAACACGGTCATCGGCGAGGACAATGCCGCGCGCTATGCGCCATACATGCAGGTCATCGAACACGTCGATCCACAGGCGCTGGTCAGCTGGTACGTGCACGCCTATCCGCTGTTCCAGCAGGCGTACCGACAGCTCGGCTATCCCAAGGCCTATTTCAATGATCGCCTGATTGTGGTGATCGACAATCTGCTCGATGCGCCGCAGCCGAGCCAGCCGCCCGCGCTGCAACGCTCGGACAAGGGCTATTACACCTACGCCGATCCGGGCCTGGAAGCGCTCTCGTCCGGACAGCGCCTGCTGCTGCGCACGGGGCCGGCCAACGAGGCGAAAATCAAGGCCAAACTGCGTGCCATCCGCAGCCTGCTGATCGGTCAACACCTGCAACCGGCCGTGCCGACCACGGCGGGGCGCCCGGCGAACGCCAGCACCCGCTGAGCTGCCGCGGCCGGCCTCATGGCGCAGCCTCATGGATAGGGCGAACCATCCTTGTGCGCGTAGGCGCCAGCGCCGCTGTCCCAGTGCAGATCGATGTCGGGATAGTGGCAGCAGTCGTTGTTGCTGCGACTGCCGATCTCCAGATAGACGGCCATCTGTGTGCCACGATTGATCAGGTGGTGGCCGTCGGCGCGATTTTTCGGGAACGCGGCGCACTCATGTGCCAGCAGCGGTTGTTCGCCGGCATCGGTCACCAACACCAGCTCGCCGGACAGCACGTAAACGAATTCATCCTCGTCGGCATGCCAGTGCCGTTGGCTTGACCATGCACCGGGCGGAAGCTGGGTGAGATTGACGCCAAAGTCGGTGAGGCCGCCCGCATCGCCCAGTGCCTGCTTGAGGCGCGCGCCGGCGGCTGCTGCAAAAGGCGATGGATAGCCTGACCCCTTGCGTTCAGGCACCCGGGAAATGTCGATCCTGGTCATGCGGTCTTCCTCGCTTTGGCAGTGGCTTATTGTGCGACCGCGTGGGCGTTCAATGCATGCCCGCCCGATTTACCGGTTTCTGTATGCCGGACCGGCTACAGTTGAGCCAACGTCGCGAAGGGTGGAGGCCGGAATCATGAAGCGTGGCAGCTGGCTGCTCGGGGTGATGCTCTGTTGCATGGTGCCGTTGCTGGTCGTGCACGCCGATGCACCGCCCGCGGGCGCACCGGCGGCGGGTTCCGCGATGGTGGCACGGATCATCCTGGATGGCGCGATCGGGCCGGCCGCCGCAGAGTATTTCGACGATGCCTCGCAACGCGCGGCGGCCGATGGGGCCGCGGCGATCGTGCTGCAGCTGGATACGCCGGGGGGCTTGTCCGAATCGATGCGCCAGATCATTTCGCGCATGCTGGCGAGCCCGATTCCGGTGCTGGTCTATGTGGCGCCGGGCGGGGCACGCGCTGCTTCGGCCGGCACCTACATCCTCTACGCCGGGCAGATCGCCGCGATGGCGCCGGCGACGCATCTGGGCGCGGCCACGCCAGTCTCCCTCGGCGGCTCCACGCCGATGCCTTCGCCCAAGGCGGACGAGTCGCCGGCCAAGGCTGGTTCCACGGCGCCGGCCCAGCCGGACAAGGCCGACGACGGTGCCGAATCGCACAAGGTGCTGAACGACGCGATCGCCTATATCCGTTCGCTGGCACAGTTGCGCGGGCGCAACGCGGCATGGGCCGAGCAGGCGGTGCGCGGCGCGGCCACGCTGACTGCCAGCGAGGCGGCGCAGCAGCATGTGATCGACTTCGTCGCGAACGACATCACCGACTTGTTGGCCAAGTCCAGCGGGCGCAAGCTGCAGGTGGGCGAACGCAGCGTCACCTTGCAACTCAAGGGCGCCACGGTGCGCGATTACGCGCCGGGCGCGCGCACGCGCTTCCTGGCGATCATCACCAATCCGACGATCGCGTATCTGCTGTTGCTCGGCGGCATCCTCGGCCTGGGACTGGAAGCGATGCATCCCGGCGCGATGTTGCCGGGCATCGTGGGGGCGATCTGCCTGCTGGTCGGGCTGTATGCGCTGCAACTCCTGCCGGTCAACTACGCCGGACTGGCGTTGATGGCGCTGGGCATCGGCCTGCTGGTGGCCGAGGCGGTCAACCCCACCGTGGGCGCACTCGGGGTAGGCGGCGTGGTCTCGTTCGTGATCGGATCGGTGATGCTGATGAAAACGGGGGTGCCCGGCTATGCGGTCAATCTGGGCGTGATCGCCGGCATCGCGGTGGCGTTCGCCGCCTTGCTGGGGCTCATCGTGTGGCTGGTGTTCCACGCGCGCCGTGCCCGGCCGTTCATCGGCGACGGGGCGATGCTGGCCGAGGTCGGCCGCTTGTTGCAGCCGGTCGCGGCTGACGGGGAGAGCTGGATGATGCTGCAAGGCGAGCGCTGGCGCGTGCGCAGCGCCACGGCGCTCCCTGCTGGCGCCCGGGTGCGCGTGTTGTCGCGGCAGGGACTATTGCTGTGGGTTGAGCCGGCGCAAGCCGAAACAGGCGTTTCATGAAGGTTGGGAGATAACCATGTTCGGATTTGTCGGTGTTTTAATCATTATCGTCGTGCTGCTGCTGTTTTCCGCGATCAAGGTCCTGCCGGAGTACGAGCGCGGTGTGATCCTGACCCTGGGCCGCTATACCGGCACCAAGGGCCCCGGACTGATCCTGCTGATTCCCGTGGTCCAGCGCATGATCCGCGTCGATCTGCGCGTCACGGTGATGGACGTGCCACCGCAGGACGTCATTTCGCTGGACAACGTGTCGGTGCGGGTCAATGCGGTGGTCTACTTCCGCGTGGTCGATTCGGACAAGTCGGTGCTGGAAGTGGAAAACTTCCTGCAGGCCACCAGCCAGCTGGCGCAGACGCGGCTGCGCTCGGTGCTGGGCCAGCACGAACTGGACGAAATCCTCGCCCAGCGCGATTCGATCAACCACACCTTGCAGGTGACGCTGGACGAGGCGACCGGCCCGTGGGGCATCAAGATCATGAACGTCGAGATCAAGGACGTGGATATCAACGAAACGATGATACGGGCGATCGCGCGTCAGGCCGAGGCCGAGCGCGAGCGCCGGGCCAAGGTGATTCACGCCGAAGGTGAATTCCAGGCCGCCGAAAAGCTGCGCGATGCTGCCGGGGTGCTGGCGCAGCAGCCGCAGGCGCTGCAGTTGCGCTATTTGCAGACGCTGGCGGACATGTCCCAGAGCGGCAAGTCTTCGACGATCGTGTTCCCGCTGCCACTGGACCTGATCAGGCCGCTGATGGAGGCGTTCCCGTCGAAGCGGGATTCAGGTACAAGGGACTGATCCGTTCGGCACGAGCAGGCACGATGGAAGTCACCCTCTTGACCGGCAGTCTGGTCTGCGTGGGCCTCGGCATGACCCTGGGCTCGCACCTCGGCCCGCTGGCGCGCAGCCACATCGAGCAGGCCGACGTGGTGTTTGCCGGCCTCTCCGACGGCATCGTGGAGCTGTGGCTGCAGCGCATGCACAAGGACGTGCGCAGCCTGCAGCCGTACTACCGCGAGGGCACGTCGCGCATGCAGACCTACCGGCAGATGGTCGAGGCCATGCTTGCCGAGGTGCGCGCGGGCAGCAAGGTTTGCGGGGTGTTCTACGGCCATCCCGGCGTGTTCGCCTGGGTGCCGCACAAGGCGATCGAGGTCGCCCGCCGCGAGGGCTTTGCCGCGCACATGGAACCGGGTGTTTCCGCCGAGGATTGCCTGTACGCGGATCTGGGCATCGATCCGGGTCGCTTCGGCTGCCAGCACTACGAGGCCAGCCAGCTGCTGTTCTACCAGCGGCGGATCGATCCGACCGCCTATCTGGTGCTGTGGCAGGTGGGCCTGGTCGGCGATCAGTCGCTGGCACGCTTCTCCACCGGCCCCGCTTACAAGCAGTTGCTGGTTGACGTATTGGCCCGAGACTACCCGCTGGAGCATGAGGTCATCATCTACCGCACGGCGACGCTGCCGATCCAGCAGGCACGGATCGAACGGGTGGCGCTGGGCGCGCTGCCGCAGGCGGATATCGGCATGGCCGATACGGTGGTGATTCCGCCAGCGCGAGCCATGCAGGTGGATCATGCAATGCGGGCGAGACTCGACGTTCTGGACAGAGTGATGTCTGATACCGTTGGCGAGGCCGGCTAACGCATCTGGCGGAGATGCAGGCAAGATGCGGTTGCGGGCAGGCATAAGCCAGTGTGGGGGAGCCGCGCGAAAAGCAGGTTCGGCACGAAACATAGGGCGGCACAAAATTATCAGCGCAAGGGGTGGTCAATGTTTGACGTGATCGATTTTCTTGAAACTGTCGGCCAGGACGCACAATGGCGTCATGCGGACCAGGAAGTGCTGGCCGCCGCATTGACTGCGGCGCAGATTGATCCGGCGTTGCGGACTGCGATCCTTGCCAGGGATGAACAGGGGTTGCAGGCGTTGCTGGGGCAGGTTCCCTTCTGTTGCCTGATCAATCCTGCCAAACCCGGCGAGGAACAGGAGGAGTGTGACGGCAGCTGCAAAGAGGGTGAGGAGGAGAAGAACGACAAGGACAAGGAGAAGGACAAGAGGGATGAAGATTAAGGACCAGGCTTCACGACTTGCCGTTCCTGCGCCTGCAGCTGTTGACTAGCTCATGGACCAGGCGGGCAGGTACAGGTGGGTATTCGCGTGCGTCGCGCTTCTGCTTTTATTTGTAGCGGGCGCGGTTGCTGCGACTGCGCCCGTATCCAACGATCCCGTATCCAGCAATCCTGCGCAGCTGCTGCGACAAGCTGAAAACGTCGAGCCCTCCAATCACGCCGAGTTCAACGAGCTGATGGGTCGACTCAACAAGGTCGCGATGACGCTCTCACCGCAACAGAAGTTGCATCTGCGCTACCTCGAGGCACGGGAGATCGCCTTTGCGGGCCACTACGCCACCGCCCTGCCATCGTTGATTGGGATCGCCGATCAAACGGCAGATCCCGTCCTGGCGTTTCGCGCTGGTGCTACGGTAATCGACCTGTTGGTGGCCCAATCCCGCTATGAGGAAGCCTTTGCCAGGCTCAATCCATTGCTGGACCAGTTGCCGAAAATCAAGGAACCCGATGTCCGCATGCAGGGGCTTGGTGTTGCGGCACAGTTGTACAACGAGGCAGGCCAATACGATGCGTCCACTCGTTATGCCGATCAAATAATCAAGGAAAGCACCGACGCCCGGAGTGCGTGCAGGGGCTGGTTCTACAAGTCCGCTGCGCTGTTTGAGAGTGGCGGCGCACAGTTGCCCGCCGATCAGCTTCACCATGGCATGGAGGCATGCGAAAAGGCGGGCGATACGCTGTTTTCTCTCAGTTTCCAGCAATTGCTGGCGAGTTTCGACCTGCGACAGGGGCGCCCTGAGCCGGCAATCCATGTGCTGCAAGCGAGCTATCCCAAGGTGCTTCGAGCAGGCTTTCCGCCGCAGGTTTCGGAGTTCGAGGCCACGTTGGCCAAGGCATACTCAAAGAGTGGCGATCTCGTTTCGGCGCAGAAATTTGCCAACCGCGCCTTGGTCAGCAATGCCAACCGACCGTATTCGGAGTCGACCGCGAGCGCCTATCAGGTGCTTTACGAAGTCGACAAGAAAGCGGGCGACCGCGATGCGGCCCTGGCAAACCTTGAAAAGTATCTCGTTGCTCACGACGGCTACGTGAGTCGACTCAGCGCGAAGGCGCTTGCTTATCAAATCGTCAAGCAACAGGTGCTGGCGAAAAAGCTGCAGATCGACACGCTGAACAAGCAGAACCAGATCCTCACGTTGCAGCACAAGCTCAACAAGAAAGCCGTGGAAACCAGTCGGCTGTATATCGTGTTGCTGTTGCTGGTGCTGGCGTTCATCGCGCTGTGGGCCTATCGGGTCAAGCGCTCGCAACTGCGCTTCATGAAGCTGGCGCGGCGCGATGGCCTCACCGGCATCTTCAATCGGCAGCATTTCGTGAACGAGGCCGAGCGGCAGTTGCAATACTGCCGCAACTCGGCGCGCGACGCCTGCGTGGTCTTGCTCGACCTGGATCACTTCA
>Ga0208357_1002860_pt1 | contig 11061 bp, 10 predicted proteins | sample NGESurdeep092012_6_FD_184487 | JGI IMG/M metagenome (GOLD analysis project Ga0208357, IMG submission 184487) | Arctic peat soil microbial communities from Barrow, Alaska - NGEE Surface sample F52-2 deep-092012 (SPAdes) | ecosystem: Environmental > Terrestrial > Soil > Wetlands > Peat ... | reverse complement strand
CGGCGAGGAGCGGACGCTCGCCGCTCGGACCAAAGACGTACTTGGAACCCGGCTGGCGTTCAAGGTGAGTACCCAGCTCATCAAGAACAGAGGAGGGCAACGTCATGGACCGTCGACCGGCTTTCGTTTTCGGCGGTCCCTCGACCGGTCGTCCGAGAGCCTGCACGGCGTTGTTCTCGATTCGAATCGTGCCCGCGTCGAGGTTGATGTCGGACCGCCGCAGCCCTGTTGCCTCGCCGATCCGCAATGTCGCCCACGCCACGACCAACACAATCGCTCGGTAACGGGGCTCCATCGCCACTGCCAACTGTTCCAACTCGTCCGGCGTGAGAAGCGTGCCTCTGTTCGGACGACCCGCGGCAGCTGCATGCCCTTCGCCGGACTCTGGGCAATGATGCCCCGCTCGACCGCCACCGCGAGTAACTGATCGAGAGATTTGCCGTCGTGGCGGTGATCGTCCCGCTGAAGGGCCTAGGGCCGATGCCTGCGGGATCACCTGCGGCCTTGAGTATGCCGGTCAGGGTCCCACGGCTCGACGACCGCGGCGTGAGGCAGGTGATCGCACGGTCGGCGACGATCCCGATCACCACCAGCGCGAGCACGATCAACACGACCCGACGGAGGAGGTGTCCCTCCGCGCAGCTGGCGTGTCCAAGCGGTCGTCACGCCGCCCTCCATCGGACGAGCCAGACCGTCGCGGCGACGAGCAGCGCCGAGAGCGCGAGCAGGCACCCACCCTCGATCCACTGGAACGGCCAGAAGCGACTGACTGGTTGGTACTTCGCCCACTCGACGTACCCGTGCTGCATGAGGCACTGCGTCGCGGTCATCGGCCCCGAGGTGCTGACGCCGCCCTGTGCGCCCGCAGTGAAGGACGACGGGCAGAGCTGGGGGAGCACGTCGAGCTGGATCCGGCTCCCGAACACATACTTCCCGCCCTTGGTCCACCACTCGCTCAGGATCCATGCCGAGTTCGGGATGTGCAGGTTCTTCGCGACGAGCGACGTCAGGTAGTGCTCACGGAATACGTTCGCCGTCAGCAGGGCAAGTGCGGTGTAGGTGGCAAGGGTGGCGACTATCGCAGGCACGATCCTGCGGATGAGCATCCCTGCGAGCACGCCGATCGCGAATGCCGCGAGCGTCCATCCGATGAACGCGGGGCCACGGAGGTCGAACAGTCCTGCAGAGAAAGGGCTCGCCCCGGCGCCGTTGGGGGCGTTCTGCGCGGCGACGTAGGGCTGGTAGTACCAGGACAGCAGCAGACTGAAAGCTGCGGCGAGGCTCGCCATTGCAACCCCGAGCAGCACCAGCTTGGCGAGCGCCCACCGCCAACGGCCGAAGGCCTGGGTCCAGGCGTAGCGGAACGTTCCGGTCTCGAACTCACGGGCAAGCACGACTGGCCCGATAAACGCCCCGATCAGCGCGGGGATGGGCTGGAGGACGAAGCCACCTTTTAGGAAGGAGTTCGTGCTCTCGAAGTCGATGGCGAGGTTGTTGCAATTTGCCGAGCCCACAGGCCGACAGGCCACCGCGGCGGCGAACGCGTGGTGCACCAACAGCCCAGTCGTCCACAGCCACACCGCGAGCACGCCGAGAAACACCGCCACACCACCGAGCGCGACGCGATGATGTCGCCACGTGACCCAGAGCATCCGCCGCCACGGCAATGGCCGCAGGCGCGTTTCCCCGGCGGGAGCGATGGTTGGAGCCAATGACGTCATCTCGTCACCTCCGGTGCGTCGCCCCACCCGCTCGCCGAGTGGGGAAACGCGGCGGCGCCCGGCTCGCGCAGGTAGGCCATCGTCAGCTCTTCGAGTGTCACGGCGCGGGCCTCCCATCCGGGTGGCACCGGCTCGGAACGGCTCTCGGTTCGCACGAGCAGATGCGCCTGCGATCCTGCGTTTGTCGCATGGACGACGCCCCACGCCCGCGCGTGCCGCTCGGACCCGGACGCCGGGCCGGTGAGCAAGCGATGGGCCGCGAGTAGCTCCTCGACCTCGCCGGCCACTTGGATGCCGCCGTGCGAGACGACGACGAGGTAGTCGGCAACCCGCTCGAGCTCGGCGAGGACGTGCGACGACAGCACGACCGAGACGTCGTTCTCGCCGACGGCCCGCATCACCGTCGTCATGAAGTCGTCTCGGGCGATCGGATCGAGGGTGGCCATCGGCTCGTCGAGGACGAGGAGCTGCGGCTCTCGGGCGAGTGCCAGCGTCAACGCGAGCTGCGCCTGCTGGCCGCCCGACAGCGTCCCTGCCTTGCGCCTCAGCGGGATTGCGAGCTCGTCGAGCCGGTGGTTCGCGTAGCGGTGGTCGAAGCGACGGTTCAAGTTGCGCGTCTCGTGGATGAGATCGGCAGCCGATAGGTTCCTGTAGAGCGGCGCGTTCTGGGCAACGAAGGCGATGCCGTCGAGTGCGGCGAGCGAACCGGCGCGACGTCCACCGAGCACCGTGATCTCGCCTGCCGTCGGGAGTACGAGCCCGACCGTGAGGTTCAAAAGGGTCGTCTTGCCGGCCCCGTTTGGACCGACGAGCGCGACCACGTGCCGATCCGGAATCGCCAGATTGCAGTCGAGGAGTGCTCTCGTCGAGCCGTAAGACTTTCCGAGGTCGCGGGTCTCGATGACGTTCATGGCCGGCGTCTCGCCTCGTCGCGATCTCGGTTCGCGCTTTCTGTCTGAAGCATGTGTCCTCCATGAATTCGGCCCCGTAGGTGGATGTCTTCAGTGTGGTAAGAGAGTCGTCAGCAGGAAATACGGCTAGGCGGCGTCTTCGGGGTGGACGTAGGTACACCGCTATTGGGTTTCTAGCCCTACTGCCAAGAGGCGTCGTCTCCGGCACACTGGGGATGTAGGACGAGAGACGTCGATGGGTCATAGGTGATGCGAGGTGATGGAGACGCGGCGCAGCAGCTCTCGTTGGAGCCCGCGGGCCAGCTCCCTCGCGTTTGCCCGCGGACCAGCCTTTTTCTGGCTGGCCGTGGCCGGCATCGCCCTCCTCCTCGTTCCCGTGCTCGTGCCGGGCCTGGCCGTGCTCGGGTTGCTGGCGCTGCACAGCTTCGGTCCCCGCCTGGCCCTCATGCTTGCCGTGTTGTTCTGGGCGGGCGATGTCCTGGTGGTGCGCTATGGCCTCCTAGGCGCGCTCGTGGGGTCACGCCGACTGGCCCAAATCACCCGGCGGCTCTCGGACGAATGGCTGCAGATTCCGATCCGTGACTCCTACGTGCGGGCGACCAACGAAGACGTGGCGGGCCTCAGCATTCCCCGACTGCGGTGGATGCTCTCGGACTCTGCCACCTGGTGGGACGTACTTTGGATGGTCATCAACGCCTCGTTCGGGTGGCTCCTCGCAGTGATGCCACTCGCCCTGGCGGTGGCGGGACTGATCGGCTGCGTCGGCTACGGAATCGTCGGCATGTTCGATGTATCGGTCCTCGGCCGCGTCGTGCTCGGACTGGTGGGCGGAGCCGTGACGGTCTTGGCGGTGTGGTCGGCGCCGCGTCTGTTGCAGACCTACGGTGCCTTGGCCCGCGCCGTCCTCGGTCCACGCGAAGACCCAGAGCTGGCCCAGCGGGTGCGGCACCTGGCTCAGACCCGTGCTGAGACCATCGACGCCAGCGCGGCCGAAATCCGACGCATCGAGCGGGACCTCCACGACGGGGCACAAGCTCGCCTGGTTGCGATGGGCATGACGCTGAGCGCCGCGGAAGATCTCCTCGACACCGACACTGAAGGCGCTCGCCAGCTGTTGGTCGAAGCCCGGCAGGCGTCGGGCATGGCGCTGGCCGATCTGCGCGTCCTGGTGAGCGGCATCCACCCACCGGTCCTCGCCGACCGGGGCCTGGTCGACGCCATCCGCGCTCTGGCTCTGGACTCGGTGCCGCGAGTGGAGGTGACGGCAGATCCAATCAGACGCCCGCCGGCCCCGATCGAGTCGGCTGCGTACTTTGCGGTGTCCGAGTTGCTGGCCAACGTGACCAAGCATGCCGAGGCCCATCGTGCATGGATCGACATCCGCTATCAGAAAGGGAAGCTTGCGATCCGTGTCACAGACGACGGTCGAGGTGGGGCCGACGCTGGACGCGGCACCGGGCTGCGTGGGATCCAACGTCGACTTGCGACCTTCGACGGCGCGATCTCCTTACAGAGCCCATCTGGAGGACCGACTGTCGTGCAGATGGAGATCCCGTGCGAGTTGTGATCGCTGAAGATCAGTTCCTGCTGAGGGAAGGCCTCACCCGCATGCTCGAGGCCCACGGGATGGAGATCGGTGCGGCCGTCGACAATGGAGACGACCTGGTCGCCGCGGTGACCGCTGATCCCCCCGACGTTGCGATCGTCGACGTCCGGCTCCCACCCACCTTCACCGACGAGGGCATCCGCGCAGCGCTCGCGGCACGTAAGAAGGTGCCCGGACTGCCCATCTTGGTGCTGTCGCAGTACGTGGAGCAGCTTTACGCTCGCGAGCTGATGGCCGACGGCTCTGGCGGCATTGGTTACCTCCTGAAGGACCGAGTGTTGGACAGCGCGCAGTTCTTCGACGCAATTCGTCGGGTCGCCGCCGGGGGGACGGCCATGGACCCGGAAGTGATCGCACGGCTATTCGCCCGGAACACCGACGACGAGGCGGTCAGCGCGCTCAGCCCGCGTGAGCGCGAGGTGCTTGGCCTGATGGCCGAGGGTCGCTCCAATGCCGCGATCGCCCAACAGCTCGTCATCACCGAACGCGCCGTGGCCAAGCACACGGCGTCGATCTTTCTCCGACTCGGCCTCCAGCCCTCAGAGGACGACAATCGCCGCGTCCTCGCGGTGCTGGCGTATTTGGGAAGGTGACGACCCAGGAACTCGCGCTCATGCGAGCGGCACTCGCGAACGAATGATCTGAGCGTCAATACGATTGGTCCTAGAGGCGACAGCGGTACCGAATCGGCGCGATCTGGTACTTGCTCGGTGCGTTCTGCCCGGCCCGTCACGGGATACGAACCGACGAACGCAGTAGCTCAAGCTTGGCGCCGGCGTGCTTATCGACCTCGGGCAGCAGGTGGCCATACAGTCGTAGGTGAAGGCCACCGAAGTGTGACCCGCTCGTCTTGCGATCTCGCTCGGGTCAACGTCGGCCGCAGCGAGGAATGCGACGCCGGTGTGCTTCAAGTCGCGCGCGAAGCGGCGACAGCTGCGCCGCTTCGACGGCTGGATGCCAACGAAGCTTTCGCCAATCCTGCGCGTGTAACGGTCCCCCGCCGGGGGAGGCAAACACATAGGTGCCCCCGGCGAAGCGGTTGAGATGGTCGACAAGTTCGGCCACGAGTGACGACGGCGAGCTCATCGTCCGCTGCCCGCCGGCAGTCTTCGGCGGACCCTCGTGCAACCTTCCGGCGACCTCGACCAAGTTGTTGGCAACTCGAAGCGTGCCCGCCGACAGGTCGAGGTCCGAACGACGAAGCCCCATCGCCTCGCCGATGCGCAGCGTCGCCCAGGTCATCGTGAGCACCATCGACCGGTATCGCTCGGCGATTGTGTCGGCCAGCATTTCGAGCTCGATCGGGGTGAGAAAGCGCATCTCGACGCAGCTGATTCGCGGAAGGCGTATCCGCCGCGGGGTTCACGGCGATCACACCGGTATCGACCGCGGAGTCGAGCAACTGGTCCAGGATCGTAAAGACTCGCCGGACGCTCGACGGTGAGAGTGGCCTCGCCAACAGCTCGGTTACCGAACGTCTGTTGGGCTGATGTCCCCGACCGCCATCCGGCCAAAGAACGGCAGAAGGTCGTGCTCGAGTATGAGCCGATCGCGGGCGCGAGATCAAGGGGTGTTCGCGTCTCGTAGCTGGCCGCAAAGCGTCCGAGCGCTTGCGCCGCTTCCCGCCGAGTGGTGAACGTGCCGATTCCGAATTGACGTCCTCGGACGCGTAGCCGAGCTTGATAACGACCCGAGCGTTCGCGCCGAATCGTTCCGAATCCTGACCGTTCCATTGCTGTCTCGAATCGAGAAAACAGGTTCGCCGCCTTGCTTGCGCCTCACGTGCGCGTCGTCGGTCCCCTAAGCCCCGGAGTAGCGGCATCCCCTTCCGCCCTCAGCGGAAGAAGACATCACACCTGACCAGCACTGACACACCGACCGAGCCGTCGAACCCGGCTCGGTAGACACTCTGTGGCTCAGGTGTGCTGCCCGATGCGCCCCATTTCGCGGACAACGACGAGTGCCGTCGTCCAGCTCGGGGGATTGCCGGGAGGCGTGGCTCAGCCGTGACACCTTCCTCATGCCTCACACGTGTCTCACGTTGAAGGCTATCGGCGGCCAGAGAGGCTGAGCGGTCAGGGCGCCGGTTGTGGGGAGCACGAGCGACGGGGCGGTGACGACCGGAAGGTTCTGGGGCCCGATAGTAGAATTACGAAGTGCGAAAAGTGCTCCTCGGGATCTTCGGGCTCTACCTGAGCGCCGCGCTCTTGACCCGAGCCGCGGAGACAATGGGCGTGACCCGGTTCCAGTGCGGATGTGAGCCTGACTGTTGGTGCAAGCGTCCGGGGGCGTCGCTCTTCCGTTGGGTTACGCCGCAGCGGAAGCACCACCTCGGAATGAGTCCAGAGGACAAGGCGAGATACGCCGAGGGCTAGAAGGCCCTGGCGTGATTCGCGGAGACACGCTTATGGAGATGCGCTGCGCTGACTGTGGATGCCTCGTCGACCGTGGCGTGCGCCTCCAGGTGTGCGACGGCCAGCCGTGCTGCTGCGCACATCTCCCAGCCGCTAAGACGAAATGGAGCGAGAGCCGTCAATGACGACACCTGGGGTCGCTATCGGAGTCATCGCGGCAGTCCGTAGTGGCGACCTCGACGCGCTGCAACGACTCGTCGACGACAACCCTGGTCTCGCGAACACCCGCCTCGGGGGCCCAGGCGGGGGTCGCACGCCACTGCATGTCGTCACCGACTGGCCTGGCTTCTTTCGAAACGGACCTGAGGCTGCCCAGTTGCTTATCGGGGCCGGTGCGGATGTCGACTCGCGCGGAGACGACGAAGAGCACGGAGAGACGCCGCTCCACTGGGCGGCAAGTAGCGACGATGCCGCGGTCGCCGCGGTCCTCATCGACGCCGGGGCGAACCTCGACATGCCAAACGGATCGATCGGTACGCCGCTCGCAAATGCCGTCGGCTATGCCTGCTGGAACGTCGCTCGCCTGCTCGTCGCCCGCGGAGCAACCGTCGACGCGCTTTGGGAGTCCGCTGCTCTCGGCCTCCTCGAGCGCTTGGAGGAGTTGCTCGCCGACGAGTCCATTGCCACTGCCGAGAACATCTCCCAAGCGTTTTGGCATGCGTGTGCGGGAGGTCAACGACGCGCCGCCGAGCGGCTGCTCGGCCTTGGTGCCGACCTCAACGGGGTGCCCGACTACGCCGAGAGAACGCCGCTCGAGGTCGCCGGTGGTGGCGGCACGCAGGACTCCAACGTCGTCGAGTGGCTGAAACAACTTGGGGCTCGTTCGACAGATTCCGACACTGCGGGAGGGAGCAATGGTTGATGCCGAGCAGGTGGCTCGTCAGGCGTACGCGGCGTTCTCAGCCGGTGACGTCACCGCCGTGTTGAACCTCGTCGACGAGAACTTGGAATGGACCTTCCTCGACCCGAGCGTTCCCGATCCACAACCCGCTGTGTGCCGTGGTCGCGACCAGCTCGCCTATTGGATGGGGCGCGGCAGCGGGTGGCAGCTTCGCGCTGAGCTTGAGGAGGTCGTCGCCAATAGCGATCGTGTATTGGTCGTGACCCGCTCGCCCGGCATCGACGCGATCCGCGCCCGCAAAACCGGCTACTTGAACTTCCACGTGCTCACGGTGCGCGACGAGAAGATCGTCGCCCTTCGTGCCTGTCGAAGTCGCGCCGAGGCCCTCGGGTCTCTGACGGCCGCGACGGGAGCGGCTGGACAGGTCACCGAGGCGGATGACATCGAAGCGTGAATGTCTGGCCGCACCCGAGCGCTTGAGGGGCGTACATCAAGCATCGGGTGCGCTGCCCGATGCGCCCCTCGCGGAGGAACGATCATCGCTCTCACCTGACCTTTCTCAGCACTGACGAAGCGGACCGTCTGCTCGCGCCTTATTCGCACCCTTTAACTGAGTCAAGCACCTAGCCGGAAGGCAAGGGCGACGGCTCCCACTGGGTCACACCTCGGTCACAGCAGTTAGCCGGGTGTTACCTCCCATTTCGTAGAACTGTCCTCGACCCCGATTCGCCCGTGAAAGAGATGGACCCGATGAACGGATACGGCGAAATTTCTGATGGCAGCGGTGGCGCGGGTTCTAGGGCGAATCGACCAAGGCCGATCCGGCCGAGAGAGAATGTTGCGCTCATAGCGGTGCTTGCCATCACCGGGTTCGCTTTGGGTGGCCTGCGGTGGTCCGCCGCAGCCTGGCGTGGCAACGGGCTCGACGACAACGACGAGTACCACCGCCGGCTCCTCGGCCCACGGCAGTACGGGTGCAACGGGACTCCTCGCCTACTCCTCCTGCAGGCGCTCGCACGGCGTGCCGAACTTTCCGGACCCCACCAGCAACGGAGGAATCCCGAAGGAAACTGCACAGCAGCTTGGGGTCAGTCAGTCCCAGGTCCAGGCGGCCCAAAAGTGACTGCACTCGTCCGCTTCCAGCTGAGGGGTCGCTGAGTGGGACGAACAACCAAACGATCACGGTCGCGCAGCAGCAGTACTACCTCAAAGTAGCTTCCTGCATGCGCTCACACGGCGTCAGCAACTTCCCCGAACCCAGCTTCTTCGGCGGCTCCGTCGAGTTCCAAGGGCTCGGACATCTCCCCGGCATCGGCATCCACTCACCGCTGTTCACCCATGCCGTCGACATCTGCCGAAAGCCCATCCCTTCGGCGCTGCCCTGCGGCAGCGGGTCAGGCGGATGACATTGCACCGGCTCCAACGTCGTCGTCGCCTGCATGTCTACCGCCTCGGATCAGCTCGAGCTTTTCAGCAGCTCGCGTGTCAGCCCCCAGGAAAAGGTGGCCATAGCGGTCGAGCGTGAAGGCGACGCTCGAATGACCAGCGCGTCGAGCAATCTCCATCGGATCGACGCCCGCTGTGCGAGCAGTGCGACTCCGCTGTGCTGCAAGTGTCTACAAGCTCTCCACGGTGCTGCACGCGGTCGTCACTGTTCAGCCTGCGAGTCGCTTCTGGCTGTTCCAGTGGGCCGAGATGGGCATCTTCCTCGCGGCTGCCTTGGCCCTGTGCGTCGTCGCCTACTGGTGGCCGCGACACCAGTACGCGTGAAACCCCGGACCAGGCAGGAGCGGCCGTGACCATCAACGACGTGCCATCGTGGATCTGGGGTGCTTCCTTGCGACCCCCCTTTTGAACCGGTTGTGAGCCGTGCGCCCAGGTCAGTCAATGAGCACATCCGAGCGGAATCCAGATTGGCTACCGAAACGGGAGGTCTTGTGGCAACGCCACCGTTATCTCGTTACGCGGTGCGAGCCCACTGACTCTGTCGATGCTGTTGTTGGTGGATGGTTCGCGACCACGAAGTCGCGACGTCGGATGAGGAGACCGGAACTGGCCGCTCCGACAAGGGCGAGGACGGCGCTGACGACGAGCAGAATATCGAGCGCGCCAGCGAAGCTGGCGTGAATCGCCGCGACGAGTGGTGCTCGCAACGGGGCATGCACGGCGTTGATGGCCCGAGTGGCATTGCCCTGTTGAACGGCAGTGACGACTCCGGGCAGGTGCCGCTCTAGGGATGGGATGTTGGCGAGATCCCGGCCCAATTTCTGGCGGAGAGTAGACGCAAAGACCGACCCATAGAGGGCGATACCGGTGGCGATGCCGATCTCACGGAAGGTGGTGTTGACGCCTGAGGCCATGCCGGAACGTTGGGGGACAACGACGCCGACAGCCGTCGAGGCGAGTGGCGGATTGACCATCCCGCTTCCAACTCCGGCGACGAGGAACCCGGGGATCAAGTGCGTCCAAGAACTGCTGCCGTCCAGCCCGGTCATGAGGAGCAAACCCACCCCAACCAGCAGTAGGCCCGGCCCGATGAGCCATCGGACGGGCATCCGTTCGCTGAACACCCCGGCGAACATCGACGCGAGAGTAGACGCCCCAATAAGAAGCAGTAGCCGAACACCGGTCGCCAAGGCGGAGTAGCCGAGGTCGTCTTGCAGGTAGAGAACCAGGTACAAAAGGATCGCGTAGAGCGAACCGTTCATAGCAAACGCCGCAGCTAATCCGCCGCTGAAGGTGGGGATGCGAAACAGCGAGAGGTCGAACAGCGGGTGGTCGGCTTGGCGCTCGAGCGCAACGAACACAACGAAGAACATCGCCGCGAGGGCGAGACAGATATCTACGCCGGTCTCGCTCCAAGCAGTCTCGCCGGCGCGGATAAGGCCGTAGATCAGACTGACCAACCCGGCGGTGAGCGTTATGAACCCTGCCCAGTCCGGCCGAGCGGCGTGTGACGTCTTGGACTCCTCCATCTTCAATTTGGTGACGACGAGCGCGGCCACACCGATCGGCAGGTTGACCAAGAAGATGCCCCGCCAGCTGATGCCGGTGGTGATGATCCCGCCCAGTACTGGCCCGAGTCCGGCGGCCACCTCCGTGACGGCACCCCAGATCGCAAAGGCGATTCCCCGCTCCTTGCCCTCGAAGTTCTGAGCCAGAAGCGCAAGCGAGGTGGCGAACAACATCGCGCCGCCGATGCCTTGGGCGCTGCGGGACAAGATCAACATGATCGGCGACTGGGCAGTCCCACAGAGCAGCGAACCCAGGGTGAACACAATAAGACCGAGGCTGAACAGCAATCGACGCCCGTAACGGTCGGCGAGCGACCCAGCGGCCAGAAGCACCGACGCCAAGGTCAAGGCGTAGGCGTCGACGACCCACTGCAAGTCGCTGAAACTCGCGTGCAGTCCGGACTGGATGGTCGGCAAGGCGACGGTCACGATCGTGACGTCCAACAACAACATGAATGTGGCGGCGCACACCACTACCAAGGTCCACCACTTCTTCTGCATCACCTCTAGCTTGCCGGTTATATCGGTCGGCTGCCACAGGCGGGGGAGTATCT
>Ga0208357_1002855_pt1 | contig 11076 bp, 8 predicted proteins | sample NGESurdeep092012_6_FD_184487 | JGI IMG/M metagenome (GOLD analysis project Ga0208357, IMG submission 184487) | Arctic peat soil microbial communities from Barrow, Alaska - NGEE Surface sample F52-2 deep-092012 (SPAdes) | ecosystem: Environmental > Terrestrial > Soil > Wetlands > Peat ... | reverse complement strand
CCCCTTCTCCACCCGGATCAGACCTGAATAAACCGAGTGCGACTTGTTGGCAACAGCACCCTTGAAAAGCAGGTCGGAGCGCGTGTGGGCAGCGGCGTGGTGCTGGACGGTACGCAGGTCGTGCATCTGGTCCCCGGCGCCGAAGAAGGCGGCCAGCAGTTCGCTGTCTCCCCCGGGGCCTTCCAGCACCGAATCGGTGCGCTCACGCGCATAGTGACCGCCAAGCGCGACCGTCATCGACCGCAATGTGGCGTCCTTGCCGACGCGGCTCACCTGGTTGCCCAGCTGCCAAGCACGCCCGCCCAGCAGTTGCACGTGGCCAAAGCCGAGCCGGGCGCCAGGGCGCAGCGAAGGTGGAGATCACCGGTGACGCCGAGCTCGCGGCTCAGCTGCGCACCGCCTCGCTCGGCGTGTAGGGGCCGGTAACATCCATCGCTTCTCGCCGCGCCTCTCGGTGACGAGCGACGTGTCGCTCAGGTCGAGGCGATGGCGCCTTCGAGCACCCGAGCCATGCCGGCCATGCCGACGGCGCTCGGGTGCAGCGGGAAGGTGCCCGGCGACGGGACAATGGGCTCGACCCATCGGGTGGTGGCCGACGTGCAGGCGTTGTGGGCCGCGCTCGGTGTCGCCATGTTGACGTAGCCATCCCCGGCGGCCGAGGCATCGTGGGACAACGTGTCATTCAGGTCCGCCTCGATACCCCGGACGTAGTCGAGGTCCGGTGACGAGAATGGGAGCATGGGCCAGCAGCCCCTGCCATTGGCCGGGACGATGTCGGGGTACCCGACGACGAACACCCTGGCTTGCGGGGCCAGGGACCTGACGTCGGTGAGCAAGGCGGCGACCCGGTCGCCCACCTGGTGGACCATGGACACCAGCTCGTCGACGCCGTTGACGGTGTAGTGCGACCGGCAGCTCCAACCGACCTTGGTGGCGCCCCAAGGGGTGACGGCGGCGCAGTTGGCCACGACCGACGAGAAGCCCAGATCGTTGCCGCCGATACCCAGCGAAACAAGCGAGGTGGACGGACCGAGCGCGGACAGCTGGGCCGGGATCCCTGATCCCTGGGACGCATCGAGATCCCTGGTGGAGGCACCGAGGCAACTGACGTCATCGACCGCGACGCCGAGGGACTTGGCCACGATCGTCGGGTAGTTGTCCGACGAGCGTTGACAGGCGGCCGGGGCGGCCGGGTTGGTCCGCGGGCCCAGCTGCGCCGAGAGGCCCGGGCCAGAGGTGTAGGAATCGCCCAAGGCCACATAGAACGGCGATCGGCTTGAGGCCCCGGCGGTGCCGGTGGCGATACCCGAGGTCGCCAACAGGGCGGTGACCGCGGTCACCAGCGTGGCACCGAGCGTCAGGCACCGGTGCCGGACACGCCGGCCGGGCATGCTCGACGTTACGAACGCGGCCAGAGCGGAAGGGCTCGGCGATGGGAGGCGCGGCATGGCGCCAGGATGTTAAATGAGCGACTCCCGCAGGGGACGTCGCCTGTGAACCAACGACCTCGCTCAATCCGCCGCAGAAACACCCGGGCGGTGGCGAACGAGGCGACCGATGGTCGACCGTGCTCCCTCCCGTCTCGTCACTCAGGCGAGAAGCTTGGCCTTTTCGGTTTCGAACTCGGCCTCGGTGAGCGCGCCGGAGTCCTTCAGCGCAGCCAGCTGGGTGAGCTGGGCAATCTTGTCCGGCTGGGCGGGAGCGGCCGGGGGTGCGGCCGGGGCCTCTGCCACCGGCGCCCCTTGAGCTGCCTGCGCCTGCGCCGCATTCTTGTTGGCCACGTGTGCCCCAACGGCTGCGGCCGTACCGGCCACCACGGTCGTCCGAACTGCCATCCGCGCCAGCGGACGTCGTCTCATCATGTCGTTTCTCCTGTCTCGATCGAGAGGTTCATTTCAAACTGCAGCCGGGAGGGATTCCAGGGCTGGGGCGATGAGTTCGTATGGGATCCGGGCGCCTTCGAGCACCACCCCGCCGGAACTACGAACGGCCTCGGCGAACTTGGTCGCCCACACGTCCTCCCAGATCAGGAGCGCGCACGAACTATTGGGCTCGAGGCTGGCGGCCGCGTGCGCTACGTCGCTCTCACCGATGAGTCCACCGACGTCGGCGTCCATTTCGAGGAACTCGGCTACCCCGTCCAATTCATCCACCTCGAAGACCACGACCGAGCCATCGACGTCCTTACCGATGAAGATCAGGTCGAGGACACGAACCGTGCCCGAGTCCACCAGGGCCTTGAGCTCCGGGGCGATCTTCCCAGTGAACTTGTTCCCGGGAAAACCGACGATGATGTATTCGACTGGACCGATTGGCATGTCTGGGCATCCTTACGCTCTCTGGTTGGTCAAGGCTACGAATTTCTGCGATGTACTTCATCACCCCACCTGGGTGATTGTCCCACGGCCGACCCACGGTCAGGGAAGGTCGAGTGAGACGGGATCCCTCGACGGATTAGACGCCACTCTGCGCGATGACACGTCCATCAGAGATGGCTTTGAGGAGCGCGTCATAGTCGCGTTCGTTCTGGTCGGCGTAGGTCTCGGAGAACGAACAGACGGCCTTGTCGAAGGTGTCCGACGTGCCCAGGTAGGCGGCGATGGCGATCCGATCGCCCGAGCGGGCGTGGGCCCGGGCCAAGGTCGCCCCACAGAGCTGACCGTAGGCCTGCATTCCCGGGGGGATCATCTGGTCCACGTCGGCTGAGCCCTTCCAGTCGCGCAGCTGGCGGACATAGAAATCCCGGCGCACCCCGTCGAGCCCGTCGACCCTGTCCCAGCCCAGGAAGATGTCGCTCGATGCCTGCATCAGGTGCTGACCGGCCACCACCCGCTCCCCCTGATGGGAGTACTTGCTTTTGCCGGCGAACTCGGCCAGGACGGACACCTGCGCCTCTTTCGCCTGCAGCAGAAGCGGATCCTGGCCGTCTCTCCCCAGCATCAGGACGACCCAGGCCCTGGTGCCGACGCTGCCGACACCGACCACCTTGCGGGCGATACCGGCGAATTGAAACTGGTTCAGGAGGTGCTGGCGGTCGCTCTGGAGGGTGCGCCGGTAGCTGGTGAGCATCGTATGGAAACGATCGGTCGCGCCGGTCGCCTCCGCCTCGGGGAGGAGCTCCTCGATGGGCACGATCAGCGGTGGTTCACTGACGAAGCGGGTCTCGCCGTCAACCACTTCGGTGAGCTTCTCCAGGGCCTGCATGCTGTCGCGGGTCTTGGCCTTGGCCAGCAGTTTGTCGGCCCGGGCCTTGACCTTGGACAGGGTCTTGTCAGCGCCCTTGCGGCCATCGAGGCCGAGCTCCCCGCCGATCTGTCGCAGCACCGCTTCGATGTCCACACGGGAGTACCACACGTCGAGGTCGCGTAGCTTGGCCAACCTGGCCATCTCGGTCCGGTACGCCGCGGCCGTCCCGAGCACAACGTTGGCCCGTTCCTTGTCGGAGAACCCGCGGTCACGGCCGGCGATGGCCAGACTGGCCGTGAGGCGCTTGACATCCCATTCCCACGGTCCGGGGAGGGTCTCGTCGAAGTCGTTCAGGTCGAAGACCAGGGTCCGCTCGGCCGACGCGAAGACGCCGAAGTTGCTCAGATGCGCATCCCCGCAGGCTTGCACGGTGAGGCCCGAATCTGCCGTCGTGGACAGGTCGGACGCCATGATCAGGGCCGCCCCCCGATAGAAGGTGAACGGGGACACCATCATCCGGCCGTAGCGAATCGGCACCAGCTCGGGCACCCGGGTAGCGGCCTGCCCCTGCAGCAGGGCGACCGGATCCGGCCTCCCGCCGCCCTGCTCCCACTGCTCGTGTGACCGGCGCGGCGCCGTGACCCGGGCTTTCTTGCCCTTGGCGATCCGTTCATCGACGGTCAGATGTTCGGAGAAGTACCTGTGAGTTGACCCGCCGGGCGTCCCAGCGGTCGTCGTGGAAATGACCATCTCACCAGGTTCGCGCCGAAATGCGCCCGAGCCATCACCCCGACCGGGGGATATCGGGCCGCGCCGTGGCCTTCAGGCGGGGAGGTCAGCCGCCACCCGGAACCCGACGTTGCCCGTCGAGCTGTCCGGCTCGCTCCCGAACCGGGCCGACACCCGGTAGCGGCGGCAGTACGACTCGTGGCAGAGGTACGAGCCGCCCCGCTGCACCCGGGACGACCCGGTGGGGGGACCCTGGGGGGATCGGAGAGGAGACGCGCCGTAGTAGCCGAGGTCCAGCCAGTCGGCACACCACTCCCAGACGTTGCCCGTGGCGTTGCAAAGGCCGTAGCCGTTGGGGTCGAAGACATCGACCGGCGCCGTCCCGAGGTAGCCGTCCGCACCGGTATTGGCCCCGGGGAACGTCCCCTGGAAGACGTTCATGCGGTGGTGCCCGCCCGGTTCACGCTCCTCGCCCCAGGGAAAGGGGTGACCGTCGAGGCCACCGCGAGCCGCCACTTCCCATTCGGCTTCGGTGGGCAAGCGCGTCCCGGACCAGCTGCAATAGGCGTGCGCATCGTTCCAGGAGACGTGGACGACGGGGTGATCGGGTCGCCCGGACCAGTCGGACTGTGGTCCCTCGGGATGCCGCCAATCCGCCCCCATGACCTGCCGCCACCACGGTGCCCCCTCGACGGCGCGCGTCGGTGGAAATTCGTCCGGCAGCAGGCCGGCGAAGACGAAGGACCATCCGAACGCTGCGGCATCGGTCTGCCAGCCGGTGGCGTCGACGAAGGTGGCAAAGTGCTCATTGGTGACGGCATGGCGGTCGATCAGAAACGACGCCAGCTCCACCGGGTGCACCGGAGCCTCACCGTCGTCCGCGTAGGCCCAGTCCGACTCGTCGCCCATGCGGTACGTGCCGGCCGGGATGGTGACCAGCGATGCGTTGTGGGTCCCCCCGGTGGGGAGGGCGCGCTCGGCCGCGGCGGGCGTCCCCCCACGGCGGTTCGGGGCGCAGCACGGACCGGACACGAGTAAATGGGCCGGTCCGGCCTACTGGATGGCGGTGGCCACGCGCATGCGGTCTTCGGGGCTGATGAGGTGGTCGTGGCCGTCGTCGCCGATCGCCAAGTCCACCCAATTCACCGTCCCATTGAAGCGGCTGGCGTCACCGGAGTAGTCCTCGCTGACCGGCGTTCCCGTGTCGCAGCCCACATCGCACGTCTCATCACCCGAGTAGATCATGGGCACAGTGGCGTCGACCCGCCCCTCACCGGCCGGCGCACCGTCGATGAACAGCGAGACGGCGCCTCCCTTCGCCAGTCCCCCACCGTCGTAGGCGAATTCCATCCGGACCTGGTGGGTGCCGGCCGGAACGGTCGCCGTCCCCTCGACGTAGAACCGCATGAGCCCGGCCAGGTTGTGGCAGTACTTGGGTTTGCCGTCTTGCAGGTACAGGCTCCAGCCGGCGAAGGCACCACCCTGGGCCACGATGACACCGCGACCACCATCCTCGGGCACGACCACCTCGGCGGTGACCGAATGGGACTTGTTCTTCATGTTGAGGACCGAATTCTCGCTGAGGCGGATCATGCCCCCGTACAGGAGCTGCGACGTCGACTTGGTCAGCACGGGCCGTCCGGCAATGTCGGAGTTGAAGCGCTCGATCCTCCGGTCGTCGAGGGGCAGCACGTTGTACTTCACCGCCTCAATCAGCCACAGTCGCTGCAGTTCCTTCAACTTGTCCGGGTGCTCGGCCGAGATGTCCCGTGCCTGTGACCAATCGGTGGTCGTGTCGTAGAGCTCCCAGACATCGTCGTCGAGGGCCGGGAGCTCCGCCCCGAATTCCCAGGGGACGCTGTGACGGGTCACCGCCGTCCAGCCCTTGTGGTAGATGCCCCGGTTGCAGGCCACCTCGAAGTACTGGGTCTGGCGACCCTCCGCTGCGCTGGCGTCGTCAAAGGCGTAGGCCATCGACACGCCGTGGAGCGGCATCTGCTGGATCCCGTTGACAAAGGTCGGCTCGGGCAGACCCGCCGCGGCCAGAACGGTGGCGGCGACGTCGATGATGTGGTGGAACTGGCTCCGCACCTCGCCGCGGGCCGCAAACCCGTTGGGCCAGTGCACGATGGTGCCGTTGCGGGTGCCGCCAAAGTGGGACGCCACCTGCTTGGTCCACTGGTACGGGGTGTCCATGGCGTGGGCCCAGCCCACCGCGTAGTGGTTGTAGGCCTCGGGCCCGCCGAATTGGTCGATGTGCTCGAGCATGAACTCCGTGGTCTCGAAGGCGGCCGCACCGTTGAGCGAGATGATCTCGTTGAAGGTGCCGTTCGGCGTGCCCTCCGCGCTGGCCCCGTTGTCCCCGATGATGAGGTAGATCAAGGTGTCGTCCAGGACGCCCAGGTCCTCCAGGGTGTCGAGGAGCCGGCCGATCTGGTGGTCGGTGTGCTCCATGAAGCCGGCATAGATCTCCATCTGGCGGGCCAGGACCGGTTTGAGGTCATCGGGGACGTCGTCCCACGCCGAGATCTCGGCCGGTCGGGCCGACAGCTCCGTCTCGGGGGGAACGACACCCAGGTCCTTTTGCCGCCGCAGCGTCTCGTCGCGCAAGGCATCCCAGCCCGCGTCGAAACGGCCCCTGTACTTGTCGCTCCACGCTGTCGGTACATGGTGGGGCGCATGTGTCGCGCCCGGGGCGTAGTAGACGAAGAAGGGCTTGTCCGGCATGAGCGACTTCTGCTGGCGGACCCAGCTCGAGGCGCGATCGGTCATGTCCTCGGTGAAGTGGTAGCCCTCTTCGGGCGACCTCGACGGCTCCATCGGCGTGGTTCCCTCGTAGATGGCCGGGTAGTACTGGTTGGTCTCGGCGCCGACGAATCCGTAGAAGTGCTCGAAGCCGCTGCCGGTCGGCCATTGCCCGAATGGCCCCATCGGGCTGGTCTCCCACACCGGCACCTCGTGGCACTTGCCGAACTGAGCAGTGCTGTACCCGTTGAGTCGGAGGATCTCGGCCAGTGGGGCGGCCTTGTCGGGTCGCAGCGAGTTGTAGCCGGGAGCCGAGGTGGCGATCTCCGTGATGCCACCCATGCCGACCGAGTGATGGTTGCGCCCGGTCAGGAGGGCCTGGCGAGTGGGCGAGCACAGGGCGGTGGTGTGGAAGCGGTTGAACCGGAGCCCCTGGGCGGCCAGCCGCTCGGCGTTGGGCGTCTGGCACGGCCCTCCAAAAGCGGTGGAAGCGCCGAACCCGGCGTCGTCGATCATCATGACGAGCACGTTGGGGGCCCCGCTCGGAGGCCGGAGCTGCTCGATGGGAGGGAACGCGGTGTCGGGATCCTTGGCGTCGTAGGTGATGAGCCCGACGTGCTCTCGGTCAGGGATCGGCAAATTGGTACGGGCAATGTCGTTCATGAATCGGTCCTTAGATCGTGGTCCCGGGTCCATCGAGAGCCGGGTCGGCGGATTTCACGGCGTTGACTGACTTCAGTTCCACATTGAGGTCGCGCAGGACCGAGAGTACGAAGTGCAGCCGCGCCTGGTCGGGCACCCATCCGACCAGATAGGTCAGATTCTGGTCATAGCGGCTGACCTCAAATCCCTCCAATGCGGCGACGAGCGTGGGAGTGAGTCTCCCCTTGACGATGATTTCGAAGGCCTCAGCGCTCAATGCGACTCTTTCCGACCACACGGCACTGCCGTGAGATCTCCAGCAGGCCTCCCATCGCCCCACCCGTCGGTTCACAGGTGAACGGTCCCCGGGCGATGGTGTCGTCGCTGCACTCGCTGGGTATCTCCCGTGAACGCAAACTCGAGGTTGCAGCGAACACCCCTGCTCGAAGATGGCAGTACCTTGCTGACATGATCCCCCGCCCTCGGTCCGAGGTCGTCATCCCTCCAGGGTGATAGTCGGGTGCCCTGACTTCCGTCACCGGGCTGTCACACCTCAGTTGCTCCATGTCCGCCCCGATGGGACACTTGGCGCCGGTCCAGGGGGAAGAAAGCAAGCTGATTCGTGGAGGTGCCTGCTACACCAGCCCATGTGGTGGCCCGTCCGGGCCTGGTCCGCCGATTGGACCAATCCCTCTCGCGGCCCTTGATCGTGCTGGTGGCTCCGGCCGGGGCGGGCAAATCGGTCCTGTTGCACCAGTGGGCCTCCACCCACCCCGAACTCCACTTCGTGTGGTTGCCGCTCGGGGCGGTCGACGATGACCCCGTCCGCTTCTCCCAGCGCCTGCTGCGGGGGCTGGGAGAGGTCAACCCCGACGTGTCCGAACTCACGCCACTCGTGCCCATGAATGGTGGTGGGTTAGGGACCCCCCTGCTGGAAGCACTCCACACGCAGATGACCGAGTTCCCCGAGGTGGTCATCGTCCTCGACGACCTGCACCACCTGTCCAACGGCGTCCTGGTGGCCGATCTGGGCCGCCTCGTCGACCTGCTCCCGCCCCAGGTCCACCTGGTGCTTTCGACGCGGATAGACCCTCCGATGGCCCTGACCCGCCATCGGATTCGACGCGATCTGACCGAGTTCCGACAGGTGGACCTGGCCCTGAGTGAGACGGAGTCGGCGCAGTTGCTCGAGCGCATCACCGGCCGGACCCTGCCGGAGGAGAGCGTGTCCGTCCTGGTCAACCGCACCGAGGGCTGGGCCGCTGGGCTGCAGCTGGCCGGTGTCACGCTCAGGCTCCATCCCGAAGCGGAGGCATTTGTCACCCAGTTCAGCGGGGACGACCGGTTGATCGCCGACTACCTCAGCGAAGAGGTCCTGGAAGCCCAGACGGAAGGGCGCCGGAAGCTGCTGCTCCACATCTCGGTGCTCGATGAGATGTGCGGCGACCTGGTGAGCCATCTGACGGGCGAAGCCAATGCGCAGTTAGTGCTCGAAGAACTGGAGCGGGAATCGATGTTCCTGGTGGCGCTGGACACCCGGCGCGAATGGTTTCGGTTCCATCACCTCTTCCGGGACCTGCTGCGTTTCCGGCTGCAGGCCGAGGATCCACCGGCCGAGGCGCTTCTCCTGCGACGGGCGGCCGACTGGCATTTCGCCCGCGGTCGGTCGGACGCCGGGGTCGAGTACCTGCTGCGGGCCAAGGATTGGAGCGGGGCCCTCGAAGTCATCCTGAACAGCGGCTCGGAGGTATTCGAGCGGGGCGAGATGGCGACCGTCATCGGCTGGATCCGGAGGATCCCCGAGTCCGCTCGATCAGGACGGCGCGACGTCAGCCTTCTTCTCGGAGCCCTCCTGCTCACCGAGGGACAGGCGGCCGAGGCCGAAGACATCTTGCGGCGGGTCACGATCGATCCCGGTGCTTCGCCGGGCGAACGGGCGTGCGCGCAATGCTCACTGGCCGCGCTGGCCCAGTGGCGACCTCGCCCCGAATTCACCATCAGTGCCGCCACTCGTGCCCTCGAGATGCTCACCGACCTGGGCGAGGCCCCGCTTCCCGACGTGATGGGCATATCCGACAAGCCATCGCTCGAGACCATGGTCCTGACGTCCCTCGGTCGGGCCCATTTCCAGGCCGGCGACATCGGGCCAGCCCGGCAGTGGCTCGAGCGGGCCTTACTGAGCGACGGTGCGGCCTACTCGACCTGGAGAATCCATGGCCTGGGCGCGCTGGCCCTGCTCGAAGCCTGGACCGGCCGGACCAAACGCGCCGAGGACCTGGCCGGCGAAGCCCTCGCCACGGCTCGAGACGTGGGGTTGCTGTCGCACCCAGCCGTTGCTGACGCGTACCTCGCCGTGACCTTGACGGCGCGTGAGCGCGGGGAGCCCCACCGTGCCGCCCTCTCTCTCCGTGAAGGTGTCCTGCGGGCGGAAGCCAACCGGCGGTCGCAACTCGCTTGGGTCGGCCATCTCGAGTTGGCACTGCTCGAAGCGTCTGACGGCAAGATCGACCGGGCCAGCGCCACCATCCTCTCGATCAACCAGGAGATGGCGGCACCGCCGCCGCCCATCGTGGCTGATCGCATCCTGGCGCTGCGTGGCCGGCTGCTCCGCCTGGCTGGCTCGGCCGAACAGTCGTTGCGATTGACGACCGAGGTGGCGTCACGTTCGCCCCATGTGGTGGTCGAGCGCACGGCCGCCGCACTCGAGCTGGGTCAACTCGACCTGGCGCGAAAGTTCCTAGAGGAATTGCCCTCCGTCCCTCCCTCGAGAGAACCCATGATTCGCGTGCAACGACTGCTGCTGCTGGCCTGGCTGGCGGCGTGCGAGGACTTCCCCGATGAGGCCCGGGCGCGCCTGGCCGAAGCAATGACCGTCGGTGAGCGTCACTCGCTGGTCGATGTGTTCGTCCGGGCTGGTCCGCGAGTCGTGGAGCTGATCTCGCAGTCGGGTGACCATTCCGGTTTCAGAGAGGTCGTTCTCCAGCGGGCGCGGCAGGCCCGATCTCCGGCCCTTGTGGCCGAGTTGGTCGACCCGCTGACCGACCGGGAGCTGGAGGTCCTTTCCTACCTGCCCAGCCGACTGACCAATGCCGAGCTGGCGGAGCGCTGCTTTGTCTCGGTCAACACGATCAAGACCCACATGGCGCATATCTATCAGAAGCTCGCTGTGCCCAATCGGAGCGAAGCGATCACCAGGGCCCGGGGACTCGGGCTGTTGTGAGCGACCCCTGTGACCTGCATCGACGCTGATGTCACCCCACAAGGGTGATGACCACGTGCCCCCAGCCGTGGTTCGATCTCCGAGGATGTAGCGCCGCGGTGATGGCCGTTGGCGCGACCGGTCCGGAGACAACGGGGATGCGGGCGGCACCAGCCGCTTCGAGAGCCGTCTAGGCAAGGAGATCACGACGATGTTGGCGTACACCTACCCGCTAGCTGACCTATTCGGCACCATGCTCGGCCTGTTCATCTTTATCATCTGGTTCTGGCTTCTCGTCGTCGTCTTCGGCGACATCTTCCGGAGCCGCGACATGGGCGGCGGGGCCAAGGCCCTGTGGGTGATCTTCGTCATCATCCTCCCCTTCCTCGGCATTTTCGTCTACCTCATCGCCCGCGGCGGCAAGATGCATGAGCGGGCGGCGGCCCAGGCCCAGCAGCAACAGCAGGCCTTCGACAGCTATGTCAAAGAGGCCGCGGGCGCCAGTTCGACGGCCGATCAGCTGAGCAAGCTGGCGGCCTTGAAGGATCAGGGCACCATCAGCCAGGCGGAATTCG
>Ga0208357_1002854_pt1 | contig 11079 bp, 12 predicted proteins | sample NGESurdeep092012_6_FD_184487 | JGI IMG/M metagenome (GOLD analysis project Ga0208357, IMG submission 184487) | Arctic peat soil microbial communities from Barrow, Alaska - NGEE Surface sample F52-2 deep-092012 (SPAdes) | ecosystem: Environmental > Terrestrial > Soil > Wetlands > Peat ... | reverse complement strand
CGTCGGTCGAGCGGTAGGCGCCGCTTTGCGGAATTTCAAACGACGAGCCGATCTCCCAGGGAGACTGACGCGCCGACCATAGCGTTGCAAAGACGGTGTCGGGGTGCGACGGATCGACCGTCACGTCGAACGCGCCGGTGTTCTCGTCTTTGTAGAGCACGCGATCCCAGGAAGCGCCGCCGTCGCGCGTACGATAGATGCCGCGCGTCGTGTTGGGACCGTACGGATGACCGAGAACGGCGACGAAGGCGACGTTCGCGTCGCGCGGATCGACGGAGATCGTCCCGATCTGCTGCGCGTCGGTCAGGCCCGAATGCGCCCACGTTCGGCCGGCGTCGCGCGAAACGTACATACCGTCGCCGACGGCGAGATCGGGTCGTTGCAGGCCTTCGCCGCTGCCCGCATAGATGACGTTGGGATCGCTGGGTGCGACGGCCAGCGCGCCGATCGAACCGGTATCCTGCCCGTCGAAGATCGGCGTCCAGGTGCGCCCGGCGTCGTCGGTCGTCCAGATGCCGCCGTTGACCGAGGCCATGTAGTACTTGCGGATATCGCCCGGAACGCCGGCCACCGCGCCCGTGCGTCCGCCGCGTTCGGGCCCGACGTATCGCCACCGCATGCCGGCGTACGACGCCGGCGCGACGTCCGGCGTCTGCGCTGCAACCGGAAGCGTCGACGCGCATAGCGCCCAAAGCAACGCGACGGCGATGCAGCGGCGCATCAGAGGCGGTTTTTCTTAACGCCCCGGCGATTGGGACGGAAGGGAGCCCCGACCTTGAACGTTTTCGAATTGTGCGGGAGCGACGCATCGACGTCTTCGCAGCCGATCGGCGTGAACTCGCGGCAATCGTGCGGGCGGCCTTCGTAGACGCCGCAATAATACTTGCCGGATTCTCCGCCCTTGAGAAAGACGCAGTTGTCGGCGATGTCGTCGGTCACTTTGCGCAGCCACCCGACCGTGAAACCGTCGGCCGACGGGCGCTGGACGACGTATTCGCGCATTACCTCGGCGTAGCTCATCTTCAGATGATCCGCCAAACGCTGGACGTCGGACTTGCTCACGAACGGCTCGTAACCGCTGCAGCATTCGGCACAGCCCGGCGGGCAGGCGATGTTATCGGGCATCGCGGTCAGGTTCTGACGCGCGAGGTCGATCACTTTGGCGACCGCGGCCACGAACTCGGGATCGTCGTTGTACTTATAGACCCATTCGCGTTTGGTGATTTCGTTCGCGTTGTAGTAGCGCGTCGTGCGTTCGTCGAATTCGACGGTGATGTGTTCCTCGTCGATTTCGATTTTGTTCACGTGCTCGATCGGGCGGGCGTCGAGCATTTCGGGATGGGTTTGCTGGCCGGTGCGTCGCGTGAAGTTCCGCAGGGCGATGAGGTCGATGGTCTGCATAGCCGCACCATCTTCGTGCCCGTGCGGGTGCCGCCTGTATCGCCGCGAAAAAGACGCTGCATGAAAACGGCAATCGGAGTCGACCTTGGAGGCTCGCACGTGACCGCGGGGGTGGTCAGCGAGGATGGCGTCATTCACAGCCAGCACGAGTTGGATCTGACCGACTTGGCCTTCGAGAAGGTGGTCGATGCGATCGAAGAGGTCGTCGTTAAGGCGTTGGCCGATGCCAAGGATGCCATCGGCATCGGGATCGGATCGCCCGGAAATATCGCCGCCGACACCGGCGCCGTGCTGTATTCCCCAAACTTCGGTTGGGAGAACGCGCCGCTGGGCAAGACCCTGCGCAAGCGCTTCAAGCAAGCGGTCTATATCGGCAACGACGCGCGCTGCGCCACCTTGGGCGAATATACGTTCGGCATCGGCAAAGGGACGGCGGACTTCGTCTTATTGACGCTGGGAACGGGTATCGGCGGCGGGATCGTCGGTCGCGGGCATCTCTTGTTGGGCAACTGCTTTGGCGCCGGCGAAGTCGGTCACCATCAGATCCGTCCGACCGACGGCTTCGCGTGCGCGTGCGGCAAGATCGGCTGCTTCGAGGCGCAGGCGTCGGGGACGGGGCTGATGCGCCACGCGTACGCCGTGGCGGCGTCGTTCCCGCGCAGCGCGCTGCTCGATGCGCCGCGCGAGAAGTTGGGCTCCAAGAAAATTCGCAAGGCCGCGCAAGCCGGCGACCTGCACGCGCTGGCGGCGTGGAAGAATTTCACCGCCGATCTGGCGCTGGGCTTAGCCAACATCGTCGCCTTCGTCAATCCCGAGCTCATCGCGCTGGGCGGCGGCGTCAGCACCGCCGGCGACTTCATGCTCGATGCGGTCACGGGCCGCGTCGACGAGCTGACGACGATGATCCCCAAAGGTAAGACCAAAATCGCGATTGCCAAACTCGGCAACGACGCCGGTCAAGTCGGCGCCGCCACCATGGCCTTGCGCGGTGGTTTGAAAACCACCACCGACGCGTAGGCGAGAAAGGGAATTATGAACTGGATTGAAGAGTTGGCGATCGTTGCGATCGCGATCGTTCTCGCCGTCGAATTCGGCGTGTGGATGATGAAGGCGATGCTGTCGCGCGATCCCGAACACCACAACGCACGAACGCCGATCGCGCGCATCGTCGCCTACGCCGTCGGCGCCCTCGGCCTGATCGCGTTCACCACCCTGGCCACCGGTTGGCGCCCCTGGATCGTCGCCGCGATCCTCGTCCTCCTCGCCGTCGCCCTAACCGCCAGCTACCGAAAACCCATCAAAGAATAATCGCCAAGCAGCGGCCGGCGCCCGGGGGCGCGATCACGCGCCGGCGGCTTGGCGCAGGGGGGCGCGCAGGAGATAATCTTGCGCGGGGATGGTGTTGGTGGCGGTGATTTGCGCGATAAGCGCGGCGATGCGGCGCGAGGAGCGCACCGGAGCGACGATCTCTTGCGCGCGGCGGATTTGTGCTAGGCGATCGGGCGTGCGGATCATCTTGCGAACGGCGTCGACCACTTCGCGCGCGCCGCGTATGGCGACTTCGCCCAAGCCGTTGGCGCGGACGAACTCGACGTTGCCGCGTTCTTGCCCGGGAACGTAGTCGTAGACGATGACGGGCAGCTGCGCGGCGTTGGCTTCCGCCAGCGCGCCGGGCCCGGCTTTGGTCACCAGCAGGTCGACGGCGTTGAACAGCTCGGGAATCTTGTCGGTGAAGCCCATGACGGTCATCGGCGTGGGCAGCACGATCGAGAGTTCGTCGAGACGCTGACGCAGCGGTTCGTTGCGCCCGCAGACGACGACCATGTGAATCGGCAGTTTGGCTTTGGCCAACGCGAGCGCGGTCGGCAGCAGCTTGCCGCCGCCTTCACCCCCGGCCATCAAGAGCACGATCAACGCATTTTTGGGCAGACCCAAGTGTGCGCGCAGTTCGTCTTTGCTGCCGCTCACGTCATCGAACTTAGGATGGATCGGATGACCGAGCATGCGCAGGTGCGACGGCAGTACGCCGCGCGAGAGCGCGCGATCGTACACTTCGCGGGCCGGCACGACGACCGCGTCGGCTTCGGGCGTTAGCCAGGATTCGTGCACCTTGCCCAGATCGGTGATGACCGTCACGATCGGCACGTGTTCCATGTGGGCGTCGGCGCGGGCGCGCAGCGCCGCGTGATTGAGCAGCGGATGCACCGATACGATGACGTCGGGATCGTAGGCTAAGAAATGATCGCGCATCCGCTCGCGATAGAGCGGTTCGCAAAAACGCACGAGCGCGCGATAGCGCCGGCGGCCGTTGGTCGCATAGTAAAGCGCCCCATAGACCGGTGGGGCGTAACGCAGGGCGGCCGAGTAACCCCAGCCTAGCTGGGTGAGCGGGAAGGAGCAGTGGGCGGCGACATCGTCGACGCGATGCTCGAACGCAGAGGGCTCGACGATCTCGTCCAACGCCGCGGTGATCGCGTTAGCGGCACTGCGATGCCCGCCGCCCGTGTCGGAGATCAAGAAGAGAGCCCGTTTGGTCATGCATTCTCCCAGTGGCCTTGCGCGCTCGGCGGCTCGTCGGCGCGAGCCATGCCATGAACGCGCGAGCCGGAGCATCGTAAAAGCGGAAGATGTCTCCGAACTCGATGTCGGGGTTTCGGTGGTGGCCGTCGTGGTCCTCGGGTAGGACGATTCCCAAGGGATGCAGCGCCGAAACCAACCAAGCGGGGGTGCGCCAGCCGAGGTCGGTCGTATGGCGCCACCAAACGTGGAGCTGCCCGAGCGCCAAGCCGACGACGGCGCCCATCCACGAGACGTGCCATAGCAACGCGGTGATCGCCAAATAGGGGAGAGCGCCCAGCAGGCCGTCGAGGGCGACCCACGGATCGGACGAGAGCACGGCGTGATCCCAATACGATCGGCGGCGGTCGTGATGGGTACGCAGGTGCAGTCTGAACCAGAGATGTTGCGGCACGTGATAGCAGAACGTGGAGGCGAAATCACCGACGACGAGGACGAGCAGCGCGACCAGTGCGAGTACCATCATCCGTGACGTACCCACGAATCGCGGCCGCGGTTACATTGGCGCTGCTGTGCGGTTGCGCCGGCGCGCCGGCGCCGCGCGTCGCGCGGCCCGTCGTGCGTCTGCGTCACGCGATCGACGTTGCGATGACGTGGCGGTCGCACGCGCCGCCGCACGATGGAATCTTCGGCGCGCGTCCGCTCGTAGACGGCGGTCGCGCGACGCCGGCGCAAGCGATCGCGCGCGCGATCTTGCATACCAATCTGCGGCTCGCGCCGCCCGACGCGATGGCATTTGCGCTTCGGACGGTGCGCGCGGCGAGCGACAACGGCCTTCCCGCGGAGTTTCTGGGAGCGACGCTCCTGCAAGAATCGGCCTACGATCCGCGCGCGTTCTCGTCGGCAGGAGCGATCGGCATCGCGCAGTTCATGCCCGGGACCGCCGCCGACTGGAACGTGGATCCCAGCGACCCGATGGCGGCGATCGCCGGCGCCGCGTTGCTCTTGGGCGACTACGTGCGCACCTATCGGCATACCGACGATCCGTATTCGCTGGCGATGGCTGCCTACAACGCCGGTCCGGGCGCGGTTGCCGCCTACGACGGCGTGCCGCCCTACCCCGAGACTCGAGCCTATATCGCCGATATCGACGACCGCGAGGTACAGATTTATGCATACGAAAGCGGCCTTCGGCGGCAGGGTAGCGGACTTTTCGGCGAATAGGGCGCCCATGAGAAGTTTGCGTGCGGCCGCTTGCGGCCTGGCCCTTGTCGGAGTGCTCGGCGGATGTGGAAGTGCGACCAGCGGCATGGGCTTCACCGTTCCCAGCGGCTACCAATCCAAGTTCAACCTCTTCGGCCAGGAGGCGTGGGTTCGCGGGAACTCCTCCAAGCCCGAACTGATCATGTTGATCAGCGTGCCCAACAAGACGTTTAATACGGTCAATTTCGAGCAGAATTTCAATATCAACTCCTCGGGCGCGATGAAGAACACGAAGTTCACGCAGCGCAAGGACATCGTTATCTGTAACGGCCAGAAGGCCGTGCTACTCAAAGGCACCGGAACCTCGACGAAGTCCGACGCAAAGGCGGTCAAAACGACCACGGCCGAAGACATGGACATGCTCGTCACGGGCTGGGGCAAGACGACCTACGTGGCGATGTACGTGCGTCCGCACACCGGCGCGCCGGATGCAGCCTCGGAAGCCGCGCTGAAGACCCTGTGTCCTAAGGCCTCCTAAAAACGTCGTGAGCGTGCTGTTGCGTCAACTCTTTGCGCGACAGCCGCTGGAATGGACGCCGTCTTCAAACGCGGGACCGACCCTTCGCCGCGTGCTGCGATGGCCCGCGCTCACCGCCATCGGGTTGGGCACGATGCTGGGAGGCATCTTTCCAACGGTGGGACCCGGCGCGATGCACGCGGGGCCGGCGGTCGTGCTGTCGTTCGTCTTGACCGGCGCGATCTGCGTCGCGGTCGCCCTGTGCTACGCCGAGTTCGCGTCGATGGTGCCCGTCGCCGGAAGCGCCTACACATACGCGTATGCGACGCTGGGCGAAATCGTCGCGTGGATCATCGGCTGGGATTTAATTCTGGAATACGGATTGTCGCTTGCGCCGACGGCGTCATCTTGGTCCGCGTATGCGCAAGTCTTGCTCGCACAGGTGGGGTGGCATCTGCCGACGTGGTCCCAAACGGCGTCGCTGGTTCCCGGCCACCTGCAAGTCGACATACTCGCGATGGCGATCACGGCAGCCGTTACTGCATTGGTCTCAATCGGCATCCGCGAGTCCGCGCGAGCCAACGGAGCTTTGGTGGGCATCCAGATCGTTGCGATGATCATCTTCGTGGTCGCGCTGCTACCCTTTATCCACCCCGCCAATCTGCATCCGTTCGCGCCGTTCGGGTGGCACGGGGTTTTCGTTAGCTCTTCGCTGGTATTCTTTGCCTACATCGGGTTCGACACGGTGACCGTCGCTTCGGAAGAAGCGCATCGGCCCGCGCGACGTCCCGATCGGCATCATTCTCTCGCTGATTATCGGCGTCGTCTTGTTCTGTACGATCGCGTTTGTGACCGCTGGGTCTCTGTCGTATCTGCGGTTTAGCAATGGCGGCGGCGCGGCGATGACGGATGCCATCGCTGCAAACCTTCATAGCTCGTGGCTCATCACGATCGTCGGCATCGGCGGGCTCGCCGGCAACTTCACCGTGATGCTGACATCGCTGCTCGGACAAATTCGGATCTTTTACGTGATGGCGCGCGATCGGATGCTGCCACCGAGCGTGGCGACGATACATCCGCGCTTCCGTACGCCCGCGCGCATGACGCTGATTACCGGTGGCGTCGTCGCCGTCCTCGCAGCGGTTTTACCGCTGACCGACCTGCTCAATCTCGTGAATATTGGTACGTTGAGCGCTTTCGCGATCGTGTGTGCGGGCGTACTGATCCTGCGGATCGTCCGACCCGACGCCCGTCGTCCGTTCCGAGCGCCGCTCGGTCCACTGTTCGCGATTGCGGGAGCGGTCAGTTGCGTGGGCCTAACGGTCTTTCTCTCGATGGCCACCTGGGCACGTTTCGGCATCTGGTTTGCAATCGGGATCGTCATCTATGCAGCCTACGGGTACAGACACTCAAGGTTAAGGATTATTTCGCAAGCAGGCGGGGAATAGAGGCGTCATGTTTTCGACGATGCGGTCCGACCGGCTCGAGATTATCACGGTTCCGCCGCGTTCTCGCTGGGCCACCTTCGGGGAAGACGTCGCCGCGGGTCTGACCGCGGCGCGCAAGCACCTCTGGTCGAAGTACTTTTACGACGACGTGGGTTCGGCGCTGTTCGATGCGATCACGCACCTGCCCGAATACTATCCCACCCGTGCCGAAACCGAGATTCTGGTCGAGCAAGGTTGGGAGATCGTGCGCGCCCTCGAAGAGCCCGTCGAGTTCTTAGAACTAGGCAGCGGCAGCGCGGCCAAGACGCGGATCCTGATCGAGGAAGGCTTGCGCGCGCACGGATCGCTGCGCTATACGCCGATCGACATTTCCTCCGACGCCTTGTGCGCCTCGGCGCGTGCGCTGGTCGCGGCCTATCCGGCTCTTCGCGTGCGCGGGTTCATCGCCGATTACTTCGACGTCCTCGCATCGCCTGAGTTGACCTTCGAGCGACGCGCGCTGGCGATGCTGATGGGTTCCAATCTGGGCAACTACGCGCCCGACCGAGCGCACGCGCTGTTGACGGGGATGCACCGGGCCCTGCGTTCGGGCGATGGGTTACTGATCGGCGTCGACGGTGAATCCGACCGGGCGACGCTCGAACGCGCGTACGACGATCCGCTTGGTGTGACCGCGGCGTTCGACCGGAACGTGCTCGCGCGCATCAACCGCGAGCTGGGAGGGACCTTCGACGTCACGACCTTCACGCACGTCGTGTCCTACGACGAGCGCCGCCGTTGCGTCGACTCGTTTTTGGAATCCAACCGCGCGCAAACCGTGCGCATCGAAGGCATCGGGCTCGCGGTCGCCTTCGCCGCGGGCGAGCGCATCCACACCGAATCCTCGTACAAGTTCGACCGCAAAGCGATCGTCGCGCTGGGCACCGCTGCGGGCTTCACGATCAAACAATCCTGGCTCGACGCCGCCAACCGCTTCGGCGTCCACCTCTTCATCAAGAAGTAATCGCAACGCCATGACACGGGCGGGGGTGCGGCGAAGGCGCGGGCATGAAGATGCTTGCTCGCCTTGTCTGCGCTGGGTTAGGCCTGGCGCTGCTCGTTCCGGCCATTTCCGCGCAGGCGCGCCCGGTCCGGGCCGAAGATCTCTACGCGTTCACGCTGCTCGATGACGCGCAGATCTCGCCCAACGGAAGCTGGATCGCGGTTACGGCCTCGACGCTCGACGGTCCCAAGAACGGCTCGAATTCGACGATTCTGCTGATCGACGCGCATACCGGCAAGCGGATCGACGAGACGCGCGGCACGGGCGACGGCGGCACGGCCTGGCGGCCCGATTCGTCCGGATTTGCGTTCGAGCGCCCGGACAAGAAGTTGAAGAAGCCCGAGATCTTCACCTACACCGTGACGACCGGCCGCATCGCGCAATTGACGCGTCTCAAGGACGGCGCGAGCGGGCCACTCTACTCGCACGACGGCAAGCGCATCGCGTTTTCGGCGACGTCGGTCGATTCGCCGCACGCGGCCTGGATCGATTTCGCGAAGGCCGGTTTCAAACCCAAGCCCGATCAAAAGAACTCTGACATCAACGTCATCACGCAACTCGGGTTCCGCGTCAACGGCGTCGGGTACGTCGCCAATCGTCATCGGCACGTCTGGGTGATGCGCGCCGACGGTTCGAACGTCGAGCAGTTGACGCGCGGCCCGTGGTCGGAAAATCTCGCCGCGTGGTCGCCCGACGATCGCACGCTCGCGCTGGATTCGCTGCGGTCCAACTCGATCTACGCCGGCCCCAACGACATCTACACGATGCCGTCGACGGGCGGCGCTCTGACCAAACTCGCGTCGTCCGAACGGGCCAACGGCGGCGAGACGTATGCCAATGCCGGCAACCGCCTGTGGTTCTTTTCCGGCGGCGTGCTCGATCCCGACGAGTATCCGGCACTGGTCTGGGCCGATCCCAGCGGCGCGAACCGCCACTCGCTGATCGACAAGAACACGTATTCGTGGGGCGATTCGCTGTTGGCGGATATGAAAGAAGGCGGGGGCCTGTGCGGCCCGCTCTTCGCGCCGGGCGATGCGTGGTTCGTGACGAACGTCGATGGCCCGGGCTACTCCAATCTTCGCAAGGTCGACGCGTCCACCGGCGCGCTTACCAACTTGACGCCGCCGCACGGCGAAGCGTGGTCGTGTTCGATGAGCCGCGACGCGCGTACCGTCGCCTATCTGTACAGCGACTTCATGCATCCGGCCGACGTGTACGTCGTCGGCACGGGCGGCGGCACGCCGCGCAAGCTCACCAACGTCAACGCCGCGATTCTGGCTAAGCTCACGCTCTCCAAGCCGCAAGCATTTACGGTGAGCGATCCGGCGGGATTCGCCGTGCACGCCTGGTTCATGCCCGCCGTTGGCAGCAAGCCCGGTGAGAAGCGGCCGACGCTGCTGGATATTCACGGCGGCCCGTCGACGCAGTTTGGCGATACGTTCTTCGACGAACTCCAATATTGGGCCGGGCAACGGTACAACGTCGTCTTCTCGGATCCGCGCGGAAGCACCGGGTACGGTTACACGTTCCAAGAAGCGTTGGCTAAGAACTGGGGCGATGCGATGTTCGACGACACGCAAGCCGTCATGGATGCCGCGGTCAAACGCCCCGACGTCGATGCGTCGCGTTTGGCGGTGCTCGGCGGTTCGTACGGCGGTTACGCCACCTTATGGGTCGTCTCGCACACCGATCGCTATAAGACCGCGATTGCCGAACGAGCGGTCAGCGATCTCGAAAGCGAACAGTTCGTCGCCGACTTCGCGTCGGCCAACGGCTTGGGCGGCCAGTATTCTTGGGGGTATCCGTGGGACGACGGCAATCTCGTCGCCGCACAATCGCCCCTCACGTTCGTAACCGACGTTCACACGCCGCTGCTGCTGCTGCACTCCGACGAAGACACGCGCACGCCGATCGACCAAACGCTTCAAGAGTTCACCGCGCTGAAAATCCTCGGCCGAACCGTCGAATACGTCGAAGTCCCCGGCGAGAACCACGATCTCTCACGCACCGGCACGCCCATACACCGAGTAGAACGCCTACGAATCCTAGCCGATTGGCTCCGTTCCTATCTCCACCCGTAACGTGCTCTGATTGTGTCATGACACAATTACCATGACACGGCGCGGCGTTCTATGGCGCGGAAGAAGAGGTCGGCGGCGATGGCTAGGAGGGCGGCGGGGATGCTGCCGGCGAGGGTTTGCGCGGTGTATTGCGTGTCGAGGCCGCGGAAGATGAGCACGCCCAGGCCGCCGGCGTTGACGTAGCCGCCCAGGGTGGCCAAGGCGATCATTGCGACCACGGCGATGCGCAAGCCGCCCAGAATCACCGGCGTCGCCAGCGGAAGTTCGATGCGCCACAAGCGTTGCATCGAGGTCATGCCCAATCCGCGCGCGGCGTCGGTCTGCGATTCGGGCACGCCGCGCACGCCGGCGGCGACGTTGCGTGCCAAGACGAACTGCGCGTAGGCGACCAGCGCGATGACGGTGGGCCAAAAGCCCAGACCGAAGAGCACGACGATCAGCGCGAGCAGGGCCAAGCTGGGGATTGTGTAGATCGCCGCGAGCGTGCCGTACATCGGCGTGGCGAAGCGTGGGCTGCGCGCGGCAGAGATGCCCAACGGCAAGGCGATGGCAAACCCGATGACCAGCGCGGTGCCGACCAGCGCGCAATGCTGGAGAAAGAGCCACGCGACCTCGCCCGGATGCGCGTACAGGTAGCTCACGGCGATTCGGCATTCGCGCGAAGATCGGCGAACGTGAGCGTACCGGCGCGCGCACCGTCGCGCACGATCAAACGCTGCGCCCCACCGGCGAATGCGGCCAGGATCTCACCGGCCGACGCGCCGGCCGAGATCGTCGGGCCCGCGCCCACCAGGGACGCGACGTACGACGACGCCGGAGCGGTCAGCACGTCGAACGGCGTACCGGCTTGTTCGATCTTCCCGTCGCGCA
>Ga0208357_1002853_pt1 | contig 11081 bp, 7 predicted proteins | sample NGESurdeep092012_6_FD_184487 | JGI IMG/M metagenome (GOLD analysis project Ga0208357, IMG submission 184487) | Arctic peat soil microbial communities from Barrow, Alaska - NGEE Surface sample F52-2 deep-092012 (SPAdes) | ecosystem: Environmental > Terrestrial > Soil > Wetlands > Peat ... | reverse complement strand
GTCAGGATAGAAGTTCTGGCCCATAGAACAAATTAAAACAGAATCTGCTCCTCACACCATCGACCCGTCACATAATCTATGCCCGACAGACTCCTAGTTAAATTGTATGCGTTTGGAGGGGGTAACTATGCCAAGTTTTGAAAAGATTTATCGCCGCGTGGTTATTGGGGATTTGCGATTTTGGGGGTCGTGGGGGGCTTGACAGGATTCCGTGGTGCTGCGCGGACGGCGGGAGTTGGGATGGGTGGGGTTGAGTGCAACTGCAGATTCCTACGTGATGACAAACCAAAAAGGCAAGGGCAACGGCAACGGCAACGGCAACGGCAAGAGCCAATTCGGGGGTCCTTCGCTTCGCTCCCGGATGACGGCGAAGAACAAACAACTGCAAGAGCAACGGCAACTGCAGATCCCTACGGGATGACAAACAAAAAGGGCCAAAGCAAGGGCAGCAGCAAAGGCAACAGCAAAGGCAACAGCAAAGGCTACAGAGAGGCCAGGGCTAAAGCCCGTTTTTTCTTTCGGGGAGGGGTTCAGGGGGCTGAAGCCCCCTGCTAATCCGGAAGAGCAACAGCAGGTGCAACTAATTCTGAAGAGCTTGTTCGAGGGCGGCGATGATCTTGGGGTCGTCGGGGGGGGTGTCGGGGGCGAAGCGGGCGAGGACGTTGCCGTCGCGGCCGACGAGGAATTTCTCGAAGTTCCAGAGGAGTTCGGGGAGCGGGTTGGGTGGGGGAAAGCCGTTGGCGGCGGAGTAGGAGGTGAGCTTTTCGCGCCAGGGGCCGTGGGGGATGTGCTCTGGTGCGGCGGCGATGAGGGCGGCGTAGAGGGGGTGCTTGTCGGGGCCAACGACGGAGATTTTGGAGAAGAGGGGGAAGGTGACGGGGTAGTCGATGGAGCAGAACTTGGCGATCTCCTGATCGGTGCCGGGCTCTTGTCCGGCGAAGTCGTTGGCGGGGAAGCCGAGGACGACGAGGCCGCGATCCTTGTAGGTCTGGTAGAGGGATTCGAGGGCGGTGTACTGCGGGGTGAGGCCGCATTTGGAGGCGACGTTGACGAGGAGGAGAACGTGGCCGGAGTAGTCGGCGAGGGAGGCGGGGGAGCCGGAGAGGGTGGTGAGCGGGATGGCGGTGAGGGTCGACATGAGGATAGTTTAGCGCCTGACTTACTAATTAATATCGACAGGTTCATCGAGCGTGCTTAAGAAGCAAGCCGCGCAACTCAGCTTCTAAGGCTGCTGGCGATCTCAACAGGGGTCGGATTAAGCGCCTCGCGGAAGGGGCGGTTCATGACTAGTCGCCCTGAGAGCCGTGCTTCCCTCGAACGTCCTGTATGACCCGGATGTAGCCGCCTTGACGATGACGTCGGTGGCGTCGTCACAGCCGTGGAGGCTTAGGGCCAAGGTGGTTGCTGTAGGATTTCGTGGTAAGGGCGGAGGAGCTGTAGGGGGTACGCGTGAGGACGATGCCGGCGTCGAGCACTCCCTTGCGGACGAGAATGACGGTGTGCCGCTTGACGCCGTCTCGCAGTGGGATCATGACCTCTTATTGCGGGCGCAGTGAGAAGCGTGGCGTTCGCGGAAACTTAAATCTCCGCTAGTTTTTGGGGAGTTGTGTCGAACTCCATCCTCCGCCAAGCGCCATCTGCAATTGTGTGCTCGCCACGATCCGCCGCGAGATCAAAGCAGCCGCTGACCTCTCATCGTTCAACTCGATCGTTTGATTGGTCAGCACCTCAAGGTATGCAGCAAGACCGCGCTTATACCGCAGCGTTGAAAGCGCGGTGCTTTTCTTCGCCGCATCCACTGCGCGCGCCGTTACCGTCGCCTCATCTTCCAGCACGCGCAGCGCAGCGAGTTGGTCCTCCACATCGCGGAACGCAGAGAGCACCTGCTCACGGTATAGCGCTGTTGCCTGTTTGCGTTGCGCCAATGCATAAGCGACCTGTGCCCTCCGCCGCCCAGCGTCAAAGATCGTCTCATTGATGGAAGGCCCGACACTCCACTCCGTACTGGCAGGACTGAGCAGCTTGCTTGGCAGGTCGCTATCCGTGCCGCCGGATGCGCCCAGCGTAAGTGTCGGGAAGTAAGTAGATTTCGCAACACCGATCAATGCATTCGCCGCCGCCACGCGACGCTCTGCAGCCGCAATATCCGGACGTCTCTCGAGCAGTTGCGATGGAATCCCAGTCGGCACTGTAGGGGGATCGCCGGCCAGCGGTCGTTCAGCAATATGAAATCCCGTCGCGGGGGTGCCCACAAGCACCGCAATTGCATGCTCATATTGAGCGCGTTGCACACCCAGATCGATTAGCTGAGCTCGCGTCTCTTCCAACTGCGCCTTTGCCTGTTCTATATCGATATCGGAGTCCAGGCCCTGTTTTTTGCGGTCCAGAGTAAGCTGCAACATTTGGGTATAGTCATCGAGCGTTGCGCGAAGCAACTGCGCTTGTAGATCGAGTCCATGCAACTGGAAGTAAGTGACAGCGAGCATGCCCTGCAAGCTTAAGCGTGTATTGGCGAGATCAGCCGCCGATGCTTGCGCACTTGCAGCGCTCGACTCAATTTGCCGGCGAATGCCTCCCCATAGATCCGGCTCCCAGGAAATGTCGAGAGGGATAAGAAAATCCCAATAGTTTAGCTTTGAGGTGGGAGATGCCAACGGATCATTGCGGGAGCCCTGATTCCGAATGGCAGAGACACCGATAGACACTGTCGGATAGAGCGATGCATGGGTTTCTCGCACCAGGTCGTGCGCCTGTTCGTAGGCATGCAAGGCTGCCTCGATATCCTGGTTCGCCATTGCGCATCGCTGTTCCAGATTATTTAATTCAGCATCGTTATAGACCGCCCACCATGCTCCACGATCCGTCTGGTCAGCGGGAGTGGCTGCAGCCCAATCTCCATTGTGCCCGTTGTCGCTGTATTCGGGCGGAGCCGGCATGATGGGAGCCTTGTAGTTCGGCCCCACCTTACATCCGCCCAGCGCCAGCAGTGCGAGCAACGCTCCTGTCATCGGGAGATTAGGCGCTCTCATGGTTTTGCTCCTGGGGCACGGTTCTGGCTCACCACGCGAACCTTCTCTCCGTCGGTCAAAGAATCCAGCGGATTGGCAATGATAGGTTGTTCCGGCTTCAGCCCACTCACTATCTCCATCGAGGAACCCATGTCGCGTCCCGCTATCACGTGCACCAGGTGAATCGTGTTATTTGCATCCACTGTTGCAACATGCAAACCGTCCGGATCCAGAATTACGGCGTTGACTGGCACAATCAGCACCGGCACTGGGCTCGTCGTGTGCAGATGAACCTCTGTATAGCTGCCTGGCAATAGTTCACCAGCGCGGTTATCTACGTCTACCTCGGCAAGGAGTGTTCGCGTCGCCGGGTCTACTGCATTGGACGATCGCACCAGCTTGCCTGTAAACGTGCGTCCGGGATATTGCGGCACGGTCAGCGTCGCAATCACGCCGTTCTTCGCATCGGGGGCATAGATCTGCGGCACGTTGACGTAGACACGAAGGGTACGAATCGCAGAGATATCGAAGATCTCCTTGCTGCCTGAGACGACGCCAGCGCCTGGAGTGACCGTGCTTCCGGTCGCGGTGATGAGTTGGCCTATATCGAGATTGCGCGCGGTAATGACGCCGTCGAAGGGTGCCTCGATCCGTTCGAAGGACTGCAGTTCCTCTAACCGATGCACATTCGCAATCGCAGAATTCACCTCCGTGTTTCTTGCTTCCAACTGCGAGGTCATGTTATCCGTGTCCTGCTGAGAGACCGCATTTTGTGAGACCAGGTCTTTATATCGGTCCGCGGTCGTCTTGGCTATCGCGGCATTACTTTGCGCGGTCGCAAGGTCTGCTTTGGCCTGAACGAGTTGCTGATCCAACTCCGGCGTCTCAATAACGGCAAGCAGCTCACCCTTGCTGACGTGGGAGCCGATGTCGTGGTACCACGCCTTTACGTAGCCCGTTGTTCGTGCGTAGATGGGCGCCATCGTGAACGCCTGCATGTTTCCCGGTAGCACAATCTCATTCGCGCTCTGCTGCAGGACGGGCAGTTGCACAGATACCGTGGGGGCAGAGTCCGTATCGGTGTACTTCTTCAGATCGGTGGCTGCGTGCATTCGCCGGAGGATTCCGAAGATGGCGAGTGCGGCCAACACGATGAGAACGACAACGACTACCATCAGCAGTGATCCGGGCGAGACCTTTGGGTTCTCACGCTTCAGTTGCTCGGAACCGTGAATGGCGGAGTGCTTCGAAGCTGGAGCATCTGCTGGATCTACTTCATAAAAGTTGTGCTCGTCTGAGCTCATCGTGCGCTCTCCCTATGAGTCATCGGTGTTGTGTCCGCTACTGCAAGCGCCGTTTGATCACTCATGCGCGTGTCCCATTCCGAGAATCTGCCGGTTGGGGCTGCGAAGGCGGGTTGTTGCGGTGCATGAGAGAAAAGAAGGCCGGAACAAAGGTCAACGTGCCCAAAGTTGCGAGCGTCAATCCACCAATTACGGCGCGCCCCAACGGTGCGTTCTGCTCGCCGCCATCGCCCAGTCCAAGCGCCATGGGTACCACACCGATGATCATCGCCAAGGCCGTCATAATGACAGGACGGAACCGAGTGAAGCCGGCTGATAACGCAGCCTCCGTCGCGCTGAGTCCAAGCTCCATCTGCTCTTTCGCAAAGCTGATGACCAGGATAGAGTTCGCCGTGGCCACACCCATGCACATGATAGAGCCCGTAAGAGCGGGAACGCTAATGTGGGTTCCTGTGAGGAAGAGCAGCCACACGATGCCTGCGAGCGCACCCGGCAACGCCGCGATGATGATGAATGGGTCCAGCCAACTTTGGAAGTTGACAACAATGAGAGCGTAGACGAGAACGATTGAGAAGAGCAAACCGAGGACGAGGCCAGCAAAAGAAGTGTGCATGGTCTGAACCTGGCCGCGCACACGGATCTCAGTACCGCGTGGCTCCCCGGGTACGTTGTCTTTGACGATTTTATCGATTCTGCCTGCAACACTTGCGAGATCAGCTCCCTCGACCGAGCCATAAATATCGATGACAGGTCGTGCATCATAGTGGCTGACTGTAGCTTGTTCTGTGCCACGAACAAGCGATGCAAGGTTGCCGAGAAGCTGTGGCTGCGCGGAACCGGTCGTGGCAATCGGGAAGTTTTCAAGCTGCTGCAGATTCCGCACGTCATATTGCGGCGTCTGCACCGCAATGTTGTAGCTCACATCATTCTTAGGATCCAGAAAGAAGGTTGGCGATGTCTGAAAGCTGCCACTCAGGCTTGTCAGCACATCATTTGCCACATCGCGTTGGCTATAACCTACCTGCTGCGCTCGCGTACGATCGACATTGATCGTCCATGTCGGCAGGTTGAACGGCTGTTGGATGCGTAGATCGGTTGTACCCGGCACCTGACTAATCTGCTGCATCATATGTTCGGCCAGCTCGTGGTCCCGTTCAACCGCCTGCCCGACCACCTGTACATCGATCTGCGCCGGCAGACCCAGGTTAAGAATCTCGCTCACCATGTCGGTAGGAAGAAAGTAGAACTCCGTTCCGGGAAATTCCCGAGTAAGCTTGTCGCGCAATGCTTGGGTATATTCGCCGGTGGGCCGATGCTTTTCGGCAAGCGTTACCTGGATATCCGCATCTGCGGTGCCAACGGGGGCCGAGTTCGAATACGAAAGGTTCATGCCTGAGTATGGAATCCCAATGTTGTCGATGATCGTGCCCAGCTCCCGTTGAGGAATCTCCTTGCGGATGACATCCTCGATCTGGTCGCAGAGCCGGGCAGTGTCTTCAACGCGCGTTCCGGTGTGGGCACGAACGTGCAACTTGAATTGGCCACCATCGGAAGAAGGGAAGAAGTCCTGACCGAGCCATGGATATAACGCGCCTATCGAGACAACCCAGAACGCGACGATGGAGAGAAGGAAGACAGCACGGTGTTCGAGGCAGATGTTCAGGACACCGTGGTACCAGATGCGAAGCCTCTCAAAGTAGTGTTCAAACTTGATTTGGAAGCGGATAAACGGATTGCGACTGGCCTTTGCCTGATCGACGCGATCGTGCTCATGCCCCCTCAGCAGGTACTTTGCCATCGTCGGGACGATGGTCCGCGAGAGGAAGTAGGAGGCGAGCATTGCGAAGACAACAGCCTCGGCCAAGGGGACAAAGAGATACTTCGCGACCCCACCGAGGAAGAACATCGGAACAAAGACAATGCAGATCGCAAGCGTCGAAACAAAGGCCGGCACCGCAATCTGCGCGGCACCATCGATGATCGCTTGTTCGACCACCTTACCCTCTTCGAGGTTACGGTTAATGTTCTCGATCTCTACGGTCGCGTCGTCCATGAGAATGCCGACTGCAAGGGCCAGCCCGCCGAGCGTCATGATGTTGATGGTCTCGCCGAGCACCCCCAACATCAGCAACGAGCAAATGATCGATAGGGGAATTGACACCGCAATAATGAGCGTCGAGCGCCAGCTGCCCAGGAAGATGAGAATCATGGCCGCCGTGAGACAAGCGGCAATGATTGCTTCACTGGCGACGCCCCTGATGGCCCCTCGCACAAAGATCGACTGATCCGCGATCGGCTCGATTCGCAGTGCGGGTGGTAATTGGGAGAGGATCGATGGTAATTCCGCACGGATTTTCTTAATGATGTCCAGTGTCGAAGAATTACCGATCTTCATAACGGTCAGGAGTGAAGCGCGCTGTCCATTGATGCGCACAATATTTGTCTGAGGAGGAAATCCATCCCGCACATTCCCGACATCATGGATATAGACGGTGGCGCCGTTGACGGTCTTGATCGGTAGATCATTCAGCGCTGCAATGGAGGTAGGTGCACTGTTGGTCTCCACCTCGTAGTCGAGATGCCCAATCTTCACGTCGCCGCCCGGCAAGATAATATTCCCTGCACTGATGGCACCCACAACGTTGGAGGCGGAGAGCCCGTAGGCTTGCAGTTTCTGCGTGTTGATATCCACCTGTATTTGGCGCTGTTTGCCACCGTAAGGCCACGGCAACGCCGCTCCCTCCACCGTGGCGAGCTGCGTCCGGACAAAGTTCTTGGCGAAGTCATTTAGTTGTTGCTCAGTAAGTCCTTTTCCGGACAGCCCCAGCTCTAATACCGGCACGCTGGAGGCGTTGTACTGGATGATGAAGGGGGGCGTTGTGCCTTGCGGGTCCTGGCCTATCCCCGTCTGTGCAATCGCAGTGACCTGTGCCAGGGCTTGCGAAATATTGACGACTGGCTGGAAGAATATCTTGACGACAGAAAGGCCGTTCAGCGTTTGCGATTCGGTGTGATCGATATTATTGACGGTCGTCGTTATGCCGCGCTCAAAGGGCAGAACGATTCGGTTGGAAAGTTGCTCAGGGGACAACCCACCATAAAACCACACAACAGTAATCACCGGGATATCGATATTGGGGAAGATATCGACCGGCATGCGCAGTATCGCCACGGGACCGAGGGTAAAGAGCAGCAGCGACAGGACGACAAAGGTGTACGGTCTCCTAAGCGCGAGACGGACAATCCACATCGAGACTCCTTTGGGGTAGTCAGGCTAATGTTATCAGCTTGGAATTTTGGCTTTTAAGTGCGGTGAATCAGAAGGAATAACCAGATTCCGGGGTTTAGGTGCAACCGGGCAACTGGATTAGAAGCCCAGACCATCCTTGACCGCTAGAGCCAGTTCCTGCTGCGATCCAAGATATCGCTTCGTGGTCCGGATCGAGGAGTGCCCGAGCAGGAACATGATCTGCTCGAGGTCGTCGCCGTTCTTGCGGCAGAGCTTGGCGCAGGTGCGGCACAGATCGTGGGCGCCGAAGTGCTCGTTGCCGATCTGTTTGGCCGACCGCCAAGGTGCATGTGAAGAAGCTGGCGGAGCAAAACTATATCGTGCAGATCGGTAAGGGACGTGGCGCGCGCTACACCATCAAACAACTGAGCAATCGTGTTCTCGGTCCTCTCCTCTCGGACCGTCCCACAATTACCATTTGGGGTCCTGATGTTTGCGTCAGCAGAGCCGCTCACCGACTAAGCCGGCTGAAACCGGTGGAGATCGTGTCGCAGGGTGTTGTGGCGTTGTTCGCTTTCGTACTGATGATGTTTGATTTCGGATAAGATGCGCCTTCGAGGAAACATTCTCGTGAGCGTGTGTATTGCCCTGGAGATGAATGGCTTGCATTTCGAGATCGTGCAGCTTGATTTGCGCATGCCTCTCCAGCGAATTATCGCAAGCGATCATTGAGCTCAAGAGCCTGCCTGCGCAACGGCAGGTTAGGGTCCGCATCCTTCCATAGAACGAGAAGCGGGTTGAGAGCCTCTCGTGCTTTGACGGGATTTCCCAGCACTAGATAGTCGGCTGCCAGGGTGTAATGGGCGGCGAGCCATCGCTGTTGTGGCTCCCAACCGGGGGTGGCGTGCGGACTCGCGATGTATTTCTCATACTGACTTACCGCCTCGGGGATCTTTCCCGATTGCTGGTAGGCCCGCGCCAGACCTTCCAAGTTGTAGGGGAGGATTTTCTCCTGCCGTGAGAGATCCAATAGCCGGATCGCTTTGTCGCTCTCGCCCCGGCCCAGCGCAATTTCCCCGTTGAGGAAATGCGCGTAGGCCAGCTGTTCCGGATTGCTGCCATCGACGGCGGGTGTGATGATGGTAGCGATTTGTTCCGCTTCTTGCGGCATCCCGGCCCGCAAGTACTCCGATCCTGCCATCGCGCCAAGGACGACCTTCGGCGACAGGGCTCTCAAATTCGACGTCACGAAATCGAGCTGACGTTTTTCCTCTCGAGTATCTCCTTCGCCCGCCGCCAGAATGCCCAACTGCAGATGTTCGCGCGCCACGCTTACAGGCTCAGTCTTGAGCCCCTCGTCATATGCCAGAGCCTCTTCCAGCAGTGGACGCGCCTTTGAGTATTTCCCCTCATAGAGGTCGAGGAGCGCAAGAGATCGCAATCCGGTTTCGCGTGTTTTTAGATTTCCAAGTTGCGAGGAGAACAACATCTCTGCTTTTCCGATTTGTCCGGCTTGCACCAGAGTGAATCCGTACTCTCGGCTGACGTCGCCTGCGTTCAGATAAAGCGGATCGATCTGAAAGGCCCGCTTGTAGAAGCCAATCGCGTCCTGATAGCGGCTCAGGGTCCTGTAAGCTGTTGCGAGCTCCACGTGGGTTCGGGGGTCGTTGGGAGCGACGCGAAGCATTTGCCGGTATTGCTCGATGGCTTCAGTGGCGCGGTCATGGGTACGCAGAAGCCGTGCATAGCCGGAGAGCACCACCCAATCATCCGGGTAACGCTTCAGATAGATCTGGTAAAGCCGGTCTGCTTCCTCAACGTGTCCCTGGCTGTCCGCATAGTTGATCTGAAGATTCATCCGCTCGCGTTCGGTGACTCGGGACGCCAGCGCGAGTGCCTTCTGATACTCCTCGTTGCCCAGTTGCGATTCGTTGTAAATATAGCTGTAATAGGCATTACCCAGTGACGCGTGGGCCATGGCGAAATTGGGATCCGCCTGGATGGCTGCACGAAACAGTGTTACAGCGTCCTGATATTTTGCCTGGTGCCATAGCGTGGTTCCGTCTGCATATTCCTTCAAGGCGTCCAGGGAAGAAGTTGTAACTTCCGGCAAAGGTTTGGTGTTCTTGTGAATCTGATAGAGCGACTCGCCCAGATCGTGCCGAATGTCTGCCGAGATCACATCGAGGGCGTCGAGGATGTGACCCTCACCATACGCACGCTCTGAGTAAGAGCGCACGGTGTCACCCGATTGCGGATCGATCAATTCGGCGGAAAGAGCATATTCTTCTCCGGTGCGGGTGATACTCGATGCGATGAGTCCACGGATATCCTCGCGCTGGCAGATCTCACGCCCCAGCGTTGGAGTAATTTTCTGGTCTGGAGGCTTGCCCATCAAGGCCAGCACCGACCCCAGCCGGGCGCGCGGAAAGACGTTGGCGTGGCGCGACTGCTCCAAACTTACAGTGAACGCGGTTTCCAGCGCCTGATCGAACCTTGGATCGCCGGTCTGATTCTCAAAGTCCGCGATCAGCACGGAATCGCGTGCGTTGAAGGAAAAGACCGGGCGGCTGTACACCAGCCACATCACCACCGCGCTCCCAGCGATCAGCACCGTCACCGCCATCAGCGTTGTACGCCTCCACCGGTGTCGAGGCGCGGTCTGCAGCAGGGCGTCCGGCAAGGGCGGGGAAGCCGCAAGCTCCGGCGCTGGTTGCGGTCCCGGAATCGTCTCCTGCACAATCTCCACCGGAGCCAGAAACCGATAGCCTCGGCGCGGGATTGTCTCCAGGTAGCGCGGCGAATCCGATTCATCCCCGAGCGCAATTCTCAGCTTGCGCGCCGCCGTATTCAGCCCATTGTCGAAGTCGACAAACGCCTCACCCTTCCAAAGATGTTGTTGCAACTCCGCGCGGGTCACCACCTCACCCTGCCGCTCCGCCACCGCCGCCAGCAGTCGCAGCGGCTTCTCCTGCATTGGCACCCGCACCCCGTCCCTGCGTAACTCTCCCTGGGAGAGATCCACCTCATACGGTCCGAACTTCAAGATGGGACGACTAACCATGGGGCCGACTCTTTACTTCGGAAAGTAAGTCAACGAAAGATGCCAGGTTCTAGGTTCTGTGCCAACAGCCTACACCGCAAACCCCCCGCCAGCAATATCCGCCCGCGTTCTCGCCAGCAAACTCCAGCAGTTCAGTAACAGTACAGACAAAGTACAGCCCCGGTCTATTGCTCTTCCCGCATCCAAAGACCACACTCGCACGCAGTCCCGCCTCATCCGAGAAGCGTCCGTCTCCGGACTCTCCTCGCCGTCGGCGGCACGCATAAGGGAGGTCGTATGCAAGCCAGTCGTCTCGAAAGCCTTACCGGTTCCTGCGCCCGCATGGCGCTTCTCTCCGCTCTTCTGCTCAACCTGGCGATCCTCTCCCAGGCGCAGTCCGCCACCACCCCACCTCCACCTGCTCACAGCGCCATCGCCGCCGCCTCAGCAACTACCCAGGCCCACCCCACAGCCCACCCCGCAGCCGAGCCTCGCGG
>Ga0208357_1002852_pt1 | contig 11089 bp, 5 predicted proteins | sample NGESurdeep092012_6_FD_184487 | JGI IMG/M metagenome (GOLD analysis project Ga0208357, IMG submission 184487) | Arctic peat soil microbial communities from Barrow, Alaska - NGEE Surface sample F52-2 deep-092012 (SPAdes) | ecosystem: Environmental > Terrestrial > Soil > Wetlands > Peat ... | reverse complement strand
AGAAGCCATATCGTCTCATGCGTTCGATTCTCGATGGGCTCGATCGCGACTTCATATTCTCGCTGTGTCAGTACGGCTGGGGTGATGTCTGGACGTGGGGTGCAGACGTGGGTGGAAACCTGTGGCGCGTAACGGGCGACATCACCGATAGCTGGTCAAGCATGTCGGGAATCGGATTCGCACAGACAGGGCACGAGCAGTACGCAGGGCCCGGACACTGGAACGACACCGATATGCTCGTCGTCGGTAAGCTCGGTTGGGGGCGCGCGCTTCGAGAGACGCATCTCACGCCCGACGAGCAACTTACGCACATAAGTCTCTGGTCACTTCAGGCTGCGCCGCTCATCATTGGCGCTGATCTCACCCAGCTGGATACGTTCACGACGAATCTGCTTGGCAACCCGGAGGTACTCGCTGTCGATCAGGATCCACTCGGAAAGGCGGCAGGTCGCACTCTCCAGCAGGGGCGTGTAGAGGTGTGGGCTCGGCCACTCGCCGACGGGACGATGGCGGTAGGATTGTTCAATCGCGACCTCGTTGCTCGAACAATCACGGTGCACTGGTCGGACATCGGACTGTCAGGAAGTCAGCCGGTGCGCGATCTCTGGCGGCATGAGGACATGGGCGCAAAGAGCGACTCGCTCTCTGCCATTGTGCCAAGGCACGGAGTGTTGTTGGTAAAGATCGGTACGCCGAAGCGGATCGGAGGTCAGTGAGGCGCGCTATCGCCGCGCGGTATCCAGTGCCAGCAATCCGTCGAGTACCGATTCGGGTGCGAGGAACGCCGATCCGTGCCGGATTCCGCGCGGTGTCTTCAGCGAATCGGAGAAGGGCTCGAAATGCACGAAGTCCGTGGTGCGAACCGCGCCGTAGTGTCCTCTCGTGTATTCGTCATAGTAGATGTATGAGTATCCACCCGTCTGCAGGACCGACGGACCTTCCGTGTCGCGATCCGTGAACGCGGGCGAAGCGGGCCCGTAAGGTCCGGTCGCGTGTTTGCTCGACGCGATACGGAGGTCGCGATGCGGCGGATAGAATGTCTCGTCCTTCATCACCAGATAGTAGGTGTCGCCACGCTGAGTGATCGTTCCATCGATGGCGCTGAAGCCGCCGTCGTATAAGAGTTTCGTCGGCGAATAGGTGACGAAGTCTCTGGTAGTGACGTAGTACAACCGATGATCGGCGCGGCCGCGCGATGTCTTTTGCGCGAGTGTGTCCGTCGCGGGAAATCGTCCAGGAATCGAAGAGGCCCACACAATCACAAACTGCCGCGTCGCGTTATCGTAGAATAGATCCGGCGCCCAGGTGTTGAGTGCAGTTGGCTCGTGCTCCATCACTGGTACGCGCGTCTGTTTCGACCAATGAATCAGGTCTCTTGAATGTGCGACGCCGATTCCGTGGTCGGTCCACGCGATGGTCCACACGAGATGAAACATCCCGTCGGGTCCGCGCAGGATACTCGGATCACGCATCAGCGCAGCAGTTGTGTTCCACTCCTGCCATCCCGCGCCTGAGCCTGTGATCGCTGGCGTAATAACTGCCTTTCCGTCGTTGAGTGGCAGCCAGTGGATACCGTCGCGGCTGTATGCGAGGTGCACTCCATCTTCACCGTTGCGCGTGAAGTACGAGAAGAGGTATGCCTCACGGCGTTGTACCGTATCTGGCTCGACATGGAGCGCAGACACGCAAGCGAGCATCAGGGTCGTCGCGAGTGCAATAAAGAACGGCGCGCGAAGGGCGATCCAGCTGGAGCGACGTACACGGCAGCGTGTCATGTCGTAGCACGCGTTGTACGTAGCTCTGCTGCGATACGCCGCAACTTCGGGAGTACGGTGCCGATGTGTACGGCTGAAGACTGTGGGTCGCCCAGTGCGAAGTAGAGCGACCTGTACATCGAATACAGTTGCTCGCACGTCGCCCGTTCGACAGGATTCGGCTCAATGACGCGGAACGGCGGGCAGAGCGCGCGCTGCGCTTCCTCCACAGTTCCAAACACACCTGCGGCAAGAAATGCGAAGATGGATGAGCCGAGTCCAGTGATCGAGCGCTCCGGAACGAGAATCGGTTTGCCGAGCACGTTCGCATACACCTTGTTCAACACATCGTTCTTCTGTGCAATGCCGCCGCCGTGTATCACTCGGTTGATTGGCACGCCATACTCAGCCATTCGTTCGAGCACGATGCGAGTATGGAACGCAGTTCCCTCGATCGCGGCGAAGAGTTCGTCGCTGGCACTATGATTGAGATTCCAACCGAGCGTCACGCCGCCGAGATTCGGATTGACCAGGACTGTGCGATCGCCGTTATCCCAGACCAGGCGGAGCAAACCTGTCTGACCCGCGCGATAGCTTGCAAGATCAACGGAAACTTCTTCGACGCTGCGACCACTGCGCGCTGCGATCGATTCGAAGATATTTCCAACTCCCGAAAGACCCGCCTCGACACCAACGTAGTCCGGATGCGCCGATCCGCGGACAACACCGCAAACTCCCGGTACGCAGTCGACGTTCTTGGCGATGGCAACAATGCAGGTGGAGGTACCGATGACGTTGACGACATCTCCTTCCACTAGACCAGCGCCGATCGCGTCCCAGTGTGCATCGAACGCGCCGACGGGGATCGGAATGCCTGCTCTGAGTCCAAGCTTCTCGGCCCATTCGGCGGTGAGAGACCCGGCGACGTGATCGGACGTGAGGTAGCGGCCCTGCAGTTTCTCCCGAACGCCGGCAAGGAGTGGATCAACTGCGCAGAGGAATTCTTCCGACGGAAGACCGCCGAGTTCGTCGTTCCAGAGCCACTTATGACCCATCGCGCAGATCGAGCGGGCGACGTCTTTCGGATTCGTGACACCGGTCAGCACCGCCGCGACCATGTCGCAGTTCTCGAGCGCGGTAACGAACTCGTCGCGTTTATCGGGATTGTGTCGCAGCCAGTGCAGCAGCTTGGCGAAACCCCATTCGGAGGAATACACACCGCCGCAGTACTGGATCGCAGGCAATGCTTCGCGATGCGCGACTTCTGTAATGAGAGCGGCTTCGTTCTTTGCGCGATGATCGGCCCAGAGATAGTAATCGTCTAGGGGGACAAGCCCTGCACCGACCGGGATCACACTCGAACCGGTTGTGTCGAGTGCGAGCGCAAGGATGTCATTGCCGGACACTTTGGCATTGACGAGTGCAAGATGCATTGCATCGACCAGCGCATTCATCTGCGCTTCGTGCGACTGCGTGGCGAAATCCGGGTCGTTGCGATCGCGCTTCACCGGGTAGCCAGCAACGCCGGCACCGAGTTGACCGGCGATACTATCCACAATTGCAACACGCACGCTCAGCGTGCCGAAATCGACTCCCGCTACGATGGCCACGTTGCTACGCGTGCTTATGCACGTCCCAACCCAGATACCGCGATGTCGCTTCGTGCACGGAATCAGTAACGGTCGCCATTGTGCCCGCGACATGATGCTCGAAGCCGTTCTCGCAGATGAATCGCAGAAGATCCTGAAGTCGCGGAATCTCCACCACGCCGGCACCACCGAATGTCGTTAGCGGATCGTTGGTGAATCGACCACCACCGACGTAGCCGCGGATGCGACCGGTTCGATCGTCAGTCGAGAAGCGCGCGTAAGTCATCGGGTTCGGTCTGACCTTTCCGACAATGGTTCCGTAAGTATTCTCTTTCCCGACTGTGCCAGCGATGATTGCCTGGTAGTCCATCTTCGAGTCTTCGAAGAATGCTTTCGGGAGGTTGCTGCAGTGAAAGCAGACAGCCTTATTGGGATCGTCTCCGTAATTGTTGTTCCAGTCGAGCAGAGCGCTCGGCGTCCCGGATGCGAGCGTCAGTGCGTACATGCTGATCGTGCCACACACATCCATCTCGCACGCACTCGGCAAATTCACGTCGCTCATCATGCTCATTACCGTGCATGGTACGACGCCGAAGTACTCTTCCATCGAAGTCCAGCACTGTACGGCGCTCACCGTTACGTCAACTTCCTTCATCCATCGGTCGATCACAAGTCCGAGCTTAGCCATCTTGATGAGCGCTTCCGTTGGTATGCCCTCGGTGCTGACGTATGCCTGGATCTCGTCCAGTTTGGTGCGGACATGCGGATCGTCGCTCGGCAGGTGATCGATGCGTCCAAGTATTTCGGAGAGATCGATCGGCTCGACGGCGATACCGGATGCTTCAAGAATTTTCTCGCTGAATCTTACCGTCTTGAACGCTGCGGGTCGTGCGCCGATCGCGCCGATGCGTGCGTGCTTGAGACCGCGAACAACGCGACAGACGCCGACGAAGTTGCGCAGATCGGTGTGGAAACTTTCGGACTCCGGTCGCTGAGTGTGCACCGAGGTGAGCGAGTAGGGGATTCCGTACTGAGTGAGCACGTTGCACGCGGACATCTTGCCGCAGAACGCGTCACGCCGGGCATCGATTCCCATCCTGGCCGGGTCATCGGCGGTTGCGTGGATGAGAACCGGAACATCGAGGCGCGCCATCCGCAGCGTTTCAGCGATTGCGCGTTCATCGCCAAAGTTTGGGAGCGTGACGATCACACCGGCGATTTTATCGGCATTGGCGCGGAAGAGCGCGGCGCAGGCCTTGGCCTCGTCCCGACTTTCGACGGCTCCGTGGACCGAATCTTCCGGGCCGAGCGCAATTGCGTCGATCCCCTCGGCAGCCAGCGCTTTGAGTATGTCGTCGCGGCCGGTTTGGGCCAGATGACCGGGAAAGAAGCCCCGGTTGCCGACGATCACGCCGAGCGTGACCCTTTCTGGGGGCGTGGAACGAGAGGGGCGAGCCTTGGCGGACGCGGCGCGCTTGGCGGTGAGCTTGCCACCGGCGTTGGATTCCAGTTTATGGATTTGCATTGAGGTACCGGAGTCGGGATTGTATACAATACGCAATGGCTGACTCTGTCGAAAGAGTCGCGGCTCCGGGCGGCAACCGCTGTCGCCCTCTCGCGGTTCGCCCACATCCGATGCATTTTCCTGTTGATGTCCGATCTCCGTGCGCGCCTGGAAAGGGGCTTATCTGACCGCTATACCATTGACCGAGAGTTAGGCCAGGGCGGAATGGCGGTCGTGTTCCGCGCCCACGACATCAGGCACGATCGGCCAGTGGCGCTCAAGGTGTTGCGTCCGGAGATATCCGCGGAGATTGGCGCTGAGCGTTTCCTACGCGAAATCAAGCTCGCTGCCAGACTTACGCATCCTCACATACTTCCCGTGTTCGATTCCGGTGAGGCTGACGGGTTGCTCTTCTACGTGATGCCAAGCATGGAAGGTCTATCGCTGCGCGAGCGCATTGACAAGGAGCGGCAACTCGGACTGACCGATGCGCTGCGCATCACTCGCGAGGTTGCCTCTGCGCTGGATTATGCGCACCGGCACAACGTCGTACACCGCGACATCAAACCGGAGAATATTCTGCTGAACGAAGGCGCTGCCATGGTTGCCGACTTCGGCATTGGAAAGGCGCTGTCGGGCAACGCAGTTTCGCTCACACAGACGGGTCTCTCCCTCGGCACTCCGGCATACATGAGCCCGGAGCAGGCGGCTGGAGAGCTCGACACAGACGGGCGAAGTGATCTGTACTCACTTGGCTGTGTTCTGTACGAGATGCTTGCTGGCGAGCCTCCGTTTACGGGGGTCACCGCGCAGGCAATCATCGCGAAACGATTCGTATCGCCAATCCCAAAGGTGCGCGCTACGCGTGACGTGCCGGAGTCGGTGGACACCGCTGTCACGCGCGCGCTTGCGCGAACTCCAGCAGATCGTTTCCCGTCTGCCAGTGACTTCGCGACCGCGCTGCACGCAATCATCCGCGACACTGAAACCGGAACGCGTCGCGTCTCTGCGGACTCGCACCGCACCGTGCCAAAGGCAATAGCCGTCCTTCCATTCGCGAACTTGAGCGCAGATCCGGAGAACGAATATTTCGCCGATGGCATGACGGAAGAGATCATCAACGCACTTGCGAAACTGCCTGGAATGCAGGTCGCATCGCGCACCAGTTCATTCGCATTCAAGGGGAAGGAAGTTGATGTTCGCGAGATCGGCGAGAAACTTGGGGTGAGCTCGGTGCTTGAAGGAAGCGTGCGCAAGGTGGGAAACAGGATCCGTCTTACCGCGCAGTTGATCAACGTGGAGAATGGCTACCATCTCTGGAACGAGACGTATGATCGCCAGCTCGAAGATGTGTTCGCGGTGCAGGATGAAATTTCGCGTGCGATCGTTGACGCCCTCAAGGTGCGACTCGCGGATGATGTGGCGCAGATAGTGGCACCGACCAAGAACCTGGAAGCGTACACACTCTATTTGAAGGGGCGCTTCTTCTTCGTGAAGCTCTCGGAGCCAGCTCTGCACAAGGCTCTCGATCTGTTTCAGCACGCGTTGTTGCAGGATCCAGGTTTCGGTCGTGCGTACGCCGGGATCGCGGATGTGTGGTGCAATCTCGCTGACGACTGGGTCGCACCCGATGACGCGTATCCTCGCGCCAAGGCCGCTGCAGAGCGGGCGTTGCAGCGCGATCCTGAACTCGCGGAAGCAATCACGTCGATTGGCAAGGTGCTATGCTGGCACGAGTGGGATTTCGCAGGTGCGGAGGTGCAGCTCGCTCGTGCCGTCGCACTCAGTCCGAACTACGCCGAGGCGCACTATGTGCGCGGCACTGCGCTACCACTCGTCGGCCGGTTGGATGATGCTATCGAGGCGATGTCCAAAGCGCTGAAGCTGGATCCCCTGTCAGTGTACTACAGCGAGTGGTTATCGCGTTTTCTATTGTATGCGCACGACTACGATGGCGCGATCGCGCAAGGCCACAAGGCGCTCGAAATGGATGAAGCATGCATCCGCGCACCGCATTACATCGGGTCGGCGTTTCTCGCGTTAGGTGATCCCGATAAAGCGCTCATGTGGTACCGTCGCGCGCAGGCACTCGAGAAATCGGTGCGCTCGTACGATGCGATGATCGTGCGCGCACTCGCTGCGCTTGGCCAGCGCGACGAGGCGGAGGCGATCCTCTCGCGTCTGGAGGACGAGTCGCGCCAGCAGTACATACGGTCCGAGATCCTTGCGATGGGGTACGCAGCAGTTGGTGATTTTGACCAGGCGTTCGCGGCGCTGGAGCGAGCCTTCCATGCGCGCTCGGCGGGCCTCATCTACCTGCACGTCGACCCCGCATACGCGCCGTTGCGGCTGGATCCGAGATTTGCGGATCTCGTGACACGGATTGGGCTCAAGTAGAGACCTGCCGCAGGCTGCGTGATCGGTACTCGCGTGCTATACTGGACTGCGGCGGGGCATAGCTCTCCGCACTCGCTTGAGGGCCGGACCGCGTCCCATAGCCGGATTTTCGATTGCGACTTGATCAGGGCGAGTTCGTGTACGTCCACAAAACCATGGAGATCACCAGGTGATGGTTCCTATCGCCACTCTGCTGCTCATTCTACAGACCGTAGCGAGCACGGGCTCACCTGCTAGCGGCGTACAGGATGCTGCTTACGGGCCGGATGGTCGGCTCGCGCTGGCGATCGATGGCGACATCTGGGTTCAGCGATCCCTGAGTGATTCCACGGGTTGGATCCAGATTACGTCCGGGCCGGCGTGGGACCGCGAGCCAGCGTGGAGCGCGGATGGCAAGTCGCTGGTGTTCGCATCCGACCGCGATGGCAGTTCTCGACTGTATCGAGTGCAGCTTGATGTTGCCGGGGCGCAGGGCGCGCCGGGTTCATCGCAGCGCGTGACCGAATCCAGCGAATGGGAAAGCGATCCATCCATAGCACCAGATGGCACGCTGGCATTCGTGCGTGGTCGCGGCCCAACTGCGCGCATCTACGTTCGTTCTCCGGATGGAAAGGAACAACGGATCACCAAATCGAAGTCGGGTGCGGAACTCTCGCCTGCGTTCTCGTCAGATGGAAAGCAGCTTGCGTTCGTTTCGGTCGCGGAGACTGGGACGAGCCTTCGTATCGCGATAATACATTCCGATTCGACATACACCGTTGTGAGCAACCGCGATGTAGAGCATCCCACGTGGTCTCACGATGGTCGCCGCATCGCTTTTGGCACCCGGAGTGGACCGCCCGGTGTCTGGGTCACGACGCCGCATGGCGACTACGTGAATCTCGTAAGCGGCCGGCGCGCCGCACCGACGTGGTCTCCGAGCGGAAATACGCTCGCTCTCGTTGAGCTGCCGCCACCGCCGCCTGGTTACAACGGAGATCCGGATCGCCTGGGCGACCGCGCGGCCGGTGCTCTCGAAAAGGGCACAGGTGCTCTGTGGTATGTGTTGGCTCCGCCAATGCCTGACAGTGGAAACACCGCAACGGTTGCGATTACGGTGAATCGCAGCGATCGTAACGCCGCGCAATTCGATGCAGCGTGGCAGCGCACCGCGCAATTGTATTACTCGACTCCCGATGCTTCCGCGCGTCGTACGCAGTGGGAGGCACTTCGCGATACATTCCGTCCGCGCGCGCTGGCTGCGAAGTCCGACGATGATCTCGCAACTGTAGTACACGAGATGTTGCTGCGCCGCCCGCCGTTGCGTGAGCCGGCTACGGGACGCGCAGCGGTATCGAGCGCGAATCCGGTTGCGACTGCAGCTGGTCTGGAGATTCTGAGCAAGGGTGGAAATGTGGTAGATGCCGCAGTTGCGGTCTCATTTGCGCTCGGTGTCGTCGAGCCGGATGCGAGCGGAATTGGTGGCTACGGTCAGATGCTCATCCGACTCGACTCCATGCCGCGGCCGATTGTCATCGAATTCATGACGCGGTTGCCAGAAGATGTCCTTAGCAACGAGCATTCCATTCGCGCTGGCGGTGGGTATCCGGATGATGGCCCGGTACTACCGAATGTTCCGGGGACTATAGCAGGCATGCACACGGCGTGGATGAAGTACGGAAGTCACAAGGTGAAGTGGGCAGATCTTGTCGCGCCGGCAATCCGTGCAGCGAAGAACGGATACGTGGTGAGTGATGGTCTTGCAACGACACTTGCGACGGAGCGCGAGCACTTCCTCAAGTACGAAGGCAGTCGGAAGTTGTTCTTCCCAAATGGAAAGCCTTTGCAGGCCGGTGATACGCTTCGCAATCCTGATCTTGCGTGGGCGCTACAGCAGATCGCCGACAGCGGCGCGAACGCCGTGTATCGTGGCGCAGTGGGCCGACGGATGGTGCAAGATCTGCGCGGACATGGGAACGGGATGCGCATGAGTGATCTTGCGCGATATTACGCAGCCGAACGCGATGCAGTTTCGGGTACTTACCGTGGGTACACGGTTTACTCAAGCACGCCTCCAGTTTCGGGCGGCGCGACGCTTGTTGCGCAACTCAACATGCTCGAGCAGTTACCAAGACTGGCGGCGTACACTGAAGATGCCGCAACCGTACACGCGATGATCGAAGCGTGGAAACTTGTTCCGTCATCGCGCGGCAGGATTGCCGATCCCGGACTCTGGCCGGTGAACCTCAGCGCGTTCACGAGCAAGGATAGTGCACGTGCAAGATGGAAGTGCTTTGATCCCACGCACGCGCTGACAGCCGAAGCGCTTAGCGGCGACCCTCCGAAGTGTGCCAGGCCGCCGAAAAGTGGCGCGACGGTCAGCGACAGTACTGTCAGCATGCTGAGCGATGCTGGCGGTCAGTCGACTGGTGGGAATGACGGCGACGTACAGGCGGCGGCGTGCGGTGGCCTGGAGGCGGAAGATGGCGAGAGCAATTGTCATCGCACAGGTACTACTGCATTCACGGTCGCCGATGCCGACGGCAATGTGGTAGCTGCAACGCAGACGCTCGGTACGTGGGGTGGAAGCTTCTATGTTACGCCGGGACTCGGCTTCCTCTACAACGACAAGCTTACATCGTATGGTAGCGATGCCACTGCGTACGGAAGTAGTGCACCGTTCGAGCGCAACGGAAGTACGCTCGCGCCTACTATCGTCTTTCAGGGTTCTGGGGCGAAGAGCCGTCCAGTGCTTGCGGTTGGTGCTGCGGGCAACTCGTGGATAACGTCAGCAGTGTACAGCATAGTCGTCGGAGTTCTTGACGAAAAGCTGGACGTGCAACACGCAATCGAGTTACCGCGTTTCCTGCTTTCTCGCGAGCGTGTTGGGACTCACAGCGATTACCTGATCGAGATGGAGGATGATTTCGCACCGAGTGCGGAGCAAAAGCTTGAACAACTTGGTCATCGCCTTCGGTTCATATCTTTACCGGGTGAGCTGAGGATGGGTTATGCTGCCGCGATTACGCTGGGGAACAAGACTGTGACTGCGGGTGCGGATCCCCGGAGATCGGGCGCGGCGGGCGCGGTGAAGTAGAGATGGGGCCAGTAGAGATGGGGCCAAGTCTTGCGCCGTGCGCGCACGGCGCAAGACTTGACCCAAATTCCGCAAATTCCCCACTACGTCGGCGCTGCCGCCATCACCACGTCTGAACCAGCGTCAATCTGTGCCTCGAGTGCGCGAACCTGCGGAAGTAGCTTGCTTACGTAGAACCGAGCTGTCGCGAGTTTGTCGTCGCGTAGTACAGCATCGTCGTCAGCAAGCGCAGATGCTGCGACTGCCATGCGGATCCACATCCATCCGATGGACGCGAGTCCGAACATGTGGAGGTAGTCGACCGCGGCGGCGCCAATTTCGTCGGGGTTCTTCGCAGCGCGGGCGAGCAGCGCTGCAGTCGTGCGTTGCAAACGGCTCATCGCGTCGGCGACCGGTGCTACGAGCGGTGCGACAGTCCCGATCTTCGCAGCGGCTTCGAGATCGCGCTGCACGATAGCGGCAAAGCGGCGCGCCAGGCGGCCGTTGTCGTCCGGTATCTTGCGGCCAAGTAGATCCATCGCCTGCACGCCGTTGGTGCCCTCATAGATCTGCGCAATGCGTGCGTCGCGCACGAATTGCTCCATGCCGTACTCGCGAATGTAGCCATGCCCGCCGTAGCATTGCAGGGCGATGTTCGTGATGTCGAAGCCGGTGTCGGTACAGAATGCCTTGATGACCGGCGTCATGAGTGCGACGAGATCGGCTGCTTCGGCGCGCGCGCCCGCATCTGTGTGCCTGGTCTCGACATCAATCAGGATCCCGACCCAGT
>Ga0208357_1002851_pt1 | contig 11091 bp, 8 predicted proteins | sample NGESurdeep092012_6_FD_184487 | JGI IMG/M metagenome (GOLD analysis project Ga0208357, IMG submission 184487) | Arctic peat soil microbial communities from Barrow, Alaska - NGEE Surface sample F52-2 deep-092012 (SPAdes) | ecosystem: Environmental > Terrestrial > Soil > Wetlands > Peat ... | reverse complement strand
TCTCGTGAAAAAGCAGAGGCCGATGCTCGTGGATTTCCTGAACGCGCTGGAAATCAAGAATGAGGAAGGCGTCGTGGACGATTTGCCAAAGGAAATTGACGACGCGAAATTGAAGTCTGCGATCGAAACCCTGCTCGCCAAAAATCCGCCGGAAACTGTGGCCGTTTATCTGAATGCCTTCAACGACATGAACATGGCGGGGTGGGCGAACCTGAAAACGATGCTGGAGTCGGATGCGCGGCTGCAACTCGGCGCGCACGCTTGAAGCGCGGAAAATTCTCGGCTATCTCCGGCGTCGTTTGCCGCCGGACGGACGGACGGATGTCTTCAGCAGAAATTGATTTCCACGCCCAAGTTGCGGACGCGCCTGCTGTGAACGCGAAGTTTGCCGCGATTCAGCATTGCGTGGCGCAGCCGCTTTGCGTTCCTCGGCGGCGAGTTGGAAATCCACCTGCTTTTTGAACGTGTCCACCCGCGCCACTTGCACGGTGAGCTTGTCGCCGAGCCGGATCATCCGGCGCGTGCGGCGGCCAACGAGATTGCGCCGCGCTTCGTCGAACACATAAAAATCGTCCTGCATCAATGACAACGGCACGAGGCCGCTCATCGCGAGGCCAGGCACGTCCACAAAGAAACCGAAGTTCCGCACGTCGGTCACGAGCGCGAGATATTTCACCGGCTCGCCGGACGCGAGCTGCGCTTTCAGGAACGCGAACAGTTTCACGTCCTTGCTGTCGCGCTCGGCGTCGGCGGAATTGCGTTCGGTCACGGAAATGTGCTCGGCGATTTCTTTCAGCGCGGATGCCAAGCCGGAATTTTTATCAAACAGCGCGCGATGCACCACAAGGTCGGCGTAACGGCGGATGGGCGAGGTGAAGTGCGTGTATTTTTTCTTGGCCAGCCCGTAATGGCCGAGAGGCTCGACCGCGTAACGCGCCCGCATGAGCGATTTGAGAAATCCGATTTTCAGCGCCTGGCCAATCGGCAGCGTGCCGAGTTTTTGCAACAGTTTTTGAACCTCGGAGGTCTGGCTCAAGTTGCCGCACGCGACGTGATGCGCGAGGACTTCGTCGCGATATTCCTGCAAACGCCGCGCGTCCGGTTCCTCGTGGATGCGATAAATCGCGGGCGTCCGCAGGCTCATCAGTCGCGTGGCGACGGCTTCGTTCGCGAGCAGCATATATTCCTCGATCAACTGGTGAGAAACGTCATTTTCGGTTTTTTCGATGCGCAGAATTTTTCCCTGCTCGTCCAGACGAATTTTTGTTTCAGGGAAATCAAGATCAAGCGAACCGGCCTTGAAACGCAGGCGGCGTATTTTTTGCGCGAGTTCATGCGCCTGATGGAGCATCTGCTCAATCGGATCGTCAGCCGGCACGCGTTGCAAAATTTCCAGCACGTCGCCGTAGGCAAAACGGCGTTGCGAATGGATGACGGCGGAATAAAATTTTGTGTTCAACACGCGCCCTTCATTCGATACAAGAAATTCCACGCACTTCGTCAGGCGATCCACGTTTGGCTTGAGCGAGCAAAGTTCATTGCTCAACGCTTCCGGCAGCATCGGGATGACGCGGTCCACGAGATAAGTCGAGTTGCCGCGTTTCTGCGCCTCGGCGTCCAGCGCGGTGCCATGCTTGACATAATGCGACACGTCGGCGATGTGAACCCGCAGCCGCCATTGCTCCGGCGAAATTTTTTCGAGACAGATCGCGTCGTCGAAATCTTTTGCGTCGTCGGGATCAATCGTGATGACTTGATGCGCGCGGCAGTCCACGCGGCCCGCCTCGTCGCGCGGGTCAACGATTTTTCCGATGGCGTTCGCCTCGGCCAAAACTGCTTTCGGAAAATGCAGCGGCAGATCGTATTGGCGCAAAACCGAAAGCATGTCTACGCCTTCCTCGTCCGGCGCGCCGAGGACTTCGACGATCTCGCCTTCGGGATTCGCGTGGCGCGATTCCCATTCGCGCAACTCGACGACCACCTTGTCGCCGATGTGCGCGGGCCGGCCAACGTCGCGCGGCTCGGAAACGTAAATGTCGTGCGGAATGCGCGGGTCATCGGGGATGACGTAAAGAAATTGTTTGCCGCGCTGCAACGTGCCGACCATCTGCGTGCGCTTGCGTTCCAGGATGCGGACGACAGTTCCAGTTTCCTGCGCGCCGTCGCCGGAACGAAAATTTTTCCGCACATCGCGTCGCACGAGCACGCGGTCTTCGTGCAAGGCCGTGCCGGTGGAGCTTTCGGCGATGGCGATTTCTTTTAAGCCGGAGTCGTCCGGCTGGAGAAAACCTTTTCCGGAGCGGTTCATGCGGATGCGACCGGGAATCAAGTCCGCCTCGCGCGGGCTGACGTAACGGTTGCCCTTGATGCGTGCGACCGCGCCGGATTGCTCCAACTGCCGCAGCGCGGCCTGGAGTTCCTGCTGGCGGTTTGGCGGGAGCCGGAGCAGCAGCAGCAGTTCCGGCACATTCGCCGGGACGTAATTTTTTTGAGCCAGCAGCCGGATGATCTGGTCTTTCATGATTTCTTCGCCATGCGGAGCGGCTGCATCGTAAGTCGTGGAAAGCATTAGGCAAGCGCAGAAGCAATCACCGTCGTCGGTAAAACGACATGAAGGAGGCGGCAGGCTACAACGCAAACGCCTTTCGCGGCGGCTTCCGGCTCTGGGAAAAATCATGAGCGCCGATTCCCTCTCCGCCTCGAACGGGGAGAGGGCCGGGGTGAGGTGTCGAAATTAAAGCCGGATGAGGTGAACCGCGAACCACGCCAACCACGCGAACACAGAATTGACGCCGCAATTGTTCCCGCGCACACTTTCACGCCATGCCGAGCCTGACACTCAAGCCCACGCACAAGGCGGTTGTCACCTATTACGACAACCTCGCCAAGTTTGAAAAACTCGGCATCAAATACGAAACCGCCGTCCGCTCCGCGTTTCAGGAATTGCTCGAAGTCTGCGCACGCCAGTTCGATTGGAAACTCGTTCCTGAATATCCCATCAAGCGCAAAGGATTGACCGCCCTCAAAGCCGACGGCGCGCTGCTCGATATTTATGGTTTGAGTCACGGCCTTTGGGAAGCGAAGGATATTGACGACGACCTTGAAAAAGAAATCAAGGCCAAGTTCACACTCGGCTATCCCAAGGAAAACATCCTTTTTTGGCAACCCGCACGCGCAATCCTTTACCAAAACGGCCAGAAATTTTACGAAGCCGACCTGACCAAACCCGATGATCTAGTCAAAGCCCTAACATTGTTTCTGGAATTCGCGCCACCGGCGATTGCCGAATGGGAAAAAGCCGTCGACAAATTCAAAAACCAAGTTCCGCAGATTGCTGCGAGCCTGAAGAAGCTCATTGAAAACCAACGCCAGACCAATCCAAAGTTCGTCAGTGCCTTTGACGATTTTCTTTCGCTCTGTCGCGGCTCGTTGAATCCGAACATCTCGCTGGAGGCCGTCGAGAACATGCTCATCCAGCATCTGCTCACCGAGCGCATCTTCCGAAAAATTTTTGACCTCGCCGATTTCACCCAGCGCAACGTCATCGCGCAGGAGATCGAAAAAGTCATCAGCGTGCTGACTAGCAAATCTTTCAGCCGCGACGATTTTGCCAAAAGCCTCAAGCACTTTTACGTCGCCATCGAAAACGCCGCCGGGACGATTTCCGATTTCCACGAGAAGCAGACCTTTCTTAACACCGTCTATGAACGCTTCTTTCAGGGCTACTCGGAAAAAGAGGCCGATACGATGGGCATTGTCTATACGCCGCAGCCGCTCGTTAATTTCATGATCGCCAGCGTCGAGTCGGTTCTGAAAAAGGAATTCGGCAAATCAATGGCCGACCGCGACGTTCACATCATTGACCCGTTCACCGGCACGGGCAATTTCATCGTCAACATCATGCGGCACATGGCCGAATCGCACAAAAGCGCGTTGCCGCACAAATACGCCAGTGAACTTTGGTGCAACGAAATCATGCTGCTGCCGTATTACGTCGCCTCGATGAACATCGAGCACGCTTATTACGAAGCCACCGGCAAAAACGAACCATTCGAGGGCATCTGCCTCGTGGACACGTTTCAGACGATAAACGGCAAGATGGCTTATTACGGGTTTAACGAGAAGCATGAACAAGAGGAAATGACTATTGGGTTCAATCCAGAAAACACCAAGCGCATCAAGCGGCAAAAAGATGCACCCATCCGCGTGGTCATCGCCAATCCGCCTTACAACGCAGGACAGGCGGATGAAAATGACAACAACAAAAACCGCAAGTATCCTGAACTGGAGCGCCGCGTCAGTGCCACTTACGGCGAAGCGTCGGATGCCACCTTGTTGCGCAAGCTGTCTGATCCTTATGTGAAGGCCATTCGTTATGCAACTGACAGATTGGTCGGTGGTGGCATCGTTTGCTTCGTCAACAACAACAGTTTTGTCACCGAGAAAACATTTGACGGGATGCGCAAGGAGCTGGAGAAGGATTTCGATGAGATTTACGTCCTCGACCTCGGCGGCAATGTGCGAAAGAACCCCAAGCTTTCCGGCACGACGCACAATGTTTTTGGAATTCAAGTTGGCGTGAGCATCAATCTCTTTGTCCGGCGCGGCAGTTCGGATTACACCAAGAAGCGTCGCTGTGAGATTTATTACCATGCGGTTGGTCAGGATTGGCGCAAGGAGGAGAAATATGATTTCCTGGACCAAAAGGAATCCATCAAAGGTGTGAAGTGGAAAAAACTCAAACCGGATGACAAGGGGAATTGGATTACCAACGACACTGACGAGGAATTTGAAAGCTTCCTGCCCATCGGCAGCAAGGACGCCAAGGCGGGCATGACCGTGCCGACCATTTTCCGCACTTACTCGCTCGGCGTTTCCACCAACCGCGACAGCGTGGTTTATGATTTTGATGCGAAGCGGCTCGCCAAACGCGTTGAACAATTTGCCGATGACTACAATGCCGAACTACACCGCTGGCAGAAAAAAGGAAAGCCGGCAGACGTGGATAATTTTGTAAGCTACGGAAAAGTGAAATGGAGTCGCGATCTGAAATTAAAGCTTGAACGTGAAGTCGAAATGTCGTTCGACGCGCGCCATATTCGTGAGACAATTTATCGGCCATTTACGAAATTAAAATTGTATGCAAAAAATCCTTTTGTTGATCGCGAAGGCCCGTTGGATTTTTTCCCAAAAGCAAAATCCGAAAAAGAAAATCGTTTGATCCTTTGCCCAAGCGGTGGCGGTCGGAGTCCGTTTTGGAGTTATTCAACAAACCAAATTCCCAATCTAAATTTCGTCTCAATTGATTCCGCACAATGCTTTCCATTGTTCTCCTATTCCAAAGATGGCAAGCACAAGCAGGACAACGTCACGCTCAAAGCGCGGACGTTATTTCAGATTTTTTACGCCGACGACACCATCACGTCGGCGGACATCTTCCAATACGTCTATGCGGTGTTGCATCATCCCGCCTACCGCACCCGTTTCGCCGAGAACCTGAAACGCGACCTCCCGCGCATCCCATTTATCGGTGTAGGAGACGAGGTAACGAGACTCAAATCAAAAACCGGTGGAAAGTTAGAGTCTCCTAACGTCGTCTCCTACGAGGGTAAATTTTATCCATTGTCCGCCGTCGAGAAGATGCAAGGCGATAAAACGCCCGACCACAAACCGGAAGCCAGCGCGAAACTGTTCCACGCTTTCGCCGCCGCCGGCAAACAACTCGCCGACCTGCACGTCAATTATGAATCGCAAAAAGAATTCAAATTAAAGCGCATCGAAAATAAAGAGGCCAAACTGGATTGGCGCGTCGAAGCAATGAAAATGACGAAGGATAAATCGTCAATCATCTACAATGATTTTCTGACGCTTGAGGGAATTCCGCCCGAAGTGTTCGACTACAAACTCGGCAACCGCAGCGCGCTGGAATGGGTTATAGACCAATACCGCGTGACCAAAGACGAGCACGGCAACATCACCAGCGACCCAAACCGAAACGATGACGAGGAATATATTGTTGGTTTGATTGGAAAAGTCATCACCGTGGGTATGGAGACGATGAAGATTGTAAAATCCTTGCCGGAATTGAAATAGCAATCTGCGTCCATCGGCGCAATCTGCGGATTCCGTCTTCAATCAACTAAACGGTTGCTTGAGGCTTGCACAGCCGCTATATTGCGGCCGTCTTAACCGTTCGTTTCACAATGCCATTTTCATTTTCCCATCGCAAAGCCACGCAGTCGCTGAATTTTCTGGCGCGGCAGGCGGGCGGCAGCATCCGCAAGCTGAAGGCGCTGAAGCTGGTTTATTTTGCGGATCGTTATCACTTGCGCCGCTATGGCCGTCCGGTCATCGGTGACGAATATCTGGCCATGGAATACGGCCCTGTGCCGTCGAACACGAAGGACATCGCGGAACTGGGCGATTTTCTGGGCAAGGAAGAGCGTGAATATGCCAGGGTGTTCATCCAGCCGAATGAACATCACTCCTACAGTTCGCAGCGTGAGGTGGAGGAGAAGGTGTTTTCTGCCAGTGACCGCGAGGCTTTGGCGTGGGCGTGGAAAATGTTCGGCCACGTCGCGCGTTTTGACCTCGCCAAGCTGACGCATGAATATCCGGAATGGAAACGGCATGAGGCGGCGTTGAATGCGAAGCTGGTTTCGCGTGCGCCGATGAATTACCGAGATTTTCTGGAAGACCCGCCCAAGGGATTCGAGCCGTGCCATCCGCTCACCAAAGAAACGCGGGAAGCGGTGGCGGAAGGCATTTGTGAAATGGCGGACTTCCAACGCTCTTGGCGTTAAGCAGCCATGGGGAACGAAGCCCTGCCAATGGAATTGCGGCTCGGTCTGCGGGCGGGCAGCGTTTATTATTTTCAAAGCCGTGAGTTAAGCTTCGGCCAGCCGCATTTCTTCATCGTCGTCAATCGGGATCCCATCACTACCAGACTGCTGTTGCTGACGATTGTGACTTCCAAGGTGGACAAGGTGCGCATCCGCAACCGCGAGCGGCCTGATACCGTCGTGGAAATTTCGCCGAAGGAATACGACGAGTTCAAGGTGTTGTCAGCGGTGGATTGCAACGTAGTTTTGGAAAAATCACTCGCGGAACTGGCGGGTCTGGTGAAGCGGAAGGAAGTCCGCTATCACAAAGATTTGCCACCGGAGATTTTCGCAAAAATAAAGGCGGCGGTTTTGGCCAGTTCGCTGGTGGCGGATGAGCTTAAATTGCTTCTTTGATCGGTTGCGGATGAAATAAAAAGGGCGCGCCCTTGCGGACGCGCCTTTGTTTTGTTCGCCGGTCATAGACCGGACGCAACAGTTTTATTTCGCCGTTGCTGCGACGGCTTTCACTTTTACCGAGGGCTTGGCGCGTTCGGATTTTTTGGTCAATCCGAGGGCCTGCGCCTCGTCGCTGTCGTCGCCGAATTGCGCGAGGACCTGCTGCTTGGCTCCGAGCAGGGCGTTGTGGAACGTCCATTGCGCGGCCACGTTGTTGTCGCGCGCGGTCTGCCAGCCGGCCTCCGCCTGTGCAAAGGCATCGGCGGCGAGTTTGAGCGCGTCGGACGCGGCGTTGAGCTTGGCCAGCGTGAAGGCGGCGTTGGCCGGGGGCGTAACCGCCGATCGCGGTCAACGCGGCCAATGCGTCGGCATCGGCCTTCGGGCAACGAGCCGTTGTCGTCTTGATTCGAGCCGGACGAGTCGTGATTGAGGCCGTTGGAATCTGGCTGGCAGCCGGAGCTGTCGGACTTCCATCATTTGTCCGCAGTCTTGATGCCGTAATCATCCGGCGAGACTACGCGATGGGGTAGGACAAAGGCTGTCCAAGCCATGAAATAATCGGGAGTATGTAGATAACGCAAATTGGAGATGTCTGCAAAAAGGGTTGTTTTTGAAAACGGTTAATCGTGTTGATGGACGCGGCGGAAAAAGGAACCGTCAGTTAACGCCAGTTGCCACTTTTGACCTGATTTGCGTTATCTACATACTCCCGGAAATGATTTTTCCACAGTTTGAATCAAGAAAAACTTCTCGCGCCGCCGCCTGTGGTCATTATCCTGTGCCGATAATTTTATGGAACCTGCTGGAGACATCGCACTCATCGGCGTGGCCGTCATGGGCCAGAACATCATCCTCAATATGAACGACCATGGCTTCACCGTCGTCGCGTTCAACCGCACCGTCGAGAAGGTGGATCATTTTCTCGCCAACGAAGCCAAGGGCACGAAAATCATCGGCGCACATTCGCTCGCGGAAATGGTTTCGCTGCTGAAAAAACCGCGCCGCGTGATGATGCTTGTCAAGGCCGGCGCGGCCGTGGACGAATTCATCGAACATCTTCTACCGCTTCTCGAACCGGGCGACATCATCATTGACGGCGGCAATTCGCTGTTCACCGACACCGAACGCCGCGTGAAATATGTCGAGTCGAAAGGTTTGCTCTACATCGGCACGGGCGTTTCCGGCGGCGAAGAAGGCGCGCGCCATGGTCCCAGCATCATGCCCGGCGGCTCGCCCGCCGCGTGGCCGCACGTCAAAAATATTTTCCAATCCATCGCCGCCAAAGTGGACGGCGCTCCGTGCTGCGACTGGGTCGGCGAAGGCGGCGCGGGCCATTACGTCAAGATGGTCCACAATGGCATCGAATACGGCGACATGCAGTTGATCGGCGAGGCTTACAACATTTTGAAAAACGGCCTTGGCCTGGGCGCGCCGGAATTGCACGACATTTTTGCCGAATGGAACACCGGCGAACTCGATTCGTATTTGATTGAAATCACGCGTGACATTTTTGCGTTCAAGGATGCCGACGGCACGCCGCTCGTGGACAAAATTCTCGACACCGCCGGACAAAAAGGCACCGGCAAATGGACAATTCAAAATTCCGCCGATCTTGGAATTCCAATCACCCTGATTGCCGAGGCGGTTTATTCGCGCTGCGTTTCCGCGTTGAAAGACGAGCGCGCGAAGGCCGCGCGCAAATTGAAAGGCCCGAATCCCGCGCTCAAAAGCATCGCCGCGAATTCCGTGAAGAAAAAACAGTTCATCGCCGACATCCGCGACGCGCTTTACGCCTCAAAAATTATTTCTTACGCGCAGGGTTATATGCTCATGCGCGCGGCGGCGGCGGAATATAAATGGAAACTCAACTACGGCGGCATCGCGCTCATGTGGCGCGGCGGCTGCATCATCCGCTCGCGGTTTCTTGGAAAAATCAAGGAGGCTTACGACAGCAATCCGAAGCTCACCAACTTGCTGCTCGACGACTATTTTCGCGGCGAAATCAAACGCTGCCAGAAAGGCTGGCGCAACACGGTCGCTACGGCGGCGAAAAAGGGAATTCCCGTTCCCGCGTTCAGCACCGCGCTCGCGTTTTACGATCAATATCGCAGCGCAATTTTGCCCGCGAATTTGTTGCAGGCGCAGCGCGATTATTTTGGCGCGCACACCTACAAGCGAATTGATGATCCGAGCGGCAAAGATTATCACACGAACTGGACCGGCAAGGGCGGCACGACGAGCAGCAGCAGTTACAATGTGTAAGATTTTTGCGTAGCAGCGGATGTGAGTCCGCTCAAACTATAAATGAGCCGGCTCACGTCGGCTGCCACCAAAAAGATTCAAGAGCGCGAGCTTCGGCCAGCACTTTTCATTTACGGCAGTTCTTTCAGCCGGACGCGGCGGTAATCCATCTGCCCGCGGTCGCCTTCAAATCCGATCGGGCCGGTGGCGGGGACTTTCAGCGCGGCCTCCAGCACCTCGCCGTTGCAGGTGCAATACGCCACGCCGTTCGTCACCGTGATGTCAATTTCGTTCCAGTCCTGCGGCTTGTATTTCTTCAAGTCCTTGTAAGGCCCGGCCACGAGGTAGTCGCGGCATTGCAACTGCGGCCTGCGGATGAAGATGCCGCTGTCCGCGTTGGTGGCGGCGCGGAATTCCAGCTTGAGGTTGAAATCGTTGGAGAAGGAGCGCGACGTCCAGAGGGCCTGGAGCAACCGTGGCGTGCGCGGATGCACCGTCAGGATGCCGTCCGCCGCCGAGTAACGGGCGTCGTCGCTCGCGGTCTTGCCGTCGAAATTATTTGTGCGGTAGCCCCAGCCCGTGAGGTCATGGCCGTTGAACAGGCTGACGTAGCCCGGCTCCGGTTTGAAATCATCCGCGCGCGTTGACGACAGCGCAGCCAGGAACAACGCGACAATGCAAAGGGAATGGATTGGTTTCATATTCTGTAGAATGGATGCGGCAAAAGATTGCGCGCTAAACGGTTCAGTGGCAAGCCCGAATCCAAAACACGGAGCAATCGGGCGCATTCGCGCTTTTTTAATTTTTCCGCTCGCAAGCGAAAGTCGTTTTGATTAGTCTCGCGCCTGCATCTGGCCAACCTTTAACCTATGAAAAAATATCTCGTTGAATTCATCGGAATGTTCCTGTTTGTGCTCATCGTCGGCATGGTCGTCATTGATCCCGGCATCGGCAGCCTCGCGCCGCTGGCCATCGGCTCGGTGTTGATGGTTTTGGTCTATGCCGGCGGCCACGTTTCCGGCGGCCACTATAATCCCGCCGTCACGCTCGCCGTGTGGCTGCGCGGACGTTGTTCGACGGCGGATGTTCTGCCTTATTGGATTTCGCAAATCGTCGGCGCATTCGTCGCGTCGTATGTCGTGCTTTATTTGAAAGGCAATCCGACTGTGACGCCGCAGGACATAAAAATGATTCCCGCGTTGATCGCCGAATTCATCGGAACTTTCGCGCTCTGCTACGTCGTGCTGAACGTCGCCACGGCCAAAGGCACGGCTGGCAATTCCAACTACGGCCTCGCCATCGGCTTCACGGTCGTCGTGATGGCGTTTGCGCTTGGCGGCATTTCCGGCGGCGCGTTTAACCCCGCCATCGCCACCGGCATCACCGTCATGCACATCGAAAAACTCGCCAACTTCTGGATTTATCTCGTCGGTGATTTCGCCGCCGCCGCACTCGCCGCGCTGACGTTCAAGATCATCAATCCCGAAGATAAATAACCACGCATCGTGGCGGCGTCTCGGCAGAGCGCCGTATTTTGCCGTTGAAAAATCCGGCTTTCTGCCGCAAGCCG
>Ga0208357_1002850_pt1 | contig 11093 bp, 7 predicted proteins | sample NGESurdeep092012_6_FD_184487 | JGI IMG/M metagenome (GOLD analysis project Ga0208357, IMG submission 184487) | Arctic peat soil microbial communities from Barrow, Alaska - NGEE Surface sample F52-2 deep-092012 (SPAdes) | ecosystem: Environmental > Terrestrial > Soil > Wetlands > Peat ... | reverse complement strand
CGGATGGAACGCCACGGCTCGTCGCGCCATCACGCTGGAGGACCTTCTCACCTACCGCATGGGCTTCGGGAACATCCTGGCGCCCGCGGGCACCTACCCGATCCAAACCGCCGAGGTGGCACTGCAACTGAAAACCCTCGGCCCGCCGTGGCCGCCGACACCACTCACCTCGGACGAGTGGATGCGGAATCTGGGCTCGCTGCCCCTGATGAGCCAACCCGGCGAGGAGTGGCTGTACAACACCGGGTCGGATGTGCTCGGCGTCTTGATCGAGCGGGCTGCCGATCAGCCCCTCCAGTCCTTCCTGCGGGAGTGCATCTTCGAGCCCCTGGGCATGCGAGACACCGCCTTCAGCGTGGTCGACGGGAAGAGAGATCGATTGACCACCGCCTACGCGGCGGACCCCGCCACCGGCGCCCTCGACATCCTCGACTCGCCCGAGGAGAGCTACTGGGCCTCCCCGCCGTCATTCCCACGGGCGGGCGGCTGGCTGCTCTCGACCGTGGACGACTATTGGGCCTTCGTGCAGATGGTCATCGGTGGAGGTGCGGCCGGCGGCGTGCGCGTGCTCTCGGAAGGCTCGGCACGCCTCATGACGACCGATCACCTCAGCCAGGCGCAGCGGGCCGCTTCGACGCCGTTCCTGGGGACCGGTGCCGGGTGGGGATTCGGCCTGATGGTGCCTGCGGCGGGCCGGCCGAGCGCGGCGGGCCCTCGCCTGATCGGCTGGGACGGTGGCACGGGCACGACCTGGCGATCCGACATCGACCGGGACCTGACCACCATTCTGTTCACCCAGCGTTCGATGACCTCACCCGAACCGCCAGCCATCTTCGTGGACCTGTGGACCGGAGCCGATCTGGCCCTCGGCTGACCGCCAGTGGCCCCTGACCTGGGGGTACGGTGTGTTCCTGCGGGCTGGGCCACACTGTTCGGCGTGGTTGCCCAGTACATCTACACCATGCGCGATCTGAAGCGCTTCTACCCGCCCGATCGCGAAGTGCTCAAGGGCATCAATCTCTCCTTCTATCCCGGAGCCAAAATTGGCGTCATCGGCTCGAACGGCTCGGGGAAGTCGTCGTTGCTCCAGATCATGGCGGGCGAGGATGATGGCTTCAGTGGTGAGGCCCGTCTGACCCCGGGCTTCACGGTCGGGTTCCTGGCCCAAGAACCCCAACTCGACCCCACCAAGGACGTGGCCGGCAACGTGGCTGACGGGGTAGGCGATGTCAAGGGCCTGCTCGACCGCTTCAACGAGGTCTGTGCCGGATTCGCCGAGCCCGATGCCGACTTCGACAAGCTGCTGGCCGAGCAGTCCGACCTCCAGTCCAAAATCGATGCCGCCGGGGCCTGGGATCTGGAACGTACCTTCGAGATCGCCATGGACGCCCTGCGCCTTCCCCCGGGTGAGGCCGACGTCACGACACTGTCCGGGGGTGAGCGCCGCCGGGTGGCCCTCTGCCGGCTCTTGCTCTCGGCGCCCGACCTCTTGCTGCTCGATGAGCCCACCAACCACCTCGACGCCGAGTCGGTGGCGTGGCTCGAGCGCACACTGCAGGACTATCCGGGCACGGTGGTGGCCGTGACCCACGACCGGTATTTCCTGGACAACGTGGCCGGCTGGATCCTTGAACTCGACCGCGGCGCCGGCATCCCCTGGGAGGGGAACTACTCGTCGTGGCTGGAGCAGAAGCAGGCCCGCTTGGCCGGGGAGGAGAAGGCGGATCGTTCGCGTCAAGCCGCCCTGCAGCGGGAACTGGACTGGATCCGCATGTCGCCCCGGGCCCGCCAGAGCAAGGGCAAGGCTCGGTTCAACGCCTACAACGACCTGGTGGCCGAGGCGGAAGCGGCCGAACGGCGGGCCGACAAAGTGGAGATATCCATCCCCCCCGGCCCTCGACTGGGTGATCGGGTGGTCGATGCCGATCGGGTTGTCAAGGGCTTCGGGGAACGATTGCTCATCGACGGCCTGTCGTTTCTCCTCCCGCCCGGGGGCATCGTCGGCGTCATCGGCCCCAATGGTGCGGGCAAGACGACGCTGTTCAGGATGATCGTCGGCGAGGACACGGCCGATGAGGGCGAGCTCAAGGTGGGCGCCACGGTGGCGCTGGCCTATGTCGACCAGTCCCGGGACAGTCTGGCCGCTGGAGCCAGCGTGTTCGACGAGATCACCGGCGGGGTCGACCGGATTGTGGTCGGGAACCGTGAACTGCACGGGAGAGCGTATGTGGCCAGTTTTGGCTTCAAGGGGAGCGACCAGCAGAAGTTGGTGGGGCAGCTCTCGGGCGGCGAGCGGAATCGGGTCCAGTTGGCCAAGGTCCTCAAATCCGGGGGCAATGTGCTGCTGCTCGATGAGCCGACCAACGATCTCGATGTCGATACCCTGCGGGCCCTCGAAGAGGCCTTGCTGGGTTTTCCCGGTTGCGCCCTGGTCATCAGCCACGACCGCTGGTTCCTCGACCGCATCGCCACCCATGTCCTGGCCTTCGAAGGTGACTCCGAGGTCCGTTGGTGGGAGGGGAACTTCACCGACTACGAGACGGATCGCAAGAAGCGGCTCGGCGTCGAGGCCGACCAGCCCCACCGCCTGCGTTACAAGCCATTGTTACGGGGCTGACGTGGCGCCCCGTCCGCCTCCCGGGCGAGACGGGGGCCCGGCCTGCGTGTCCCGGGTGCTGACGCCGGCGGGGACATGACTTTGCGGGTCGACTTGACTTCGGACGAATATGGCAGTGTTCGTGAGAGGTTCGTGCACCGGAGCGACAAGCAACGGCGTTCGGAGATGGGGGGGGATTCGTGCGTAAGGGGAAACCGCAGAACGTGACGACAGCACCCGTGGCGCGTCGGGGTGCCTGGGCCCATCGGCGGGTGTCTCTGCTCATGGTCGGCGCGCTCACCGTCGGCGGCAGCACCGCCGCCTACAGCGGGGCCGGGGTGGCCGGGGCGGCGCCCAGTCCCGTGAGCCAGGCCAGCACCAGCACCCGCGGTGTCACCAAGACCAGCATCAATGTGGTCTTCCCGGTGGTCAACCTGAATTCGCTGCAGGGCCGGTTGGGTTTCGCCGAGGATGCCGAATATGGCGAGCAGGTCAAGGCCATCAAGCTCTTCGTCAACCACATCAACACCACTGGCGGGATCAACGGCCGCAAGATCAACGCCATCATCTCCATGTTCGACCCCACTGACGAGCAGTCCATGCGCTCGCTCTGTAAGGACTGGACCCAGGGCAGCCCGGCCGCCTTCGCCGTGCTCGACGGCCTCGGGGCCTGGACCGGGGCCGACCAGCTCTGCGTGGCCCAGGAGGGCAAGACACCCTTCATTGGCCAGTGGACGGGCGTCTCCACCTACACCCAGGCCGGGTCGCCCTACCTGTGGTGGACCGGACCCGATGACTCGGCCCTCCTGCAGGCCCTGGTCGACTGGGGCAAGAGCAAGGGCACGCTGAGCCCCAAGGTCAAGGTGGGTGTGATCGCCGGGGACCAGGCCCCCGACCAGACGGCGCTGACCAAGTACCTGCTGCCCGACCTGAAGGCCATCGGTGTGACGCCCGTGGTCGAGACCCTGGCCGAGAACATCTCCGAGACGTCGACCACCGACAGCCAGGCGCCGCTCATCATTGAGAAGTTGCAGGCCGCCGGCGTGAAGTCGGTCATCCCCCTCGTGACCTTCAATGCCTTCACCCCGGTGCTGGCGGCCGAGACGGCGCAGAAGTACTTCCCCACGCTACTGCTGTCCGACTACGACTCATCAATTGAGTCGTCGCTGGGCTTGCTGCCCGTGCCCTACGAGAAGGCGCTCGACGGCCAGGAAGGTGTGACCACCGAGACGCTCGGCGGGGTCGATGACCCGCGGCCGCAGGCGGCCGGCGGGTACGACCCGGGCGTGCGGAGTTGCTGGACCATCTGGCACAAGGCCTACCCCGAGATCCCCAAGGGCAACATGAACGATGACATTGAGGAGCAGGGGCCGGTTCAGGGCTGGTGCCAGGAGATCCGGCTGTTCGACCAGGCGGCCACCGCGGCCGGGAAGAACCTGAACCGTCGCACCTTCGTCACCGCCATGTCAAAGATCACGAACTTCCCCGGGGGCTACTCGCCCATCTTGACCTACGGGCCGACCAAGTTCGCCGGGCCGACGCAGTACCAGGTGGTCCGCCTGCATAACAACGTGCCCCCGAGCGCCCAGTGCCGCCTCCCCATCGGCAAGCTCCCCCCGCAGGGGCGTTGTTGGACCACGGTCGAGACGTGGAAGCCCCTGCCGAAGGTGAGTTGATGGCGGCCACGCATGCCAGTGAGAAGGCGCGCTGGGAGTCCGACGGCTGGTGCCTCCTGGAGGCCTTGCTGCCCGACGATGTCGTGCGGGCCGCCCAGGCTGAACTGGCGGCCCTGTTCCCGACGGCCGAGGAGTTCGCGGCCGACCGCGACCCCGAGCGCAACCGGCCCTTCCGCACCGACTCCCACACCGTCATGCCCGGCTTTCCCTTCGAGGCCGGCGCGCTCAACGACCTGGTCCTGCACGACAGCTTGATGGACCTGGCCGAGGAGTTCCTCGGCCAGAGCGACCTCCGGCTCTACCAGGGCATGTTGAGCGCCAAGTACTCGCTGGGCGCCGAGTCCGACGAGCAGCTCCTCCACGTCGACTACGGCAATCACACGCTGGTGGTGCCCCGCACCGATGCGGGCTACCAGCACCTGGAGCTCTTCGTCTACCTGAGCGACGTGACGGCCGAGACGGCGGCGACGCGCATCGTGTCACGGCAGCTGACGGGCGAGGTCCCCACCGAGCGGACGTACCTCAGCGTGACCGACTACCCCCACCTCTACGAGGCCGAGGTGCCGGCCGTCGGTGGGTCGGGTTCGGTGCTGGCCTACCGGCCGGACGTGTACCACCGCGGCGTGCGCATGACGGCACCCGACTCGGCCCGCTTCATGCTCCACGTCTCGTTCAAGCCGGCCAACACGGATTGGCTGGGCTCCCAGGCTTGGCCGGGCGCGGCCGAGGGCATGGCCTGGCATCGGTTCATGCAGGGGCCCTCGGTGCGCCAGCTCTCCATGCTGGGTTTTCCACCCCCGGGGCACCCGTACTGGAACGAGGACACGCTGCGCGGCGTGGCCCGCCGCTACCCCTTGCTCGACCTGACGCCGTGGCGTTCCGCCTAGGTGGTGACGCCGGAGGATGGGCCAAGCCAGCCCTGGTGGCAGACCGCCGTGCTGTACCAGATCTACCCGCGTTCCTTCGCTGACTCCAACGGCGACGGCATGGGTGACATCCCGGGCATCATCGACCACCTGGACCACCTGGAGTGGTTGGGCGTCGACGGCCTCTGGGTCTCGCCCATCACCGTCTCGCCCAACGCGGACTGGGGGTACGACGTCTCGGACTTCTGCGCCGTGGCGCCCGACCTCGGCACCCTGGAGGACATCGACCGGCTGATCGCCGAGGCGGGCCGGCACGGCATACGCGTCCTGATGGACCTGGTCCCCAACCACACCAGTGACCAGCACCCCTGGTTCCTGGACTCCCGGTCGTCCAAGACGGCGGAAAAGCGCGACTGGTACGTCTGGGCTGACCCCAAACCCGACGGGTCGCCGCCCAACAACTGGGTGAGCAGCTTCGGGGGGCCGGCCTGGGAGGTGACGCCCGAGACGGGCCAGTCCTTCATGTTCAACCATCTCAGCCAGCAGCCGGATCTCAACTGGTGGAACGAGGACGTTCGCTCGGCCTTCGATGCCATCATGCGGTTCTGGTACGACCGCGGCGTGGCCGGTTTCCGCATTGACGTGGCCAACGTCATCATCAAGGACGCCCTGCTGCGCGACAACCCGGTGGCCACCGAGGACGACGACTTCGAGGCGCAGATGTTCGGCCAGCGCTGGGTCTACAACGCCAACCGTCCCGAGGTCCATGAGGTGCTCCGGCGCTTCCGGGCCCTGGCCGACACCTACCCCGAGCCCCGGTTGCTGATCGGTGAGACCCCGGTGCCCGTCGACGACCTGGCCAAGTACTACGGGCTGGGGAACGACGAGTTGCACTTGGCCTTCAACTTCAACTTCATCAACGCGCCCTTCGAGGCCGCCGCCATGCGCGCCGTCGTCGAAGAGACCGAAGCGGCCCTGCCCCCCGGGGCCTGGCCGGCCTGGACGGGTTCCAACCACGACATGTTCCGTTTCCCCACCCGGTGGGCGGGCGGTGATCCGGACAAGGCCCGAGCTGCCCTCCTCATGCTGCTGGGCCTCCGCGGCACACCGGTGTTGTACCAGGGTGACGAGATCGGGCAGCTCGACGCCACGCTGACCAAGGAGAACCTGCGTGATCCGCTCGGGGTGCTCTACTGGCCCCATTACGCCGGGCGCGACGCCGGGCGGACGCCCATGCAGTGGCGCGACGTCCCGGGCGGAGGATTTACCGATCCCGATGTCGTGCCGTGGCTCCCGTTGGGCGACCTGGCCCGGCACAATGTCGAGAGCCAGCGGTCGGATCCGGACTCGATCCTGACGTTGGCGCGGGATCTGATCGCGCTGCGCCGCCTCCGCCCTGACCTGCGGGGTGGCAGCTATCGGTCACTGGAGGCCGCCGTCGACGTGTGGGCGTGGAGCCGGGGTGAACGGACGGTGGTCGTCGTGAACATGTCCGAGGACGAGGTCACGTGGGGTGACGTGGACGGGAAGATCGCGCTCTGCACCGATCGTCGGCGCGACGGCGAGGCCATCGAGGGCCCGCTGCGCCTCGGGCCGTGGGTGGCCCTGGTAGCCGACCGCCGTTAGGCCGCCAGCAGCTCGACCGGCTCTATCCGTGGTGCCGGGGGCACACTGCCGGTCCGTGTCCGGCGCGAGGGGAGGGCGAAGCGGAAGATCTTGAAGATCACCGAGCCGAACTGCCGTGACAGTCGGCCGGTGTTGTAGGGGATGCCGTAGCGCTGGCAGATCTCACGCACCTCGGGGGCGATCTGCTGGTAGCGACGGGCGGGAATGTCGGGGAACAGATGGTGCTCGATCTGGAAGCTCAGGTTTCCGCTCATGATGTGGAACAGGCGCCCCCCGGTGATGTTGCCCGACCCGAGCATCTGGCGGAAGTACCAGTGACCCTTGGACTCGCCCTCACACTCGGCTTCGGTGAACTCGAGCACGCCACTCGGAAAATGCCCGCAGAAAATGATGATGAAGGCCCACAGGTTGCGGATCAGGTTGGCCAGGGCGTTGGCGGCCAGGGTCAGGAGGAAGAGCGGTCCGGTGAACGCCGGCCACATGATGTAGTCCCGGAAGGCCAGCCGTGCCGACTTTTTCAGTCCGGCTCGTAACGCCGGCTTGGCGTCTTCCCACGGCCTCTTGCCCTCGCGGACCTGGGCCACATCGACGTCGTGCAACATGATGCCGTGGTCGAAGATCGCTGCCAGCCCGAGCGCGTAGAGGGGATTGCCCAGGTTCGCCGGCGACCACGGAGTCTCGTCACTGATGCGGATGACGCTGTAGCCGAGATCGCGATCCTTGCCGGTGATGTTGGTGAAGGTGTGGTGCTGGTAGTTGTGGTAGCGCTGCCATCCTTTGGCCGGGCAGGACGAATCCCACTCGAAGTCGGTGGAGGAAAGCGCCGGATCGTTGGTCCAGTCGTACTGGCCGTGGAGGATGTTGTGCCCGATCTCCATGTTGTCAAGAATCTTCGAGAGGGAGAGCGCGCCCACGCCGGTGAGCCAGAACGGCGGCAGGAAGCCCAAGAACAGCGAGGCCCGCCCGATGATCTCGGACCAGCGCTGCACCCGTATGACGCGCCGGATGTAGCGGACGTCTTCGGCACCGAGTTGGGACACCACCCGGGCTCGCAGTGCCTCGAGTTCGACCTCGAGCGCATCGAGTTGCACGGGGGTGAGGCCGTGGGCCTCGGCAACGGTGGTCATGGAAGTACCTTTTTCATAGAGGGGGTCACAGATCGATTTCGACGTCGCCCACCGGAACGCTCACACAGATCCGGATGTGCACATCGGGTCCATTCGTGAGTTCGCCCGTCACGATGTCGCGCACCACGCCCGCGTGGAGTTGGCGGGTACAGGTGTGGCAGATGCCCATGCGGCATCCGTGCAAGGGCTTGAGCCCCTCCGCTTCGGCCTGCTGGAGCAACGGCGTGCCGTCGCTCTCCCGCCCGATCTCGCTCTCGGCAAAGCGCACCGCACCATCGACGGTGCCCGCCTCGGCCGCGAATTGGGTGAGGGTGAACACCTCGGTGTGCAGGTGGTCGCCGCGGTTGGCCTGGTCGAAGAGTGACCGGGCCGAGTCCATCAGGGGGGTCGGACCACAGACGAAGGCTTCCGCCGCCGTCCAGGCGATGCCGGCGCCGTCGAGTTGGGCCGCCGAGAGGAAGCCGTCGAGGTCGCCGGTGCCCGGTTGATCGGTGAACACCCGGATCAGGCGCACGTTGGGGGAGGTGTCGGCCATCGCCTGAAGTTCGTCGCGGTAGAGCATGTCGGACGCCGTCAGGGCGTAGTGCAGGAAGGTCACGGGCTTGGTCCAGCCCAGGGCGCATCGGGTGCGCAGCATCGACATGACCGGGGTGATGCCGCTCCCACCGCTGATCAGGAGAAGGTGCTCCGGCTCGACATCGGGCAGGGTGAAAATCCCCTGTGCCCTGGTCAGGGCCACGGTTTGGCCCCGCCTGGCCGTCCGGAGAAGGTGCTGGCTGACCCGCCCCTCGGGCTGGGCCGTGATGCAGAGCTCGATCCGCCCTCCCCCCTCGGTGGCCGCATTGGTCATGGAGTAGCAGCGGGTGTGCCGGACCCCGTCAATCTCGACGCTGAGCTGGGTGTACTGCCCGGCTCGGAAGCCGTGCCAGTTCCCGTTGGGGCGGAGGGTGAGGGTCACGCTGCGGTCGGTGGTGCGGCTGACCCCCACCACCTTGGCCCTCACCTCGGTGGAGGACCAGGACGGACGGACGAGCTCCACGTAACGATCGACCCCGTAGGGGGTGGCGGCCACGTCGAAAACACGGACGGCCTGCCGTAGGGCGCGCTTGGTCAACGACCCCGAAGAGATGAGGCTGGTGGCCATGCTTGGATTGTAGGCGTTCGAGTATACACTTGTCAACTCAGGGCCTATCAGACCGGACGCAGGATTCCCACCATTGTGCCTGGGATGAATCGGGATTTTGGTACCCCCTCGCCAATCTGGTTATACACTTGTTCACAGAGAGCGAGAGAACGATGACCAACAGAGATTCGTCGACACGCCTGCAGAACAAGCAGCTTACGCGTCAGGGGCTCATTCGGGCGGCGCTCAAGCTCCTTTCCCAGCACTCGTTCGACTCGCTGAGCCTGCGCGAGGTCACCCGCCAGGCCGGTATCACCCCGACGGCGTTCTACCGCCACTTCGACGACATGGAGGAACTCGGCCTCGTCCTGGTGGAGGAATCGTTCCAGTCGCTGGGTGAGATGCTCAAGGACGCCCGCTCGCAGACTTCGTTCGACGGGGCCACCATCGAGCGGTCGCTGGCCGTGGTCGTGCTCCACCTGCACAGTCACACGTCCCACTTCAGGTTCATCGCCCGGGAGCGCTACGGGGGGGTCCGCCGGCTCCGGCGTGCCATCAACCGAGAGCTGCATCTCTTTGCCGACGAGTTGGCCATCGACCTGGTGGCCATGCCGGGCGTGGACCAATGGACCACCGAGGATCGGCGCATGCTGGCCGGCGTCATCACCGAGACGATGATCCGGATGGTGGCCGAGCTGCTCGAGTACGGAGCCGAAGAGGAGCTGGCCATCGTGGAGAGGACCAGGCGCCAACTCGAGCTGATCAGCCTGGGCGTCCCGGCCTGGGACGGCACGGTGCGAGCGGGCAGCACCTAGCGCCGTGCCACGCGACCGTCGCGGCCAGTCGTTGTCGACGGCGTCGGAGGACGCGGCCGATCGCTACCGGGGAGCAACCGAGTTGTTCCTGCTGGGTCAGCCCGGGGCGAGGGACGCCTTTGCCGCCGCCGCCGCCATCGATCCGTCGTGTGCCGAAGCCCACACCGGTCTGGCGTTCGCCGCGTTCTTCGAGGGTGAGATAGGCCCGGCCCGGCGCGCGCTGGCGGCGGCCGAAGCGAATGCTTCCACCGATCGGGCCCGCGGGCAGGTGGTGGTGGTGCGCGCTCTGAGCGAGTTGGACCTCGATGTCACCCTCGGCCACGGTCGGGCCCATCTGGCCCGGTACCCCCTCGACGACATCGCCCGGGAGGCGGTTGGACTCCTGCTCTTCCTGCTCGGGCGGAGCAACGACATCATCGATCTCTATGACTGGCTGGCTCCGCAGCAGGGATCCGATTGGAGTTTCGCCGCATCGTGGAGCTTCGCCTGCCATGAGACCGGCCGTCTCGACGAGGCGCGCCAGTTGGGGCACCAGGTGCTGGCCCAGCATCCCGACGACACCTTCGCCGTGCACAGCCTGACCCACGTGGCCTATGAATCCGGGCGCCATACCGAAGGCGTGGACCTGCTCACGTCGTTCCTCGGTGCCACCCGGCCCATTGCCTTTCAGCAGCGCCACCTGGGCTGGCACATGGCGCTGCACCTGTTGGCGACGGGCGATGCCGACGGCGCGCACGCGCTCTGGCGCAGCGCCGTGGCGCCCGACGCCGTGCCCGTCAACCTGGGCGCGGTCGACGACGGCGCCAGCCTGCTCTGGCGGTGGCACCTTTACGACCTCGGCGGGTGGGAGCTCCCATGGTCCGAACTCCGGGACGTGGCCAATGAGGTCGCCCAGATGCCGGCCACGCCACTTCCCGCCGCCTGCGCCGTGGTGGCCCTGGCCGCCTTGGGCGATGACGAGGGTCTGACCACGCTGCTCTCGAACGCCGACCGGTTGGCCGGCGGCGGCATGCCCCCGCCCGCCCGGGTGCTCCATGCCGTGGCCGAGGCGGCCCGGGCGTCGTTCGCTGGTGCGTGGGCGGAGGTGGCCGACGCCCTCCTCCCGGTGCGGGGTCAGTTCGGGCAGATCGGCGGCAGCCGGGCCCAACGCGAGGTGTTCGAGGATGCCCTCCTCTACGGGCTCATCCGGGGTAATCGAGCCGAAGAAGCTCGGCGTCTGCTCACCGAGCGTCTGGACCGCCGCCCCTCGGCGCGCGAGTCGCAG
>Ga0208357_1002849_pt1 | contig 11097 bp, 9 predicted proteins | sample NGESurdeep092012_6_FD_184487 | JGI IMG/M metagenome (GOLD analysis project Ga0208357, IMG submission 184487) | Arctic peat soil microbial communities from Barrow, Alaska - NGEE Surface sample F52-2 deep-092012 (SPAdes) | ecosystem: Environmental > Terrestrial > Soil > Wetlands > Peat ... | reverse complement strand
CACCGCCAGCGTAAACGCCGCCAGCAGCGACAGGGTCCACTTCCCCACCCTGCTCCGCCGAGCCCACCACCGCCGCCACCCCGCCATCCGGCCCGTCAGGAGATTCATATCCATCATGCCGGTCGCCGCCTCCTCAAAACTGCTGTCTTGTGTTGCCTCAGAGTGTACTGCATCCGCTCCCCACCCTTGACATCCTCGGTCCATTCCCAGTAAAGTCTCTCGTGACACTCAAAGAAAAGTTCCGGGCCATCGAATCCACCTCGATCGAGCCTTAGAAACTGCTCAGAAAACTGCCGCGCCATTGGCACCCCACGTGCCCTTTCTCCTGTACACGTATCAGCAAGGCTCACTCCTCGCAGAGCGTCTTCACAGGAGAAACATCCATGGCCGCCACCATCCTTGCCTTTCCCGGCAAGCTCTTCAATACCTCCCACCGCACCCCGCTCCGCCCCTCCCCCTCCGCCGCAGAAGCCGCCTTCATCCGCCCTCGCGTCGGCCTGAATCTACGCAGCCGCTCCGCCGATGGCCCCTGCGATCCCGTCTCCACCCCCCATCCCTCCGCCACCGAACCCTCCACCACCGAACCCTCCGTAGCCCTGGCCGCCCAGGTAGACCTCGCCGTCGCCCAGGTCGACCGCGAAATCGCCCACTACACCGCCCGCCTCCGCCTCCTCCGCCTCATGATCCAAAAGCATTCCTCCCCCAAAACCTCCCCGCCTAGCCCCACCGAATAGCCCGCCACCCGAACCAAATCCAGGCACCCAGCATTAGCTCTTGCCTTTGCCTTTGCCTTTGCCTTTGCCTCTGCCTCTGCCTCTGCCTCTGCCTCTGCCTCTGCCTTTTTTGGTTGTCATCCCGTAGGGATCTGCCTCTGCGTTTGCCTTTGCCCTTGCCGTTCTGTCTGTCATTCCCGAAGGGAATCTGCTTCTTCTCTTGCCTTGCGCATCTTCCACCGTCATCCTGACCTGCAAGTCGAACGACCCCCGAAATTGGCCTTTGTTCCTACCCTCGCCGTCCGCGAAGGACCTTGAACGCCCCCCGAATGAACGTCCCCAGATACCACCCATCCAGATACTTATAAGGAGTCTCCCCCATCGTGTAATGCCCGCACGGCAGCACCTTCGCCACATAATCCACACCGTGCGCCGAGAAGTTCTTCAGCACCTCCAGCGAATACTGCACCACAAACGTCAAGTCATACGGCGCATAAATCACCAGCGTCCGCCGCTTCAGATCGCCGGCACCCCGAGCCTCGCCCGTAGCCGCAAACGACTCCATAAAGCTCATCGGGCTCACCCCGGCAAACATCGCCCGCACCTCGTCCTGCGTCAACCCCGCATGTTCAAACGCCGCCTTCACATGCCGAGTGCTCTGCCCCGTCCACACCACATCCCCAAACTGCGTACTCGCATGATTGAACGCGCAAACCCGTAGCCGCGAATCCATCGCCGCTGCAATAAACGCATACGCGCTCCCCAGGCTCGTCCCCATCACGCCAATCTGCGTATACCCCTGCGACTCCAGCCAATCCACGCAGCTCCGGATATCCACCACCGCCTGCCGGCACGCAGCAAGCGTCCGCCCCACATTCGCACTCACCGCATAGTCCGACCGCTCCAGCTCCGCCGGCCTCCGCACATCGTGATAAGGCTTCGATAGCCTCAAACACGAAATCCCAAACCGGTTGAACATCTCGCAGATCACGTTGTGCGAAAACGCATCCGCGTTCCACTGCGGCATCACGATCATCGCCTGCTTCGGCCTCCGCCCCCTGCCCTCGCGGTTGCCTTCTCTATCCTCTACCCCTCTATCCTCTACACTCTGCTTCACCTCATACCACCGGGCATTCACCGTATCGTTCTCCGGATAAGGAGTCGACACCGCCGAGCTGAACCGCAAAAACGGCGACGGCCTCAGCTCCCCCACCCTGGCCCGCCGCTTCCACTCCCGCTCCTGCTCCAGCGTCTCAGGCCGCACGTTGGTCGGATAAAGCTCCGGAAAATGCTGCTCGATCCGAAAATCCGTCGGCGTCACATAATCAAAAAACTCATGCGGCCGCGCAACGATCCGGTCATTGATTGCAATCATCGCCTCCAGCGCCGAAACCTCCCCGCGCTCGACCGCCGCGGCAGCCTCGTCCCCGCCAAAATCCCCCAAATGGTCAAATCCCCACTCCAACGGCCGTTCCACCCGGTTCGAGTCCCGCGTCGTAAGAGCCGTCTCCCACGCATACATCCACTTCGCATAAAGCCCAGCAAGCATTCATCCAGTCTACCGTCCCTCCCCCCAACCCTCCGTGATCCCTCCCCATCCTCCTCCGCACCCATCCAAAAAATCACCTCCGACAGGAGCCTACCCTCGTCGTACCTACCACGAACCGGGCATAAGCTGAGCATATGCAAAAGGAGGACTCGTGAAACGTGCGCATCGGATCGGGGCGTGGCTCGGTGGCAGTTTGCTGGCATTATTGCTGACATGCGCGTTGGTAGTCTTTGCGTTTTTTCACATATTTTATCCGCATGTGCGACCTGCCAACTACCCGCCGACGCACAATCTCGCCACGGCACAACGTCAGGACCTGGACTACTTCAAGCAATATTTCACATTGAATCGTTCCTACACGCCATCGGCTCGTGCCCAAGCCGAGCGACTGTTCCGAGACACGTACGCGAAAGTCGGCGCGTTGTCGCCCGCCGCGTTTTCGTTGTCGATTCTGCGCATGGTCGCACTGGCTGACAACGGTCATTCGCAGGTCTACAAGGGGTCGCTATCGAGCACCAACAATCGCATTCCGTGCCGTCTGTATCACTTCGCCGATGGCTATTACGTCATCCGTACGCGGCCAGCTTGCGCCGCACTGCTTGGTGCAAAACTGATCGCCGTCGATGCACAGCCTGTGGATGAACTGGTCGATCGCATGTTCGAGTACTCGGGTGGCCCCCGAAATCACTACGATCAATACGTCTCTGTGTTCTTCCTCGAATCGCCCGCCCTTCTGCATGCAGCGGGTTTGGTGGCGCAGGCCGATCAACTCACCCTGCAGGTGCAGTTGCGAGACGGTTCCCTACAGAAGGTGGCGATGCACGCCGATCCTCCCAATCCGGATGCCCCGGACGTATACTCCGACGCCTATCTGTCCCCGCAGCACATCGACGGAGAGGCGGCAGACTGGTCGCCGCTGTTGGCCCGCGATGCCGCTCTGCCCCTGTTTCTACGCGACTACGCCAATCCGTTCCAGGCTACATACTGGCCCGGCAAGAGCATGTATTACGTGCTGTTCCGCAGCAATGAGAACGAACCGGGTCATCCGATCGGTCCGTTTGTCAACCAGGTGGAGCATCGGATCACCGCCGTTCGGCCACGTTACATCGTGCTTGATTTGCGTCTCGATCAGGGGGGCGATTTCGTCACGACCGCGGCTCTGATGAAGCGCATCACCACCCTGACCGGTTCGATCCAACACGTCTACGTGCTGGTTAGTGCGTGGACCTTCTCCGCCGGTAACATCGGTCTTGCGTTAGTGAAGGACCACGGCGGTCGCAAGGTCACTGTCATCGGCGAGCCAGCCGGCGACCGTGTGCGCATCTGGGCAGAGGGCAGCTATATCACCCTTCCTCATTCCAAGCTCGACATTGGTTTTGCCACGGGGTATGAGGACTATTCGAAGCCGTGCTGGAGACGACAGCACTGCTTCTGGACTACCCTGTTCTTTCCCACTCATGTTGCCTCATTCGATCCGGATATCCGTGTGCCCTATACCTTCGATGATTACGTGCATCTGCGTGATCCTCTGCTAGCCAAAGCGATGTCGCTTGCAAGCAACGCAACGTCGCAGCATTGACACACTGTTGTGCCAAATCCCCGGATCTATTGCCCCCCGCGAAGCCAAAACATCCGGCAACGTCGCAGCTTCAGCACCACTTAAGCTCATTGCGTCAATCTGTACGCAGTGCAAATCCGTCTTTCGAATGTCGGCGCGATCCTGTTTCTTACGCTGTGCGTTTTTCCGTGCGTGCGGCGAGCGTCGGCTCAGGCCGATTCACAAACCGCCGTCCCACCAGCCTCATCACCCGTTCGAGGAACCATCCGCGGACAGATCCTGGACCCTACCCATGCCTTGATCCGGGGTGCGAACGTTACGCTCCTCACAGCGGAGGGCCAGCAGTTGGCCGCATCCACATCGGATGCCTCAGGTGAATTTCTCTTCCGCGGGCTGAAGGCTGGCGATTACTTGATCCGGGTCACCTCCGAAGGTTTCGGCCCGTTTCAATCCGGCCTCCTGCAGCTCGCAGCGCATCAGGCAAAGCGCCTCGACATCACAATGGCAGTTCTTGGAAATGTGGTGAGTGTTACGGTTGCCGGCGAAGATTCCCCTGTCACCACCGAAGCCGGTGCCAATGCAAGCGCTGTCGTGCTCAAGGGCGATGATCTCGACGCGCTTGCGGAGGACCCTGACGAACTGGCCAACGAACTTTCTGCGTTGGCTGGGCCGTCCGCCGGCCCCAATGGCAGCGAAACCTTTATCGATGGCTTCAGCGGAGGCGAACTCCCTCCGGAGTCGGCCATTTTGCAGATTCGGGTCAATCAGAATCCCTTTTCAGCAGAATTCGATCGGCTGGGATATGGACGCCTTGAGATCCTGACCAAGCCCGGAACCGAGAAGCTCCATGGCCAGGCCCTTCTGCAGGGCAACGACAACTCCTTCAATACCGGAGATCCATTCACCGCCAACATTCCCGCTTATCACAGCTATCAGTTCAGCGGCTCGCTAACCGGAGCAATCTCGAAAAGTGCTTCCTTCTCTTTGAACGTAGACAGCCGCGACCTGCAAAGCGTTAACGCGTGGGTCATTCCAGATGCGGTTCTGCCAAACAGCGCCGGTGTGTATGTGGACAACGTCAACTATCCCGTCAGCCTGCTAAGCCCGCATATTCTCGACAATGTTTCATTGCGATTCGATTGGCAACTAGGCAAGACCACCATGACCGCTCGCTACGGATTCTGGTACCAAAATGAGAAAGGAAATCTCGATTCAGGCCCCGGCACCCTGGCAAGCGGTTCAACCCACGAGTCCAATTCCGACCACACCGCGCAGCTCTCAAGCACAACCGTTTTCAACGATCATTTCGTCAACGAGAGCCAGCTTCAGTTCGAACGCCACGACGAGAATCACTATCCGGACTCCACCCAGTGCACAACGAGCGTAGCTGGCGATTTTGTAGGCGGCGGCTTCACCGGTCAGATCAGGCAGGATCACCGCATCGCGCTTGAGTTTCAGAACCTCAGCACCCTAAGCTACAACCGGCACGCCATCTCCTTCGGCACGCGTCTTCGCGATAACCGCGATGCAAACAAGAGCACCGCAAACTTCAACGGCACATTTAACTTTTCGCCAACCACGATGGGACAAACCACCTACTCTGCCAGCCAGGTCTATGAGCACCTGGCCAATGGCCTCGCCTCCGGGCAGACCTTTAATGCTCTGGTGGCGCAGGGCTTCGGACCATCCTCCGCCAGCTACACCGTCGGCAATCCATCGGCAGTAGCAAATGTCTTCGATGCTGCCTTGTTTTTCCAGGATGATATACGCCTCAGCAACCGGTTATCGCTCTCAGGCGGCCTGCGATGGGAGGCGCAGAATCATATTGCCGATCACAACGACTGGGCTCCGCGCGTGGCAGTCGCCTATGCGCTCGATGGCCGGAACGGACACAAGGTCAAGACGGTCCTTCGTGCCGGATACGGCATCTTTTATGACCGCGTCGCAGCCGCAAATTTCTACACGATCAATCGATCCAACCGGGTGAGGCAAGTCGTGTTCAGCGATCCCAAGTGCAGCGCAAGTGCAAGCTCGTTAGACAATATCGATATGACGGCCTGCACCAGCGGAACGGGTACGACGGCAAACAGCACGCCCTCTGTCCGCTACGAAATTGCGCCGGATTATCACGCGTCCTACACCGGGCAGACAAGCCTAAGCGTCGAGCGACAGCTGCTACCCGGAACGAGTGTGACCGTCACCTATCTTCATTCCTTCGGCGTTCACCAGCAGGTGCTTCGGAATGCCAACCAGGCGATCGGAGGCACCCCGCAGACAACATCCCAAAGCTACCTTTACCAATACTTCCCTGAAGCGATCTTCAAGCAGCATCAGTTCATTACCAGCTTCAAAACCAGGGTAGGAAAAAACCTTTCCCTGAGCGGGTTTTATACCTACTCCACCGCAGTCAGCAATGGAGCCGGCGGCATCGGCAACAACGCAGTCTCGAATGCCTACGACCTGAACCAGGATCTGGGACGAGCCGGTTTCGTTCGGCGTAACGTAGCCTTCCTCACAGGAACTTATAACGGTCCGTGGGGAATGACTTTTAATCCTTTCGTGATTTCCCAGTCAGGGCAGCCCTTCAACATCACTCTCGCCGCCGATCCACTGAATAACCTCTTCAATCAGCGGCCGACGTATGCAACCGCATCCACTCCCGCCATCGACAAGGTAGCCACTCCATTCGGAGTCCTGGATAGCGCCGCCCTTCCTGGGGAGCAACGGGTGCCCGTCAACCTTGGAACCGGTCCTGCATCCTTTGCTGTGAATCTGAGCATCGGCCGTGCCTTCGCATTCGGCGGCCGGCTCAACGGCAATGGAAATGCACCAACCGCCTCGTCCTCGCCTGCAGAGGTTGGGCGCAAATACGCTCTGCGGTTCAGCGTGCAAGCTCTCAACGTCTTCAACAACATCAACTACGGGACGCCCATCGGTGTCCTGGGATCTCCGTACTTCGATCGCCCTACCTCCCTCGCCGGGGACGCCTACAGCACCGGCTCAGCCGCGCGCCGTATCTACCTGCAAATGGCATTCTCCTTCTGAAGGCAAATTCATCGGATGCCCGATACCCACCCGCGCTCCTCGCCGAGTCACTCATCAAGGACTGATGAGTCCGGGAATCGGCTTCCCGGAATCGATCTCGAAAATCGCTGCACCAGCGCAACGTCGAACCTCGAGGTCAAAAACCCCGTCCAGACTGCGCGGAATCCCACACCCACCCCGCCCGAATCCCACCCCCAAAAATTCCCCTTGACAGAATCTCACTGTTGTAGTCAACTACAGCAGTAACACCCAAGGAGCCCTCCCCCGTGGACGATTGGAACGACACCCAGCCGATCTACCGCCAGCTTCGTGGCCGAGTCGTCGCCATGATCCTCGACGGCCTCCTCAGAGACGGCGACCCCCTCCCCTCCGTCCGCACCGTCGCCGCCGAAAACCGCGTCAACCCCCTCACCGTCCTCAAAGGCTATCAGGAGCTGGTCGACCAGGGAGCCATCGAAACCCGCCGCGGCCTCGGCATGTTCGTCACCCCCGGCGCCCGCGACCTCCTCCTCCACGCCGAACGCCAGAAGTTCCTCGCCGAAGACTGGCCCCACCTCCAGGCCACCATCCAGCGCCTCGGCCTCAGCGCCAACGACCTCCTCTCCGCACCCCACTCCACACAGCCCCTCTCCACCGAAAAGGAGCGCTAAAGTGACCACCATCCAAGCCCGCGGCCTCCACAAGTCCTACGGTTCCTCCGTCGCCCTCGACAGCATCGACCTCAACGTCGAAGAGGGCCGCATCCTCGGCCTCATCGGCCCCAACGGCGCCGGCAAGACCACCCTGCTCAACGCCATCCTCGGCCTCACCTCCTACAAGGGTTCGCTCACCGTCCTCGGCCGCAATCCCTGGACCCAGCGCGACGACCTCATGAACGATGTAGCCTTCGTCGCCGATGTGGCCGTCCTCCCCCGCTGGATGCGCGTAGCCGACGCCCTCGACTTCGTCGCCGGCGTCCATCCCCGCTTCAACCGAGCCAAAGCCGAAGCCTTTCTCGCCCGCACCACCATCAAGCGCACCAGCAAGGTCCGCGAGCTCTCCAAGGGCATGGTCGCCCAGCTCCACCTCGCCCTGGTCATGTCCATCGACGCCCGGCTTCTCGTCCTCGACGAGCCCACCCTCGGCCTCGACATCCTCTTCCGCAAGCAGTTCTACGACTCCCTCCTCAACGACTACTTCGACCACCACCGCACCATCCTCGTCACCACCCACCAGATCGACGAGATCCAGGACATCCTCACCGACCTCCTCTTCATCGACCGCGGCAACCTCGTCTTCGGCTGCAGCATGGAGGACTTCGACACCCGCTATCTCGAGCTCATGGTGAACCCCGGCCAGCTCCCCTCCGCCCAGGCCCTCAAGCCCATTCGAGCCCGCCAGATCTTCGGCCGCACCATCCTCCTCTACGACCGAGTCCCCCGCGAGCAGCTCCTCCCCCTCGGCGACGTCCGCACCCCCAGCATCGCCGACGTCTTCGTAGCCTTCGTCGGCGACCCCAACCAGCCGCCGCCCTTCAGCCCCACGCCCTCCGCACCCGTTCCCAGCTCGACCACAGGAGCCGCCCAGTGACCCCCCAATCCGTTCCCGAAACCGCAAATCCGGGTGCCCCACATCTCGCTTCTGAGATGTGGGTCGCCACCGAACTCCCGCGCACCCCCGAAGCCCGCCGCCTCTTCTGGCTCATCCGCCGCGAGTTCTGGGAGAACCGCTCCCTCTACATCGCTCCCCTCGCCGTCGCCGCCCTCATCGTCCTCGGCTTCCTCTACAGCGCCATCCGCATCCCTGCAGACAACGTCTTCCTCACCACCACCACCGTCGTCAACGGCACGGTCACACGCGCGCAGCACGGCATCGATCCCATCCAGATCTACGACCTCGCCGCCACGCTCATCATGACGTCGACCTTCTTCGTTGCCATCTTCTACTGTCTCGACGCCCTTTACAGTGAGCGTCGCGACCGCAGCATCCTCTTCTGGAAGTCCCTCCCCCTCTCCGACCTCACCACCGTGCTCTCCAAGGCGACCATCCCCCTCATCCTTCTCCCGCTTCTCACCTGGGTCATCACGGTCGTCACCCAGACGCTCATGTTGCTCATCAATCTGGCCGTCTTCCACGCCCGCGGCATGGACACCACCGCCCTGCACACGAACCTGCCTCTCGCCCAGAACTCCCTCCTGCTGCTCTACCACCTGGTAGCCATCGACGCGCTCTGGTACGCCCCCATCTGGGCTTGGCTACTTCTCATCTCCGCCTGGGCCCGCCGCACTCCACTCCTCTGGGCCATCCTTCCCCCTTTCGCCCTCACGATCCTTGAAGCCATCACCCTGCACACTTCCTACGTGTCCCGGTTCCTGACCTACCGCTTGCACGGCCCCGCGGGTATGGACTTTCGTACCCTCCACGGTCCGGAGGGCGTCGGCGTGATGTCGATGAGCCCGCACTTCCAGATCACCCCAGCCCAATTCCTCGCGACCCCCGGCCTCTGGATCGGCCTCGCCCTCGCAGCCATCTTCCTCGCCGCAGCCATCCAGCTCCGCCGCTACCGCAACCCCCTCTAGCCGCCACCGTTGCCTTTGCCTTTCTGGCTGTCATCCCGTAGGGATCTGCTGTTGCACTTGCACACCCCAACGGGTGCCCCATCCATGACAGCCCCATCGTCACGGGTGGGGTGAACGTCCCATAGCAACCCCAACAAAGGAGACCCACATGACTCCCGAAGCGCTGCACCACGCACCAACGGACCGACGCAAAGCCGTCAAAGATCTTTGCAGCTTCATCGCCGCTCTGATCCTCACCGCAGCCGGATGCTTCCTGCTAGCCACCACTCGTTAACTCTCCCCCACCGGGCGGCCGCGCGCCCCATTCATGACAGTCTCATCGTCATAAGTGGGATGACGGTGCCAGAGCACTTCTCCCACAGCTGGAGTACGAGCTGGGTCATCTCGACCGGAGCCAAACGGCTTCATCGTAGCGAAAATGCTGTCATCTCGACCGGAGCCAAACGGCTTGATCGTTTGGCGTAGCGGAGAGACCCCTGTATTTTGCCGGGTGCGGCAAGGAACTATACGCTCCGCGAAAGTGTCCTAACCCGCCACAATTTGCCGACCCCCCACCGCACCCTCTAAATTTGTTGACACAGAGGCGCCCATCCGCCATGCCGTCGGCCAAACTTTTTCTTCCCGCCCTTCTTCTATGCGGCCATGCCCACGCCCAGCTCCTGCATCCGGCGTCGTCCATGCCCAGCTTCTCCGTCGTCAGCATCCATCCCTCGAACCCCAACGACCCCGCCCCTCCTCACTGCGCCACCACCGTCGACGCCTACCGCGCCCAGCGCACCACCCTCAGCGACATCCTCGCCTACGCCTTCGCTCTCGGCTACCAGGACGAGCTCGTCAACGCTCCCCCCTGGGTGTTCAGAGATCACTACGACATCGAAGCCAAGCTTGACACCGATCAGATCTCCGCCCTCGCCAGGCTAAGCCGCAACGACGGCGACGAGCAGATGCGCCTCATGATGCAAACCGTGCTCGCGGACCGCTTCCATCTCACCGACCACTTCGCCACGCGACGCCTCCCCGTCTATGAGCTCCATCTCGCCAAAAGCGGCCTCAAGTGTCCCCCCGACCCCAACGCCCCGCCCGCCATCGCCGACCCCGCCCGTCCGCGCTTCCGCTGGTACACCGCGCCCGCTCCCCCTCCTCCATCACGCGACGACCCTCCTCCCGCGGTCCAACCCACCCTCCATCTCCGCACCCAGGGCTGGCCCTTCTGGCTTCTCGTCTCCTGGATCAGCCATCAGCCCGAACTCCACGACCGTCCCGTCCTCGACAAGACCGGCCTCGAAGGCCCCTACGACTGCCAGATGACCTGGTCTCACAGCGGCTCCGTCGAAACCGGAGACTTCTTCTTCCCCGCGCTCCAGAACCAACTCGGCCTGAAGCTCCAACCAGCCAAAGATCCCGTAGAAGTCCTGGTAGTCGACACCATCCAACGCCCCTCCGACAACTAGCGCCCCCCCGCCCGCCGGGTGCCCCATTCATGACATCTCCACCGTCATGAGTGAGATGAGCCGCCCGGCAACGGCCTCAAATGCATCCTCCACCCCCGAGGCATCCTCAGGGATTCGAACTTTCTCAAATGTATGGTCCGCCGCCCGACTGCAAGGGAAAAGTTGATGGATGAAGAAAGTCTGCGTAAATGTATTCGGCCTGTTAGTGGAGAGCTATCTCCTG
>Ga0208357_1002847_pt1 | contig 11101 bp, 13 predicted proteins | sample NGESurdeep092012_6_FD_184487 | JGI IMG/M metagenome (GOLD analysis project Ga0208357, IMG submission 184487) | Arctic peat soil microbial communities from Barrow, Alaska - NGEE Surface sample F52-2 deep-092012 (SPAdes) | ecosystem: Environmental > Terrestrial > Soil > Wetlands > Peat ... | reverse complement strand
AATGTTGGTCTTGGTCGACTCACATTCTCCCAGCTGAGGAGGGCTTTTACGCGGCAATTGCCGGTGATTCCGGGCTATCTGGACGAAAGATCCGGGCTAGCGGGAGTCGGTCGACGAGGGAACTGCGTTCCTCGTCGAGTTAAACGGCCTGGTTCTTCGGGCGGATGATGCAGAACTCGTTACCTTCCGGGTCGCGAAGCACGCGCCACCACTCGCTGACGAAGACGTCGTCGGCGGCCTGGGCTCCGAGGCCAAGCGCCTTCGCGACTGCGGCCTCGAAGTCGTCGACGCGAAGATCGACGTGGAGACGGTTCTTTAACCGCTTCTGATCGGGGACTGCGAGGAAGAGCAGCGGCAGCGGTCCACCGTCGAGATGTACGTCGCCGTCACCGTCGACACTGAGTTCGCCACCAACCAATCCTTGCCACCATGTTGCAAGCGTCTCCGGGTCGCTGCAGTCGACACAGAGCCACGCGATCTCGATTGGATGCTGCGGTATCTCGTCGCACATTGCCCGATTCTCCCGCGTGCAAGATAATCACTCAATCGCGCGCGCTGCCTCCCAGTCGCGTCCTCCCAGTTGCGTCCGCGCTGCAGTCACCTTCGCCCGAAGGTGATGAGGCCTGTCGAAGCCTTCCCGGCTAGCGGCGTCGGGTCGCCTCAGACCCAGACCTCGTCGGCATCGGTCACGACCTGGTCACACGTCGGGCAGTAGTAGCGCACTTCGAGGCCGGTCGAGCAGGCAGCGTGGATCAACCCGCTTGGATTCGGTCCCGCCTCCGCACCCCATGCGGACAAGAGGCGTATCGCATCGGCGAGCTCCCTGCCGGAGTCGGCGAGCTGGTACTCGTAGCGTGGTGGGCGATCGGAGTACGGCGAGGCGACGATGAGCCCGAGTCGCTCGAGCGCACGCAGACGACTCGTCAACACGTTGGTTGAGATGCCGTCGACGGCCTCCGCGAGCTCTCCGAAGCGCCGAGGCCCGTCGAGCAACGCCGCCACGGTGAGCAAGGTCCAGCGGTCACCGATACGTTCCAGCGCGCTCGTCAATGCCACCGCCGTCGAGATCTCCTGCACGTTCTCAACCTCGCTCATCTGGTCTTTCCCATCGCCGACGTTCCTGACCCGAAGTTCATAGGGCGAGGTTAGTCTCAATGTCACTTTCATATTGCAAGTGACAAGGAAGGACCTCTCACATGTCGCCTATCGATCACCAAGAACTACCAGAAACCATCCGGGGTCTCGCCGAGCGAGTCGGACCCTCTGTCGTCGGAATCAACAACCGTGGGTGCGGCGTTGTGGTCGCTGACGGTCTCGTCATCACCAACACGCACAATCTCGGTGGCGAAGAAGCGGTGGTCACCTTTGGTGACGGACGGCAGGTCGAAGCGTCCCTTGCGGGTGCGGATATCGACGGCGACCTTGCGCTCTTGCGCGTCGACACAGCGGGCAGTCCAGTGTTCGAGGAGGCCGAGGCTGACGTCCAGCTCGGGGACGTTGTATTCGCACTCTCTCGCCCGGGTGGGCGTTCGCTCCGAGTTACGACCGGAACCGTGTCGTCAGTGGACCGCGCCTTTCGGGGTCCTCGTGGGAGCCGAATCACCGGTGGTGTCGAGCACACGGCGCCGCTGCCCCGAGGTTCTTCGGGTGGCCCGATTGTCGACGCAGGTGGTCGGCTCGTCGGGATCAACACGCATCGCGTCGACTCGGGCTTCTACTTGGCGCTCCCAACCGGCCAGGACTTTCGCAGGTTCGTCGAGCGAGCCGCCGCAGGCGAGGTCGCGACGAGACGGAGTCTCGGCATAGCAGTCGTGCCGCCAGCGGCCGCTCGCCGCATGCGGGTCGCCGTCGGACTCCCGCCCGTCGAGGCGCCGCTCATCCGCGCCCTCGACGAGAGTGGACCGGCCGCCAGGGCAGGGCTTCGGCGTGGCGACCAGATCCTACGGGCAGGTGACGTCGCAATAACGACCGTGGACGACCTCCAGCAGGTCCTCGCCGACGCAGGCAGCTCGCTTAGCCTGCGCATTCTTCGAGGAACTGACGAGATCGACGTGCTGGTCGACTTCGACGCGACTGAAGCATCTGTAGGCGAAGCGTAGTGACCCTGGATCTACAGCCCGACGGCGCGTCTGCGTCGTCAACGACAGATGAGCCCAGCCCAGACGAGGCGGCTCTCGACGCCTATTCGGCCGCCGTCGTCAACGTCGCGAGTCGGCTGCTTCCCTCGGTCGTGAGCATCCGCGTCGAGATCGGCGGCGACCGCGGGGGACGACGCGCCGGCGGCGGGTCGGCGATCTCGTTGACTCCAGACGGGTTCTTGCTCACCTCGGCCCACGTAGTTGACGGGGCGCACGCGTTGACGGTCGAGATCGCGACCGGCGAGGAAGTCCGTGCCGAGGTGATCGGAGTTGACCGCCACTCGGATCTCGCCGTTGTCCGATGCGAGGCGACCGACCTCACTCCGGCTGTGCTTGGCGATGCCGCGAGACTTCGCGTCGGCCAGCTCGTAGTCGCCGTTGGCAGCCCGCTCGGCTACAGCGGCTCGCTCAGCGCCGGCGTGATCAGCGCCCTCGGGCGTTCACTGCCGACAAGCCGCGGAGCCCGCGCGAGGATGATCGACAACGTCATCCAGACCGACGCGGCGCTGCACCCGGGCAACTCCGGCGGCGCACTCGCCAACACGGCCGCAGAGGTCGTCGGTGTCAACACCGCGGTGGTAGGTCCTAGCATCGGACAGGGTCTGGGGCTCGCAGTGCCGGTGAACGGTGTCACTCGCCAGATCATCGGCTCGCTGATGTCGACCGGGCGCGTCCGGCGCGCCTTCCTCGGTGTCGGCGGAGCGAGCCGGCCGTTGCCGGCGCCGCTGGTGCGGAGTTTGGGCCAATCGAGGGCGATCACCGTGGCCTCGGTGACGTCTGGAAGCCCGGCTGGGATCGCGGGGGTGCAGCCAGGCGACCGGATTCTCTCCCTCGGTGACCTAGTTACGACGGATCTTGCCGGTCTCCAGGGGCTGATGGTCGAGTCGCGGATCGATCAGCAGGTGGTTCTAGAGGTGTTGCGGGATGGCAAACGGCTCTCGCTCGACGTCGTGCTCGGAGAGCTCGTTGACTGATTCGACAACACCGCAACCAAGCACGGCGGCGCTGCGCTGTCGCCGAGCCCAAGGCCGCGCGACCCTCGCCGAGACCGCGGGCAATCAGGGCCTGCTGACCATTCTCCCTAGGGGCGCTCGTCGACTTCGGTTACGTACTCCCAGTCGACGTGGTCGTGGCGCCCAATCACTATCGGCACCTCTTGGGCCTTAGAGATCGAGCGGGCACGGATCTCTGCGGCCTCGTCGCTGACGAACTCACCGACCTCGATCTCCTCGCCATCAGGTCGCGAGAAGCGATAGCGCCAGGTCTTGGCGGCAGCTGGTCCGGTTTCACTCATCAGGTGATGATATCCACGACTCGTCGGCGCGTGCCCCGCAGCGATCGCGTTGTCCATCGCGTCGGTGCTCCGATCAGGTCCGAAGGGCGATGCTCGTTGCTCGGTGCCGCGGTGGCGTCGGCCGATGTATCGTCGCCGTGACTAAAGGGGCGTGAGACCGTGAGACTACTTTTTTTTGATGACTTCAAGTTCGGCGTAGCCAAGGACGACACCGTCGTGGACGTGAGCTCGGCGGTCGCTGACATCGCCCGGACGCATCCACAAGACGTGATCCGAGGCGTCATCGAGAACTGGTCGGAGTACCAGGAGATACTGACCAGGGCAGCGGCGGACGGCGACGGTGTGCCGCTCAGCTCCGTCCGGATCCGGCCGCCACTTCCCCGTCCGAACAACATCGACTGCATGGCCGTGAACTACATGGAGAACGGCACGCTGTCGGAGAAGCCACCGATTAACGCCTTCCACAAGTCTCCGAACGCGGTCATCGGCGACGGCGACTCGATGCTGCTCCCTGATGTGCCCGCAACGATCTTCGAGGGTGAGGCCGAGCTGGGGCTCATCATCGGCAAGCGCGGCACGAACGTGCCCGAAGCCGAGGCGATGAGCTACATCTTCGGCTACACGAACTTCATCGACGGCTCTGCCCGAGGTTTGCCGCCTGCCTCGAACGGCTTCTACCAGATGAAGTCGAGGGATACATTCTGTCCGATCGGGCCATTCATCGTGACGGCCGACGAAGTAGCCGACCCGCAGAACCTTTCGATCCGACTCTGGAACAACGGCGTCTTGATGCAGGACTTCAACTCCGACGACATGGCGCACAAGATCCCGCGCTGCATTGAGTTCGTCTCCTCCGTGCACACGCTCGAGCCGGGCGACCTGCTCGCCACCGGCACCAATCACCGCGGACTGAACCCATTCATGGACGGGGACCATGTGGAGCTCGAGGTCGAAGGCATGAGTCGGCTCCACATCACCGTCCGCGACGACTTGAAGCGGACCTGGGAGCGCCGGACTCGCTTGCAACAGCACGAGGGTGGGTTCGAGGGGCCAACCGCTCCGCAGCTGACGGGGAAGTACGCCCAGTAGGAACTGCGAGGGAGGTCTCTCGCAACTGGCACCGGCTGGACCGCTGGTCGCTAGTGGCGCAGGCCCCCGGTCGCGAAGGCCGAATCGAAGCTGCCACCTCGAAGGTGTGGAGACGGCTCCTCGAGCTCTAAAGGTCATCCGGCGCGCCGGGGGATTCAAGGTCGAGCACGAGCCCCATCGCGATCGCATCCCAGAGCGCCCCGCTCCGGCGCCGATAGTGGCGTCGGAGCAGCCCTTCTTCGACGAATCCGAATTTGCGATAGAGGGCGATCGCTGATCGGTTGTGCGGCCAAACGGTGAGCGTCACCTTGTGCGCTCCATGTTCGCTCCCCCAGGAGATCCCCGCTTCGAGCAGTTGTGTCCCGATGCCTTGGCCGCGCCATCCCTGCTCAACGATCATGCCAAGCTCCGTGATGCCGTGGCTGAGCTCGAGGCTGAGATTGCCACGGAGTTGGCCGGCGATCTCCGCGATCAGGATCACCCCCGCGTTCGAGTTCTGGTACCGCTCGAAAACGAGGCGGCGCGACTCCCGGTCGACGGGAGACTCCGCGCCGATCCACCTGCCTTCGTCGGCGACGGCGATATAGAGATCCACCCACGCGTCGAAGTCCGCCGCTGTCGCTTGACGGATCATCACGTTGTGCTCCTCGGCTCTTTCCATAGTCGTCTCGTCGATGCCCGCGCTCAGGCGCTCGATGGTGCAGCTGAGAGTCGGGCGGAGTAGATGGAGTAGCCATCCACGTGGCGCGCGACTGCGGTCGCCGTCAGCGTCGCGGCGTTGAGCGGGACCATCAGCGGGAATCCGCTGTGGGTCAGCTCAAGAACGAGCGCGAGGGCCGTGCGGGGGGCGTGCATCGAGGCGCCGATCATGGCGGCGGCACCAACCATGGCGAATGCGCCAACCGGCAATCCAGGCCTGAACAGCGCACCGCCGAGTGGCACGTTGTAGACCGCGGCGAGCCCTGCCCCGCTTGGAGCAGGGGTCTCGAACGGGCGAGAATCCCAAAGAGGATCCACATCAAGAAGTCACCAAACAGTCCGGTCGCGACACCGGTTAGCGCCACCATCATCCAAAAGACGGGCGTGAGCGACGAGTCACCGTCGCCCGTGGCGTTTGGTTGTTCCATCGCGCCCCGACCCGACGCGATCCGCCGCTTGATAAGCGGTTGTGGATCCCGTAGTCGCTCGCTTGGTCGCTCAGGCCGATTCCTCCCGCCGCACCATCGCTCGCGGCCCGTCATTGGTGGCCCGGGACCTGCCAGCGGTGCCAGGTGCGATGCGGTTGCGAAGCCATTCCGACATCATGCCAAATCGTTTAATCGCCTCGACGTGCGGTATCGGCCATGCGCGACACTGTCGAATCCGAGCACCTCTAGGCGAGGGCGCTGCAGCCGATTGCGAGCCTCGTGGTCAGCAGTCGACGACTACGGAGCCGTGCGCGCTCAGCTTGTGGCCGGCAAAGGTTGCCGTTGCACTGACCACGTACCTTCCGTCGACGGTCTCGACTGAGCCACCTTGCATGTTCGCGAACCGGTAGTAGTTGCCAGCAGGGACGACTCCACCCCACAGGTGCGTGGCGCGAAAGATCACCTTCGAGAACTTGCCCGATCCCGTCACGGTCTGGAACGGCGTCACGAGCTTGACTGTTGCGGCGGCAGTGGCGGGCACACCCTCAGCGTCGAAGATTGCGACGGCTGTCACGCTGTTCGGGGTACCCGCTCCGCCGAGCATTTCGTAACAGGCGTTCTCGGACTTCTCCGTGATCTTCGTGCCGGTCATGAAGCTGACGCCGTTAATCGCGATGCCGGTGAGGAAAAATGACGCAGTCGAGCCTTTGAGCGGCAAAGCCGGGGCCGCTTGCGCCGCAGGCAGCACGGCGAGCGTGCCGATCAGTGACAGCGATGCACTCGCTGCAATCCATTTAGCCGTGGCGAACACTCTTGCTTCCTCCGGTCGTGCTGGGTCCAGTGGCACTGCACCGAACGGGAATTGTCTGGCCGGGAGTGTAGGCGCTGCCGTTCCATCCCGAGGAGTGACGGCGTGACCGACACCACGTCGGCTTCGTGGAATATGTCGCCCTGCGAAATCGTTGCTCAACTCGTGGAACTCGATGACGCCGTGGCATTTGCTCGAACGACACGTCAGGGGGTGTTGATCACGATGCGTGCGAACGGCCATCCGCAGCTGTCGAACGTGTTGCAGCACTGCTCCGAAGATGGCCTGATACGGGTCTCGGTGACGGGAGATCGCGCAAAGTACCTCAATCTGGCTAGACGGCCCTGGGCGGCACTGCACGTGACGCGAGCCGACTTCTTCGCGTACGCGGTTCTCGAGGGCGAAGTGGAGCTGACGCCGGTCGCGGCGTCGCCCGACGACGCGACTGTTGACGAGCTGGTCGACCTTTATAGGGTGCTGGCCGGAGAGCATGAGAACTGGGCGGTCTACCGGGCCGCCATGGTCGCCGAACGCCGGGCGGTGATTCGGCTGATTCCTAGCCGGGCCTACGGGATGCTCGAGTCGCCATCTCGAAGTGCGTCCTGAGCGTCGGTCGCTCTCGTACGCGATCTTTGCCCTGCCTAGCGCGCCATGATGTTCTGGTCGAAGGTGGGCCGGCGGGGCAGGTGCCGATCCCATTCTGGATCACCGGACTCGGGACCACGCCCGTTCTTTACGCAGGCACGCTACGAGCTCCAGCGGGAGTGTGACCGAGGACGAGTCGTCGCCAAACTTGACGACGACCACGCCGCGATTTCGAAAGTTTCAAAACGATTGCTACATAACCCGGCGCTGTGTAACGTTCGGCGTCAGACATCGACGGGCTGAGGTTCGTCGATGTGCTGGGGAGAAGGCCGACGGGGGATAGGTCTGCAAGCTGGGGCGATAAGGAGCATGGGCGCGTCGAGATCCCCCTCGATCGAGCACATGCTCTGAGTGCGAACAGAAGTCATCCGCGGGCGAGCAAGTGCATACATTCACTTTCAAGCCGCGTTACAGAACGCGCGCTGTGAAATCTCAACAGAGGGGACAGAGGGTATGGGAAAGTTCGAAGCACACGAGGTAGACCCGAAGCAGTACGACGTTTCGCGCCGCCGCTTCTTGCGTAACGCGGGAGTCGCGGCAGCATCTGTCCCCCTCATGGGTGGACTGATGGACGTGCTCACCGAGCGCGGCGCCTCAGCACAGACGCACCGTGACGAGTCGCACCCGCTGTTTGCAACCCACCCGAACTACAAGTTCACGTTCGTCAACCATGTCACGACGAACACGTTCTTCACCGCAACCCAGTACGGGCTCGCAGACGCCGCAACGATCCTCGGAATCCCGAAGCCACAGTGGACTGGCTCGGCGAACTCGGTCGTCTCGGACATGGTCAACGCCATCAACGTCGCCACGGCTGGCAAGGTCGCCGGTATCGCGACGACGTTGATCGCCCCAGGGGCCTTCAACTCTCCGGTCAACAAGGCGCTTGAGGCTGGTATCCCGGTTATCGCATACAACGCGGACGAGGCGGGGAACAACCGCCTTTGCTACATCGGCCAGAGCAACCAGACTGCTGGGGCTGCGGCTGCCGCGCGCATCGTCGCGGCTGTTCCAAAGGGCAGCCTCGTCGGCATGGTGATCGCAACTCCTGGTAGTGGCAACATCCAGCCGCGTATCGATGGGGCGACGCCGATCTTCAAGGCAGCAGGCCTCGAAACCGCGACGATTGCTGGAGGAGCACTTCAGGCCCAGGAGACCACTGCTGTCGAGTCGTGGTACCAGGGTCACAAAGACGTCAAGTTCTTCTACGCCGTCGACTCCGGTGACGGAATCGCTGTCGCACAGTGCATCTCGAAGAACAAGCTGCACGGCAAGGTTGGCGGCTCGGCGTGGGATGTCGGCACCCCTGTTCTCCAAGGTGTGCAGGCAGGCAACCTCATCTTCACGATCGACCAGCAGGCCTACCTGCAGGGCTTCGTCTCGACGATCCAGCTGTTCTTGTACCAGATCTCAGCTGGGCTGATGAAGCCATGTGACACCGACACCGGCCTCGGATTCGTAACCAGTGCCAACGTCGGCCCGTACCTGACTCACGCCACTCGATACGAGGGAGCCTCTGTGAGGGAGACGGCCTACACCCCACCGAAAACGATCGCGGTCTGACCGCCCGTTTCCGCTGAACAGGCAAAGAGCTGAACAGGCAAAGCAGAAGACGACATGATCACGGCGCCTCCTGAGGGGTCGGAGCCCTCCCCGGTTTCGCGATACGCGGAGCAGGGGAGGGCGCGCCGCGTCACCAACGTCCTCTTTCGTCGACCAGAGACGACCATTGCCGTCGTCCTCGTCATCTTGTTGGCGTATTTCTCTATAAGAAACTCAGCGTTCTACTCCTACGCGAACGTCGTCACGATGCTGCAGTACGTCGCGCCGATCGCGGTTATCGGCGCTGGCGAAGTGCTCTTGCTCGACCTCGCCGAAATTGATCTCTCCGCAGGGCAGGTCTTTCTCACCGCGCCTTGGTTCGTGGTGCTCCTTCACCAGCACAGCGTGCCCCTCGGATGGGGCATCGCGATCTCCCTTTTGGGCTGCATCGCCATCGGAGCCGTCAACGGCGGGCTAACCGTCTGGTTAAGAGTTCCGTCGTTCGTGGCCACGCTCGGCACGAACTACGTGCTCGCCGGCTTCGTGCTCATTGGCTCGAACGACATCCAGACTGACATGGTCGGCACGACAGGCAAGTTCGGCGCCTGGGTCGGCATCTCGAACTGGTCAGAGCCTGCGTGCGCGCTCATTGTCGTGCTGCTCGTGTGGGCGATGTTGAAGGGGACCGCGTTTGGAGTCCACATCACCGCGACCGGCGGCAACCAGCTCGGCGCAGAAGAGGCAGGCATACCTGTCCGGACCATCAAAATCATGTGCTTTATCATCATCGCCCTGATCTCCGGCATTATCGGAATCTTCGACTCGATCCGTATCGGCAGCCTGGATCCGGCGGCTCCGGGGCTGACGGAGATGTTGAGCGGTGTATCGGCCGCCGTCATCGGAGGAACTGCTCTTACGGGCGGAAAGGCAACGGTGCTCGGGACACTCATCGGTGCCATCGTCCTTGGCGTCCTCGAAGATGGCTTCAACCTCATCGGTGTGAGTGCCAACTGGTTCATCCTCGTTGAAGGCGCCGTTATCTTGTTGGCCATGGCAGTGAATGTACAGATCGGTCGCGCAACCTCGGCGAGCCCCTCATGAGCATCGACCCAAGCATCGACCCACTCGAGGCAGCCGCTGCCAAAGCACCTATCATCTCGCCTGCAGATCTGGTCCTTCGAACTGAGGGAATCACGAAGCGATTCGGGCCCCTCATCGCCCTTCGGGGGATTGACCTTCACATCAAGCGCGGCGAAGTGCTCGGCCTGGTAGGCGACAACGGTAGCGGCAAGAGCACCTTCGTCAAGATTCTCGCTGGCTTTCAGCACCAAGACGAAGGACAGATCTTCCTTGACGAGAAGCCCGTCGACTTCCATTCGGTGAGAGAAGCCCGTCGTGCTGGCATCGAGACCGTCTATCAGGATTTGGCGCTCGTTCCGGCCCTGAGCGTCTACGAGAACCTCTTCCTGAATCGGGAGATCACGAGATTCGGGAAGATCGGTTGGCTCTCGAATAAGAAGATGAAGGAGTTGGCTCGTCAGCACCTCGCGGAGATCAGGATCGATATTCCGAGCGTCGAGGCGCTCGTGGAGAAGCTCTCCGGCGGACAGCGTCAAGCAGTGGCACTCGCACGAGCGACGCAGTCGACAAATAAGGTCCTGCTACTCGACGAGCCACTGGCAGCAATGGGCGCTAAGGAGTCCGCGCTCGTTATCGAACTCGTGAAAGACCTGTCACGAAACCATGGAATTTCGATGCTCATCATCGACCATAACTACACGCACCTCTTCGAGCTCTGTGACCGCCTGAACGTGCTCCAAGATGGCCGGATCGTTCTCGATCAGAACACTTCGGATACGTCCCTAGATGAGCTCACCGATCTGATGGTTGCGGACTTTCGCCGACGCGTTGAGGCCGAGCAACAGAGCTCTCCTTAGGCCCAACACGCGCGATTCGCGTTCGACTCTCGCGCCTACGCTCAAGCTGCGAGGCCGCTACGTCGAAGTTGACGGGACCGTTGCACTTTCGCTCGCCGCACCTAGAGGAGGCACCTAGATGGAGTACCGCCAGCTCGGCTATACGGGGCTTCGAGTCTCGGCGCTCACCCTTGGGACCATGACCTTTGGTGGTCAGGGAAAGTTCTCCTACGTGGGAACAACTGAGGTCGATGAGGCTCGTCGGATCGTCGACATCGGCATCGAAGGTGGGATCAATTTCATCGACACCGCTGACGTCTACTCCGCCGGTCGTTCAGAGGAGATCGTTGGCGAAGTACTCCTAGGGCGGCGTGACGACATCGTTCTCGCTACCAAGGCGCGCTTTGCGATGGGGAGCGGTCAAAACGATGCCGGACTTTCCCGCAGGTATCTCCTACAAGCCTGCGAGGCGAGCCTTCGGCGCCTACAGACCGATTACATCGATCTGTACCAGGTGCATCAGCGAGATGGCGTGACCCCGA
>Ga0208357_1002846_pt1 | contig 11105 bp, 12 predicted proteins | sample NGESurdeep092012_6_FD_184487 | JGI IMG/M metagenome (GOLD analysis project Ga0208357, IMG submission 184487) | Arctic peat soil microbial communities from Barrow, Alaska - NGEE Surface sample F52-2 deep-092012 (SPAdes) | ecosystem: Environmental > Terrestrial > Soil > Wetlands > Peat ... | reverse complement strand
CAACGTCCGATTATTGGAAGCCCTTCTACTACCTGCTCGACGACGGACCCTTCGAGATGATGCTCGTGAACGCGCGTCACGTGAAGAATCTGCCTGGACGAAAGACGGACGTTTCCGACGCCGCGTGGCTTGCGCAACTTGGCGCGCACGGCCTGGTGCGGGGTTCATTCGTACCTCCTGAGCCCATTCGTCAACTGCGCGACCTCACGCGCACGCGCACCGCAGTGGTGCGCGAACGCACTCGCGAGTTCCAGCGTCTGGAGAAAATGCTCGAGGACTCCGGCATCAAGCTCTCCTCGGTGGCGAGCACCCTCACCGGTGTATCGGGGAGGTCCATGCTCGATGCAATCGTCGCGGGCGAGCGCGACCCCGCGGTGCTGGCCGACATGGCCCAGCGTCGGCTGCGCAACAAAATTCCTGAGTTGACCGAGGCACTGAAGGGAAGCTTCAACGACCACCACGCCTTCTTGGTGAAACTCCACCTCGGCCTGATCGACGAGCACACCCGGGCCGTCGACGAGATCACCGAGCGCATCGAGGTGGTGATGGAGCCTTTTCGAGCCGCCCGGGACCTGATGGTCACGATTCCGGGCATCTCAACCAAAGTGGCTGACGTCATCATCGCCGAGATCGGCGTGGACATGAGCCGTTTTCCGACGGCCGGTCATTTGGCCAGCTGGGCGGGGACTTGTCCCGGATCGAACGAGTCTGCCGGTCGCGTGAAGTCCACCCACACTCGTCCGGGCAATCCTTACCTGAAGGGCGCACTCGGCATTGCCGCCCTGGCGGCGGTGCGCTCGAAGGACACCTACTACTCGGCCAAGTATCGACGAATCGCGTCGCGACGTGGTCCGATCAAAGCCGTCGTCGCGGTGGAGCACGCCATGCTCATCGCTATCTGGAACATGCTGCAAACCGGGACGGTCTTCACTGATCCGGGTGGCGACTTCTTCACCAAGCGCACGCCCGACAAGGCGAAGAATCGCGCCATTGAGCAGCTGCGAAGTCTTGGCTACACCGTGACTCTCGAACCAACGGCCGCCTAGGAACTAGCAATCTTCGCGTCAGTTTCTTAAGATGAGCGCTGACGGATCATAGAGGTGTAAGTGCAAGGAAGAAGAAACAAGTCCGGGCGGCCGACGGCTTCTTCTGGGGAGCAGATCGCACAATTCGACTTGGTCTCAATATCGTGCTGGAGGAACCGTGGAGCTTGCCCTCTGGTGACGCTTGTCCGCACGTACCGAACATCCCCATGAATATTCTGACAGCAAAACCCGCTGTGCTCGGCCGCCGAGGCAACCGACCACGGTGCGATTCGCACGCTCACCTTGTCCTCGAACCCTAAAATCGTCGACCTCCTGCGAGTTATGAGACCCCGGTCAGGTTCGCTTGGAGGTTCGAGACGAAACGGACCAGAACACTTTGAGAGAAATATCTCAGGCGAAGTTCGAGCGACTTCGTTTCGAGCGAGTTAGGCTAGGTGCGATTTCGTCCGGGGGGACTCAATGAGTGATGTCGCAATGGAGTTAGATCGCAATGCCATTGGGCTACGCGAAGTGGCGTTCCAATCAATCTGTTCGATGGCGCCGGGTGCAGCCATCGCTGCCTCGATTCCGTTCGGGTCACCACTGGCCGGCGGAGCACTACCCCTGGCGGTGATCTTCGCCTTCATCGGGATTTTCTTCACTGCATCGAGCATCGGCCAGTTGGCCAAGCACATCCCTTCGTCGGGCTCGGTGGGCACCTACAGCGCGATCGGACTTCGCCCGTGGGTCGGATTCCTGGTCGGATGGGGTTACGCCGCTGTGGAGGTACTCATCGTGCCGCTCGTCATGCTCCAGCTCGGCTACACGGTAGCCGGCGAATGGAACTCGAAGGTCCACTCGTTTCCGATCGGTAGTTGGTGGGTGTTCACCACAATCGGCACGCTTCTCGTCTGCTACCTTGTCTGGCTCGGTATCCGAACGTCGGCCAAGACCGCTACGATCCTCGGTTTCATCGAGATCGTGGTCTTCGCCCTTCTTTCCATCGTCTTGATCTTCAAGGCCGGCGGTCACAACACGCTGGCGACATTCACGCCTAAGTACGCCAACGCGCCGGGCTTCAAGGGCTGGAGCGGCGTCATCGCCGGTTCGGTCTTTACCCTGCTGGCCTTCTCAGGCTTCGAGGCGGCGGCGCCGATGGCCGAAGAGGCCAAGGATCCCAAACGTAATATCCCTAGGGCCATCATGATTGCGACGGTATCCATCGGCGTCCTCTACGCCCTCTCCACCTACGCGGCCGACGTCGCCTATGGGCCGAGCAAGTTCACCGGATTCTCCCAGTCGGCCAACGGCGTGCCGTGGGACGGTCTCGCCAATTCGGTCTCGATCGTCTTCTGGGCTCTGGTGCTTTTCGCCATCATCAACTCAACGTTGGCTAACGCCATCGCCGGCACCAACGTCTTCACTCGCACGGCCTTCGCCTTCGGCCGCGCCGGAGCGTTTCCCAAGTCGTTGGCGAAGTTGAACGCTCGTCACCGCTCACCGCAGAACGCATTGATTGTCCAATTGGTCCTGGGACTCGCCATTGGCTTGCTACTCGGATGGAAGTACGGGCCAACCGAGGCCTTCGGCATCGTGGCGACGGGCCTCGTGGTCATTGTGGTCCTCGTGTACGCGGTGACGAATCTCGCGTGCATTGGCTATTTCACCAAGCATCGTCGCGACGAACGTCACATCGGGTTGCACATCGTCATCCCGATCCTCGGCTTCTTGTTCCTGGTTCCAGGCTTCTTGAACGCCGCCGGCGTCTCGGGAATACCGGGGCTCAAGTTCATCGTCGCCCTACCGACTCCGCTCTCGTACGGCGCGTGGGCCATGGGCGTGTGGATGTTGGTCGGCCTGGTGTGGCTCCTGGTGCTGCGCAACACGTCACCCGAAGCCGTCGAAGCAGTCGCACTCGTTCACGAGTAGCGCAAGGTCGAGCCGTGTCGCGACTTTGGTCGCACCGTCGGCGACGGATAGTCTCAGTATGTCGATGGAGGAAGCATCAGTTTGAGTGCAAAGGCCCCAGTTCTCAACTACGAGATGGACCACGAGGGCGACGTCAGCCGCCTTGTCTACACCTTCGGTGGCGTCGAGGCGAGGGCCGCGCTGCCGCCCGGATCGGTTCTCGACACCAGCAGCCTCGACTGCTTCGCTGGCAAGATCCACTCCGAACACGACCGCGTGAGCCAGGTCTGTGACCCGCGCTACCTGAACCCCCAGACTGGCCCGTTCTACGTAGAAGGTGCGATGCCTGGCGACGTGCTGGCGGTGCACTTCGCGAGCATCGAACCGCGCTTCGCGTTGGGCTTTTCCACCACGGTCCCGCTCTTCGGGGCCTTGACGGCCAACGGCTTCACACAGATGCTCCACGCACCACTGCCCGAGATGACCTGGGTCTACCGCATCGATAAGGAGGCGCGGACCGTGCGCTACGAAGCGCGTGAGTCCGACGCCGTCTATACCCTTCCTCTCGATCCTATGCACGGTACCGTAGGCGTGGCGCCGGCGCTCAGCGAAGCCCGTTCAGCGTTGACCCCGGGCGACTGGGGCGGCAACATGGACACCCCCGAAATGCGAAGTGGCGTGACCTGCTACCTCGGGGTTAACGTCGAGGGCGCACTCTTCAGTTTCGGCGATGGACATGCGCGCCAGGGTGAAGGTGAGACCTGTGGAGTGGCGGTCGAGACCGCGATGGACACGGTCATGGTGATCGACGTCATCAAGAATGTGCACCCAGTGCTCTGGCCGCGCATCGAGAGTGACGATGAAATCATGACGACTGGCTCCACTAAGCCCCTCGAGGACGCCTTTCGCATCAGTCACGCTCAGATGGTCCACTGGGTCGTTGAGTTGACGGGACTCTCGGTCATGGATGCCTACCAATTCGTCTCCCAGGCCGTTGAAACGCCGATTGCCAACGTCGTGGACACCAATTACACAGTCGTCGCCAAACTGAAGAAGGAATACCTCCCTGGGATCGATCCCCTTGATGGCGCGCACCAGCGCCTGAAAGAGATCGGTGAGGCCTACCTGACGACGCGCCGCCGGCCACCCCAATCCTGATCACCTTAAATTGGGCTTCTTTGCCTCGTAGCACGGACGAGACTTCCACCGCGCGCTTCTAGATCTCAGCGATCAGATCTGCTCTACTCACGGCCCTTCGGCACGATCAACAACATCAGTAGCGTGCTGATCCTCCCCTTCACCCACCCGCGTCCACCACAGCACAGCATCGGAACCGAGACGGGAGTAGTCACGTCGGTGACTCTCAGCCCAACTCAGATTGAGGTCGAATTTCAGGACGCATTCGCGGTTTTCAGTGTGTACAACATCTTTGACGTTTCCAGCGGGCCGGTCTTCATCGGTGGCGTGACGTACCGGCTCTCGCATCTCACCGCGGGCGACGCGGTCCGCGTTATCTTTTTCTCGGGACTCCCACCAGTGGAGGCGACGCAGAGCATCACGGTGCTCGAGCGAGTCACGAGCTAGAGCGAGGGTCGCCGTCGGCGAAGGTGGATACGGCACCCGATGCTGTGGGCGAGGGATGAAACGCCCCCAGGTCGCTGTGGGACAAGTTTTCCGTGGGTCAGTGTCGGCAGAGTGATGTTTTGATCGCTCTTCGTGCGGCGATCGCAACTTCTCGGGCCCTCACACTCTCTGCCACGTCGTGCCCGAGTGGATACATACTCATGGGAACCACGTGCGAACTCGACTGGGGATTGTGAGCCGGGCTTAGTTGTGTTTTCCGCGCCGGTGGCTGACGAGTCGGCGAAGATGGTGTGGACTACGCGCCCGGCGTCTCGACGCTAACGCCGATCCGAAGACTCGCCTCGCGGAGGCGCGTGTCATAAGTGAGCATCACCAAAGAACCGTCGTTGATCGACAGCGCGCTCGCGAGATGAATCGCATCGAGACTCCGGACGTGATCAAGTTCGCTCGCGACGTCGATCACGACGGCGCTGATCGGAATCACATCAATACCCGCGAGCAAGGCTGTGGCAATACTTGGTCCGACTGAGCGATCAGTGTTCGTGCTGCACGAGGTCTTCGAGACGCCGTACGACGAGATCGCCGAGGTCGTGGATAAGACCCCGGCTGCGGTTCGTCAGATCGCTCACCGAGCCCGCGAGCACGTGGCGGCGCGGCGGCCTCGGATGCAGGTGGACCGAGTCCAGCAGGAGGCAACCCTCGAGAAGTTCTTGGCCGCCGTTATCTCCGGCGACGTGCAGGGACTCATGGACGTGCTTGCGTCGGATGTGGTGCTGATCGCCGATGGTGGTGGCTCGGTGGCGGCAGCTAGGAAGCCGATGGTCGGGGTCGAGACGGTGTTAGCGTTCCTCTCCCGCGTGGCAGATCTCTCGGATTTAAGGGCGACCACCGCCTGGTTCAACACAATGCCTGGCGCCGGGTTCGACGTCCATGGTGATGTCACTGCGGTGAGTCTGGTGATCGGGGACGACCGAATCACGCGGATCTACGCCATCCGCAACCCGCACAAGTTGCGATGGCTAAGCAAGGTGGCGGAGCTGCAGCGATGACCGCATTACGGCACTCGTCCAAGCAACTCGAAGTTTCGGATTCAGAAGTCCCGGTGGGCCGCCCGGGTCTCGATCCGGGCACCCTGGGACAAAAGAAATGCTCCAAATATTGCGTGGGGCCGGTCGCGTTTCGCGAGTCGATTGTTTTCAAGGAAGCGCGACGCTGCTTGTCGGATTGGTGTGGCAGAAATTCTACGCCGAAATGATGGCTGTCACGTTGCGTCGACTTGCACTTCAAACGATTTACGTGTCGCACGCGAAGGTCGACCTTTCGATCTCGAGCACTGCCGAACGGTTTGATCGTTACTTAAGTAGACCGTGGGGACTATGAACGGGGTCCAACCCTTGCGAGATATCAGAGAAGTTGGTAGCGAGCCGTCTTAGCTGCTCGACGCGCAACTTCGACAGCTCCTCCAGACGGTGTGCTCCTTCAGAAGCGAGTATGAGTCGAACCACACGGCGATCATCAAGATCTCTCGATCGTGTGATGAGACCTAACGCTTCAGCCTGGTTAACCTGGCCGGACCCCGAATGATGGCGGAGTAGTAGGTAGTCCGCGAGCATACCGATCGTTGGTCCCTTTACATCCCGGCGTCCGCGGATTGCGAGAAGCATTTAATGTTGGGCGGTGGTAAGCCCGGCAGCCTTTGACTGCTGCTCGCTCCATCGATCGAACAGACGCATTCCCGTCCGAATGCTGAGTAGGCGACAGTACATCTCTTCAGAGAGTCCCACGCCGTTCATAATAGCATCGTGTCACGATATAATTCCGAGATGTCAAGTTCGAAAGCGACCATTACGGGATGCGCGCATCGTGAGAGCGCTTTCGCGCGAGCGACGACAGCGTCTTTACCCCGTGACGGACGTGGAAAACACGCTCGTCGGTGTACTTCTATGGTCCGCCGTCCTTGAGTCAAAGGACGTCTCGAATTGGAGAGTGCGTGACACCATGTACGCGACGGCCGTCTCAGCCTTCGCCGCTGAAATATTTCGTTCCGTGGCCGACCGGACGGCGGCGCGGCAGTTAGCGTGATGGTCGTGGTCAATCGTGAAGACCCAACGCACTTCGACGGTCTCGTGAAGCAGTTCGATCTCCTTCGCGCGCGCGAGAAGTTACTGGTCGAAGAGGGTCATACGGAGCGTGTTGTAACGCTCCGACCACTCTCACTGCGCAGTGAAGTTCCCGTAGTCAGCGAGATCGAATGTGAAGTCAGCGATGAGGATTCGGGGGTCGTATGAGAAGAGCGATGGTCGATTTCGTTCTCGACGACTCGGGCGACTGGATCGCGCGACTTTCGTGCGGGCACAGCCAGCACGTTCGACATCGCCCGCCGTTTCAAGAGAGGGACTGGGTGTTGGCCGAAGAAACTCGACGTGCGCGACTGGGAACGTATCTGCTGTGTCCGCTATGTGACCGAGCAGAACTACCTGAGGGACTGCGCCTGCTTCGTACGTCACCCTCGTGGGACAACGAATCGGCACCGTCAGCTATCGCGAAGTTCCATCACCTGGCTGAGGGAACCTGGGCGATCATTACCGTTGAGGACGGCCAGATGAGATTTGTTACGCGCGGTGAGGTTGTGATTAACCAACTCGTAGACAAGAGCTCTCCCCAGGTCATTCTGCCAGGGCTCGATCATTCCGTCGAGTTCATCGGACCCGTTCAATTTACGATTGACTATTTTTCAGTCGAGAAAGGCGATCCCGCAGGTCCTGTTGATGTGTCTGCGATGCACCCCGCTCAAGAAAGTCCGGCAGACGTTCGATCGAAAGAAGGCGGCGAGTCCGCATGTTTTGTCGATATGGTCTGCACCATCTGCGGCGCCGCTTTCGAAAGCGATCCCCATGTGCACAGGATCGGCTTCGACCTGGGCCCATAGCGAGTAATGATTGTCGTGCAAGGAGCCCCACAGCGTCGCGATCAGACTCTCGTTCTAGGTGCAACAGCCGCATTCGAGGCTGCCCCAAAGTATCTCGGAGAACTCGTTGCAGGTTCGCCCACGGTCAGCGAGATTGTGAGCCTCATGCCAGTCGGACAGGGAATTAGCAAAATGCCATAATTACGAAGTGCGAGGTGAGTAGGGCGTTGGCGAATGACACGCGGCTACTGGTCTTGGACCGGATTGATCGGGTGCTTATAGAGGCGGACCGTTCGCCAAAGTCGGTTTCCGGCTAAAGGATGCGGAATTACAACAGGATGCACGCCGTATTTTGGCCGGATCAGGTTGGGGTGGTGGGCAACACGACTGGACGCTTCGTCAATTGATTGATCGACTTTTCGAGCTTGGGGTCGTTTCGGCATCCGTGCACAGATCGCTAGACGTATTCGAGTCGATGCGAGCTTCCATCGAACCTAAGCGTTCGTTTTTCTCCCACAAAGTGCTCCACAAATCGCGTCGCACGTTGAATAGGGGAGTGATGTGGCGTCGTCATCGTTCCTGGTTAAGCCGTGTGGCGTCGTCCATGGTTGTCCCGCAAAAAGCATCGGAAGACGTTCACACCGCTGAGGTCGAGGGTTCGAGTCCCCCGGTGTCCGCGACTCTACGGCTTGAACAACGCCATCATTGAAGCCACTACGAGCGATCCGTACGATCTTCAAAGTCATATGGCTGGGGTAGAGAACTTTCTCGGACAATGAGATCACACCCAATGGTCACGTTGATGTCCGAACGTTTTCCCGATTCAACCTGCACGAGCAAGAGTTCAAGTGCTCGCGCACCCACTTCTTGGAAGTCTTGCCTCACGGTACTCAGGGGTGGACAGTAGAAAGCGGCTTCTGGAATATCATCAAAACCCACCATGGCGACGTCATGGGGAACTCTCCGACCCTTCTCTGCGAACGCGCGTATCGCACCGAACGCCATACGGTCGGCCGCCACAAAGATGGCCGTCAATTCTGGAATCATGGCAAGGGTCTGGCCCAATTCATATCCGGATTTGGCACTCCAATCACCCGAAAGTGGCATTGGAGCATCGACACCGTAGGACTCAAGGGCAAGACGCCAACCCAAGATTCGTTCATCAGTTTGACGCCAACCTGTTGGACCCGCCACATGAAAAACACTCTGATGGCCAAGTGAAAGCAAGTGCTCGGTAGCCGCTTTTGCGCCAGACACTTGGTCGACCGAGACAGAGGCGAAAGGGGAATCAGGATCGCCCTCTACGACGACCAATGGCAGTTCATCGGCGATCTTCTCCAAGGCATCATTCGCATCGTAAGTCGGCGCAACCACCAACAATCCTTCCACCGCTTGGCGTCGAAGCCACTCCACAGCGTGAAGGAATGAAGAGGGTCGAATTTCATCCATCGTCGCGATGGTTATGTAATAGCCATTGTCGCGTGCGCTTCGCTCAATTGCATACTGGTTCGCAAGTCCCGAGGTTGAAGGCATGTCAAGTGCAAGTAACCCGAGCATCTTCGAGTTCCCCGTGACGAGCGCCCTCGCAGCGTTATTGGGGCGATACCCAAGTTGATTCACGGCGGCGAGGACCCGAGCACGTGTCTTGGCGCTAACGTTGGCATGATTATTGATGACACGAGAAACCGTCTGATTTGACACCATGGCCATCGCAGCAATATCGGCCAGTGTCACCGGTTTAGACTCTTTTCGTAACGAGTCTGACTTAGTTTTCCTCATGACTCCCGACCCTGATTGATTCAGCTCCAACTTTTGACACTTCTTAATTGTCGTCCATATTGTCGCTTCCCTTGCACGCTCACGCTACAGCTATGTGATTCTCACCGTGGTCACGCGGATCACACCTAGCGCGACGTTCTCGCGCCGGGAGGGTGAAACAAAATTGGAAAACTTGAATCGAATGCACGACACCGTGTCGTTATCAACTCTCATCGAACTTTCGTGGAGCTCTCTCACACTGGGAATCCTGATCCTGAGTTGCCACATGACGCAAGAAAATCGACCTCACCTCTGATCGCCTCCCTTGGGGAGTTCGCATCCCTTCCAAATGTCTTGGCTAATTACTCCCTGAAACCGTTTCCCTCGAATTTCTCGGATTCAATTTGAGTCTGATAACTCGCATTTCATAAGTGGCGAACCAGGAATGCCGAGTCGACCTTGCCACCACCGCAATCCATGAAGGTCTTTGATAACAACATCGGCATCACTGTCGAGCGCTCGACTTCCGATTCCTACGACGTGTCCGACCCGCATCGCACGAGCGGCCCGAATTCCAACTGGACTGTCCTCGAGGACGATGGCGTCTCGAATATGACACGCGATCTTGCTGACGGCGAGTAGATAACAGTCCGGCGCTGGCTTGCCCGACGTCACGTCTTCGCCACAAACCAACAACGGCGGTCGAGGCGGACCTATTACATCGAGACGAGCTTCCACAATGTCTCGTGTCCATCAAGTAACAATGGCTCCGCGATTAGTTGGCAACGCAAATAATAGTTCCCTGGCACCGGGCACTGCGTCAAGATGGGTGGACTCTTCTTCCAATGACAAGATTGTGACGAGGACATTCGCGCGCTGGTCTTCTTTGATAAACATGACGACGGTGTCGATGGCTCAGCGATCACGGTTGTCGGTCATCGCCACCTCGGGGTCCGAACCAAAAACCAGAGACCACTTGAACCATGCTCGTTCCGAACCCTCCGCAGTGTGAATCAACACGCCGTCAAAATCGAAGAGAAAACTTTCGCACGGTAGTTGAAGATCCGCGGCGATTCCTATCCTTTCGTCCATTTTCACTTGTTCATCCTGCGAGCAATCCTCTTTCGAAAATGCATGGAGCGCAAACCTTGTCACCTCTCGGATTTGAATGTGATAATTTTATGTTTTCACATGAGTTCCCTCTGACCCGATACCTCGAAGTGAATAAGTTACGTCGCCACGTCGCTGGTATTGACCGTGACCCACGGTGATGGCGATCGACTCGCGCGCGACAATCTCAAAGTCACACGGCCTCCTCTCGGATCCGCTAATCACACGACCAGCGAAGAAAGATCTTCGTACTGCCGTGACGGTCGAATGATGAACGTACGATGTGATCGAATTTCTTGGCGCCACGTCATGTCCCACAATCGAGAACATCCATCGAATCGATGAACGAACGCCGACCGCTCATAGTTGACGAAAGTTACACTCCCCGGCACTTGTCGGTGCGACTGAACGGAGTTTTCGCAATCTCATCGACACGGGTCAGCGAACCACCCTTTTCGTCTTTTATCTGGACGTTTCTGCGCCCGTTGGGTTGACACACACCACGGTCTTCAGTCCCTCGCGGCGAGCGGCGACAGCGAAGGCGGCCGGAGCGTCGGTCGAAGCGAAGCGATGAGAGACGAGGGCGTCAAGCTCGACGACGTGGTGTTCGACCAATCGGATCGCGCGCGGGTAGGCGTCGTTCATGCGACGGGCCATGGCGATCGTCAAGCCCTTTCGGCGGGCCACTCCCGCCGGGAAGCTCGTCACGTCGTTGTCGGGGATCCCGGCAAGCACGAGTCGGCCGCCGCTCTTAATAAGTCCCATGCTGATGCTGACGGCTTCGTCGTTGCCCGCCGCCTCGAACACGACAT
>Ga0208357_1002845_pt1 | contig 11111 bp, 11 predicted proteins | sample NGESurdeep092012_6_FD_184487 | JGI IMG/M metagenome (GOLD analysis project Ga0208357, IMG submission 184487) | Arctic peat soil microbial communities from Barrow, Alaska - NGEE Surface sample F52-2 deep-092012 (SPAdes) | ecosystem: Environmental > Terrestrial > Soil > Wetlands > Peat ... | reverse complement strand
AAGCGCTCGAGGCCATCACCTCGGGGCTGGTGGTCGTGTCCGGAACGCAGGCGGACAAGGCAGCTCGCCTGGTTGCCCCGAACGAGCCCGTCGTGGTGCTCGGACCGCCGCCCCGCTTCGTCAGCCGCGGCGGCGAGAAGCTCGACGCGGCCCTGACCCGGTTCGCCATCGACGTGACGGATCGGCGCGCGCTCGATGCCGGCGCATCGACCGGCGGCTTCACCCACTGCCTCCTCCAGCGCGGGGCCGTGACGGTCTACTCGGTGGACGTCGGCCACGGCCAGCTGGACCAGCGCCTCCGGACCGACTCCCGGGTCACCGTGCTGGAGAGGGTCAACGTTCGCTCCTTGACGCCCGAGGTGCTGACCCAGGTGGACCCGGACTTTGTCCCGTGTTCGATCGTCACGGCCGACCTCTCCTTCATCTCCCTGGTCACCGTCGTTCCCGCCCTCACCGGCCCGGTCGGCACGGACCGGGCCGACCTGGTCCTTCTGGTCAAGCCCCAGTTCGAGGCCGGGAGAGCCGTCGTGGCCCGGGGGAAGGGCGTCGTCCGGGACCCCGAGGTGTGGCATCAGGCGCTCGGTGACGTGACGTCCGCCCTTCAGTCGGCAGAAACCGGCATCATGGGGGCGATGGTTTCCCCACTGACCGGCCCCGCCGGCAACGTCGAGTTCCTCGTGCACGCCCGCAAGGGGGCCGTGCCGGCCGAAGAGAACGTGGTGGACCGCCTCCTCGAGGCGGCGGTCTCCGAGGCGGTCGCACGACGAGCCGCCACCAGCACGGCGGACTGAGGGATGTCGACGGTCACGTTTCTCGTTCACCCCGAGCGCCCCGACGCCCTGGCCCTGACCCTCGATACGACCGGGTGGCTCGGCTCGCTGGGCGATTCGGCCCGCGTCCTGCAGTTCACCGCACCCGATCGGGTCTCCGAGGACGGTCTGGAGATGGACATCGATGCCGTTGACCTGAAGGGCAGCACCGTGGTCGTCAGTATGGGCGGTGACGGTACCTTTCTGCGGGCCGTGCGCCTGGCCTGGACCGAGGACATCCCGGTCCTCGGCGTCAACTACGGCCGGTTCGGGTACCTGCCGGACCTGGTGCCCGAGGAGCTTCGGGAGGCCCTGACCCGCGTCTTCGAGCATCGCGCCATCATCGAGTCCCGCTGCGCCCTCGAGGTGGCCATTGGCGACCGTTCCCTGCCCGATGAGGTCTTCACCCATCTGGCGCTCAACGAGGTGGTGCTGGAGAAGATCATCTTCGGTCATACCGTTCGCCTGGCCACGTCCATCGACGGGGAAGAGGTGCTGACCTATTCGGCGGACGGACTGCTCATCGCCACACCCACCGGTTCGACGGCGTACAACCTCTCGGCTGGCGGACCGATCCTCTCGCCCACGCTCCGGGCCATGGTGGTCACGCCGGTGGCCCCGCACCTCTCCCTCGATCGCAGCCTGGTCCTCACCGACTCCCAGCGGGTCATGGTGGAGATCGCCCCGGACCGCGCCGCCGTGCTGGTGATTGACGGGGAGGAGATCGGCCGTCTCGAGCCGGCGTCGACGGTGACCTGCCGGGTGGCCACGCGACCGGTGCGGGTCGTGCGCAATGATGCTCACGGCTTCGGTGGCATGTTGCGCGTGCGCCTGCTGGCGGACCGCGCCCAGTAGGGCACAGGGCACACCGCTGATGCTCACCGAGTTGCGCGTCCGGGATCTGGGCGTCATCGAGGACCTGTCCTTGTCGTTCGGTCCCGGGATGACCGCCCTGACGGGGGAGACCGGGGCCGGGAAGACGCTGGTGGTGGAGGCGTTGCACCTCGTGCTGGGGGGGAAGGCCAGCTCCACCGTCGTGCGGGCCGGCGCCGCCGAAGCCTTCGTCGAAGCCCGTTTCGTGGTAGCCGACGGCGATGACGAGCGCGAGATCATCCTGGCCCGCTCCGTGCCGGCGGAAGGCCGCTCCCGGGCCTGGATCGACGGCCGGATGTCCCCGGTGGGCGCGCTGGTCGAGGTAGCCGGCGAGTTGGTCGAGATCCACGGCCAGAACGAGCACCAGTCTCTGGTCACGCCCGGGGCGCAGCGCATGGTCCTCGATGCCTACGCCGGCACCGACCTGAGCGAGGTCACCCGCCTGCGCACGCGCCAACGCGAACTGGCCGTGGCCTTGGCCGATCTCGGTGGCGATGTCCAGCAACGGGCGCGAGAAGCCGACGTGCTGCGCTATCAGATCGAGGAGATCGGCGCCGCCGGGCTGGCCGACCCGGACGAGGACGCGGTGCTGCGCCAGGAGGAGGTCCGGTTGGCCGACGCCGGTGCCCTGCGGGAGGCGGCGGCCCACGCCGTCGATCTGCTCGATCCCACGGGGGCGGGCGGCGGTGGGGCCTTGGAACAGCTCGGGCTGGCCGAGAGCGCCCTGTCGGACCGGGAGCCCCTTGACGAGCACCGCCGTCGCATCACCTCGGTGGCCATTGAGCTGGCCGATGTGGTGCGAGCGCTCCGGGATGTGGTGGAGGGGTGGGACGACGATCCGGCCCGCCTGGCCGTGGTCCAGGAGCGCCGTCGACTGCTGGGTGAGCTCAAGCGCAAGTACGGCGATGACCTGCCGGCCGTCATCGCCTTCGCCGAGGAGGCCGCCAACCGACTGCACGGACTGGAGAACGCCGAGGCGGTCGCCGCGCTGCTCGAGGCCGAGCGGTCCGGCGTGGGTGAGGCGCTGGACGTGGCCGAGGAACAGGTGCGAACCGTGCGAGCGGGGGCGGCGGTGCACTTCGGGGCCCTGGTGGGGGAGCGGCTGTCCGAGCTGGCCATGGTCGGGGCCAGGGTGGAGGTGAGGGTCGGGCCCGACGGTACCGGGGACCCCGTGGAGCTGGCTCTGGGGGCCAACGTCGGGGAAGCGGTCCTGCCGCTGGCCAAGGCGGCCTCCGGCGGCGAACTGGCCCGGGCCATGTTGGCCATCCGCCTGGTCGCGATGCACGGCCCGACGACCATGGTGTTCGATGAGGTGGATGCCGGGGTGGGCGGGGCCGCAGCCCTGTCCCTCGGCCACGCGCTGGCCGAGGTGGCCTGGGATCGCCAGGTTCTCGTGGTCACGCACCTGGCCCAGGTGGCGGCCCGGGCCGATCAGCAGATCACGGTGGAGAAACAGCAGCTCGGCGGCCGGACCGTCACGATGGCCGCCGCCATCGACGGGGAGGACCGGGTGATCGAGGTTTCCCGCATGTTGTCGGGCCATCCCGACAGCGAGTCGGCTCGAGCCCACGCCCGTGAGCTCCTCGGGCCCGCCGGCCCCCAATTGGGTTGAGGAAGTGTCCACCACGCCGTCGGCTCTGTTCGATTATCGTGGCCGGGTGCACCGATCATTTCTGATGACCTCCGGCGCCCCGCGGGTGGCGTGAGTAAGTTCATCTTCGTCACCGGGGGCGTGTCCAGCTCCCTCGGAAAGGGGCTCACCGCCTCTTCGCTGGGCCGACTCCTCAAGTGTCGAGGTCTGCGGGTCACCATGTGCAAGCTCGACCCGTACATCAACGTCGATCCGGGGACCATGAACCCGGGCGAGCACGGCGAGGTCTTCGTCACCGAGGACGGGGGGGAGACCGATCTCGACCTCGGGCACTACGAGCGCTTCATCGACGAGAACCTCCACAAGCGCTCCAACACGACCACGGGTTGGATCTACCGATCGGTCATCGAAAAGGAACGGCGCGGTGACTTCCTGGGGCGCACGGTCCAGGTCATCCCCCATGTCACCGACGAGATCAAAGACCGGGTCCGCCGCCTGGCCAACGACGACGTGGACATTGTCATCGTCGAGATCGGCGGCACGGTGGGCGACATCGAGATCGTCCCCTTCGTCGAGGCCATCCGGCAGTTCCGGCGCGACATCGGCCGCGACAACGTCTGCTACGTCCACCTCACGTTGGTGCCCTACCTGGTGACCGGGGAGCAGAAGACCAAGCCCACGCAGCACTCGGTGACCGAGCTGCGCAGTCGCGGTATTCAGCCCGACGTCATCGTCTGCCGCTCCAACATGCCGATCTCGGAAGGATTGAAGCGGAAGATCTCCGCGCTCTGCGACGTCTCCATGGAGGCGGTGGTCTCAGCCGTCGACGCTCCGAGCATCTATGAAATTCCTCTGGTTCTGCACGAGCAGGGGCTCGATTCCTTCGTGTGCCGCACCCTGGCCATTGACGAGGCGGCTTATCCCATGACCGGGCTGGGGCAGTGGGAGCAGCTGGTGCAGCGGGTCGAGTCACTGTCGCGGCGGGTCAAGATCGGGATCGTGGGCAAGTACGTCAACATGCCGGACGCCTACATGTCGGTCGTCGAGGCCTTGCGTTCGGGCGGCTTCCATCACGGCACGGACATCGAACTGGACTGGATCGACGCCGAACTGGTGACGGACATTCTCATCGCCGGCGACGACCGACTGCGCGGCCTCGACGGCATTGTGATCCCGGGTGGCTTCGGCGTGCGCGGTATCGAGGGCATGGTGGCCGCGGCGGGCTACGCCCGAGATCATGAGATCCCGTGCCTCGGTCTCTGCCTGGGGCTCCAGGTCATGGTCATTGCGGTGGCGCGCGATTGGGCCGGACTGGACCGGGCCAACTCGCGGGAGTTCGACTCGCTCACCCCCCACCCGGTGATCGATCTGATGCCGGACCAGGCGGATGTGACGCACAAGGGCGGGACCATGCGACTGGGTTCCTACCAGGCCACGCTGGTCCCCGGGACCAAGGTGGCTCAGGCCTACGGCACCCTCGGGGTGACCGAACGGCACCGCCACCGATTCGAGTTCAACAATCGCTACAAGGGCAAGCTCGAAGCGGCGGGGCTGGTGTGCTCCGGCAGCTCGCCTGATGGGCAGTTGGTCGAATTCATCGAGCTGAGCGAGCATCCCTTCTGGGTGGGCACCCAGGCTCATCCCGAGTTCAAGAGCCGGCCCGACCGGGCCCACCCCCTGTTCCGGGATCTCCTCGGGGCCGCGCTCGAGCGGGCCGAAGGGCGAGAGCCGCACCTGCTCGACCTCGACTCCGTTCCCTGACCCCGTGGCACCCTTCGCCCGGGTCTCGGAGGAAGAGGTCTTCCGGGGCTGGCTCTTCAGCGTGGGCAAAGTGGGCCTGGTCGACCCCGACGGCAAGCCCTTCGAGCGCTTTGTGGTCCATCACCCCGGGGCGGTGACCATCGTGCCGGTCGACGAAACCAGAACGGTGACGTTGGTCCGGCAGTACCGGGCTTCGATCGATCGCATGGTCCTCGAGACCCCCGCCGGGACCTGCGATGTGGCCGGTGAGGCACCCGAGACGACGGCCCGGCGCGAGCTGGCGGAAGAAGCGGGATTGCAGGCGGCGTCGATGGAGAGGCTGATGGGCACCTTCAACACCCCGGGGATCAGTGATCAGTACACCACCATCTTCTTGGCCACGGGCCTGTCGTCCTGCCCGGTCGACCCGAGGGGTGTGGAAGAGGGCTTCATGACCATCGAGACCATCTCCCTGGACGGCGTCGAGGACCTGATCGCGGACGGCACGCTGGTGGATGAGACCACGGTGCTCGCCCTTCTGTTGACTCGCGCCCACCTGGCCGGATAGCGACAGATAGCGACGTGCCGGCGGCACCGCTCTCGCGCAACGCCGAGGAGTTCCTTTCCTGGTTGGAGGTCGAGCGGGGACGCTCGCCGCGGACCCTCAGCTCCTATCGCCGGGACCTGGGGGCGTACCAGGCGTATCTGGGTGACGGCCCAACTGGTGTGTCGATGGACCAGGCGACCTCGAGTGACGTGGCGGCCTATGTGGCGTCCCTGCGCCAGACGCACAGTGCGTCCTCGGTGGCCCGGGCGCTCTCCACCATGCGGGGATTTCACCGGTTCCTGGTCGAGGAGGATCTGGTGCCGACCGATCCGACGGCGGATCTCCCCGGAATCGGGATCGCCGATCTGCTCCCCAAGGCGCTGAGCGAGGAGGAGACGAGCCGGCTGCTCGGCGCCGTTGTCGGTACCGGACCGGCGGTCCTGCGCGACCGGGCCCTGCTGGAGGTCCTCTACGCCACGGGGGCCCGCGTCAGTGAGGTGGTGGGCCTGAACCTGGGGGATGTGGCCGAGGCGTTGGAAGCCACCGATGTGCCTCTCATCAGGCTCTTCGGCAAGGGGAGCAAGGAGCGCGTCGTGCCTCTGGGCCGCCTGGCCCGAGATGCCCTGGCCCAATGGCTGTCCGGGCAGGGGCGGCCCCTTCTCGTCCCCGCCCGCTGGAGGTTCCGGGATGACGCCGAGGCCCTCTTCCTCAATGTCCGTGGTGGTCGGCTGACCCGGGTCGGGGCATTCGGTGTGGTGAAGAAGTACGCCGACCGGGTCGGTCTGGCGGATCGGGTGAGCCCCCATGTCCTGCGGCACTCCTGCGCCACCCACATGCTGGCTCACGGTGCCGATATCCGGGTGGTCCAGGAACTCCTCGGGCACGCCTCCATCGCCACCACGCAGCGCTACACCAAGGTGTCCTCTGACCACCTACGGCGTGCCTACGAGAGCGCCCATCCCCGAGCGGGAACAAAGTGAGGGGGGGACCACGTAGCATGACCCCATGCCGAACGAGGCCTCCACGGCCGAATCTTCCGCGACCGACTACGCCGCCCTCCTGCGCTCCGAGCAGAAGGGGCTCCAGGCCCAGCTCGAGGAGCTGGGTTTTCGGAATGCCGGCGACACCGGGCTGAGCTACGACTCGAATTTCGCCGATTCCAGCCAGGTCACCGCCGAGCGCGGTGAGGCCGAGCGGCTGGCCACCGAGCTGCAGGAGACGCTCGACGAGGTCGACGCCGCCCTCGGTCGCCTCCGAGATGGGACCTACGGCGTGTGTGAGGCCTGTGGCAAGCCCATCGGCGAGGCGAGGCTCGAAGCCATTCCGATGGCGCGCTTCTGCATCGTCGATGCCGCCAAGCAGTAAGTGAGCTACACCGGGGGACGACCGGCCGGTCGTCGTCCCATGGATCAGAACACCAAGCGCACCCTGTGGATCGTCGGGGGCGCGGTGCTGCTCATCGCCCTGGTGGCCCACCACAACGTCTCGTCGCAGGACGTCATTCTGTTCTGCGTCATCGTCCCTTCCATCATTCTCCACGAAATCTCGCACGGGTGGGTGGCCCGTTTCTTTGGAGACCACACCGCTGAGCGGGCTGGACGCCTCACCCTCAACCCGTTTGTGCATATCGATCCGGTGGGAACGCTCATCGTGCCGGCGTTGTTGGCCTTGGGGGGGTTCGGTGTGTTCGGTTGGGCCAAGCCGGTGCCCGTCAACACGTCGCAGCTGCGTCACCCTCGCAACCAGGGCGTCCTGGTCGCATTGGCCGGGCCCTTCACCAATGCCCTCCTGGCCGGTCTGGGCGCGATCGTCTTCATCGCCGTCTTTCGCTCCACCGTCCTCCAAACCGGTGCGCTTTCACTCCCGGCCCAGATCGTGTTCCTTTTTAGCCTGGGCAATATCGGGCTTATGGCGTTCAATCTGGTACCGATCCCCCCGCTGGATGGTTCCGTGCTCTTCGAGCGCATGTTGCCGGCGCGCTATTGGCCGACCTATCTGCGCATTAGGCCGTACACGATGCCCATCATCATGGGATTGGTCCTTCTCAACGTCTACTTGGGGGCCCACGGACCCATCACGGTGGCCTTCAACCACCTCTACAACTGGTGGGCCGGCGTGCTCTACGGCGGGAACTAAGGCCCAGCTGCCTCAGCCGGGTCCGGCGGTGGGGCGCAGCAGGCCCATGGCGTCAGCCGCCCTGGCGTAGGTCTCGGCGGCCACCGCGTGGGCCCTGGCCGCGCCGCCGGCCAGCACGTCGTGCACATAGGCCGGGTCGGCATCGAGATCGGCCCGGCGCTCGCGCACGGGACGGAGCAGCTCGACCAGGGCGTCGGCCACGTCGTTCTTCAGGTCCCCGTAGCGCTCATAGCCGACGGCCACCTGCTCGGGCGTACGGTCGGTGGCGCCGGCCAGCAGCTCAAGCAGGTTGGCCAGCCCGGGCTTGGTGGCCCGGTCGTAGCGCAGCTCACCGTCGGTATCGGTCACGGCCTTGCGGACCTTCTTCTTGATGTCCTCGGCCGGGTCCAGCAGGCCAATGGTCCCCAGGGGGGAGGCGACGGACTTGGACATCTTCCGATCGGGGTTCTGGAGGTCCATGACCCGGGCCGCCGTCCCGGGGATGGCCGCCTCGGGCACGGTGAAGACGTCGCCGAAGCGGTGGTTGAAGCGAAGGGCCACCTCCCGGGTGAGTTCGAGGTGCTGGCGCTGGTCGTCGCCCACCGGGACGGCATCGGCCTGGTAGAGCAGGATGTCGGCCGCCATGAGCACGGGGTACGTGAAGAGGCCGGCCCGAACCGTCTCGTGCCGCTCCGACTTCTCCTTGTACTGGGTCATGCGGCCGAGCTCTCCCATGGTGGCGATGCACTCGAGCAGCCAGGTCAACCGGGGGTGTTCGGGCACGTGGCTCTGGGCGAAGATCGTGCACCGCTCCGGATCGAGGCCCACGGCGAGCAGGTTGAGCGCGGCATCGAAGGTATTGGCCCGCAGGACGGCCGGCTCGATCGGTTCAGTGAGCGCATGCAGGTCGACCACGCAGTAGAAGGCATCGTGGTCATCCTGGAAGGTCACCCAGTGACGGAGGGCCCCCAGATAGTTGCCCAGTGTGAAATCGCCCGAGGGGGCGATGCCGGAGAGGACCCTGCTCATGGGGCCCATGGTACGGGGTGCGCCGAGGGGGGTTGGGCGGTTCGGTAGGGTCGGAGGGTGGCCTACGCGGTCTCCACCCCTGTCTTCGAAGGTCCCATCGACCTCCTGCTGCACCTGGTGTCGTCACATGAGGTCGATGTGCTCGACGTCCCGCTGCTGCCCGTCGTCGATGCGTTCGTGCGCGTCCTGGTGGAGCAGCGGGACCAGATCGCGCTCAACCAACTTTCGGAATTCTTGCTGGTGGCGGCCATTCTGATCGAGTTGAAGTCGCAGAAGCTGCTCCCCGGGCGTGAGACGGTCGACGACGATGACGAGCTCATCGGCTGGGACGAGCGTGATCTGCTACTGGCCCGCCTGCTGGAGTGTCGGGCCTATGCGGCGGCGGCCGACGCCTTCGTCGCCATGACCGAGCACGCCGCGCTCTCGGTGCCGCGCGACGCCGGGCTCGATGCCGATTTTGCCGTCCACGCGCCCGACCTCCTGGCCGGCCTCACGGCGGACGACCTGGCTCAGGCCTACCTGCGCGGCGCGGCGGAGCGCCCGATCCCCCGGGTGGACGTGTCCCACATCACCGTGGACACCGTCTCGGTGTCCGAGGCACTGGCCGACCTCATGGCCGTGCCCCGGGACCGGCGCGCCGCCTCGTTCCGCCTCCTGGTGGAAGCGTGCACCACCCGCATGGAGGTCATCGTGCGTTTCCTGGCCCTCTTGGAACTGTGCAAGCTGGGCCGGGTCACCCTCGGGCAGGGCACCACCTTCGGTGACCTGCGCATCGACTGGCTGGCCGACGACGAGGGGCTGGCCGGCATGACCAGCGGGCGCGGCTTGGGCGAGATGTCCGGCATCGAGATTGAGGAGTACAACGGATGAACGACGATCTCGGGCGGGCCGTGGAAGCGGTGCTGCTGGTGGCGGTCGAGCCCGTCCCGTCCGGCCTGCTGGCCGAACTGCTGGAAGAGCCGGTCGAGCGAATTGACGAGGTGCTGGGCGCCTTGGCGCAGGAGTACACCGATGCGGGACACGGCTTCATCCTGGCTCGCATCGCCGGAGGGGCCCGCTTGCAGACGCACCCCGATCTGGCCTCCTACGTGGAGCGGTTCGCCAACCGGGACGTCTCGCCCCGGCTGTCGACGGCCGCGCTCGAGACGCTGGCCATCGTGGCCTACCGCCAGCCGGTGTCCCGGGGCCAGATCTCGTCCTTGCGCGGGGTCAATGTCGACGGCGTGACCCGGCTGTTGGAACAGCGGGGGTACATCGCGGTGGTGGGCCACGCCGAGGGTCCCGGACAGCCCGCCCTGTTCGGCACCACGGACCTCTTCCTGGAGCGTCTGGGGCTCGACTCGTTGGCCCAGCTGCCCCCGGTCGAGGATTTCCTGCCCGGGCCCGAAGTGGCGGGTCAATTCGAGGAAGAACTGCAGGCCTCCCTCGGCGTCGACGTCGGGACCGACGACGCCTGACCCTGACGTCCCCGTGGTCGTCCTGGGTGATGGGGAGCGCCTGCAAAAGGTGCTGGCCCGCGCCGGCCAGGGGTCGAGGCGTGTCTGTGAGGAGCTGATCGCGGCCGGCCGGGTGACCGTCGACGGCACGGTGGCCGTCCTGGGCCGGCGTATCGACGTGACCTCGGCCCGGGTGGAGGTCGACGGGGTCCTGCTCCCGGTGGCCCCCGACCTCGTCTACTACCTGTTGAACAAGCCCAACGACGTCATCACGACGGCGTCCGACACCCACGGCCGGCCCACCGTCTTGGACCTCGTCCCGTCCGCACCCCGGGTCTTCCCGGTGGGCCGACTCGACCGGGACACCGAGGGGCTCCTGATCCTGACCAACGACGGGTCGCTGACGCAGCTCCTCACCCATCCATCCCACGGGGTGGAGAAGGAGTATGTGGCCGAGGTCGAAGGCGGCACGCCGGCGGCCGGAGCCCTGCGGGCGCTCCGGCAGGGTCTCGAGCTCGACGACGGCCTCACCGCCCCGGCGGTGGTGGGCGTGCTGGCTCCCGGGGTCCTGCGGTTGGTCATCCACGAGGGGAGGAACCGGCAGGTCCGCCGGATGTGCGACGCCATCGGCCACCCGGCCCGACGCCTGGTTCGCACCCGGATCGGTCCGCTGCGCGACACCGGGCTGGCGCCGGGACACTGGCGGGTGTTGACCCCTCCCGAGGTGCGGGCCCTGGCCGGTGCCGCCGGGCCGGGCCACGCCGGCTGAACGGCAGCGGGGGCGAGGGCGACTCGCGAAACCGGCCCAACTAGTGCTGTAACCACCTACCTTCGCCCCATGTGGGCGAGTTGGCGATTCCTCGATCAGGTCGCCACAGCGACCGGGTCGAGCGACTCCCCGAGGCTCTCGGGGCGGGCCACAGCGGGCCAGGGACCCACTGCGCGGCGATGGTGGTCCATCGTGACGCGGC
>Ga0208357_1002842_pt1 | contig 11121 bp, 13 predicted proteins | sample NGESurdeep092012_6_FD_184487 | JGI IMG/M metagenome (GOLD analysis project Ga0208357, IMG submission 184487) | Arctic peat soil microbial communities from Barrow, Alaska - NGEE Surface sample F52-2 deep-092012 (SPAdes) | ecosystem: Environmental > Terrestrial > Soil > Wetlands > Peat ... | reverse complement strand
ATCTGGACCAAGCCCGCGGAACAGATCCTCGAATCCCTCAAACGACTTCTACAACGAACTACCGGCGCAGGACACTAGCTCACCGCCCGCGTCGAAGCGGCCGTCACCGACGGGCTGCTGACGCGAGAGGAGGGTGACGCGGTGCGTACGCAGTCGCTGTCGTATCCGCCGTTGCCGCCTCTGGTGCCGTTGCCCCGGGAATCGCTCCGTTGCCGGAGGACTGGCCTCCGCCCACCCCGGGCTATGGTCCGGTCGCGCTCGCTCCGGGCACGCACGCGTGCATGGGTATGCGACGATCGAGGCCCACCGAGAAGCTGCCGCAGTCAAGGAACGGATGCGCACCGGCGACCGCGACGAGGGCATCCGGATCCTCGAAGTCCTGTCCGGTTCCGAGCTGCTGAAACCCGCGCAGACGGCACCGGACGTCGTCTCTGGCGTCGGGGTCGGTCTACGGCACACCCTCGCAGAAAACGCGGCGCATACCGCCCAGATCGTGGCGTCGGGCGAGTCGCTGGATGTCGCGTGGCGGTTCGGCATCCTCCAGACCCTCGACGACTACGCCTCCACGCTCCGCGACGCACCGGCACTCACCGGGGCAGCGGAGTTGAATGCCGCATTCGCCGCGCCCGCGGATCACCTCGCTGAACGCGACGGCTGGGACGCGCCCTCGTGGGCGCATGATCCTGCTCGAGTTGCGAACGCCTGGTATCCCGCGGTGCCAGGATGCCTCCGTGCGGATGCGGGCCGAGACAGCTCCCGCGCGTTCCGCCGACGTGGCATCTACATCACCGCGCACTCGCTGAACCGGGCGTAACCATCGCCGGCGGAGGATGAATGCGGTTCGTCAGAGGCCGAGCGATGGCGGTTCGTTCCGCGGCCGGTGGTGAGGCGGCGCGGGAGGCTCCGGCGGCTCGCGACGAGTCGTGCGATCGCGCAGCCTGCCGAACAAGCCCGGTGCGTGCTCTTTCGCGACGAACCGGAGAACCGTATCCCGACGCCGCTGCTCCTCTCGCAGGGCATCGCTGTCGGCCGCGGGGGCGGCGGCGGCGATGTCGATGAGCCGGGCGGCGTCGGCTTGGAGCGCGCGATATGCCGGGATCGTGGCAGGACTCAGATAGCCGGTGCGTTCGCGGGCAAGGTCGAACACAGCCCGGTAGCGCGCGAGCCACTGGGCAGCGTCAGCTGGCGACAGCGCCCGCTTCTGCTCGGCGCGGAGCACGTCCGCGGCCTGGGCCGGGTGCGCCCAAGTGCCGTCGGGCGTGCGGGTGTTGTCGTAGAGCAAGTGTTCGCGCGAGTGCACCTGGATGCGAGCGACGGCCGGGAGCGCTTCAAGCGCGACGACGACATCCGGTGAGTCCTTGAGCGCCGTCTCGTGTACCTCTGGCGGTGTCCAGCGTGCGGCGAAGGGTGCCGCCGCGGCGAGATAGCGTTGCTCGGCGCCGAGGCGTGAGACCGGCGCTGGCGTGCCGACGGCGACGACCTCGACCCGGTACCCGGCCTCTGCGAACCGTGTCGCTGTGTCTGCCATCATCGCCGGGTCGCGGAAGGTGCTTTCCAGCAGCACCGGATAGCGACGCTCCCGCGCATGGTCGAGCGCGATGCGAATCAGCCCGCCGAGACCGGCGCGGTCGCTGCGGGCATGCCGAGCGGGTCTTCTCGCACGAGCCGGTCATAGTCCGGGTGGTAGCGGCGCAGGTCATCGCCGGTGATCGACACCAGCTCCGGGCGCTCGGTGAGGAGCGCGTCCTGCGCATGGGTCTTGCCCGCAGCCGGCTGCCCGCCCAAGAGCACGAGAACCGGCTCGCCCTCGGGTCGCGAAGGGAAGATCGCGTCACGGACGGCGAGGTCGAAGACCCAGCGCAGCCATGACTCCGAACCGACTTCCGGGGCCGTCACGCGAGCTGGGTGCTCCGCTCAGCCAACGCGTCGGCCTCCTCCAACCATGCCTGCTGCTGGGCGATCAGGCCCGCTCGGTCTGCCGGGTCGAGTGCGCGTTGCTGCTGCGCGACCAGCCGCACACGCGCACCCCAGTGCTCCTGCTCAAGCGCATCAGCGGCGGTGAGCTGGCGTTTCACGAGAAGAGCAGAGAGGCTCGTTGCTGCTTGGGCGGTGATGTCGTAGAGCACCACGTCGTCAACGAGATGCTCGTCGTACCAGGCGCGCAGGGACTCACCGGGAACCGTGCTCGGAACCGTCATGCTCATCGTCCACCTCCACGTCGCCTTGCACCTCAGTCTACCGTCGAGCCCAGCCCCGCACCTGATAGATGTGACGGCAACACAGATGCGATGGATACGCGCGTCCGAAGGTCGGCTCAACGGCTCCGGAATATGTCCGGAACCGCTGAGCAGCGCTGACGGTGAGGGAAAATTTCCTACACCGTCCATGACGCGCGCACGGTGCCGAAAAACTTACCGAACCATGTTGGTGCAAATCTTGCCCGACCACGGCAGTGCCAACTTCGCACCCTCCGGTGCAGCGCCGGTGTCGAAGCTTCGAGTGTGTATGGAAGCTGTTGGGCCACCCATCGAACCCCATCTGGTATGCGCCGACGTACTCGAGGTCCACCTGGAAGAGGACGGCACCACCGTCCGCCAACTGGCGACAGCCCGACGCTCCGATCCCACCATCCGTCGTCGGTGTGGTCCTACCGGCGCTGATGCTGCTCCGCCTCGTTCAAGAACCACGCCAGCGACTGCCGACGGTTCTCCGGCCAACTCATCGGATCGTCCATGGTGAGTTCGTCGGACTGGAGCGCCCACCACAGCGTGGTCTCGATCCCACAGTCGCCGCATGTTCTCGGCGAGATCACACCCCAGACGCCCATCCGCGGTGGGAAATCCCAGCCCGCTTGAAAGGCTTCGCCCGGAGTCAGGATCTCCCGTTTACCGCAGTTCTCGCACCAGTGCTCGAACGCCTCGTTGCTCACCACGCAACCAAACATAACGAGGCCGTACGACATTCCCTCGAATCGTTCAGCACAGCATCACCCCGACAATATCTATTACCAATCCTTGTTAATCTGTCGGCGTGGCGCGGAACACATCGGTCAGTCTTGACGACCACTTCTCGAACTTCCTCACCCGGGAAGTCAGATCGGGACGCTACCGGTCCGCCAGCGAAGTCGTCCGCGCCGGCCTCCGAATGCTGGAGGACCAGGAGACGCAGATGACGGCGCTCCGAGCCGCGCTCGTCGCCGGCGAGGAGAGCGGTGAGCCAGAGGCCTTCGACTTCGACGCGTTCATAGCATCCAAGCGATCGTGAAGACGTTTCGGCTTACGCCGGCCGCGAAACGAGACCTGTCATCCATCTGGGACTCAGAGCGATGGGACGCGAACCAGGCCGAGATGTATGTCACCGAGATTCGAGTCGCGATCGAGCGCATCGCAGCCAATCCCGATCGCGGACGCACGTGCAACGAGATTCGCCAGGGATACCGTCGGTACAGCATCGGCAGTCACCTGATCTTCTACGTCGATAGAGCCGACGGCGTGGACGCCATCCGCATCCTGCACCAGCGGATGGATCCGCTGCGGCACCTCTGAACGGTGCCGTCGGATGCGCACCGGCATCGTCACGACTTGAGCACGGTGACACCACACCGTCGCTGGACGTTGCAGCACCTGGCACGCGCGAGAACGCTCGAGGTCCGCCTCGAACAGGACGGCACTATCCTTCGCCAACTACCGTACTTTCGGGTTCAGTACTTCTTGCGATAGCGGGCGTTCGGGCGGCGTCCGTCTTCACCGATCCGCGACGGCATGCGTTCGTGGCCGAGCACGGCGGCGAGGGCGCGCGTGGCGTTCTCCATCACGACGCCTTCTTCGGTGGTGTATCCGATCCGGATGTATTCCCCGTCAGGCGCCTCGGGCCAGTAAGGATCTCCCGCAGCGATCGCGTACCCGGCGAGCAGCACCTCGGCGACGACGTCGTCAGCACGATACCCCTGGGGTAGTCGCAGCCACAGCCCGGTACCGTTCTCGCCCCAGTGCCACTGGTGCAGGGATTTCGCGTGGACGGCCAGCGAGGTGTTCAGGCTGTCGCGCGCCCGGTGGACCAGGAGACTTCGCTTCCGGTTCCAGTCGTACCACCAGGGCGCATCGAGCAGACGCACCGCGATCTCCTGCAGGTGCGGGGACACGAACCCGTTTTCCACGGCTCGTACCTGCCGGATGCGGTCGGTCACCTCGCCGCGGGAGGTGACCGCGGCGACGCGGAGCGCGGGGCCCATGCTCGCCGACAGGGTGCGGATGTGGATCACGGCGCCGTGCTCGTCGTCACAGATCAGCGGGCGCGGAGCCGACCGGAATCCGAAGTCTCGCGCCCAGTCGTCCTCGATCACGAACGCGTTGCACCGCCGCGCGACCGCAAGCGCAGCCGAGCGGACCTCCTCGGCCCACGAGGTGCCCGTCGGGACGTGCGCGGTGGGCTGCGCATAGAACAGTTTCGCCCCGCTGGTCTGGAACGCCCCCAAGAGATGCTCGGGGTCGATGCCGTCGTCGGTGCGCGAGATACCAACCGGGCGCAGACCCGCCGCGCGTGCCGCGGCGATCGCACCCGGATAAGTGGGCGCCTCCATCACCACCGCGTCCCCTGGGGCGGCGAGCGTGCGGAAGATCACCGACAAGGCCTCCTGTGCTCCTGTTGTCACGATCACATCCGACGCGGCGAACCGGGCGCCGCCCTGCCGGGTGAGCGATTGCGCGAAATGCTCCCGGAGCTGCGGGTTCCCGTCCATGGGCGGGAGGCGCTGGGCGGCGGGAATGTTCTGCGTCGACCGCAGGCTCGACCAGTGATACGCATACAGCGGCAGAAAGTCCCCTGCCGGGTAGAACTGGTCGAGGCGGATCGTCGGCTCCGGATACCGTGGCGCAGAGTCTGGCTGCACCGCCACCGCGCCAGGCTCCGGAAGTGAGTTCGCCTGCCAGGTGAAGTCGCGGGTGACCACGATCGGTGGGCGTTCGCGCACATAGTTGCCCGCACCGCGCCGGCTCTCTACCAGCCCGTCGGCGACAAGCCGCGCGATCGCGTGCTGGATCGTCACCGGGCTCGTCCGGTACCGCGTCACCAGCGTGCGGGTCGCGGGGAGCTTCGTGCCCGGCAGCGCCGCTTCGACGAGCAGCCGCAGATCGTCCGCGATCTCCTCACTTCTGCTACGGCGTGTCATAGCACTTCACAGTAGCGCTTGACCCCGGAACATTCGCTTCTGTAGCAGATACGGACCACTGGACGTACTAAATTCACGGCTTCAAATCGAAGCGCTACAGGCTGGCCGACGTAAATTCGGCGGCCGCGGGCCGGTAGCACTCCCACAAGGCGTCCTTATCCGCCGAGGATCGCGTTGAGGATGTCGGCGGTCACGATGTCGACCTGCTCGGCGGTAACGACGTAGCTGGTCCGGGTGACCATCTCGTTCGCATGCCCGAGCAGCCGGGAGGCGATGGTGAGCCCTGCGGATCGCTCCACGAGGGTGGCGACGGTGCGTCGATAGATATGCGTCGAGTACTGCTCGACCTCCACCCCGGCCTCGCGCAGCGCTGTCTCGTTGTCCTCGATGAACGTGCGCAACAGTCGCTCGTAGTTGGACACGCTCATCGGCCTGCCGGTCTTCGTCGGGAACAGCAATGCGTCGGGGCCGGGGCCGGCTAGTGCGAGGCGTCGGCGTACGGCGTCAGCGGCGAAGGCAGGGAGGGCGATGCGGCGGCGTTGCCGGGTGCGTTTCGGCGCATTCTTGCGGGTGATGCCCTGCACACGGGTCTGGACGATGGTGCCATCGATGAGGACCGTCGGCGGCGCGGTCGTCATGTCCACGTCGCACCGGCGCAGGCCGATGCACTCCCCCACCCGGGCGGACGTGCCGAGCATGATGTCCATGCCGTCAACGAGAGCGCGCCAGTTCGGTCGAGGCCCCATCCCCTCGCTCTCCCGCCAGTGCGTCATGAGTTCACGGATAGCGTCGATCTGCTCCGGCGTGAGCATCGCCGTCTTCTTCGGCGGCGTCGGCAGGCGGGTGACGTCTCGCACAGGGTTCGTCGGGATCGCGTCATCGCGCACCGCGAAGCCGCAGATCAGCGACAGCACAGAACGCGCCTTCCGTGCCGCGGAGATGCCGCGCTCGACCAGGAGGTTCTGCAGGATGCGGTCGCAGCGTCCGACCGTGAGCGCGCCGAGCGTGACGCCGCCGCAGGCCGGGACGAGGGTGAGTCGCACGGTGTGCTCGTAATTCTCGTAGGTCGACCACGACAGCATGCCGTTTTCCGCTCGAACCCGCACCCTAGGCAACCAGGAAGCGGCAGCCTCGGCGACGGTAGAGGACTTCAACACGATCGCCTTCGTGTGCGTCGTCAGCGACTTCGCGCGGGCGAACAGCTCGACGCGAGCCGCGTCCTCGGTGGCACCGTCGGAACGGAGTTGCACCAACTCGCCCGTGTCATCGCGCATCCGGGCGCGCGCCCGCCACTTCCCATTGGCAAGTTGTGTCACCTGGACCTGGCCGACCTCTCCGGCGGCGATCCTCGGCCTAACCATGACGCTGCTCCCGCGCCCACGCCAGCACGTCGTCACGGTCGTACTTGACGTGCCTGCCGAGCTTGAGCCACGGCGGCCCCGACTTCGTCAGCCGCCAGCCCTCCAGCGTTCGCTCCGGCACCCCGAGCAACCGGGCGACCTCACCCTGGGTCAGGAACGCTGGCTCGACTTCGACGTGTGCATCCATACCGAGTAGGTGCGCAGCCGGTGCCAGCGCGGAACTGCGGGGACGAGCGCGTACCTGTTCAGTGAAAGCGACCACGAAACGCGCCCGACGGGGGGTTTTGGTCACCAATCTGGTCACTACGGGCCAGATCGGACCGCTCAGCGGACCGAGGAGGGAGTCGGACTTCCCCGGGAACTCAACGATCTCAAAGCTGGGGTACCTGGACTCGAACCAAGAACAACTGAACCAGAATCAGCCGTGTTGCCAATTACACCATACCCCACCGGCCCGCACCGAAGCCCGGGCCGATTGTCAACTTTAGCCTACGCAGGAGCACGCGGCCAAAACGGCGCCGCTACCGGGCGCGCCGACCGAAAAGCAGCGCGCTACTGCGCGACCGACGCGCGTTCCGCGGCAGCCGCATCCGCCAGCGTGCCGAGCAGATCACGGTTGATCGCCGCTGCCGTGTCCGCGCCCTCGCCCGCGGCGACGATGAGCTGCTGTGGCCCAGGCGCCGTCGAATCGCCGGCCGCGTACACACCGGTCATCGAGGTGCGGCCATGCGCATCCACATGAACAAGCCCGGACTCATCGCGCGCCAGCCCCAGCCCGGCCGCATACTCGACCGTCGCCGACCAAACGGGCCGCACGAAGCCTCCGGTACAATCTACGACTCCCCCGTCGATGAATCGCACGCCCGTCATCGTGGCGCGCTCCCCCTCGATATCGTCGATCTTGCGGCGATCGACACGGATGCCAAATGTCGCCAGGTCGCGCTCCTCCGCCTCCGTCACGCTGCCCACGTCGTTGGTGAGCACAACGAGCCTGCGCGACCATTGGCTCAGTTCGAACGCACGCCGGGCAAGATCGTTCGTCTCGCCGATCAGCACGAGCTGCTCGTCAGACTTCTCGAACCCGTCGCATTCCAGACAGCTGTGCAGGTGGGTCCCGTAGTAACCGCGGATGCTCGGCACCGCCGGCATCGCCTCGCTCAACCCGGTCGCGATCAGCACGGCGCGTGCGCGATCGACACGACCGCCCTCGCCCCGGATGCCGCGCGCGGCCACCGCAAACGTGCCATCCGCCTCGGGCGTGATCGACTCCACCCGACCCAACGCGACCTCCGCGTACGGGTAGCGCTCAACTTCATCACGCCCGAGTTTGCGCAACTCGAGCGGCGACATCCCGTCCCGAGTCAGAAAGCCGTGCGAGTACAGCGTCGCCGCATTGCGCGGCCGATTGGCATCGAAGACCAGCGTGCTACGGCGCGCCCGCACCAGGTTGAGCGCGGCCGAGAGACCCGCAGGGCCAGCACCGACGACGATCACATCGCGGAGAACACCCGGCTGCGCGTCTGGCCGCGCTAGCGGCTGACCATCCGGCCGCGCATCAGACTGTGCACCCGACCGCTCGCCCTGCTGCCCGCCAGGCTCCACATTCATCAGTCGACTCGTGCGGCGCTGGCCAAACGCGCGCTCAGCGTTTCGACGCGTGCGAGCGTCTCAGTCCTGCCGAGGATCTCGAGCGATTCGAACAGCGGCGGCGAGATCCGACGCCCGGAGACTGCAACGCGCAACGGCCCGAACGCGACACGCGGTTTGAGCTCCAACCCGTCAATCAAGGCTGAGCGTAGCGCGGCCTCGATCGTCTCGTGAATCCACCCGTCGTCCTCGATCCCGGCGAGTACTGGCAACGACGCAGCCAACACCTCGGCGCCATTCGCGGGCAGCGTGGCAAGTCCGTCGTCCTCGTAGACCAGCGAGGCGGCATCCGTGAACAGGAATGCGAGCAGGCCCGGCGCCTCGCCGAGCAGCTGCATCCGCTCCTGCACGAGTGGGGTTGCCAGCAGGAGAATGGTGCGCTGCGCATCCGTCAACGGCTCCGTGACAACGCCCGCTGCGGCCAGGTACGGCACGATGCGTGCGGCAAGGTCGGCGACCTCGAGCAGGCGGATGTGGTCGCCGTTGATCGACTCGGCCTTCTTCAGGTCGAAGCGGGCCGGATTGGGGTTCACGTCGACGATGTCGAACGCTGCGACCATCTCGTCGAGGCTGAACACGTCACGGTCGGCTGCAAGCCCCCAGCCGAGCAACGCCAAATAGTTGACGAGCCCCTCCGGAATGAACCCGCGATCGCGGTGGTGGAACAGATTCGACGACGGGTCGCGCTTCGACAGCTTCTTATTGCCGTCGCCCATCACGTAGGGCATGTGGCCGAAGCGCGGCACGAACGTGGTCACACCGATGTCAATCAGCGCGTGATACAGCGCGATCTGGCGCGGAGTTGAGGGCAGCAGGTCCTCGCCGCGCAACACGTGCGTGACGCCCATCAAAGCATCGTCGACCGGATTGACGAACGGATAGAGCGGATGCCCATTCGGGCGCACCACAACAAAATCACTGGACGATCCGCCCGGGAAGGTGATCTCCCCACGCACCAGATCGTCGAAGCTGAGGTCGGTGTCCGGCACGCGCAACCGCAGCGCCGGCTCGCGGCCCTCGGCGCGGAACGCGGCCTTCTGCTCCTCGGTCAGGTCGCGGTCGAAGTTGTCGTAGCCGAACTGCTTCGGCCGGCCGGCCGCCGCATTGCGGGCGTCGATCTCCTCGGCGTTGGAAAAACTCTCGTACACATGACCGGATGCTGTGAGCCGGGCAACCACGTCGCGATAGATGTCGTAACGCTGGGACTGGCGGTACGGCCCGTTGGGTCCTCCGACCCCTTCGCCTTCATCCCAATCCAGGTGCAGCCAGCGCAATCCTTCGATGATCTGCTCGTAGCTTTCCTCGCTGTCGCGCGAGGCATCCGTATCCTCGATCCGAAAGACGAGTTTGCCGCCGTTGTGGCGCGCATACGCCCAATTGAACAGCGCAGTGCGGATCAGACCGACATGCGGAGTTCCTGTCGGCGATGGGCAGAAGCGAACGCGAATGTCGCTGCCGGTGGCGGTGGTGAACGGGTGTGCGATTGTCTCAGACATACACAGACGATCTTAGTTTCTTCTTGTATCGGTTCCTCAGTTTGTCTTGGCCGCTTCAAGTCAGTGAATGCGTCGTCCGCCGGTCGAGTAACGCGCGAGCGCAGCGACCACGTGTATCGAGACCACAGTGAGCCGCCCTGCAGAGGTCTCGATACGGGTCTCGATACGGGTCTCGATATGCTCGTTCCTCGCTACTCGACCACCATCTTTACCTCGCTACTCGACCACCATCTTTACCTCACTGCTTGACGAAACAATACGAATCGGCGACTGTAAAAAGGCCTTGTCAGTTTGTTTCGCATGATCGCAGCTTTGTTCGATTCTATTTGAGCATAGCTCTAGCTATTCTGGTCGTTATCTTCTATAATTGTGTCATGACCAGCGCAGCCGACAATCCCGTCACGGCCACCGGTGATCCGACCATTGTTGATCCGACCACCGACGATTCCACCACGGATAATTCGACCATCGACGCCGGACCGCTCGGCCTTGTCACGGCTCTGCTCGAGTCAGCGGGCGTATTCGCGCGGTCGGTCGCCGTATCGCAGGCGGCACAGTTGGCCGCTGTGCGCGAAGCGATCGTCACGGCACGGCGCAACCCCGGGGTTTATGTCCCCGAATCGTCGCCGCGCCGCGAGGCCGTGACTCTCGCGGCGCGAGCCGTCGTGATGGAATTGTCCCTACGGCTGTCGCTTCCTGAAAACACGATCTGGGCTCAATTTCACGAAGCCGACACCCTGATGGAGCGGCTCCCCAGAATGTGGGAACAATTCTGCTCCGGGAACATCGGATATCAGAACGCACGCGAAGCCGCCTCGATCGCGTGGGTCCTTCCGCACGATGATCCGAGCACGTTCAGCGCTCTCGACGAAGCGCTCCTGGAGAAGGCTGCACGACTGACGCCGTCGCAATTTCGCAAGGCCGCGCGCGCTGCACGAGAGCGGATCCACCCAAAGGATCCAACAGAACGCCACCTGGAAGCCCGAGCCGATCGGCACACGGAAGTCTCGCCTGATAACGACGGGATGGCGTGGTTCTCGATGTTCACCGACGCATCCACGGTCATGAAGATCGATGCGCGCATCAACGCCACTGCATTGAAGCAGCGTCGCGTGGAAGGTGAACAGCGCACACTGGCACAGCTGCGAGCGGATGCCGCCGGCGACATCCTCACCGCGCGTGGCATGCCATCCGAGGTCAAGGCCCGCGTGCACCTCAGCGTTCCCGTCACCGCGCTGCTCGACCACCCCGACCTGCTTGCCAAGGCGCACACTAAGCGGGCGGTGTTGGAGGGCTTCGGACCGATCGACGACGCCACGGCCCGCCTCCTGACCGCGGATGCCCCAAGCTTCGGGACTGTACGTTGAACGGTGTAACTCCGATCAAGGAGGTACGAGATGAGCATGCAGGTTGAGGCGGTCGAGCAGGCCGTGTCGGAAGGAGCCGGGAC
>Ga0208357_1002840_pt1 | contig 11132 bp, 9 predicted proteins | sample NGESurdeep092012_6_FD_184487 | JGI IMG/M metagenome (GOLD analysis project Ga0208357, IMG submission 184487) | Arctic peat soil microbial communities from Barrow, Alaska - NGEE Surface sample F52-2 deep-092012 (SPAdes) | ecosystem: Environmental > Terrestrial > Soil > Wetlands > Peat ... | reverse complement strand
GAAGCAATCAAGAGAAACAAAGTGAAATGCTTTTGCATCTCTAGCGCCAACATCAGTGCCGACGAAATGATCGAGCGCTTTCAAATCAATCTCCAACGGATGATTCGTGCGTCAAGTGCTAACGGTCCCTTTCTATATGTCGTCCATTCAAAGTCCATTGAGAAACGCGATCTGTAGTTCTAGTCGTCGACTACTTCCAAATAATGCCTGGGCAATGCCCAAACTTGCATCACTGCTCAACTTTGGAAGATCTTTCAACCGCTGATGAGGTATTTTCCCGTCACGATTCCAAGTGCCAGTGCTGCTTCCCAAGCTGAGAACGCGAGTTCGATTCTCGTCGCCCGCTCCAAGGATTTTCGTCAAAGGTACGGTTCATTTCCTTACGTCAGTTACCTTTGCGGAGCTAGTGGATTGTGATTCCGTACAATCTGGCGACATGGAGTAGCTCGGCAGAGTTCTTCTCAATTGAGCGCCGCTCCACGAGTTCGAATTCGGTGCCCTCGAACAACCCCCAACACTCGAATCCTTCGCCAAGTCTCGACAAATAACGGATACCACTGTATTTAGGATGATTCTCGTCATCGCGGGCGGCAGCCAAGAACTCGGCGATGTACCGCGTCACTCGTCGATCTTTGCCCGCGAGATTCCCAAGGTCGATCTCAACAACGTCAAATCGTGCAAGTCCTGCCATTAATCCGTGGTCTTGATTGAGAGCAACAATCGTCTCGACGTGAGCGACATCTGCAAATGGCAGGGGGCGAACCAAAGACACTCGACTTTCGACTCTCGTATGCCGCCAATCCGCCGGGAGACTTCCAGGTCCCATTTTGTGACTTGATTCCCACTCCTCTTCAACAAGTTCGGCCAAGTCCGGATTTGGCCGTAACCGAGCGAGGGTCTCGCAATAACACACTTTTAAATCGGTGGCGAAATATAGAGTTCCGTAATTGCCGGAGTAGGAGTCGTAACGGTTGCCCCCGCGAGGATTGTCGTCGTCGGCGCGGTCAACCGGTCGATAGGTGAGGTCAACATCAACATCCCGTCCGACGTGCCAAATACCGCCCCCGGGAGGGTAGACCTCGACGATCACGCAGAGGCAGCGAAGGAGCGAGCGGCCGCCATGACGGCTTTGACATTGCCTTCGGCGATCACATCAGCAGGCGATTCGTCATCGAGTTGAGGGTTCATACCAATGAACCACGCGCGCACCGTGTGATCAGCGTCCGATGCCAATAGCAACCTCGCTACTTGATAGGCCCCGCGGAGTTTACGTTCAGCCCCGAGCGGAGGAACAATCTTCCCTGCCTTCCAACGACTAATGGTTGAAAGATCGACGGGAACCATGTGCGCCGTCAACTTCGCACCCAGAAGGTCAACCAGAAACTTGACCACCGATTCCATTGGTTCCGTTACAGCTGAGTGATGCTCATGATTAGTGATGCCAGCACCTGTTGAGGTTCTGATTGTTGTTGACACGATTCCCTTTCGTTGTCCCACAATTCCTAGTGTACCTTTCACCACAAAGAATGCAACTGTTATGCACAGAAATTACAACAGTTATGCACAAATTACCCACAAATCTTTACCACTCCAGAACACAACGGATCCGGTTCACCAGTCTCTGCTCATGGACCCGACGAGAACCCGCATGCGCTAATAACGGATCTCAAAACAGGTGCCCATGAGGTGCCCAAAACAATTTGTCAGCGAGAAGACTCTACAGAAATCAGATCTTGATCGGCTTCTTTGAATAATCTAATACCTTCTCTTGTTTACCTTCCCAAGCTGAGAACGCGAGTTCGATTCTCGTCGCCCGCTCCAAGGCTTTTCGTCGAAAGTGTAGTGTTTTCAAGCACTTTCGAGTGACCATGAGTGACCGCCATTAACCGTCAGTGTCCTTTGTGAAGTACCCAAAGGTGCCCAAAACGGTTCCCGTGATGCGCGCGTAAGTGGAAGTTGGTAATGAAGATGTCGCCCATCGAAACTGAAACGTGGCGACCACAAAATTACTCTTAAGACGCGTCGCTGGCACCGTTTGCAATCCTGTCGAGAGCATTTGCGATTAGGCGATCACGTTCCTTCGTCGCATGCTGATATCGCATCGCAGCGTCAGCAGACGAGTGCCCGGCGCGATGCATAAGTTCGACCGTCGTCGCACCGGTAGCGGCGGCGAACGTGAGGCCCGTGTGTCGAAGATCATGAAGATGCAAGTCAACTCGTCCCACCGAGTTTCGAGCTCGCTGCCACGCGACTTGCAACACGCCCACAGTGAGAGGAATGCCGGTCACGCCCGTGAAGACGAAAGCATCCCCTCCAGGTCCTTTGAAGCGGTCGAGATGGTCATCAATCCGCTCGATCAGAATGCGAGAGAATTTCGATCAAGAGGACTTGCGTATCAGATCTCTCGACCCGCCGAAATAGAGGCAATCGAGAGAAGCAAAGTGAAATGCTTCTGCATCTCTAGCGCCAGCATCAGTGTCAAACGGCGTCGCGCGTCGCACTGTCTGGCTACTGTCAGAAGATTCTCAAGATCTCGAAAACCCAGCGCTTATTGGGGTTTAGTCCGTCCACCGTGGACGCAAGCTGAGAACGCGAGTTCGATTCCCGCACCCGCTCCTAGGCTTTTCGCCAAAGTGCAGTGTTTCCAAGCACTTTCAAGTGACCGATAGTACGCGTCAATTGAATCTGACGCTCTGCTTCGTGAGTGCTCGCGAAGCAGCATCTCTTATCAACAATCCCAATGCTGCTATCGAATCCCTTAACGGGGACGTAACTCCACAAGATCGGAAGCGACACTGTCGGTCGTCCTTTGATCAACATCGGCGAGGGCAGCAAATTCACGCCAATTCTCGATGGCTTGAGCGACATCAGCAATTATGCCTTCGATTCCAGGAACTCCAAACCGGTCACCCATGGTTCTAAAGTCGTCAATCGTGATCCCAACGAAGGCGCCATTCACGCTCATCTGTTGTGCCTGTGTCCACGATGCCCCCCAGTTGGAATGTGTGACGTCGTAGGCGGGAGCCAGTCGCCACCCTTCGCCTTCGGGCAGCAAGAATGAGAAGTTCTTTGCGTGGTCATCCCTATTTACACTCATCACATTGAAGACGGCACGCCGAAATATTTGGGAAGACGAATCTGTGCCAAGTCCAAGTTGTTGCGCGGTCAAGAAGTAGGTTTCGTAGGCGTGAGTTCGTCGGGCGTTGTAATCAAGATGGGCAAGTGCACAGAGGGTTTGAGAATGTATTCTCTCTCCTTTCGGCCCGCGATCAAAGCGACGTGTCATGAAGTGCATACGCGGGCCTTCAGGCCAAAGCATTGACTCGCTCATATTGATCCCCGCTGCGGTTGCCATGAGATAGTACGCAAACTCGACTCGGCAGTATTGTTGACTCGAAATGAGTGGATCTTCTTGCTCTTTTGGATCGCCAACACCATCAAACTTCATTAGCCAATGTTCATAACCTTCAGGTGCCTCAATTTGACCAGAACGCATCTGTCCTGTCGTTGGGTTGAAAGCTAAGACTGCCTTCGCTCGGGCACCACCAGCCGAGGAACCAACCGTTATCAGCTCAGCGAGCGCCCGATGGACGTCTTCACTATCGCTAAGATTCCCTGCAATCTGTGCTCGGGCTGCCGTCACCAAATCCGCGAGTTGTACTGTGCTGATTTCAGACGCCGACGGTCCAGCGGGAGGTCGAAATGTGAGCGCCCCCATCGCTCGAGTGCTCGCGTACGCTAACCGGTCGAGTGGAGTTATCATCGACGCCGAAATACCCTGTGTTGCCATCCAGGCATCGACCAAATAATTTCCGAATCGATCCGGAAGCGCGTCGGCCAGCATTGCTGGCAGTCGATAGAAAGTTTCGACCGGAAGCCCGGGAAAAATGAACCTTCTTCTTTGACGAGGCATGTAGATCGGCGCCAACTCGACGCCATCCTTTAACCATGAATCTTCGTACTCAAAGACGTAAAAGCCTGTGTCTGAATCAAGCGACACTGCGCCCACATCTTTCCCCCATACCGATACTCCGACGACATCGGCAGGCGAATAACTCATTGTGATGTCACCGGATGACGCACCCTTGAGCGTATGGTGGCGGCCTGCTTCTCACGCTCGCGAAGGAGTTGGATAGGACTAACTTTTGGCTCTTCTGGAGCCAGCGATCCCAACCAATCAGTTCGGCCAAGTGCACGAACGACGCGTATCAGCGTTGATAGCGATGAACCACCTCCACGCTCAAGATTCTGGACTGACGATAACGAGATATTGGCATGGTTTGCTAATTCAGCTTGGGTCAACCGAAGTTGTATACGCAGTCGTCGAGCATCAGCCCCCAACCTCTTCTCCCACTCCTCAGTTGTAACTAATGGTTGGGGTGCCATATTGGGTCCTCACTTCCTTAAAGCTCTGAAATACATGTATTTCAGGCGTCTTTCCGGGTTACTACCAATATACTAGTTGAAATCAAGTATTTAAATACTAGATTGCCTATAAAACTTGTAATAGAAACTATAATGACTATTTATAGAATTCAATTAAAGACAAAAACTTTCTAATTTCACTACTTATAAACTCTTATATGGTTAAAGCACCTAAATACAATTAGAATATACTGGGAGTCGGTATAACTTCCAAATAAAAGTTTTCTTTTTCAATTATTACAATCATTCCATCAGAGGTACCCAAGCGTTGAACGATTAAGAAATACGTGAATAAGAGACTCACGAGCAACAGGCGAGTCGAAACAATTGGGCGATTGACTCCCTTGTCTAACCGCGATGCACTAAGCCACTGTGTGGTTCTCTGAATATGGCCGTCGAATTACGAAACAGATAATGCCCAGCCAATGCCCAAGACGGCCAATTCAACTTGACATTCAGTGATCTTCATGTCCCCGATTAGGATCTCTACGAGTTAATGCCCACTTATCCTTATTGCTTCTCAAGCTGAGAACGCGAGTTCGATTCTCGTCGCCCGCTCCAAGGTTTTTCTTCAAAGGTACGGTTCATTTCCTTACGTCAGTTACTTTTGCGGAGCTAGTGGATTGTGATTCCGTACAATCTGGCGACATGACGTTTCAGCGCTGCGACGTTGATGACTTTGCCCCGGACGCTGCCACGTTGACTTCTACGCGGACGATCCGGATGACGTTGCCGAACGAGCTCTCCAACTCGGCGGCGGACTCGTGCGGCGGGTTAACGAAGGTGATGTCCCCTGGGTAGTGCTGACCGATCCCGACGGAAACGAGTTCTGCGTCGTTGCATCAGGCAGTCCGGATCGCATGCCATAACATTGTGCAAGAGAGCACGCAACGGGGGTTACCGCTCGCAACGCTTCCCGAGTTGCACACTCGTGCCACTGTCGCGATTGATTCTCGCCCAGGAGGCCAAGGGACTACCGATCATTCGCACCATTCGCAGATTCTCAAACTGAGAACGCGGGTTCGATTCCCGTCGCTCGCTCCAAAGCTTCTCAATCAAACTTTTTTGTTTCGTCGGCTTTGAAGTGTCCGTGGATGATCGCAAGCAACAGTGATTGTGAATAGCCCCGGGTTTCATAGGGCTCTGCAAAACCCTCGGCTTTTCACCCAACGTGGGTCGTACGGCATGGAGGTTTCGTTCAACGAAGTTGGACAAGCAATCTCAAACGCCAGAACGGGCGCAACCGCACGTTCACGTGCGTCGATGTCCTCTGAGTCCTCGACTTCAATCTGAATAGTCCACACCACTTCTAAAAGTCGGTCATGAGCACGCTGTCGTAAATGACCACGTAATGCATCACGCGTCAAAATAGAGTTGCGGTCATTTAGCCCGGCTCTACTAGAACGGCTGGAGATCGATCAGGACAACCTGACTCGGAGCATTTGTCGATCAACTCGCGCCACACGGCGGCCGAGTCCCTCACCTTCCACAGAATCCTCACGTTTGAATAGTGAGAGGTCAACACCGCCTTGTGACTCTTTGACCTCATGTCGAAGTTCTTCCACGTCCCATGAGCTCCGCCTGAGCGACGAGTCAAAATATATCTGCCCGAGTGAGGTCGACCCATGGCGCCACTTTCGCCACGTATCCTTATTTCGAACTAGGGACAAATTCAAAGCGTCTGCGTGGTACCTTCGCTTCGAGAGACCGGGTTGGAACGGCGAAATCCCGACTCGACGACGGAGAATCTCTCCCGGAAAATTCCGACCTGCTCCACCACCAACGAAGGTGGTGGATGTGACTAATCTCGGCATTATGACAATTCGCCACGTGCCACCGTTTCGCGCCGATCATGTCGGTAGCCTGCTCCGCCCCAAAGGTCTTCTTCGTGCTCGCGACGACTTCAAGGAAGGTCGCATTGACGCCGCCGAACTAAAGGAGGCCGAAGATGCCGCTATTCGAGACGCTATCGCCCTGCAGGAAGATATCGGCCTTCAGTCGGCGACCGACGGCGAGTTCCGCCGCACCTCGTGGCATATGGACTTCATTTACCAATTAGGTGGCATCACGAAGTCTGAGGAGCAACTTCAAGTCGCCTTCAAGAACGCCGACAGCGAAACGTCCTTCACTTCAGCCGCCCTGAGGGTGAGCGATCACGTAAAACTCGACCATACAATCTTCGCTGACGCCTTCACTTACCTGAAAGACAACGTCACCACCGCCACGCCAAAACTCACCATACCTTCGCCGAGCATGGTGCATTATCGCGGCGGTGCGGCTTCGATCGACCCGGCGATCTACCCCGACGTCGAAATGTTTTGGCATGATCTCTCGGCGGCGTACGCGGAAGAGATTCATCGTCTCGGCGAGTTGGGTTGCACATATTTGCAATTGGACGACACGTCATTGGCCTACCTCAACGATCCCGCACAACGTCAGATGATTACCCAGCGGGGCGATGACGCGGACCACCAGCATCTTCGCTACATCCGGCAGATCAACGCCGCGATCGCGTCGCGTCCCGACACCATGTCGATAACGACTCATTCATGTCGTGGGAACTTTCAGTCGTTTTGGGCTGCCGAGGGAGGCTACGACTTCGTCGCCGAGGCACTATTCAGTGAGCTCAACGTCGATGGATTCTTCCTCGAGTACGACGACGCCCGCTCGGGTGGTTTCGAACCACTGCGGTTCATGCCCCCCGGAAAGATGGTGGTGCTCGGTCTCGTCACCACGAAGAAGGGGGCCCTCGAATCAAAGGATCAGTTGAAGCGTCGCATTGAAGAGGCCAGCCGATTCGTTCCTCTCGAACAAATTTGTCTCTCGCCGCAATGCGGCTTCTCGTCAACGGTCGAGGGTAACAGTCTCACTTTCGAAGAGCAGAAGGCGAAGCTGCGACTGGTTGTGGAAACGGCACACGAAGTGTGGGGTTAGTCGCACTGGACTAGAACAGGTGGTCGCGAGTGGCCGACCGGATCATAACGAATCACGGCGTCGATGATGATTCGACACCATTGATGGACCTGTAGCAACTTTCAAGACTCCGACGAAACTGGTCCCGATTGGATGGCGTGAACTCAGCCAACATCTTGGTTTCAATCTCTCGGACCGGTCCGTCAAGGCGCCCGAGTACGGCGCGACCTCGCGCGCTTAGAAATAGGAGCCGGTGAGAACTGTTGGCGGGATTCTCTCGGCGAAGAATGAGACCGCGGTCCGCGAGGACGACCACGACGTCAGAGATTGATTGGGGAGTAACGAACGAGCGCCGGGCGAGTTGCGCCGACGTTAAACCATCTCGATTACGAAGCACGGTCAACGCGGTGTATTGCACGACCGTGATCTTGGACTGTCGAAGGAGTTGGTCGAGTCGAACCCGAATCGACAGCTCCAATTGCTTGACGCGATAGAGGTACGTCGGTTCGTCATGATGCTCATCAGTCTTGTTCACCGCCAAAGTACTTACCTCCTGACCGCACGCCCGTTTTGACAATACCCACCTCGTAGTGACGCGGCTGCGCGAGGATCAACCCGTCGGTCCATTAGAGTTCTGGCCGAAACTCCCAAGAGAAGAAGTGGCGTCGCTCTCCGACTTACCACACCAATACTCTTGGCCCAACTCACGTGCGTGTGACGACGAGGGCATCGAGTGCGACGACCCCTTGACCTTCTGGAAGTACCAAGAGTGGATTCACTTCGATCTCAGCGAGTCCCGGTGTGGCACGAAGCATTCCACCTATGAGTGCCACGGCACACACCAGAGCGTCAACGTCGGACTTCAGTGAGCCGCGCGCACCGTCTAAAGTCGAGAATCCACGCAGCGATTCGATCCCCACCGCGATTTCATGCTGATCAGCATCGACCGGCAGCACGACGGCATCGTGGAAAAGTTCAGCCCAGACTCCGCCAAGACCGACGAGCATATTGTCGCCCCAGTTCACATCTCGGCGCGCACCCACAATCAATTCGACCCCGCCCTTCACGACCTGCTCGACGAGCACGCCGTTAATCACGGCGTCAGGACGAGTCGCAGCGATGCGATCGCGCATCTTCGCATAAGCTCCGACGAGTTCCTCGTCGTCACTGACCATCGTGACCCCACCCACCTCGCTCTTGTGGAGGATTTGCGCCGAGACGACCTTCACCACGACGGGGTACCCTAGGCGCGCGGCGACCGCGCGAGCGGAGTCGATGTCGTGCGCTACTTCGCCCGCGGGAACGCGCAGTCCAGCCGCTGCCAGGATCTTCTTGGCGACGGGCTCGCTAACGTGTCGCCCCTCTCCCTCGATTGCGAGGCCCGCGAACGTCGCAGGTGCCAACCGTGATTGCGCGTCAATGAGTGTGCGCGCACGTCGCGTCACGTTTCGCGCCGCGCGCAAGGCGCGCTCCGGTGAACGGAACAGGGGAAGGCCCGCGTCGAGGATCGCACGCGTGTTCTGCGGCGGCAGCGGTGAATCGCCGCCCATGATCGTGTAGATCGCTGGCTTATCCGCCGCAGCCAGAACCGGCGTGAGTGCCGTGACCTGTTGCGTGCCCTGCACGACGGAACCCGGCATCGTGGAGACGACGAGGCAGCCGACCTCGTCGTCATTGAGGAGGGTTGCGGCGACTCGTGCGTACAGGCTCGGATCATTGAGTCCCATCGCGGTGATGTCCACCGGATTACTGGCGATGGCGTACGCGGGTAATACTTCATCCAATGTCGCCAGCGTCGAAGACGTCAGTTCCGGAAGCAGGAGACCGATATCGTCACTCACGTCGATGGCGTAGGTCTTGGCCGCGCCCGAGTCGGTCATGAACGCGACGCCGAAGGCCCGCGGTCCGGGGCACTTCACCAGGACACAAGCCGTATCGATGAGCTCATCGAGCGAATCGATGAACAACACTCCTTCTCGTCCCAGCATCGCCCGCATGACCTCTTGGTTCCCCGCGATGGCCCCGGTGTGCGAGAGAGAAGAGGCCTGCGCCCGCGCTCCGCGACCGGTGTGAAGAACGCACAGTGCGACTCCGCGTTGACGCGCTACTCGGGCTAGTTCGAGGAACTCGCTCGGCCGTCTGATCTGTTCAATCAGTAGTGTGACTGCGCGGATGCCATCTTCACCCAGGATGACTCTCAGATAGTCCTCGACGCCGAGCACCGCCTCGTTGCCGGTCGAGATGGTGTAGCTCACGGTGATGTCGTGAGCCATTGCCGCGTACGTGAGGGCTAGCGACATAGCCCCACTCTGCGACAGGATCGCGAGACTGGGTCCGCCGTCTCGTCGATTTGGTGAAGCGTCGCCGAACGTCAAGGGAGCGGATTCGGTGAAATTGATGAGGCCGAGGCAGTTGGGTCCAGCCAAGGCCAGGTCGTGCGAGATCGCCAACGACGCCAGTTCGAGCTGCTCGACGGCGCCGATGGTTCCCACTTCGGAGTAACCCGAAGAGAAGACGATGGCGCCTCCCACCCCTCGGCGTCCCGCGGCCTCGACGGCATCCGCTATTCCAGCTTTCGGGATGGCGAGAATAAGTGCATCGACGCCGTAGGGGAGGTTGTCGATCGAGTCGAGGCAGACCCGCCCGTTGATCTCGGTCCGCGTTCGACTGACGCAGTGGACGTCACCTCGGTAGCCAAAGCGTTCCAACAAGGCGATCGGTGCCCCACCGATTGACTCCGACAGATCAGACGCCCCCACTACGGCGACTGATTGCGGGTGAAGCAGTCGGCGAATGGCGTCGCGCGAGACCCGGGGCGAATTCGGCGACACCTCAGTCACGTTTGTAGGCCCCGAGACCCGGCTTGAACGTCTTGTCATCGAGGAACTGGCTCATTCCCTGTTCACGCCCGTGTTCGGGGTCGTTGGCGATCGACTGGTCAAGTTTTGCGTACAGATACTCCTCCGAGGTCTCCCATTCCATCGAACGCGCCCGCTTGAATCCGGTCTTGGCCGCCTCGAGAACGGTTCGGTTCATATTGCCCACGTGCTTCGCCAACTCCGTCGTGCGCGCTCGCAGTTCATCCCGAGGTACCGCTTCATTGACGAGTCGCATCGCCGCGGCTTCGGTGCCGGTGAATGTCTTCCCCGTCATGATGTAGTAAATCGCGTCGCGGGCTGGAATCATCTCGGCCAACGAGCGTGACACCACTGACCCCGGCGGAATGCCCCAGTTGACTTCCGACAAACCAAAGATCGCGTCTTGTGCGGCGATCGCAAGATCGCACGCAACCAAGGGCGTGAAGGCACCTCCGAAGCACCAACCATTCACCATCGCGATCGTGGGCTTAGCGAAGAACATGAGGCGACGGTACTGCCACTCGTTGGAGTGTCGGCGAGAACGGATTCGTGCCATTGGACCTCCGGCATCGATATCACGAAAGTACTCCTTCAGATCCATGCCCGCGCAAAACGACTCCCCCGCGCCCGTGAGGACCAATACCTTGGCGCGCTCGTCACTTTCGACGACGTCGAGGACTTCAATCATCTCCTCGTTCAGTTTTGGATTCATCGCATTACGCTTCTCTGGTCGATTCAGCGTCACCCACGCAATACCGTCCTCGTCCACTTCGGCGAGAACCGTGCTCCACTCGCCGAGAAACGTACTCCCCATCCCAAGCCCCGACACCGATGTCATGTGAACTCCTCGTTCTCTCAGTGGCTCGAAGGTCAACCGCGTCGCTGACGAAGCATTGCGGCAGGAAACATCGACAATTTCCTCACCCCACTACCCCG
>Ga0208357_1002839_pt1 | contig 11135 bp, 9 predicted proteins | sample NGESurdeep092012_6_FD_184487 | JGI IMG/M metagenome (GOLD analysis project Ga0208357, IMG submission 184487) | Arctic peat soil microbial communities from Barrow, Alaska - NGEE Surface sample F52-2 deep-092012 (SPAdes) | ecosystem: Environmental > Terrestrial > Soil > Wetlands > Peat ... | reverse complement strand
AACGGGATAGGCCGTCGCGCTTCGATGACATCCATCACTGTTCGACGGGGCAAGGTACGTCGTTGCGTTGGATTGCAGGCCTTCGCCCGACGCGTAGGAGTCGCCCATCGCCACGTACGCGAACGATGGTGACGCGTTGGTCTTCAGATGCGCCGCCGAGGCGGTGTCGATGCCAATAGAGATCGTCGCCAAGAGGCCGCACGCGACGAAGAGTCTGAGACCTTTAAGAAAAGAACCAGTCGTCTCGCGCATTACTTATCGCACTCCTCCGTGACTACCTCACGTTTACCATGGGAGACACAGTGAACGGATAGCAGACCTTTAGATCTGACATTGAAAGAGGGATCAAGGTGGCGCGAGAGGCGAGCGAGCGATGCTCCTCTCGATTCGCCTTACACTGATGTCTGCCGACTCCGATGGGAACCGCGTCAATCGACAGCAATCCCAATTCGTTTCCTGTAAGAGTCGTCACCCAACCTCGGACTTGACGGCAGATCCACGAATGCTGATGACGGAAACGTTTGTCACTTAATTCCCACCGCATTCGCAGGTGACCCGATTCCGTGCGGAATATGCAGGGGCGCGCTCGCGAGCAAGAACTCATAGACCCGATTGGCCTGCGAATCTTCGCTGAGGGCTTCGAGGTCCCAGAGTTCGCCGATTGAAAAACCAAGCCGTCCGATGAGCACGCGATGTAAGTACCCAAATGGCTGAGCATTTCCGGACCGGTCTGGCGGCCAAACCTCCGTAGCGAATGAGTCGGAGACGACGGCCGACGCCCCACTTTCCCAGAGGTAACGCGCCATCTCCTCTGAGTGCTCAATACCGGGCGCCTCAAGATTCTCGCTCAACTTCCGGCGCGTCGCCGAGGTCTGATTTCGATACCAGGAAAGGAAGCCGGTGCGGATCACAATTGCGCACCCGGGACTGTAGGTAACACCGGCAGCGCGGCGAACACGTTCGAGTTCATCGACGGTGATCGCCACCGAACCGTGGTTGACGTCGCGGCTCTCGGGAGTGAAGACCGGAAGATCCAACAACACACCTCGAGTCACGATACCGCGGCGCGCAACGTGATCGATTGTATTGAAACCACCCGTCGTCACGTCCTCAACTGTTCGATTGTTGTAGAACAAATTCGGACTCGCCGCGACGTGAGCGAGCGAGTCCCACTGACTGGCGATTTGAGGGAAGTAGTTGTCTAGGACGTCGTCGAGACCCTCAATGTCTTGATTACCGTCGCGGAGCACTCGGTGGCGTGCTATGCCACGGGAGTCGTCAAGGGGAGGGTCAAAAGTGTCGATCGCGACATCGAAGGCGAAGGTGACTCCTCGGCGAACTAGGCGCGCAGCGTCGACGACAGCATCGCTCGTGATCAGATTGAGTCGACCGATCGAGTCATTGGCGCCAAAAAGACCCCACGCGTTCGGCACACCGTCTGGGCCGCGCGGAAGTTCGTCATAAAGGGGCGTTTTCACTTCAATACACCTTTTCTACTAAGCGCGGCGACGTGTCGCCGCCATTGCGATAATCGCCCTGTGAATCGCTTACGTTACCCGCTGCCGCTGCCGCCGAACAGCTCTTTCGCCTGAGCGAATCCGCCGGCTTGGGCGCAAGTGACGATTCGACGATCTCTACGATTCTCTAATCGGACTGAGGATGGGGGCGAGCCGTTGAAGTTGGGTCACGTGACTCGGCGACAATTCTGCGAGTTCACTCACACCCAGGAGTTTCATGGTTCGCACTATCTGTCCGGAAAGAATCTCGATGACACGGTCGACGCCTTCGCGGCCCCCCGCCATCAGGCCGTAGAGGTACGCGCGTCCTACTAGCGTGAACTTGGCGCCCAGGGCAATCGATGCGACGATGTCGGCACCGCTCATGATGCCGGTGTCGACATGAACTTCCATATCTCGACCCACTTCTCGAACGACCTGCGGAAGCAGATGGAACGGTACCGGAGCCCGATCAAGTTGGCGTCCTCCGTGATTCGAGAGCGTTATCCCGTCAACTCCCATTGTCGCGAGCCGCTTCGCGTCGTCCAAGTTCTGCACGCCTTTGACCACGAGTTTTCCCGGCCATTCACTCATGACCCATTTGAGGTCTTCGAAGGTCACGTTGGGGTCAAACATCGCGTCGATGAACTCGCCAACGGTACCGGACCATGTGTTGAATGAGGCAAACACGAGTGGCTCGGTGGTGAGAAAGTTGAAGCACCACTCCCACTTTGACATCGAGTTCACGACGGTCTTGAGTGTCAATTGGGGTGGAATGGTGAGGCCGTTGCGCACGTCGCGCAGTCTCGCTCCCGCCACCGGAGTGTCAACCGTCACCAGCAGTGTGTCGTATCCCGCCGAGGCCGCCCGTTCCATGAGGGCGCGAGAGCGCTCGTGGTCCTTCCATATGTAGAGCTGGAACCAATTGCGACCATGCGGGTTGGCGGACTTGACGTCCTCGATCGTGGTCGTGCCTAACGTAGAAAGTGCGAAAGGAATGCCGGCTGCACCGGCAGCGGTGGCGCCAGCGATTTCGCCCTCGGTATGCATCATGCGGGTGAAGCCCGTCGGGGCGATCCCAAAGGGAAGAGAGACGCGCTCGCCAAGGACGACTGACGATGTATCAACCTTCGAGACATCGCGAAGTATTCCTGGGTTGAACTCGATGTCTTCGAACGCCTGGCGAGCGCGCGCGAGCGACAGTTCCGCCTCCGCGGCGCCGTCGGTGTAATCAAAGGGCCCCTGTGGAGTGCGTCGTCTCGCGATATCGCGTACGTCCCAGATGGTGAGTGCCCCGTCGAGTCGATGCGTTCGAGTATTCAACTGTGGTGGACGCAGCCGCACGAGGGGAGCGAGTCCTCGGACCGTTGGGAACTGCCTCTTCATGTCGGTCCTCCTTCGCGAGACTGTTCGCGCCCGATGACTTCACTAGTCCCGGCGATGCTAGCTGGACCGCGAAATGTTGGCTTTACCGTCGCGCGGTCAAGGGGGCTCAGAGCTCTACGAAGAACTCCGGGTCTTCGTCCATGCGTTCTTGTGTGATGGATTCGAACGCCGCCATCTCCTCAGGTGAGAGCTCGAAGTTGAACACGTCTAAGTTCTCACGCTGGTGTTCTATCGAAGCGGCCTTCGGTATGGGCAGCGCGCCGAATTGAAGATGCCAGCGAAGGACGACCTGGGCCGCCGTGACGTCGTGGGCTCGCGCGGCCTCAGCGACCGGGGGATACATCTCGAGCGCCACGCCGCGCCCGATCGGGCTCCAGCTTTCGGTCACGATGTCGTGGCGAGCATTGACATCGCGCAAATGAGCCTGGGCCCAGGCTGGGTGAAGTTCGATCTGGTTGATGACCGGCAATACACCGGTTTCTTCCCCCAGCCGATCGAGGTGTTCTTCGTTGAAGTTGCTGACACCAATGGAACGGGTGAGCCCCTCCTCTCGAAGTTCGATCATCGCGCGCCACGCGTCGACGTACTTGTTGACGCTTGGCATCGGCCAGTGAATGAGATAGAGATCGACGTAGCCGAGGTCGAGTCGCTCGAGTGAGCCCTTCAGGCCCGCTTTCGTTTCCGTAAGGCCCTGGTCGCCGCCGCGCAGTTTGGTGGTGACGAAGACCTCGGATCGGTCCACGCCAGAGCGATTGATACCACGCCCCACGCCGACTTCGTTGCCGTACAGCGAAGCGGTGTCAATGAGCCGGTAGCCGAGGTTGAGGGCGGAAGTGACCGCGGCTTCCGCTTCGTCATCGGACATGGGATACGTGCCGAATCCGATAACCGGAATGGAGCGACCGTCTGAAAGGATTCGAGTTGGAATGGTCATCGCCTGGTTCGCCTCCTACGCAACTTTGCGCGTTCAACTTAACAGCGCACTCAGAAGAAGACCTGGCAGTAAGGAAATATCCGGATGCGAATCGTGAACGGTGAGTGCGCCATCGAGTCGCATCGAGAGAAACGCGATCCGAATATGGACAACGGACTTCTAGTCTTCTTTCTCGGTGCATCCTTATGCGCGACCGTGATGTAAGAGTGTGATCGAGTCCAGCGAGCCGATCAGTGAGTCGTTGCTAGCTGACCGAAGATAAGATGGGCGACAAAAGGGAGTACCGAGCGACTGGCGCCCGAATACTCTGCGGAAAGTTCAGGTCGACCTAGTGGTACGCGAAGGTGACGATCTCGAAGCACAAGTGAGAGAGCCGAGGTTAGAGGCGGCTGACCTGGTCGCGAGGGTCGCGCGACTTCACTTTGAGTTTGGCCTCACTCATCAAGAGACTGCGGACAGTCTCGGTCTGTCTCGGGTCAAGGTCACTCGGATGGTAAAGCAGGCGCGTCTATCAGGCCTGGTAAAGATCACCATTGCCTCTGATGCCAGTCCTTTCGCCGAGCTTGAGCAAGAGATGATGGAGCGATTCGGCCTCAACGAAGTCATTGTCGTCCCGTCATCAAGCGTGGATGCGGGAAATATGCGCTCGCTGCTCGCGCTCGGCACGCTCTCCTACATCACGCGGATTCTTCGTGACGACATGACCGTCGCGGTCGGACTCAGTCGCACGATCGGAGAGGCCGCCCGCCTCGCCTTAGCCGGCTCCCAGGTCCGCCGGTCCACCGTATTCGTTTCGCTCGTTGGTGCCCTTCGAGAGGGCGGCGTCGGCGGTGACAGCTCGTTCGGTGCGTCTGCGCTTCTCGCGCAAGCTTTTGGCGGCGCAGTCGAACATCTTCATGCCCCGATCATTGTGCGCAGCGAGGCAGTTGCCGAGGAACTCATGCGTGATCCAGCCATTGCGCAGTCACTTGTGCGAGCGGCGCAGGCGGACGTCCTCTTGGCGGGAGTTGGTGGTCGCGTTGACCGGATAGATCTTTCGGGTCAGGGTTACCTTGAACCACACGAGTGGGAAGAATTGGGCGCGGCCGGAATGGTCGGAGATATGTGTGCCCGATTCTTCGACAAGGGCGGGAATGCCGTGGAGCACGACGTGAGTTCGCGCGTGATTGGACTGACGCTCGAGCAACTCAAAGAGATTCCGACACGACTCATCGTGGCGGGCGGGCCGTCCAAGCGAGTTGCTGTTCGCGCCGTGCTGCGTGGACATCTCGCGACGGTGCTCGTGACCGACTTCAAGACCGCAGAAAATCTTTTGCGAACGGAGTAACCGCTATTTGCGAACTCGCCAGCCTGACTTTGGGGGAGGCCGAGTACCACGTCGCAAGCTTTCGGGCGAGCGATGACTTCGCGCGTCAAGGTTTTAGGGTCAGCTCGCTAGCGATTCGGTAATGAGTGAAAAGTTCTCCCTCTCGACTTTCATTAGTGAACAATTGTTCAGATACTTCAATAACTGTACACTCATAGAAGCTATGGTTCTCTTTGTCGAGCAGTTGTTTCGGATGGGGACTCTAGGCGGTGGAAGGATTTGTGATGTCTGAGTTGTCGATGACGATCAATGGTAGTGAGGCAGCGACGGAGACCGCATTCCCCGTGACCAACCCAGCAACTGGAGAGGTAGTGGCGGAGGCGCCAGAGTCTTCGCGGGACCAAGTTGATGAAGCTATGAAGGGCGCCGAACGAGCCTTTGAAACTTGGCAATACGACCGCCCCATGCGTCAAAAGGCGCTCCAAGATCTTGCGAGTGCGGTCGCCGCCAACCTCGACGAACTTGCAGGGGTGATCACCATGGAAGAAGGAAAACCTCTAGGGGAGTCGCGTTCGGAGGTTGATGACGTCGTTAATGACCTTCGGTACTTCGCGACACTCGAGGTTCCCGCCGAGGTCGTTCGTGACGATGCCAGATCGGCGGTTCGAGTTCTACGTCGCCCCATTGGGCCAGTTGCCGCGATTACGCCATGGAACTTTCCTCTGGGTACCGCCATCGCCAAGATTGCGCCGGCGCTGGCCGCTGGTTGCACGGTCGTGTTGAAGCCATCGCCCTATACGCCGCTGTCATGCCTGCGATTCGGAGAACTATCACGATCCGTATTGCCCGTAGGCGTACTGAGTGTCCTGAGCGGAAGCAACGAAGTTGGAACTTGGATGACCGAGCACCCTGTGCCGAGGATGGTCAGTTTCACTGGATCCGTGGCCACGGGCAAACGCATCGCTTCTGCCGTTGCGCCTGATCTCAAACGCGTCACGCTTGAGCTAGGCGGTAATGATCCAGCTATCGTCCTCGATGATGCTGTGATTGACGACATTGCTGACGCGCTGTTCGCGAACGCTTTTGCCAACTGCGGACAGGTGTGCGTCGCCATCAAGCGGGTATATGTGCCTGACGCGCTTCATGACGAACTGGTCGAGGCGCTTGCATCTCGTGCGAAGGCCGCCAAGGTGGGGGACGGATGTCTCGAGGCGTCCGAGATTGGGCCGCTGTGCAATCAAATGCAGTTCGACCGTGTGAGCGAATTGGTGGCCGACGCGACAAGCCGCGGGTCTCGGATCGTCGCAGGCGGACACGCTTTGGAAGGGCCGGGATACTTTTACGAGCCGACCATCCTTGCGAACGTGGACGATGGCTTCCGTATTGTCGATGAGGAACAGTTCGGGCCGGTGCTTCCGGTAATCCGCTACCACGGTGTCGATGATGCGCTCAGGCGCGCGAACGCTACGCATTTCGGACTTGGTGCGTCAATCTGGACGAGCGACGCCGAGCGCGGCTCGACGCTCGCGTCCCGCGTAGATTCGGGCACTGTCTGGATCAATACTCACCAGTCCGGAGTCCCGGGCCAGCCGTTCGGTGGCTTGAAGTGGAGCGGCATCGGTGTCGAAGGCGGTCCTTGGGGACTTCTGAGTTTCACAGAGGTACAGGCGATCCACGTCGCGAAGTAATAGTCGGGCGGTTTGTGCTCGAGGCAGAGTGCCGAGCGATTTCGAAAAACGTGAATCGAACGTAGTGGTGATATTCGGGGCCGCGCGTCTTCGACTAACCCTCACGAAACCATGCATGCGAATTGGGGGCGTTCGCGCCTGCATGTTCGAGCAGGTCGCGCGTCAAACGACGTAACCCGCGACACCCACAGATCAGCACGGGTCACAAGCCTGGGGCGGGGGCGTGATCACTTCACGAAGGTGGAGAAAGAATGTCCGAATATCAACTTGACATGAGGTTGTGGCTCACGTATAGTCATTCTAAGTGTTCATGTAGTGAACAAATGTTCATCGATAAAGCTCTCGGGCTTTCCCAGAGGCAGCGATGACAGTTCGGGGGCGTGGTGGGATCTGGATCTGCTGACAGTCGAATAGAGACGCTGCCTCCTCTCATCATCACGGCTACCCCCAACAAGTGCTGGCTTGAGCCAGAACTCTCTTACCCCGACACCATCGCCGACGTCGCAGAGGAGTGCGCTCGTTGCGAGGCAGCCGGAGCCGCTGTTCTTCACCTTCACTCGCACACCGAGTGGATTCCGATGCTTGCGGCAGTGCGTGCGGCTTCGAACGCCATCGTGCAATGCGGCATGTCGAGTTTCCTGATCGACGAACGGCTCGACATCTTCACCCAGCACGGCGACATGATCTCAGTGATTGCCAATCATCACGACGAAGCGTTCCCCGAGGGCAACGTGAATGTGCTGCATCCGATGGAGGAGCTCATTCGATACTGCGAACTCGGGATCCAGTATTCGGTGCGCCCCGAGTGGGAGATTTGGCATAGCGGCAGTGTCTGGAACATCGAATATCTGCTGAAGAATACGACTCTCGTGGAACCCGTGATCACGACGCTGTTCTTCGGTTGGCCCGGTGGCACATGGAGCCCGCCGACCGTCGAAGAGTACCTCAACCGGCGACGCATGATGCCAAAGCAGTGCGCCGTTACGGTGAGCGTCATGGGACCCGAGCGTTACGGTGTGCTTGCGGCCGCGATCACAAGTGGTGACCACGTTCGCGTCGGTACGGAAGATTACGCGCGCAACCGATGGGGAACGCCGGCTCAAGCCAGCGAACTCGTCGCTGAAGTCGTCCAGATCGCCGACGCCCTTGGTCGTAAGGTGGCAACTCCTGATGAGGCGCGCGAACTCCTCAACTTGACTCCGGCCTCACTCACGTGAGCACTCCACGCTCGGTTGCGACAGTGAGGGCATCGTACGGTTCGTTGGCGCGGCGGTCGACGAGCGATTTGCGAGCGGAGCATCGTGGATCTTTCTGGGCTACGACGTGCTCGAGGCGGAAAACCATCCGGGGGTAGCCAACGGCGTGGATCGATTGTGGTTTACTTCTCCGAAGAAAGGTAGTTGAAAGTGCGCATCGCAGTTACTGGATCGTCAGGTTGGGTTGGATCGTTCGTGACCAAGGAACTCTTGGCTCACGGCCACGAGGTTATTGGCATCGATATCCGTCCAACGGAGAGTGGAGTTACCGAGTTCCGAGAGGCTGATCTACTCGACATCTCCTCTCTGGAGAGGGCATTTGAAGATTGTGAGGTAGTCGTTCACCTTGCCGCTGTTCCGGATCCGGGAATTGTGTCGCCGGAGGAACTTTTCAAGGTGAACGTGCTCGGATCAATGCATGTCCTTGAGGCAGCGACGAGGGCAGGTGTTAAGAAGTTCGTCGGGGCATCGAGCGACGACGCAATCGGATTCTCTTTTCGCGTTACAAGAATCATGCCCGACTATTTCCCGATTGATGAAAAGCATCGAGCCGAACCCCAAGAGGAGTACGGAGTGGGGAAGGTTCTGTTAGAAGAGATGTGCCGGAGTTATACGAGTCGTGGGGCACTGGACACCATCGTCCTTCGTACGTGCTACGTGTGGGATCTGTCTCTCGGTGGGACGGAAAGGCTGTCGAAGCCCGAGGCCGCCGAGAGCATGTTATGGCTATATGTCCACGTTCTGGATGCGGCGCGCGCCTACCGCCTTGCGTGCGAGAACACAACGGTTCGGAACGCGACCCTCTGGATCGCTGCGAGGGACGCCTTTAGTTTGATTCCAACGAAGGATCGCCTCAGTCTGTTCTACCCGGACGTTCCCCTTCGGAGTGAGTTGGCTGAATTCGGATCATTGGTCACTGGTGAACTGGCAAACGAACTACTCGGCTTCGGACCGGAGTATTCGTGGCGCGATTTTGTGAACAAATAATCGTCATCGGTCGATATCGAGGGAAGGCGCAAGAGGACCAAGTTGGCTTAATGGAAGATCAAACTAGAGCATATGAAGTACACCATTCACTACAAAAAGGGACGGAGAAAACTATGAAGAGGATGTTACAGAATCGAAAAGTCTCGAGCATTCGCGTTAAGAGTCTATTAGTAGCAGTCGCCGGACTGAGCGCGACCGGCATGCTACTCAGTGCGTGCGGATCAACCAGCCCGAGCGCCGCGAGCGGCGCCAAGAGCCCCATCAGGATGCTCGTCTCTAGCTATATGTTTGACACGAAGCAGTTCACCACACAGTATGACAAGCAGATCAAAAAGGAATGGGACGCGGCTCATCCGAATAACCCCTTGAACGTGATTGTCATTGGGGGCTCTGATGTTAACGAAGCGACCGCCTTAGCGCTCGACTTCAAGAACGCCTCAACGACGCCGGACGTCATCGTGACCGAGACGCCCTACCTAAGCCAATACGCTGCCGCTGGTTACATGAAGGCTCTCAACAGTCATCTCACAGGTGCAAGTACTCCAAGTTTTTGGACAGCGATGCCGAAGTCGATTCAGCAACTCACGACATTCGGTGGGAAGGTGTACGGGATCGCTCCCGGAGTCAACGATCAGGGAATCCTTTACAACAAGACCATCTTCAAGAAGGCAGGAATCCCGTTGCCGTGGGTGCCGAAGAACTGGGCGGATATTCTGAGCGCAGCGAAAAAGATTAAGCAAACTCAACCAGGGGTCACCCCGTTGTGGCTGGGCGCAGGAGTCGCGGCCGGACCGTTCAACTTTGCGCAAGGGATCGCGAATCTCATCGACGGAACCCCCACACCGACAATCTTCGACTCGAAGACCGGGAAGTGGGTCGTTGACAGTCCGGGAATTCAGGCGGCCTTTAGCTTCTACTCAAAGGTGTTCTCGGAGGGTCTGGGCGCATCCGTTTCGGATCTGTTCACTTCTTCTGCGATCGGTACCCCTCCTCTGCAGATGAGGCAGGGAAAGCTCGGCATCACCATCGGCGCTAACTGGATGCCGGAGGTGTGGGCAGCACCGTCTTCGGGTAGCAGCTACTGGCCGACATACCAGCAGGATGCTGGAGTCACTGGGCTTCCGACAGAGTTCGGGCAAGCACCCTACGTCGTATCTGAGATGTCGGGATGGGCCTATGGCGTGACCAAGGCGTCTCCGAACTCGTCATTGGCCTGGGACCTAGTCAAGATGAACATGGAAGCCCAGAATGAACTAGACGTCTCATTATGGTCGGGCTTCGTTCCGGCGGACCCGAGCGTGGCGAACTCCTCGGCGAACCTGAAATTCTCGCCTGGGTTCAATGTGGGATTTAACAAATACGTGAACGGAGCGGTGTCGCTTCCCAACAACCAAAACTTGACTGTTTACTCCCGTGCGATGAACACTGCGACCGGAGACATCGCGCAGAACCCGAAGACGACGGTGTCGGCTGCGGTTGCGGCGGTCACTTCATTGATGCAGCAACAACTCGGTTCCGGCACCACAGAAGTGATCAAGGGCAAGTAGTCACTGACGGCAACTCGTATTCGCGGAAATGACCGATCCCGCGAATACGAGTTGCACGGTTCTTTCGGATACGTGTAAGGTCGGACGTTGAAACTCCGAGTCCGTTGGCGGTTGACGTCGACGGACTCGGAGTTTCAACGTCCGCGGAGCCCTTTCCCCGTGGGTGAACTCCCGGTCTATGCATCAAGTGCTTGTTAGGACGTTAGATCCAGATCGAACTTTGTTGGAAACGGTGCGACAGGCCTCGGTTGTTTTGGCGAGGTCTCTTTGAGCGTCGGTGACACGCGGAGCGCAGTACTAAACCTTTGTTCCTGCACGTGCGGTTCGTTCACTCGAGAATGGCACGCGACGTACTTCCTCGCGAACGATTTACCCCTTCAATGGCGGTTTGGGGAGCGGCGGGGAAGCGGTGACGAAGAAAATATCCATGAAATTCTGAGCTTCCCCAGAGAAAGTGGACACCCAACTAGCCGAGTAAAGAGCTCGGCTGAGAGGATGTCCTCATGGCCATCAGCAGAAGGAAGTTCACCCTAGA
>Ga0208357_1002837_pt1 | contig 11138 bp, 8 predicted proteins | sample NGESurdeep092012_6_FD_184487 | JGI IMG/M metagenome (GOLD analysis project Ga0208357, IMG submission 184487) | Arctic peat soil microbial communities from Barrow, Alaska - NGEE Surface sample F52-2 deep-092012 (SPAdes) | ecosystem: Environmental > Terrestrial > Soil > Wetlands > Peat ... | reverse complement strand
ATCTGCGAGTCGTGCGTAGCCATGACGACGGTGGTGCCGGTCCGGTTGATCCGGTCGAGAAGCTTCATGATGCCGACGCTGGTCGTGGGGTCGAGGTTCCCGGTCGGCTCGTCGGCCAGCAGGATGATCGGCCGGTTGGCGAAGGCACGCGCGATCGCGACGCGCTGTTGCTCACCGCCCGACAGCTCGCCCGGCAGCCGGTTGGCCTTGTCGGCCAAGCCGACGAGGTCGAGCACCTCGGGGATGATCTTGCGAATCTGGGTCTGCGGCCGACCGATGACCTCGAGCGCGAAAGCCACGTTCTGCGTCACGGTCTTGTTCGGCAGCAGCCGGAAGTCCTGGAAGACGGTGCCGATCTGGCGTCGCAGGCCCGGCACCTTCCACGACGACAGCCGGCCGAGGTCCTTGCCCGCCACGTGCACCCGGCCATGGCTGGGCTTCTCCTCCTTGAGAACCAACCGGAGGAAGGTCGATTTGCCCGATCCGGAGGCCCCAACGAGGAAGACAAATTCGCCCTTTTCGACCTCGAGAGTCACGTTGTCGAGGGCTGGCCGCGTCTGTTTGGGGTAGACCTTGGTCACGTCGTCGAACCTGATCACGACATCATCACGCTTGCCAGTCTAGGCACGAAGGGGCCGGACGCCGGGCAGCGGCGGCGCAAGGTCGGCCCGGATTCTGCCGAATGACATAGAACGAAATGCATCCGATGGCTCGCGCAGGGGCGAAACCAGAGGGACACTAGTGCCAACAGCCACACCCACAGCCACATCCAAAGCGACACCCAAGAAAGATGACACAGCGGGAGGCGAGCGCGATGTCGTGTGAACACCTCGTCTGCGCCGCCTGTGCAGGTCCCGTCGATGAAGGCCGCTGCCCCAGCTGCCGCGCCGCTCGAGCGCACCTTCACCCGCACGGCAACGCGGCGTTCCCGCCGGCCGCCGTCGTGGCGATCGTGGCGATGGTCGCGCTGATCTTGCTCTTGATCACGGGTCACTAACAGCCCACTGAGACAGGCACCGAAGACACAGGTCAAAGAAGAAGGGCCCGGCGATAACTCGCCGGGCCCTTCTTTCGTTCTTGTCGTTCGACTCCTACTTGCCTGTCCTGTCGATCCAGGTCAGGTGGCTCAACCGGTGACGCCGACTTGAAGCGACCAACAGACCACCCGCGAGCAACAGCCCGATGGCGACCAAAGTCGTCTGCAGGACCGGCTGCCCGGTGAACGGAAGCACCGCAACGGGCGGCGTCTTGGGCGGGGGCTGGGTGAAGGTGACGCCGAGAACGGAGGTCGGTGCGGCGGCGCAGGTCGCGGCCTTGTTCGCCGTCAATGTCCAGGTCGTCGACGCCCCAGCGGAGAACGTAAATCCGGTCAAGGCTGCAGCAGTGATCGTCGTGGTCGATCCGTACGCGACCGTGTACTTGCCGGCAGCCACTCCAGTGCTGCCGTTCAGGTAGGTCACGCCCGTGATGCCCGGGATCACGTAGAACGCTGCCGATTCCTTGCCGCTCGTGCACACGCCCTGCGTGATGGTGGGTACGGCAGGCGTCACGACGACGGCGCTAACACCAGGTGGCGGCGGGGGCGGGGGCGGCGGGCTTGAGCTGCCACCTCCACAAGTGCCAGCGCCCGAGATGGTCGCCGACCAGGCCGTGGTGCCGGTAAGCGTCTTGCCCGGCTTGGCCTGCGCGGTGATCTTGATGAGGGTGCCGACCGCCTCGCTGACCGTGCCGGCGGGTGCGGCGACGGGTGCGCCGTTGCCGATCGCGACGAAGTAGTCAGCGACGGTCGACGACGGGATCGTGTAGCTGCCCGTCGCGACGGTGCAGCTCGCGTTGGTGAACGTCGGCGCGGTCGCCGCAGTGTTCCGGCTGCAGGTGCCAGGAAGCGTGACCGAGCCGGTGTTGGTCTCGGTGACCTTGTCAGTCCAGGTGCCGTGAACGGTCAGCGAAGCGCTCTTCGCGCTGCCGGACACGCCAGTCTGGAGCACGGTGACCGACTTGAACGGCGGCGTCTTGGCGGGCGACGCAGGAATCGTGGTCGGCAGCCCGGAGAGGGTGCCGCCACCGGTGTGGCTGACCTCGGTGATCGAGTCAGCAAGGATCCAGTCGTTGGAGATCGTCCAGCTCACCGTGTAGGTGCCATTGGACTGGCACTGCGCGGAACCGGAGACAAGGCTCGCGTGCGCGCTTGCGGCGGTGACGAGCGCCAGCGAGGCGACCCCACCGACGCCGACGCTCAAGGCGAGTGCCGCAATCGAACGCGGACGTGGGAGCCGCGGAATTCGCGGATGTAACCGCATAACAGACCTGCCCTCTAGTCGGATGACAAGGGGTCGGTCTCACCACTCGCTCCCCGCAACCATCCGCAAGAGCTACGGCAGGTGACCGGTGTTACCAGTCGCGGATCAAAGCGTCCCCACGTTGTTGCTTCCCCAATATGGCTGTAGACGCGATGGTTTCGCAACGCAACTGGCCGATCATGGGGTGGAAATCGTCGAAGTTACGCCACCCGGACTAGCCTCGCTAGCCCGTCCGGAGCAGCGAATTCGCGGCAATAAAGGGTTCGGATGGATCAACAGATCCCCAGCCCGCCGCCGTCCAACTGCTTCGATTGTGGCTTGAATCAGTCGAAACGTGCCCAGAAAGGGCTAACCAGCGCGTCGCTTCCAGCGGATGCCCGCCTCGATGAATTCGTCGATCTCGCCGTCGAGAACCGCGGTCGTGTTGCCGGTCTCCACGTCGGTCCGCAGGTCCTTGACCAGCTGGTAGGGGTGCAGCACGTAGTTGCGGATCTGGGTGCCCCAACTCGTCGTGCTGTCGCCCCGGATCTCGGCCATCTTGGCGGCTTCGTCCTGCCGGCGCCGCTCGAGCAGTTTCGCCTGCAAAACGAGCATCGCGCTGGCCCGGTTCTGGATCTGGCTGCGCTCGTTCTGGCAGCTCACCACGATCCCGGTAGGCAGGTGGGTGATGCGGACCGCGGAATCCGTCGTGTTGACGCCCTGGCCGCCCGGCCCTGACGACCGGTAGACGTCGACCCTGATGTCGTCGTCCGGAACCTCGACGTGGTCAGACGACTCGACGACGGGGACGACGTCGACGCCTGCAAAAGAGGTCTGTCGGCGTCCCTGGTTGTCGAACGGGCTGATGCGTACGAGGCGGTGCGTCCCGTGCTCGGGCGACAAAGTGCCGTAGGCGTAAGGGACTTTGACCGCAAAGGTGGCCGACTTGATGCCCGCCTCTTCGGCGTAGGAGGTGTCGTAGACCTCGGTCGGGTAGTTGTGCCGCTCGGCCCACCGCAGGTACATGCGCAGCAGCATCTGTGCCCAGTCGGCCGCGTCGACACCGCCGGCTTGAGAGTTGATGGTCACGAGGGCCTCGCGCGAGTCGTACTCCCCCGACAACAAGGTGCGGACCTCGAGTTCGCCGATCGCCTTGGTCAGCGCCACGATCTCGGCCAGCGCCTCGACGTGAACGCCCGCGTCTTCTTCGGAGTCAGCGAGGTCGAGCAAGACGGCTGCGTCGTCGAGCCGCGACCGCAGCCCCTCGACCTTGCGCACGTCACCCTGCGCGTGCGAGAGCTTGCTGGTGACGCGCTGCGCCTCTTCGGGGTCGTTCCAGAGGTCGGGCGCGGCCGCTTGCTCCTCGAGCTTGGCCACCTGACGACGCAATGCCGGGACGTCGAGCACTTGCTCGATGCTGGACAGCGTGGCATCGAGGGCCTTGAGCTCGTCGCGTGGATCGGCGGTAGGCACGAGGTCCGAGCGTAGTCGCTACACGCGGTGCGGCTCGTACGAGCGCCGCCGCGGCGTCCCGGGGAGCGCTGATGCTCAGCGCGTGTTCTTGCACGCGCTGGACACCAACGGTCCCGACAAACCTGCCGCCGCCCCCGACGTCCGCACAAATCTGGGACGTGCGCCACCCTCCGAGGGCAGCGACCGTCCCCGATTTCAGGCCGGGAGAGAATGAGGGATGCCCGCCGCCCGGACCCACCCCGCGCGGCGACACGGGTTCGTCTGGTCGACGTCCGCTGGCGTCGTGAGTCTGCTGTTGTCGGCGTGCTCCGGCTCGCACCACTCGGCGTCCGCGGCTACGAGCGCAAGCGTCGTCTCATCGCCAGCTGCATCGACAGCGTCGGCGAGCGGCCCACCCAGCGCGTTGGCGTCGAGCGTGGCGCCTGCGAGTAGTCCGCCCGCCGTGAGTGCTGTGGCATCGCCGAACAGCGCGTCGCCAACCAGCTCGCCGTCCCCTGTTGACCTGTCAACGGTGGGGCCGATCATCTTGGTGCCCGGCTACGGCGGCAGCGACACGATGCTGGAGACCCTCGCGAATCGGCTGCACAGCGCAGGGCGGACGACGATCCTGCTCACGTTGCCGGACGACGCAACCGGCGACCTGAATGTGCAAGCGGGCATCCTCGCCGCGCGGGTAACCGAGGCGTTGAACGCTGGCGCGCCATCGGTCGACCTCGTGGGCTACTCGGCGGGTGGAATCGTGATCGGCCTGTTCGTGGCAGCGCATCCGAAGGATGTTCGCCAGGTGGTCACCATCGGCTCACCACTGCACGGCACGGAGATCGCCGCACTTGCGGTGACGCTGAACGTGTCATCGTCGGTATGTCCGATCGCCTGTCGACAGATGGCGCCAGGATCGTCGGTACTCGCGTCACTTGACGCCGCCGAGCCCGCACATACCGGTGTGCCGTGGACGTCGATGTGGACCACCGACGACCAAGTCGTACTTCCACCTGATTCGGCACGCTTCACTGGTGCGACGAACATCGTGCTGCAAGACGTGTGCGCCGACGACACCGCGAACCATCTCAACCTGCCGGCCGATCCACTCGTGGCGGGCCTCACCTTGCGTGCACTCGACACATCGAATGCGGGCAGCCCATCGGCGTCCGACTGCTCGAACTTGCGAGCACTGGGCACCGGCACATGAGTGGGCTCCGGGTATGGCCGAAGTGCGCAAACTACGAACGCGCGAACGCCAGCAGCGGCCTGTAGTCGCCCGCATCGGCTGCTCGCAACGCCGCGATGTATCGACTTCTGATTTGGGACGGCGTGCCGGGATTGATTCGACCCCAAGTGAAGGGCTGCGCGCCGAGAGACCGCATGACTAAGTCCGTGGCCGCGCGTGAGTGGCGTCCGTTTCCGTTGGAGAACGGATGGATCGCGACAAGGTCGCGGTGAAACTTGCAGCCGATTTCGTCAGTGGACAGCTCGGTGTCGGCAATCCAATGTGTCGCGTCCGCGCAGAGGTCTCGCACCTTTGTGGAGATATAGCGAGGGTCGCATCCAATGTTCTTCTCCGTTAAGCGGTACTCCCCGGCCCAGTTCCAAACGTCGCTGAACATCGCCTTATGTAGCCGCCGCAGCACAAGGTCGTCGAGCAACTCGTTTGTCGAGACCGTCTGCCAACGACGAGCACTCAGCGCATTCGCGATGTTCTCGACCTCCGCTGCATTCAGGTCCGCTCTTGTCGCGATCCAGGACGGCTTGAGCCCGACCTTCTCCTCGTCGGATAGCGGGGTTGCGCCGTCTGGCTCCTCTTCGGACCGCCATGAGGCGTCGTCGCGGTCAGGCACTCCATAGCCCTGGCCGGTCCACCCAGTCGGCTGCGGCGTCGGCTAGTAGGCGTTCGGCGACGGACCGCTTTGGCGTCTGATCCTCGAGCAGCATCGTGTGCTGGACCGGGTCGAGAAATTTCACTGCCTGTTTGCCGGCCTGTTCCTGCACTCTTTCTTCGAGTGGTCGCCGAGGCACCAGGGCGTAGACCAGGTCGCAGTCGAGCGCCTCGGCGGCTCGCCGAAGCGAGCTCAGCTGGGCCGTGTCCGCAAGCTCGCTTACCTCGAGTCGCACCACTGTCGACTCGGCCACACCCATGCGCGCGGCCAGGTCGTTGGATGACATCCCAAGGGCTTCCCGAATCGCGCGCAGCCAGCCGCTGCGCGGCACGGCGAAATGGGTGGCTTCGTCGCGGAGCAGCTCTGCACGCTCGTCGAGGCTCCGACGGGCCTGGCGCCGGCTGGCCGCGCTCGTCGTTCTAGGCATGGCGCCTCCATAATCATGCATTGCGATGCTCAATAACTCGTATTTACCAAGCATTATAATGCTTAATACTGTCGCCATGTCAAGCACTGTGATGCCTGAAGCTGTCGCGGGCTAACAAGCACCGCACCGTTCGGTGCAGGGGCTCGGTCTAGCGACCTGCGAACACCGACCACATGTCGGCCTCGTCGAACCCCGGGGCCAGCATTCCGGTGGTGGCGAAGCGGTACATCGCCGCCGACAAGATGCCGTTCAGCGCCGAACTCACTGCGATCGCAGCCAGCAAAATCGCTACCAGCAAACCGATTCCAAGCGCAGCGTTCGCGGAAGCGACAACGATCGCGATGACGGCGAGCGGAATCGTGCAGACCGCGATCGCGAACGACAACACCGCTTGCGCAGTCAGCTGCGTGCCCCATCGCGAGGCCACCAACGAGCCAGAGCGGCGCACTGCTGCGAGTGGTCCCACCTTCTCGAACAAGATTGCCGGGACGGCGAGGAACGTCGCGAAATCCCACGCCTTGTCGGTCACGTTCGCAGCTATGCGTCCTGCGGCACTGTTGCGCAACGCGGCCGTCATCGTGCTCTCGACAGCCTGCGCGACGCCGAAGCCGATCAGTGCCGGCAACCGTGTCACCGTCAATCGCCACGCCATGTCGATGCGGGGCTTGGCGCCTTGCAAACGCTGCGTCGCATCAGCGACGACGACCGCGCGGCCAACGACAGAGACAACAGCGAGGACGACGGCCAGCGGCAACGTCTTCACCGCGACGACAGCGCTACCACCAGTAAGTAGATGGGCGAGACCGCCGAACAAGGCGACGTAGCCAGCCGATGCGACGCCTCCGACGAACAAGACCACGAGCGGCACGAATAGCAGGGTCGGGTCGGCCATCAAGGCGGCCACGCACGTGGGCAACAGGCGAAAGCCGGCGCTGATGTTGCCGAATACGCCGACGCGGCTGCCGACCGGATAGAAGCTCCTTGAGGTCCTTGCGATGTGTCGCGGGGTTGGGTACGCGCCCGGCACCGGCGAGTGCACTGCAGGCTCCGCATACACGGGGACGGGTACGACTGGGCTGCTCACCGGCTCGTCCTCGAAATAGCCGTAGGGATCCGCCGCCGCTGGACTGCTCATGTCACACCTCCCGTAGCGGTATCGGATGCGGATAAGCCGAACCGAAGCGCCAGGTGGACCACGATGGGACTCGCGGTCGCGCCTAAAAGGACGGTAATCGGGTAGTAAATCACTCTTCGTATAGTCTTCCCGTTTCGGTATATATATGGCAAACTGCCGGTATTCGACGCCTCTGGTCTGCCCTGACCATCGCCTCCATGCGTTGTGCTCCGCCGGACACCGCCGCGCTTCGCGGGTCGCCCGTCCGCGAACAGTGACATCGGCTGCATCTACATGGAGGCTCGTTGTGCGCACCCTCGGAGCACGCCAAGGCTCGACTCCCCGGCTCACCTTCCGGAGGCGACTAGCCGCGGGCGCAGCCCTCTGCGTTGCCACAACGACTGCCGCCGTCGTGGGCGCCGGCGTCCCCGCGCTCGCCACCGTTTCTTCAGTCACCGTGTCGCCATCGCGATCGGCAGCTGGCGCGCAGTCGAGCTACACCGTTAACTTCACCACGACGGTGCCCCTGGTCATCGATGTCGACACAATCACGATCGTCGCCCCGACGGGCACGGTGTTCCCGGCAGCGGCGGGTGCCTACACCGTCGCCGGAGTATCCCCGAACGTCGCACCGAACGTGACGACGCCGCACCAGGTCGTCATCACGGTTCACTCCGCCGTCCCAGCCGGCTCGGTTTCTGTCGTAATTGCCGGCGCCACGAACCCAGCAGCCGGAGCGGGGCAAACGCTGACGGTCCAGACCTCGAAAGAAGCCACCCCCGTCACGAGTGGCAGTTACACGATCGCCGCAGCGACGGCCGTCTCTGGCGTGATCGTGTCCACGGTCTTTCCATCCAAGGCCTCGTCAACTACGGCGCAGTACACCATCCACTTCGCCGTTACGACGCTGTTGAACCCCAACTCCGACACGATCACGTTGACCGGACCGACCGGCACGGTTTTCCCGCTGATCACCGGCGATTACTTCATAACCGCGGGCGGGACCCAAGCGCTAGAAAATCTCACACCGACTCAGACGGCGGCAAACAACGTGACGCTCAACGTGCCACCGGGGTCGACTGGTGCTGGTACGCCACTCTTCGTAAACGCATTCAACGTCACCAACCCATCAACGTCCGGCGCGAAGATCCTCAGCGTTTCGACGTCGGCTGACACGGCTGCGGGTACAAGCGCCAGCTACACCATCACCCCAGCAACGGCCGTGACCGTTGTCTCTGTTACACCGGCACGTCTCGCGGCAGGGGCAGTGACGACGTACAGCGCCGCCTTCGTCGCAACAACGGCACTGGCCACACCTGACACGATCACCATCACCGCAACGGACACCAGCACCATCTTCCCGCTTGGAGCCAGCAACTACACCGTGGCCGACAACTTGGCCGCGGGCGTTGCTGTGGCGTCCACATCGCAAGTGACGACTCATGACATCACCCTCACGGTGCCTGCAGCGATCAGTGCCGGAGACACCGTCACCGTCGCAGCCGCAGGCGTCGTCAACCCGGGCGCGGGCGCGACCAGCTCGACTGTCGCGACAACGCAGGACACCGCACCTGTGGCCGGTGCATACACAATTTCTGCAGCCACCGCCGTGACAGCGGTGGCTGCGGCCCCGCTCCCGCTGACAGCAGGAGGCTCTTCCACTTACACCGTCGGATTCACCGCGACGACAGCACTGGTGTTGGGTAGCGGCACCATCACGATCGCCTCCGCCGGTACTACATTCCCGGGGGTCTCGGGCAGCATCTACACCGTGAAGGACGGTGCGGGTGCCGCAACAGCCGTGACCGTTGGAACCGTGGGCGCGAACACAGTCACGATCGCGACGCCCGTCACGATCGGCCCCGCTTCGGCGGTTGTGGTTGTGGTCGCCGGGGTTACCAACCCGGGAGCGGGCGCGCACACACTGAACGTGTCCACGTCACAAGACAGCACTGCCGTCGCTAGCAATAGCTACACGCTCGCTACTTCGGTGGGACCGACGGTGACCGCTGTTGCCAATCCGACGACCACGCTGGTAGCCGCGAGCTACACCGTGACGTTCGTGGCTACCACGGCATTACTCACCTCCGACTCCATTGCAGTCGTCGCTCCGACTGGCACGTCGTTCCCGCTGACCATGGCCAACTACACGGTGACCGACAGCGGCGGCGGCGGACCCGTGACGGCGCTCATCAACCCGACCCACGTAACGTCCGCGGCGGATGTCCTCTTGCGCTTGCCTGCCGGCATCTCAGCCGGTCACACCGTGACGTTAGTTGCGACGGGCGTGACCAACCCGGCGGCAGGCACTGACACCCTGACCGTCGCGACGACGGAGGATGCTGCCGCGATCACCAGCGGCACTTACAGCATCACATCCGTCAGTAGCGGCGGCACGGGGGGCACACCGCCAACGGTTCCTGCTATTCCTGTTCGCATTGCGGGCACCGATCGTTTCGGTACGGCGATCGCAGCGTCGCTGGTGGAGTTCCCGTCCGCTGGCACAGCCGGTGCGGTCGTGCTGGCTCGCGCGGATGACTACCCGGACGCGTTGGTCGGCGCCGCATTGGCGTCCGCAAAGAACGCACCACTGCTGTTCGCCAACGGCGGACTACTGACGCCCGCTACCCAGGCCGAGATCCAGCGAGTTCTCCCAGCCGGCGGCACGGTGTATCTGCTGGGTGGAACGGCCGCGATTCCCGCAACCGTCGCCACCTCGCTGACCAGTCTGGGATTCGTCCCGGTGCGCTACGCAGGTACCGACAGGTTCGGCACCGCACTGGCAGTCGCCGACGCACTGAACGACCCAACCACCGTGCTGCTCGCGACAGGGATCAACTTCCCCGACGCACTGGCGGCAGGTCCGGCCGCAGCGCACATGCACGGCGTCGTCCTGCTGACCAACGGCTCATCGCTGACCCCGGCGGTAACGCAGTACTTGGCCGCGCACCCGGGAACCGTCTACGCGATCGGCGGGCCAGCAGTGGCCGCCGACCCCTCAGCAACGGCCCTATCAGGTGCCGACCGTTACGCCACCGCGGCGACGGTCGCCAGCACCCTGTTCACCGCACCGGCCAACGTCGGCGTGGCAAGTGGAACCGCCTTCCCCGACGCACTTAGCGGCGGGGCGTTCCAAGCGCACTTCGGCGGACCGATCGTGCTCACCGACCCGCACATCTTGCCGACGTCAACGAGCTCCTACTTGACCGGAGCCAAGACCACGCTCGTCACCACCAATATCTTCGGTGGCACCGCGGCAGTGTCCGCGACAGTGCAAACAGCAGTGAGTACCGCGCTCGGACTGTAGTTGGAGCGCCAATCGCTTCTCGGTCCGACTCAACGATCCCCGCTGAGCCTAGGCAGGTAAGGATCGAATTCCGATAAACTGTCCAACTTGCCGGATTCATGCAAGACTGCCCTGTAATCGGCGCGCTGTCGTCTGTCTGGACCCTTGCACCCTCTGCCGCCTGCGAGAACCACCGTCTAGCCGGAGGCTTGTTGTGCGCACCATTGGAACCAGGCACGGATCAACGACGCGGCTAACCCTCCACAAGCGGCTCGCCGCAGGGGCTTCGATCGCCATCTTGGCGGGCACCGCCACCGTCCTCGGAACCAGCACAGCTGCTTTCGCGGTCGTCCCGGCCGTTACGTCGATATCCCCGACGGGTGGCCCTGCCGCCGGTGGCACCACCGTCACCATTATCGGCACTGCCCTGGCGGGCACGACCGCGGTCAGCTTCGGCGGCACCCCGGGCACCGCTGTCACTAACATCTCCGCGACATCGGTCAGCGCCGTTAGCCCTGCAGGGACCGGCGCCGTTGACGTCGAGGTCACCACACCCGGTGGCACCTCACCCGCCGTCGGCGGTGACGTGTTCACCTACGCCGCCGTCCCGGCCGTGACCAGCATTACCCCGTCAGCGGGGGTTGTCACGGGCGGCACGACCGTCACTATCACCGGCACCGGGCTG
>Ga0208357_1002836_pt1 | contig 11138 bp, 9 predicted proteins | sample NGESurdeep092012_6_FD_184487 | JGI IMG/M metagenome (GOLD analysis project Ga0208357, IMG submission 184487) | Arctic peat soil microbial communities from Barrow, Alaska - NGEE Surface sample F52-2 deep-092012 (SPAdes) | ecosystem: Environmental > Terrestrial > Soil > Wetlands > Peat ... | reverse complement strand
TCGCGTTCGCGTTCGCGCTGATCCAGGTGCTGGATGTCGTTGCGCAGCGTTTCGGCTGGCCGGACCAGATCGAGAAGCTGCTGATCCTCGCGCTGGCGGTGGGATTTCTCGTTGCGCTGGTGCTGGCCTGGTACCACGGCGAACGCGGAGCGCAGAAGGTCAGCGGCACCGAGATCGTGATCCTGGCCCTGCTGCTGGCCATCGGCGGTGGGTTGCTGTGGCGCTATGAGCGTGCGCTGCCACCCGGTAGCCCGGATGCAGTGCAGCGGACTGCGTTTGCAGGATTGCAAACGCCAACGGCGAAGCCGGCCCGTAGGGTGAGCGACATGGATGTCGCGAATAATCCGGGCGCGATCGCCGCACAAATCGTTCCGATTCCCGCCAAATCCGTGGCGGTGTTGCCGCTGGTCAACGAGAGCGGCGACAAGGGTCAGCAGTATTTTTCGGATGGCTTGTCGGAGGACCTGATCACCGCCCTGTCGCAGTTCTCCGGTTTGAAGGTCATCAATCGGGATTCCTCGTTCCGCTTCCGCAACAGCACAGACAGCGTGCGGGAGATCGGCGAACGACTCGGCGTTGCGCACCTGCTGGAAGGCAGCGTGCAGCGGCTCGGCGAGCAGGTACGCATCAGCGCGGAATTGGTGAACGCAGCCGACGGCAGCACGTTGTGGTCACAGCACTACGATCGGCCGTACAAGGATCTGTTCGCACTGCAGGACGACATTACCAAGGCAGTGACCGTTGCGCTGGAAGCCAAACTGCTGAATACGAACAACGGCGCCGGGCCACAAAGCGATCGGCCACCCAGCGGCAACCTTGCTGCCTACAACGATTTTCTGCAGGGCAGTTTTTCCACGCGTCATGGGGAGGAAGCCGGTGCGCGCAAGGCCATCGACTACTTCACCGCCGCGACTCGTCTGGATCCGGATTACGCGCTGGCTTGGTCGGCCTTGGGCGGCGCCAATACGGGACTTGCCGGCAACTATCTGGGCGGCAACGAAGCTGCGCAAACCTGGAACAAGGCGCGTGCGGAGGTACAGACGGCGCTTTCGCTGGATCCGAATCTTTGGCAGGCGCATGGTCTCTACTCGTTCATACTAATTTCGGTAGACCACGACTGGACACGTGCCGAGATCGAGGCCGAACGTGCTTATCAACTGAATCCAGACAAAGCTTTCTTCGATCTGGCCAGAGTGTGGGGGCATTGGGCAAAACGCAGCAAGCCGTCGAAGTGATCCAGCACGGGTTGTCGAGCGACCCGCTGTGCCTGAGCTGTTACGACTATCTGGCGCGTTTGCTGCCCGGGCTGGGCCGGTTCGGCGAAGCCGAGCAGGCGGCCCGCAAGGCAATGCAACTGGAGCCGGGGTCCGGCTTCGCCCGCTTGCACCTCGTTTATATCGAGGCCATGCACGGCGAGCCGGCCGCAGCGTTGCAAACTGCGCAGCAGCAACCCCCCGGCATGTGGCGCGACTTGATGTTGGCCTTCGCACTGCAGGTCGGCAGCGATCGCGTCGCGGCCGACAAAGCCCTGCAAACCGTGATCGCCGAACAGGCCAGCACTCACGCCTACTATATCGCCGAGATGTATGCGCTCAGGCGCGATCCGGACAACATGTTCAAGTGGCTGGAACGCGCGCGCGCGAACCGCGACTACAGCGTCCAACTGCTGCTCACCGATCCGGCAATCCTGCGTTACCAGCACGACCCGCGCTTCGCGGAGTTCTGTAAGAAGGTCGGCTTGCCGACGACCACCGATGCGAAGGCACTACCGTGAATGTCAATTGGCGGCACTTGTGCACCATGGGTCGCGCGGACAGCGTGGCATCGCTGCGGGGGCAGCGGCCTGCCAGTCGCCGCACGGCATCAGGACTGCGCATGACGCACACGTCGGCTTTGGGCAAGGATTCGTCTCCTATTCCGCAGTGGGGGTTTGTCATGCAGGTCTCCTCGATGGTTCGGGCTACCGCCTGTGCGGCAGTGTGTGTTTTTGCGTGTGCTGGCGGGGTGGCAATCGCCGCATCCGTCGCCGCCGTCTCTTCTCGTGATGCAGCCTTCATCGCGGCCGAAGCGTGGGCGTTTCCGTACCTGCCACCATCGGACCCGCACGCACCGAAATCCGATCCAGACAAAGTCATTCACGTGGCGGGCAGCTCGCGCAGTTACACGCAGGCGCGGCTCGCTATCGATCACTTCGTTCCTGACTGGTTTCCGCAGGACCATTCGCCCGCGCCGCAGATCGTCATCGTTGATCGCAAGCCGGGTTGGCCATGGCCGTGCGCGGAATGCCATCTGGTGAATGGCGCGGGCGTTCCCGCGACCGCGCAGATCATGGGTTTGCCGAAGGCCTACATCCTGGAACAGGTCGCCGCGTTCCGGCAGCGGCAGCGCGGCACCAGTGCCCCGCGTACCACGCAGGACATGGCCGACGAAGCACGCAGCGTCAACGATGACGATCTGCGCCTCGCCGCCGATTATTTCGCGCAACTGAAGTTTGTACCGCATACGCGCGTGGTCGAAACCGCGAGCGCGCCGAAGACGCACTGGAAATACTTCGTGCAGGTGCCGGACCAGGATGGCGCGCGCGAACCGATCGGCGAACGCATCGTCGAGGTGCCAGTGAGCTTCGATGATTATCAATACAGCAACGACCGCACCCGATATATCGCCTATGTGCCGCCCGGCAGCATCGCGCGCGGCGCGGTGATCGCAGCCAGGGGCACCGGCGCCGCGGCAGCGTGCGAGTCCTGCCACGGCGCGAAGCTGCGGGGTGCGGGCATCATTCCGCCGCTGGCCGGACGCTCGCCAACCTACATCGCGCGCGAGCTGATCCTGTTCCGCACCGGCAAGCGCACCAATGCGGGCGCCGCGCCGATGGTGCAGGAAGTCTCGGCATTGACGTTGAAGGACATGATCGACGTCGCGGCGTATGCCGGCTCCCGCACGCCGTGACGATTCCGCGACCGATCCCGGAGTCGCCCTTCCTATCCCCGACCAAGATCGCTGACCGCTTGTCGCTGCACATGCAGGGTCACGTCCCCACCGAATTCCGCATTCAGAATGACCCGACGAACTCCAATTTAGCGTGCACTGATTTATGGGGAGCCGACACTGTAGAGTCACCGGTCAATCGGATTCTTTGTATCGGCTACGTATATCTGAAAGAAGCCGCAGCCGAAAGAATTAGCGCTTGCGCGCAAGGGTCAGGCCGTCGCCGAGCGGCAGCATCGACAGATCCACGCGTGAGTCGAGCAGCAGCTTGTCGTTCAATGTCTGCAACGCCAGCGTGTCGGCGTCCGTCGCCGGTCGCGCCACGGCCCCGCTCCACAGCACGTTGTCGATGGCGATCAGGCCACCTGTGCGCAGCAGCTTCAGGCAATGTTCGTAGTAGTCGTCATAGCCACTCTTGTCGGCATCGATGAAGGCAAAGTCGTAGTGACCGGCCTCGCCTCTCGCCAGGCCTGCCGTCAGCGTCTCCAATGCCGGCGCGAGCTGCAGATCGATCTTGTGCGTCACCCCGGCTTGCTGCCAGAACGGCTTGCCGATGCGCGTGAACTCGTCACTGATGTCGCAAGCCAGAATGTACCCGTCCTCGGGCAATGCCAGCGCCACCGACAGCGCGCTGTAGCCGGTGAACACGCCGACCTCGATGCAGCGTCGCGCGCCGATCAGTTTCACCAGCAAGGCCATGAACTGCCCCTGTTCCGGTGAAATCTGCATCTGGGCACGTGGATGGGTTCGCGTCACCTCGCGCAGCGCTGCCTGCGCGGGCTGCTCACGCAGCGAGTGAGCGAGCAGATAGCCGTACACGGTGTCGTCGAGGTTCAAGCTGCGGTTGGACATGGGACACTCCGGCATCGGTTCGGAACGCGCGTGAAACGCTGCTGCCAGCACTTTACGCCGGATTGCAGACGCCGCCACGGCTGATCCACGTCGGCGATTGCACACCGCTGACGGAAACCACGACAGCCTGGATCAACGGCGCTCATCCGACCGCCATCACCCCGACCGCCAGCAGCGCCAGCACGACGCCAGCGAGATTGAGCCGGCTCAGTCGTTCGCGAAACAGCAGCAGACCGACCAGCGCACCCACGCCCACCACGCCGACGTTCATGCTGGCGAAAACCAGCGCGGGATCGTGTGGCAACGCCCGATGAGCCTGCAGGTAGAACAGGATATTGCCGAAGTTGAACAGGCCCAACAGCAGTCCGCCCAACGCACTGCGGATAGTGAAACGGGTTTGCCCGCGCAGACGACGCACCAGTTGCAGCGCAAACGCGACCAGCAACGCCAGAGCAAATATTGCCTGCAGCGAATCCCCCAGTGGAACACCGACCTGCGCAACGCGCTTGAGCAGGATATCGATGCAACCGAAGCCGGCGAACACCAGCAGTGGATAGGACCAGCCTGCAACCCGATGGGTTGGCGCCGCGTGGACGTCTTTGCGCCAGACCATGCACAGCAGCGCCAGCAGACCCAATGCCATACCGACCAGCTTGAGTGCGACCAGCGGTTGTCCGAACATCACGAAGGCAGCCAGCAACGAGAGCACCAGCGACAAGCGCTGCGCCGCGTCGCTACGCACGATGCCGGCATGGCGCACTGAAGCACCCAGCACGAGAAAAATCGTGGGCAGCAGCACGCCCAGTCCGATCAGCGCCAACCAGGGCGTACCCGGCTGGCGCAGCGTCGCCAGCGAGGGCCGCAGCATCAAGGCGGTGAGCGCGCTGGCGATCACATAATTCCAGGCAATCGCCTGGGCTACGTCGATTTCAAGGCGACGCGCCAGCTTCAGCAGCACCGACACCAGCACGCTGCACAGCACGCTCAGCAATACGAAGGACATCCGCTACTCCGGCCATGCAAAGCCGGCATTGTGACGCAAGCGGCATCGGATCAGGCGCGCAGGCTCTTCACCAGCATCAAGATCGCCACCGCGATGATCGCCAGCGCGAAGATCAGGTTCAGCGCGCCACGCGTCTTCGCCAGCCGCTTCGCGCCCAGTGCGCCCAGCCAGCCACCGGCGATGCCGCCGACGATGAATTCGGCCGCCACCGGCCAGTCGACCAAGCCGGATACCGCGTAGTTGGTGGCGGCGGTCAGGCCGAACGCACCGACCGCGAACAACGACGTGCCGATCGCCTGGATGATCTCCATCCCGCTGGCGAACATCAGTCCCGGCACGATCAGGAAGCCGCCGCCGATGCCGAAGAAGCCGGCCAGGCTGCCGGTGCCCAGGCCCACCGCGCCGAGCCGCGGGTACATCCCGGGCAACGGAAAGCGATCCGCGCCGCCGCGCCGCCCGCGCAGCATGAATCCGGCAACCACCAGCATCAGCAAGGCGAACAGCACCAGCAGGTGATGGCCGTTGATCGCCTTGCCGATGGTCGAACCGACGAAGGCGCCGAACACGCCGGCGGCGGCGAAGGTGAACGCCACTTTCCAGCGCACGTGGCCGGCACGCGCATGCGGGATCAGGTTGGCGAACGCGTTGAACGACACCACCAGCGCACTGGTGCCGATCGCCAGATGCGGGTCATGCACCCCGACCACATACAGCAGCAACGGCACGGCCAGGATCGAGCCGCCACCACCGATCAGCGCCAGCGAAAAACCCACGGCCGAGCCGCACGCGACGGCGAGCAGGGCCTGCAGGGTCAGCAGATGCGTCATCGGAGTTCCCGCATGGAGCGAAGGCCAATCAATGGCGCGCACGCGGTTTGCGTATGGTTTTGGCGCCCATCAGGTGCGGTCGCTGCGTTCCAGCCACGGGCGCAACATCGACAGGTCGTAACCGGCAGCGCGCGTGGTGGCCAGGATCTCATCGACCGCCCCCGCGGCCTGCAACGCCCACAGCGCACTGCAGCGCGTGCCGCTGCGGCAGAACGCCAGCACCGGGCCCGGCAGTTGGTCCAGTGCCTCGGCGAAGCTTTTTACTTGCGCCTCGGTGAACTGCCCCGACAGCACCGGGATATGCCGCCAAGCCAGGCCCGCCTGCTGCGCCGCCGCTTCCAGCTCGGCGTTGCCGGGTTGGCCCGGCGCCTCGTGGTCGAGGCGGTTGTTGATGACGCTTCGATAGCCCCTGGCGGCCAGTGCGGCGATGTCCGCCACGTCGATCTGGGCGGCAACACTGAGTTGCTCGGTGAGCGGGTGAATCTGCATGGGTGTTACTCCTTGATGCCGACGCGGTTCGATCGCTCAGCGCTTGTGAAAAAAATCACTTCCTGTGATTTTATTCCATCGCGAGTCCGGTACAGGCCCGTACTCGCTCACTCGAATCAAGCACCTGCGTGCTCGATTCGCGCCCGGCCAGCCCTGGCCGGGCTGAGAGGCTGTTGAGTCACAGCCTCTCAGATCGCGTCGAGCGGAATTTTCAGATAGCGCACGCCATTGTCCTCTGGCGGTGGCAACTGGCCGGCACGCATGTTCACCTGTACCGCGGGCAGGAGCAACTGCGGCATCTTGAGCGTGGCATCGCGCGCCCTGCGCATGGCCACAAACTCACTTTCGCCGATGCCTTCGCGCACATGGATGTTGCCGGCGCGTTCTGCGCCGACCGTAGTTTCGTGTGCAAACAAGTCGCGGCCCGGTGCCTTGTAGTCGTGGCAGAGGAAGACCCGCGTGGCGTCAGGCAGCGCGAAGATCCTGTGGATCGATGCGTACAGCATGGCGGCGTCGCCACCGGGGAAATCACAGCGGGCGGTGCCGTAGTCGGGCATGAACAAGGTGTCGCCGACGAAGGCAGCGTCGCCGATCACGTGCGTCATGCAGGCCGGCGTATGTCCCGGCGTGTGGATCGCGGTCGCCTCGATGCTGCCCAGCATGTAGCGTTCGCCGTCACGGAACAGGTGATCGAACTGGCTGCCGTCGCGGGCGAACCCGCTGCCCGCGTTGAACAGCGCGCCAAAGGTTTCCTGCACCGCGCGGATATGTTCGCCGATCGCCAGCTTGCCGCCCAGGCGGGCCTGCACATGGGGCGCCGCCGATAGATGATCCGCGTGCACGTGGGTGTCGATCACCCACTCCACCGCTAGCTGCCGTGCCTGCACGAACGCGATGATCTGGCCGGCCGCCTCGTGGCGGGTTCGCCCTGACGCTGCCTCGTAATCGAGCACGGCATCGAGTACCGCCGCCTTCAACGTGGCCGGATCCCACGCCACGTAGCTGAAGGTGTTGCTGGTCTCGTGGAAGAACGCCTGCACGGCGGGAGCTTGCATGACGGGTTTCTCCGGTGGTGATGATCAGTGGGTGGCGGCCGGCACGGAGGTCGACCGGCCAGCGGCGACGGGTGCACGGTTCATGGCCGGCTCACTGCGCCGGGTTCAACTGCTCGGTGAAGAAGTGCGCCGTCGCTTCATCCACCCGCAGCCAGCTGGCATGGCGCAGGAAGTCGTGGATCTCGTTGGGGATGACCAGTTGCTGGTACGGCACCTTTTGTTTGTCCAGGCGCTGCACCAGGTCGACCATCTGGTCGAACGGGACATTGCGGTCGTCATCGCCCTGCACCACCAGTACCGGCGAGGTCCATTTGGCGATCTCGGCGTCGGGGGAGGATTCCCAGGCGACCTTCATCGCCTGCTTGCGGTCGCCCTGCTGGTAGCGCGCCTTCGCCTTGCCGTTGAAGTCGTCAAACAGGGCCGACCAGTCGTGCACGCCATGCAGGTCCACGCCGGCCTTGAAGATGTCCGAATTGCGGGCCAGCGCCAGCGCCGTGAGATAACCGCCGTAGGAACCGCCCCAGATACCGATGCGCGTCGGGTCGACAGTTTTCAGACCCTGCAGATATTTCGCGCCGGCCACCACGTCCTGGTATTCGGACGCGCCGCTCGGTCCCGCGTGCTCCGGGTAGTGGAAGGCGTGGCCGTAGCCGATGCCGAGACGGTAGTTGACCGAGAGCACCACGAAGCCGTGGTTGGCCAGGTACTGGTTCACCGCGTAGGCATTGCCGTAATAGCTCCAGTTGTGCCAGCCGAGGAACATCTGCCGCGGCGGGCCACCGTGCACGAAGATGATCGCCGGCCGCCTGGCCGTGCCGTGCTTGCCCTGGAACAACTGGCCATGGATCGTCCAGCCGTCCGCCGCCTTGAACGTCACCGGCTGCGGCACGACGAGCTGGTCGGTCGGGAAGTCCCTGGGGATCTGGTCGGCGTTGAGCGCATGCGCGTCGCCACCGTGGGTCGACGCCACCACGACCAGTGGCGGACGCCTGGCGCCGGACTGCAGGAAGGCGAGGTGCTTGCCGTCGCCGGTAACCACCGGCAGCCATTCGATCGTTGCGCCCGAGGTCAGCGCCTGCGGCCGTGCCGCGTCGACCGGCACGCGGTACAGGTGTCGGCGATCATCGTCGCCCGGGGTCGACCCGGTATTGGCGTTGTAGACCAGGTAGCGACGGTCCGGGCTCAGGCTGACGAACTCGGCCATGAACTTGCCGGGGGTCAGCAACAAGGCTTCACCGCCGCTGGCCGGCACCGAGTACAGATGCGGCCAACCGTCCATGTCGCCGAGAAACACCAGACGATCGCCGGCGGCCCAGTGCAGGTTGTCGGTGCCTTCGGTGTCGGGATACGAGCCATTGAGCCGTTCCGGACTGCGCCACACGACCTGACCTGCACCGGTGGCTGCATCGGCGACCCAGATCGACCACGGCCGCGGCGTCAGCTGGAGAAACGGTTGGGGAGCTCCGCCCCGGCCTGGCTGGCGCGCAAAGGCGATGCGCGTTCCATCCGGCGACCAGTGCGGCGAGCCATCCAGGCTGGTGTTCGGTGCCAGGTAGACGATCGGCTGATCCTTGCCGCGGAACACGCCGATGAAGGCGTGATCATCGCGCGCGGACACGAACGCCAGTCGGCTGCCATCGGGCGACCAGCGCGGGGAGCCGTCCTCGCCACGATCGAACACCAGTTGTTCCGGCTTGCCCTTGCCATCGAGTGCGGCGCTCCAGATCTGGTGCTTGCTGATGAAGGCGAGCCGGTGCGTGCTGGAAACGGCCGGTTCGTCACCATCGGCGACCTTCACCAGCTTGCCGCTGTCCAGCGCGATCGACCAGATCGCCACGTTGGGCTCGACCGGCGTGGAGCTCGGGTCGGGTGCCAGATTGCCCTTGGCTGGCCAGTTGGCATCGTGATCGCCGCCGCGCACGTAGACCAGATAGCTGCCGTCGGGCGAGAACGTGAGCTGGCTCAGTTCCTGGCCGTCGTCCTCGGTGTAGCTCGTCATCTGACGCGGCGTGAAAGCCGGTCCCTCGGCCATCCAGATGTTGCGCACCCCCTGCTTGTCGAGCACCCAGGCGATGCGATTGCCGTGCTTCGCGGCGACGAGCCCGGAGGGATACGGCACGTTGGTGACCTGCGCCATGCTGAAGCTGTCCTGCGCCGTCGCGGCAAATACGCCGGCGCTGAAGAACAGGGCGAACGAGCACAAAAGCGTTTTCATTTGGCGGTCTCCTGCGATGGTTTCATGCGCTCGAAATGCTGATCCATTTGCGGCAGGGAGAGCTTGTCTGGCACCCCTGCAAGATCCTGTCCGAAGGTGACGTAGCTGTCGCCGTAATAGCGATAGCGCCAGCTCACGCGGAAGGTGTCGTCATGCCAGTGCTGCAGGTCGCCAACGAAGTCGGGGTTGCCCAGGCGCAACACCAGGTGGTCCTTTTCCAACGTCACGCTGGCAGGGCCGTTGTAATGGTCGGTGTACTTGCCGGTGTAATCGGCCAGCGGCAGCGGTGGCCGGGAGTTCGGCTTGCGGGTCGCCGTCAATTTGCTTGCTGCGGCCTTGGCGCTGGCTTCATCCTTCTGCGTCTGCGCGAACAGCGTCGCGCCGATATCGTCCGCGGGTTGCTGCAGGTATTGCTGCAGGATGTGCATCACCACGCCGAAGCGCGAACCGCTCTCGGTCATGTTGGTCATCACCACGATGCCCAGGCGCTGATCCGGCACCATCACCATCGCCGAAGCCATGCCGTCGATATCGCCCGCGTGCCAGACCAGCTTGTGCCCGGCGTATTCGTTCATCAACAGGCCGAGGCCGTAGCTGTAGAAATCGCCGCCGGGCATCCACGCCTTTATTTCCCGGCCGACCCCGGAATCGGTCGGCACCGGGATTTGCGGAGTCTCCATGGCGGTGACGATCGCCTTGTCGAGTACCGCCTTGCCGTCGTAACTGCCGTCGGCAAGCAGCATCAACAGCCAATGGCTCATGTCGTTGGCGCTGGAGTTGATGCCACCGACCGGCGACATGAGGTCCATGTTGTGTGCCCAGTAGCGCCGGATCACCGCCAGCTTGCCATCGACCATGCCGTGCGGCACGGCGACATCCGACGAAGCGGAAACTTCGGCGTCGGTGGTGACGGTTCGGGTCATCGCCAGCGGCTTGAACAGATGCTCGGCCACGTAGTGGTCCCAGCTTTGCCCGGTCAGCGCCGGGATGAAGCGCGCGGCGGTGAGGTACATGATGTTGTTGTAGCAAAAGCGCGCGCGGAACGCGTAGTCCGGTTTCTGGTAGCGCATGCGAGCGATCACGTCGCTGGCGTCGGAGGTGTACCACATGCCCGGATCGCAATAGCCGCTGCGATGGCTCAGCAGGTCGCGCAGGGTGAGTTCCTGGGTGACGTAGGGGCTGCGCAGGTGGAAGTCACTGATGTGATCGGCGACATGTGCGTCCCAGCCGAGCTTGCCCGCGGAAACCAGCGTGCCCAGCGCCGCGGCGGTAAACGACTTGGTGTTCGAGCCGATGTCGAACAGGGTGTCGGCATCCACCTTGCCCGGCTTGCCCAGCTCACGCACGCCATAGCCCCGGGCCAGCACCACCTGGCCATCCTTGACCACGGCCACCGCCATGCCGGGCACCTGCCATTGCTGCATGGTCCGGCCAACATAGGCATCCAGGTCGGCCAGTGGGGGCGACGCCAGGGCCGGCATATTCAACAGCACGGCCGCGCACGCGACCAGCATCGTCGCCCGAATCTTCATGGGATACCCCTGTTGACTGGTTTGTTGTTCCGTCGGCGATCTGCGCGCTGGCGGTTGATTCCTGCTGAAGTACGCCCCGAAGTATCCGCCAATCCCGCCTGCGGCAACTGCCACGAATCCAGTGCTTGTGAAAAAAACCACTTCCTGTGGTTTTCTTCTATCGCGAGTCCGGTACAG
>Ga0208357_1002835_pt1 | contig 11140 bp, 9 predicted proteins | sample NGESurdeep092012_6_FD_184487 | JGI IMG/M metagenome (GOLD analysis project Ga0208357, IMG submission 184487) | Arctic peat soil microbial communities from Barrow, Alaska - NGEE Surface sample F52-2 deep-092012 (SPAdes) | ecosystem: Environmental > Terrestrial > Soil > Wetlands > Peat ... | reverse complement strand
GGAGGGCGCCGAAGCGACCCAGTCGACCGACGTCGACCCCGACGTCGGCACCGCCGAGGAGCTGGCGGTCACCGTCGCTGTTGCCGTAGGCCCAGAGGACGGTGGTGAGGGCACCGGGACCGGAGGTTTCGTCGATCCATTGGCGGACCCGGAGGAGCTTCTCCCCGCCCCGGCAATTGCGGCCGTCGTAGCCTCCGGTCAGACGGCTGTCGGATCCGACGGCCAGACGGGTGGCCACCACGGCGTCGACCCTGAGCTCCCGGCCGACGGCAACCAGATAGGGCTCGGGCGAAGCCGAGACGATGACCAGCCGGTGGCCTTCGGCCCGGTGCCATTCCAACCGGGCCCGGACGTCAGCCCGGGCGTGGGCCCGGTAGTGGGCCAGACCGAAAGCGGCCGCGTCGATGTCGAGCTCGTCGGCCCGGAGTCCGGCCAGGGTCCGGCGGAAGAGCGCTTCCTTGGCCCCGTCGGCATGGCGGCCGCCGAGGAGGGCGGCGGCGGCCAGCCTCCCGGACAGGGCCAGGCCGGCTATCACCACCCGGCGTCGTCCCCGGATAGCCACCAGGAACGGCCAGACCGATCCCCCCCGGGTCAGGGTCCCGTCGAAATCGAAGGCGGCCACCACCGGCGGGGAGGGGGTCGCCGGGATGGACGGGGTCATCGGGGCGAGAGCTCGTCCCCGTGACGGCCGGCCCCGGAGCTGAAGCGGGCGGCCCCGGCCGCCGTCTCGCCACTGGCGATGGTTTGTCGTCCGAGCCGGCCCTCGTTCCTGAGAGCCTCAACTTCGGTCAGTCCCCACTGGGCCAGGACCGAGAGCCGGTCGTTTCGGAGACAGGTCGGGGGGAAGCCGGCCAGTTCGTGGGCCAGGGCCAGCGCTCCGGCCCGGGCCGTTCCCGGAGCCACCAGACGGTTGATCAGACCCATGGCCAGGGCTTCGGGTCCACCCACCCCCCGGCCGGTGAGGATCAGATCGAGGGCGTGGCTCTGGCCCACCAGCCGGGGGAGCCGGACGGTGCCCCCGTCCACCAGGGGGACCCCGAAACGCCGGCAGTAGACGCCGAGGACGGCGTCGGTGGCCGCCACCCGGAGGTCGCACCAGAGCGCTAATTCCAGCCCGCCGGCCACGGCGTGGCCTTCGATGGCGGCGATCACCGGCTTGGACAGGGCCAGCCGGGTCGGCCCCATGGGCCCGGGACCGTCGTCGGTGACGGGCCGGTGGTCACCCTCGGACAGGGCTTTCAGATCGGCCCCCGAGCAGAAGCTGCCCCCGGCACCGGTGAGGACGGCCACCGAGGCGGCCGGGTCGTCCTCGAAGGCGGTGAAGGCCTCCAGAAGGGCGGCGGCGGTGGCCCCGTCGACGGCGTTCCGCCGTTCGGGCCGGCAGATGGTGACGATGGTGACAGGACCGTCGGCGGTCAGATCGATGGTCGGCACCGGCGCATTCTCCCAGAGCCGCTCCGGCGGACCGGCCACGGTCGATGCCGCCCCCGGTCCCGTCCAGAAAGGTGACTCCGGGGGTCGACAATTGCGGGTCCGCCCGCTACAGTCGGGCCGGAAACGCCGAACCGGCAACGGATCGAGCCAGGACCAATACGACCAAGCAGGAGGAAACATGCCAGTCCGTCTGGGCGACACCGCCCCCGACTTCACCGCCGAGACGACCGAGGGCACGATCAACTTCCACGAATGGCTGGGTAACTCGTGGGGGATCCTGTTCTCCCACCCGAAGGACTTCACCCCCGTCTGCACCACCGAGCTCGGAGCCTTCGCCAAGGCCAAGGGCGAGTTCGACAAGCGGAACGCCAAGATCATCGGCCTCTCGGTCGACTCGGTGGAGTCGCACAACGGGTGGAAGAAGGACATCGAGGAGACCCAGGGCCAGGCCCTCAACTACCCCTTGATCGGCGACCCCGACAAGAAGGTGGCCGACCTCTACGACATGATCCACCCGAACGCCAACGACACCTTGACGGTCCGGTCGGTCTTCATCATCGGCCCCGACAAGAAGGTCAAGCTGACCCTGACCTACCCGGCCTCCACGGGCCGGAACATCAGTGAGATCCTCCGGGTTCTCGACTCGCTGCAGCTGACGGCTGAACACCAGGTGGCCACGCCGGTCAACTGGCAGGACGGCCAGGACGTGATCATCGTCCCCTCCGTCTCCGACGAGGACGCCAAGGCCAAGTTCCCGAAGGGCTGGAAGGCGCTCAAGCCCTACCTCCGGATGACACCCCAGCCCAATAAGTGATCTGACGTTGAACGAGGCGGCGCGACCCGGGCGGGACAGCCGGGTCGCGCCGTAGTTCTTTTCCGGCCATGACGGCCGACCGTTCCGGGGGTGGAGCGGCGCCCGGTTCCTATGCCTTTGGCGACACCGCCGTGGCCTCCCGGCGCCTCGACGTCCTGGCTTCGGTCTTCGGTCCCACCAGCCTGTCGTTGCTGGCCGACCTCCCGTCCCGGTCGACTCCGGCCCGGAGAGTTCTCGATCTGGGCTGCGGCCCCGGTCACACCACGGCCATGCTGGCCGGCGCTTTCGCCGGGGCCGAGGTCACCGGGATCGACGCCTCCGACGCCTTCGTGGCCGAAGCCACCGCCGTCCGGGGATCCCGCTGCCGCTACCAGGTGGCCGACGTCACCGGACCCTCTCTTCCCGGGGCCCCGGCCGACCTGATCTACGCCCGTTTTCTGGTCGTCCATCTTCCCGATCCTCACGGGGCCATGGCCGGTTGGGCCGGTCAGCTGGCCCCCGGTGGCCTCCTGGTGGTGGAGGAACCCGAGCGGATCGAGACGGAAGACCCCGACTTCCGTCGCTACCTGGCGTTGGCCGCGGTGGTGGTGGAAGCCCGCGGCGGTGACCTCTACGCCGGTCGTCTCCTGACCGCCGGCCCCCCGGCCCTACCGGGCACCGCGTTGGTCTTCGTCCGCTCTAGCGCGCTCGATGTCCCCGTCGGTCGGGCCGCCACCATCTTCTCGCTCAATCTCGACACCTGGAAAGACGATCCGGCCGTTGTCGCCGTGGCCGGGCCGGGAGAGACGGCGGCTCTGGCCGAACGTCTGGAGAGTCGTCGTTCCGATCCGGCCACCGGGGCGATCCGTTGGTGGATGACCCAACTGGTGGTCCGCCGGTAGATCAGGAGAGAGCCGACGCCGTCCGGATGACCTGGACCTGACCGACACCGGCGTTGGCGTCGAGGACGATATGGCGGCGTGCCCCCTCACCGGCGCCGCCGGCCTGAATGGTCTGGACGGTGCTCAGGCCGCTGTTGTTCTGGCCGAAGACCTGGACCACGCCGAGTCCGCTGTGGGCCACCACGCTGACGGTGGGTCCGGGCGGGACCTCCACCACCAGTCGTCCGATCCCGACGCTGGTGGTCACATGGGTGGTCCCCGTCCGGAAGGGGACGTCGCTCAGGTCGACGTTCAGGTTGCCCATGGCCAGCCGGTAGTTCGGTTGCAGCTGTCCGGTGGAGGTGGGGTGGAATTGGGTGTCGCCGATCCCGCCCCGCAGGGGAACACCGCTGGCCGCCTCGATGGAGAAGACGGTGGCGGCGGCCACCACCACCACGGCCACGCAGCCGAGGACGATCATCACGAACAACCACCGCAGCCGGGAGGTGGCCGTCCGGGCCCCGCCGCTGCCGGCCACCAGGGTCAGGGCCAGAACCAGGGCCACGGCACCGAGAGCGAGCCCGATCCCGCCCTGGCGGTGGGGCCACCAGGGCCCACTGGAGAACAGATCGGAGAGGGCCACCAGTCCGAGAACGACCCCGACCATGATCACCACCAGGCTCCGCCGGGGCGGGTGGCGGTCGGCCCACTGCTGGGCCAACGGCCGCTCCTGGTCGTCGGCCGGGATGAGGACCCAGGCGGCCAGGTAGATCAGTGCTCCCGACCCCCCGAAGACGGTCAGGACGGCGAAGGCCACCCGGACGAAGACGACGTCGACGCCCAGGTATCGGGCCATCCCGGCCGCCACCCCTCCGAGCATCTGATGCTGCAGATCTCGCCGGAGCCGGTGCGGTGCTTCGGGACCGGTCGGTGCACCGCTGCCAACCGGGCCCTCACCGGGGGTATCCGAGGAGGCTGCCGGATCGGGGCCCGGACCTTCTTGGTCCGGACCTTCTTGGTCCGGGCCGTCCTGGTTCGGGCCGTCCTGGTTCGGGATGTCACGTTCCGGGATGTCACGGTCAGGTCCGCCGTGTTCGGAGCCACCGGTGTCGGCGACGTGATGGTCGACCGGGCCGGCACCCGACGACGGGGCCGCCGGGTCGGGGGGTGCGGGAGTCTGATCGGGAGGGGTCTCGTCTGCCATGCCGACATCTTGAGACGACGGGTCCCGCTCCGGTATCGGGGATGACCCCGATGAAGACCCCGACTGTGGCCCCTGGCGGTCGGTGATTCTCCCGGTGGTCGTGGTGGTGGGGCCATGCGATCATCGCTCATCGCCGATGATCCCGAAAGCGGTGAACGCCCATCGTCGCTGTCGCATCTCTGGGCTCGTTGGCGGGTGCCTCGCCATCCCGGACCGCTCCGGCGGAGCACCTCAGACCCGATGGTGGGTGGCGTGGCCGCCGGCCTGTCCGACCGTTGTGGGATCGATGCCAACGTCATCCGACTGATCTTCGCCGTCCTGACCATCGGCGACGCCTCCGGCTTCGCCCTCTACGTCCTGGCCTGGTTGGTCATGGACCGCCAGGGCGACGCGACCTCGATCGCCCGACGGGCTCTGGCCGATCGGCGGTCGGTGGCTCTGGCGCTGGCCCTGGCCACTTTGATCGGTTGCGTCCTGTTGGCCCTGGAGGCTCTGGGGCTCGGTTTCGCCGCCAACCTGGCCGGGCCGGTGGCCTTCGGTGCCGCCGGACTGGTGGTGATCTGGCGGGCCGGTTCCGACGACGAGAAGTCGTTTCTCCGCCAGGTGGTCGGGCAGGCGCCGGTGCTCGGCCTGACCGACCGGCCTTCGCGCCGGGCCCTCATGGCCCGGGTCGTGGTCGGTCTGGTCCTGGTGGCCGGCGGGCTCGGGGGCCTGGTGGCCACCCGACATCCCGACCGGACCGCCCTCCAGGCCGTCGCCTCGGCGGCTGTGGTGGTGGTCGGCTTCCTGGTCGTCTTCGGTCCGTGGTGGCTGGCCCTGGCCCGGGACCTGGCCCTCGAGAGGCGGGAGCGGGTCCGGACCCAGGAGCGGGCCGACATGGCCGCCGCCATCCACGATTCGGTGCTCCAGACCCTGGCTCTCATCCAGCGCTCATCGGCCAATCCCCGGGAGGTGACCCGCCTGGCCCGGGCCCAGGAGCGCGAGCTGCGGGCCTGGTTGTTCGAAGCCCGGGCCCCGGGCTCGTTCGACGCATCGGCGGTGACCACGGTGGCCGAAGGCGTGGCCGTGGTGGAGGCCGAGGTGGAGGAGAGCCACGGGGTGGCCATCGAATCGGTGGTGGTCGGTGACCGCCGGCTGGACGACCGCTTGCGGGCCCTGCTGGCCGCCGGTCGCGAAGCGGCGGCCAACGCCGCCGCCTGGTCGGGAGCCACGACGGTGTCGATCTTCGTGGAGGTGGAGCCGACCCGGGTTTCGATGTTCGTCCGTGACCGGGGCCAGGGTTTCGATCCGGCCGACGTGGGCGAGGACCGACGCGGGATATCGGACTCCATCCGGGCCAGGATGGCCCGACATGGTGGCACCTCGGACATCCGCAGTGTTCGGGGCGAAGGCACGGAGGTGGCCTTGATCATGCCCACGACCGAGGACGGACCATGAGCGCCGGCCGGACACTCCGGGTCTTCCTGGTCGACGACCACCGGCTCTTCCGGGCCGGGGTCCGGGCCGAGCTGGGCCCGGAAGTCGAGGTGGTGGGGGAGGCCGACGAAGTGGCGGCGGCCATCGAGCTCATCGGCGAGCGGATACCGGACGTGGTTCTGGTCGACGTCCACATGCCCGACGGCGGGGGACAGGCCGTCATCGAAGCGGTAGGGCGTACCCATCCCGACGTTCGCTTCCTGGCTCTGTCGGTGTCCGACGCCGCCGAAGACGTCATCGGGGTCATCCGGGCCGGGGCCCGGGGTTACGTGACCAAGACCATCTCGGGCGCCGAACTCACCGAAGCCATCGTCCGCGTGGCCGACGGGGACGCCGTCTTCTCACCGCGTCTGGCCGGCTTCGTCTTGGACGCCTTCGCCGCTGATCCCGGCGCCGTCGGGGGAGCGCCGGTGACCTTCGACCCCGAGCTCGATCAACTCACCCCGCGCGAGCGCGAAGTGCTCCGGCTCATCGCCCGGGGCTATGCCTACAAAGAGGTGGCCCGGGAGTTGTCCATCTCGGTCAAGACGGTGGAGACCCACGTGTCGGCCGTTCTCCGTAAGCTCCAGCTGTCGAGCCGCCACCAACTGACCCGTTGGGCCACCGAGCGTCGCCTCCTCTGAAAGTGGACCCTCGGCGCTTCAGAGCCGGAGACTTTCTTTAAGACACAGGGACCTTCTCCCGCCGGAGACGCACCGGTTCCCCATGCGAGGACTCAACCGGGCATTGCGGGCAGCGCCACTGGGTCCGGGCCGGCGATCCGTTCGAGACCACCGACACCGACACGCAGTCAGCCAAGGCGATCTCCCCGCCACATCCCGGACACCACGTCACCAGGTGGGCCAGCAGTTCCGAGCGTTCGGGCCGGCGGTGTCGCCGGACGTAGGGCCGGGTCATGATTCCCCTTCGGGGGTTCTGGGCATGATTGTCATTACCCGTGGTTCCGGCCTTACAAACGGCGGTCCGATCGAACAGGTGAAACCACCTGCTCTTTTGCCCTTCTCTTGAGGGCAAACACGATGTCGATGATGACAACGAGGTTCGTGGGGGAATCGTGCCCCCGGCCCCCGTCAGCGCTCCGGGCGACTACCGGGTCCGAAGAAACGATCGAACAGTCCGTCCACGCCGGCGCCGTGGAGGGTCATACCGCCGTCGACCACCAGAGTCTGGCCGGTGATGAAGCGGGCCAGGTCCGAACAGAGGAAGACGACTACGTCGGCGATGTCTTCGGGGTCACCGACGCGTCCGATCGGTGTCGTCCGCTGGTACCGTTCGACTTCGTCGGGGAGACCCTCGAGAAGAGGCTTGGTCAAGTTGGTGCGGATCATCCCCGGGGCCACCGCGTTGACCCGGATGGCCGGGCCGTATTCGAGGGCGGCCGACGCCGTCAAGGCCATCACCCCGGCCTTGGCCGCCGAATAGGGGGCCTCGCCGGCCGAGGGACGGGTGGCGCTGATGGACGAGGTGTTGACCACGGCACCGCTCCCGTTGGCCAGCAGGTGCGGTACTCCCGCCCGCATCCCGTTGAAGACACCGGTCAGGTTCAACCGGACCAGCCGGTCCCACTCGTCGGGATCCCAGCCGGCCAACGGGGCCATAGTGCTCCCGCCGGCGTTGTTCATCAGGAGCGAGAGTCCACCGAGGTGGGTAGCGGCCTCGTCGACGGCCACCCGCATAGCTTCGGCGTCGGTCACGTCGACGCCGATGGCCACACCGTCGATGCCGTCGGCGGTGGCCTGGGCCGAGTCGAGGTCGATGTCGAGGACGGCGACCTTGGCCCCGTGGGTGGCGAACCGCTGGCAGACAGCCCGGCCGATGCCCGAACCACCACCGGTGATCACGGCCCGGTGGCCGGCCAGGAGACCGGGTGACGACGTCGGGTCGGTCACGGGATCACCGGGGTTTCACCCACCAGCGAGGTCCGGAGTTCGCGCTTCAAGACCTTCCCTTGCGGATTGCGGGGAAGGGGCTGCGACAGGAACCAGACATGGTTGGGAACCATAAACGAAGCCAGGCGTTCCCGGGCGAAGCGCGTCAGTTCCTCGGCCGTGACCGTGGTCCCCGGGCGGAGTACCACGGCCGCTCCCACCTCCTCACCGAGGACGGGGTGGGGGACTCCGATCACGGCGCAGTCGGCCACTGACGGGTGTTCGAAGAGGGCGGCCTCCACCTCGACCGAATAGACGTTCTCACCGCCCCGGATGACCATGTCCTTGGCCCGGTCGACGATGTGGATGAATCCCTCCTCGTCGATGCGGGCGATGTCACCGGAATGGAGCCAGCCTTCGGTGAACGACGAGGCGGTGGCATCCGGATTGTTCCAGTAGCCCCGGACCACGTTCGGCCCTTTGATCCACAACTCGCCCACCGCGTCGGCCCCCCGGGGAAGCTCGGGACCGGGTGCGGACCCTTCGTAGCCGTCGGGAACCACGGCGACATCGCAGACGGGAACGGCCGGCCCCACGCTGTCGGGTTTGCGGACGTAGTCGTCACCTACGTTCATGGTGGTGACCGACGAGGTCTCGGTCAGTCCGTAGCCGTTGGAGGGTGCGCCCACCGGAAAGTGCTCTTTGATCCGACGGACCAGGTCGGGCGGTGCCGGCGCCCCGCCGTAGGCCACGGAGCGAACCGAGCTGGTGTCACGACGGGCAAAGTCCGGAGAGTCGATCACCTGCATGGCCATGGCCGGGACCCCGCCGAAGGTGGTGATCCGTTCGCGTTCGATGAGCTCGAGGGCCCGTTCGGGATTCCAGTGGTGCATCATGACCAGCTTGTTCCCCGCCGCCGTGTTGGCCACCAGGATGGAGTGACAACCGGTGGCGTGAAAGAGGGGAACCGAGAGGAGGTAGGCGTTGCGGTCCACATTGGCGGCATCGCCGGGACCGTTGGCGCCGCGAAGGGTGGCTCGGGCGTTCAAGAAGAACAGGCTCATCAGATTGGTGGCCATGTTCCGGTGGGTACCCACCGCCCCTTTGGGCTTTCCCGTGGTTCCCGAGGTGTAGAAGATGGTGGCGTCGTCTTCCGGGGCGATGGCCACGTGGGGAAGCGACACGTCATTGCCCGGGGTCCCGGACCCGGCCTCACCGACCAGCTCGGCGAACGGGATCACCGGGACCTTCGAGGTCGGAAGATCATCGAGGGCCGTCCGGTTCTCACTGGTGACCACCACGGCCCGCAGGCCGGGCAGCTCGTCCAGGTGCGGGCGCAGCCGGACCAGGCGTTCATGGTCGACGAAGACGACGGCGGTGCCCGAGTCGTGTAGCCCGTACTGGAGCTCGGGCCCGGTCCACCAGGCGTTCAGCGGTACCACCACGCCACCGGCGGCGGCCGTGGCCCAGAAGGCGATGACCCACTCGGGCAGGTTGCGCATGACGATGGCCGCCCGGTCGCCCGTCTCGACCCCGAATCGGTCGAACAACGACCGGGCCAGGGTGGCGGCCATGGCGAAGTTCTCTTCGAACGTGGTCCTCTCGTCCTCGTAGACCAGGTAGTCCTTCTCGCCGTGACCGCGGGAGAGCTCGAGGATGGACCGGAGTCCCGACGGCGCGTTCTTCCACACCCGGGTGACGACGCCCCGGATCTCCACCTCCTCCATCTCGAACATCTGTCCGGGGGCGGTCAGGGTCGCGGTGGCCTCCTCCATCGACATCGGGGCCGTGGTCGCCATGGCGCGTTGTCCTCTCCTCTGTCGGGTCAGGGGTCTCCGCTGTTCGGACCCTGCGAACTGTCAGCTACCGGAGTTCCGCGTGGTCGCTGGCCGCCGGCGGCGCCACGGGTCGGACAGCGACGGCGGTGTCCACCCGGCGTCTTCGGGGTCGAGGGTGACACCGGGGCCGACCACGGCGTCGATCTGATCGAGGGTGGCATCGGACAGGGCTACGTCCACGGCGCCGAGGGCATCGACCATCTGATCCATGGTCCGGGGACCGATGATGGCCGAGGTCACCGCCGGATGGGTCAGGACGAAGGAGAGCGCCAGGTGACTGAGGGGGACCCCGGCTTCCTCAGCCACCGGGACCAGGGCTTCGATGGCCTCCAACTTGGCCTTGACCTGGGGCCGCTTCGGGTCGTAGCGCGACGGCATCCGACTGGCCCGCCCACCCTCGGGCAGAGGAGCGTCCTTGCGGTAGCGGCCCGTGAGCCACCCACCATTCAGAGGACTCCAGACGATGGTGCCCATCCCGTAGCGCTGGCAGACGGGCAACACTTCGGTCTCGATACCCCGGGCCAGGATGGAATAGGGCGGCTGCTCACAGACGAAACGTTCCCGGTGCCGGCGTTGGGTTACCCACTGCGCCTCGACGATCAGATCGCCGGAGAAGGTGGAGGAACCGATGGCCCGGACCTTTCCCTGATGGACGAGATCGGAGAGGGCGCCCAGAGTGTCGTCGATGTCGCAGGTCGGGTCGGGCCGGTGAACCTGGTATAGGTCGATCCAGTCCGTCTGGAGCCGGCGGAGGCTGGACTCCACCTCGCGGACGATCCAGCGGCGCGAGTTCCCGGTCATGTTGGCGTCGGCCCCCATGGGAGCGTGGAACTTGGTGGCCAGCACCACGTTGTCCCGCCGTCCCCCGGCCAGAGCCTTGGCCACGATTTCTTCCGACTCGCCGGCCGAATAGACGTCGGCGGTGTCCACGAAATTGATGCCGGCGTCGAGAGCGGCATGAATGATCCGGACGCAGTCGTCGTGGTCGGTGTTCCCCCAGGCGCCGAACATCATGGCGCCGAGACACAGCGGAGAGACGTGCATACCGGTGTGACCCAACGTTCGGAGCTTCATGGCCGTCCCTTTCGTGTGATGGTCGTCATTCCTCGATCGGGCCGGCGACGTTCCCGGCCGAAGGGTCCCGGTCGGTAACGAAGATCTCGGCCCGGTAATGGGCCAGTTCGGCCAACGACTCTTTGATGTCTTCCATGGCCCGATGGGTCGTTCCCTTCGGAGGCGCCTGGGTCAGAACCTCTGGGTACCACCGCCGGCACAACTCCTTCACGGTGGAGACATCCACCGAGCGGTAGTGCAGGTAGTTCTCGATGTCGGGCAGCTGGGCGGCCAGAAACCGGCGATCGGTACCGATTGAATTGCCGCACAGGGGCACCGTCCGCTTCTCACGGACATGGGTCCTGATGAAATCGAGCGTCTGACGACCGGCATCGGCCAGGGTCAGGGTGGACGCCTCCATGGCGTCGAGCAGTCCCGACCGGGTGTGCATTCCCCGGACGAAGTCGTCCATGGCGGCCAGCTGGGCTTCGTCGGCGTGGATGACCAGGTCAGGTCCCTCGGCCACCACCGCCAGATTGTCATCGGTGATGAGGGTGGCGATCTCCACGATGGTGTGGCGGTCCGGCTCGAGG
>Ga0208357_1002834_pt1 | contig 11142 bp, 9 predicted proteins | sample NGESurdeep092012_6_FD_184487 | JGI IMG/M metagenome (GOLD analysis project Ga0208357, IMG submission 184487) | Arctic peat soil microbial communities from Barrow, Alaska - NGEE Surface sample F52-2 deep-092012 (SPAdes) | ecosystem: Environmental > Terrestrial > Soil > Wetlands > Peat ... | reverse complement strand
GATGCGGAACATCCGCCGCCGCCCCAAGCTGATCGCCGCTTTCTGGAAACAGGCTGGATTGTGGTGAAATACTCACTATATTATGCAGAAGTCAATAATAGACCTCAACAAATACATAACAAAACAACCTAAAATGAAAACATTATGAAAAAGATAAAAAAATTAGTCATCATTGTTTGTTGCTCACTAGCAACATTGACGGGCGTTCAACAAGTCTTGGCTCAACGCTCTTTTGATATAAGCTATGGAGCTACATGTGGAACAAGCTCGTCAGCCACTCCACCGGCTTGCATCGCCACCGATTGTCCGGAAATAGCTGTATGCATCGGTGGAACAGAAGATTCATCTTGCACGACGCAAGATTACACTGCTTCCTGCTCACGAACGCAATATGTCTACCACGATGGCTCTCCACATGGATATTGTTCAGAAAACGATGGGCAGCCAATGACACCCATCTCGGGAGGGGCATGCAAAAAAGTTGCCGCTTCAAACTCGGGTTGTTAATAAAACAAATGCGGATTTATCCTTTCTTCTTGAGCTTCTTGCTTTAGAAGAGGGGTAAATGTTTCTGCTTTTATCAACTATTAGTTGAATGTGTGCATCAAAAACTTGAACGTCTTGAGATGGTTCCAACATAGTGCGGCGGTTGTTTTGATTATCACCGCCCTGCTGAAAATTGTCAGCCTTCAAACCGGAGTTCGTTTCTTTCTATTGAAAGACTCGGTTTTTCCTTTTATAACGAATGGCCAGATAATGGCCTCTTCTGCCATACTTGAATTGTGCGTTGCGATTATTTTGATTAGAAAATTAGATCGAGTTTTTCAATTTACAGCCTTACTGGGTTTGGCGTCCATTTTCCTTTTTTATCGGCTAGGGTTGGCTTGGATTGCACCAAATGAACCTTGTCCATGTTACGGACGTGCTACTGACTGGCTGCACATCTCGACACAAACCGCTGACACGGCCATGAAAATCATCCTGGCGTATCTGCTCATCGGCAGCTACGCCACCCTCTTCTGGCTCTGGCGGCAGCGCAAAAAGTCAATTTAACTTTGGTATTTGCATAAAGTGGCGTCACCCAATCGTCACATTTCCGTAACCTGCTTTTCGCCCGGTTGAGATTGTGTGAAGGCGCGCGGCGTGGTATTTAAACGGCGTGAGGCCACGCATTTTAGTAGTGGACGACGAGCCGGAAGCGGTGGAACTGGTCGAGTTCAACCTCAAGCAGGCCGGTTACGCCGTCAGCACGGCGGCGGACGGCGCGGAGGCGCTCAAGAAGGCGCACTCGCAGCCGCCGGATTTGATCGTGCTGGACGTGATGCTGCCGGAAATGGACGGCTTCGAGGCGTGCAAAGTTTTGCGGCTCGACCCGGCCACGGCGAAAGTTCCCATCGTCATGCTCACGGCGAAGGCGGCGGAGATTGACCGTGTGCTCGGCCTCGAACTCGGCGCGGACGATTACCTGACCAAACCCTTCAGCCCGCGCGAACTTCTTCTGCGGATAAAAAAAATCCTCGCGCGCGGCGAAACTGCCGAAAAGCCGAAGGAGCAAATGCGGTTCGGCGATCTGCTGATTGACATTCCGCGCCACACCGCAAGCTGGAAGGGCAAGGCGATTGACCTGACGGCGACGGAATTCAAGCTGCTCACTGTCCTCGCGCAACGCGTTAGTCGCGTCCAGTCGCGGAACCACCTGCTGCGCGACGTTTGGGAATACGACAGCTTGATTGACACGCGCACGGTGGACACGCACATGAGGCGGCTGCGCGAAAAACTAGGCGCGGCGTCAAAGCATCTGGACACGGTTCGCGGCGTCGGATACCGGTTTGTGGAGTGATTTTCTTGTCACAGATTTTCACAGATGAAACAGAGATAAAAAATAATTTCTGCGCCTCGTGAATAAAAATCTGTGTTTCATCTGTATTTCATCTGTGGCTAAATAATTCCCGTGTGGTTTTTCATTTCCATTTTTCTGCTTGTGGCAATTGTCGCTCTGGACTTCTGGTGGCGGAAAAAATTACGCGCGCAATCACGTCGGCAAGTCGCCGAGTTGGAAGAATATCAACACAAGCATCAGCAAACGACAATTGACGCGAAAGCGCAGCAACAGGTTCTTTTCAATTCCATGCTCGAAGGATTGCTGCTGCTCGACCGCAACCGCAAAATTTACCTCGCCAACCGCGCCTTCAAAAATCTTTTCAGTCTGAAAACCGAGTTGCGCGGCAAGACCGTGATGGAGGCGTTGCGCGTCCTCGAACTCGCCGAACTCGTCGAACGCGCTGAAACCGAAAAGCAGGTTCTCGATTATGAGTTGAAACTGCCGGACTTGAGCGAACGCTGGCTGCAGGTCAACGCCGCCGTCATCAACAATTCCGCCGGCGAACGCGAAGGGACGATTCTTGTCTTCCACGATTTGACGCGGCTCAAAAAACTCGAGCGCGCGCGCCAGGAATTTGTCGCCAACGTCAGCCACGAACTTCGCACGCCGCTTTCGCTCATCAAAGGTTACGTCGAAACTTTGCTTGACGGCGCGCGCAACGACCCCGCCATCGCTGAACGATTTCTGAAAATCATCGAGCGCAACACGCAGCGGCTGGATTTGCTCATCCAGGATTTGCTCACCATCTCCGCGCTGGAATCCGAACGGATCAAATTGAACCTGCAGCCGGTCGAATTGCGCCCGCTCGTCGAGAAAATTTTTTCAGATTTGAAACCACCTGCGAACAACAAAAACATTCAGTTGATCAGCCAGTTGCCCGAACTCACCGCGACCGCCGACGTGAACCGGCTCGAACAAGTCTTCGCCAACCTCGTGGACAACGCCATCAAATATGGCCGCTCGCAGGGACACGTCACCGTCGGCGGGAAAAAACTGGACGACGGCAAGCTGGAAATTTTTGTGCAGGACGACGGGCCGGGAATCCCCGCCGAAGCGCTCGACCGTGTGTTTGAAAGATTTTATCGTGTGGACAAGGCGCGCTCGCGTGACCAGGGCGGCACGGGTCTTGGACTTTCGATTGTGAAACACATCGTGCAAGCGCACGGCGGCGAAGTCTGGGTGAAAAGCGAACCCGGCAAGAGCGCGACGTTTTTCTTTACGCTGCCGGCCGAATCTCCAAAATCAAAATAATTATATGAAACGTGAAAAACTTCAACTCATCGTAGCGGCGGTCGGCAGACCGCCGCATTTCTTCAAAAAATCGAATCGTCCGGCTCTCTGCCGAGAGCCGCTACAACGGAAATGATTTTGCGTAGCGACAAAATGATGAAACCGCAAACATTGGAAAAATGATGAAAAGATATTGTGCTGAAATTCTCGGAACGTTCGCGCTCGTGTTTGCAGGCACGGGCGCAATTGTCGTCAACGAAGTCAGCGGTGGGGCGATCACGCACGTCGGCATCGCGCTGACGTTTGGATTGATCGTGCTCGCGATGATTTACACGGTCGGCGACATTTCCGGCGCGCATTTGAATCCGGCTGTGACGGTTGGATTTTGGGCGGCGCGCCGATTGCCCGGACGCGACGTGTTCCCTTACATCGCGAGCCAATTTATTGGCGCAATTCTCGCCAGCGCATTGCTGCGATTTCTTTTTCCAGAAAACAAGTTGCTCGGCGCAACCATGCCCGCCGGTTCGGAATCGCAATCATTCATTCTCGAAGTGGTGCTGACATTTTTTCTGATGCTGACAATTCTCAATGTCTCAACTGGCTCGAAAGAAAAAGGCGTCACGGCGGGGATCGCCATCGGCGCGGTCATCGCGCTCGAAGCGATGTTTGCCGGGCCGGTTTGCGGCGCGTCCATGAATTCCGCGCGTTCACTCGCACCCGCGCTCGTCTCCGGCCATTTCGAGCACCTGTGGATTTATCTCGCCGCGCCGCCGCTCGGCGCAGTCGCCGCGATGTTCGCCTGCCGCTGCGTGCGCGAAAAAGATTGTTGCACCAAATTGAAACCCAAAACCGTATCGTAAAACCATGAAGAAAAAAGTTCTGTTCGTCTGCATCCACAACAGCGCGCGCAGCCAGATGGCCGAGGCGTTCCTGAACCAAATCTGCGGCGACGAATTTGAAGCGCACAGCGCCGGACTCGAACCGGGGAAATTAAATCCAACCGTCGTCGAGGCGATGCAGGAGATTGGCATTGATATTTCCGGCAACCAGACCAAGGCAGTGTTCGACATGATCAAGTGCGGCCAGATGTTCGCCTACGTCATCACCGTTTGCGACGAGGCGGGCGCGGAACGCTGCCCGATTTTTCCCGGTGTCACCACGCGGCTGCACTGGAGCTTTCCCGACCCGTCCGGTTTTCAAGGCGCAGAAAGACTGGCCAAAACCCGCGAAGTGCGCGACGCCATCAAGGAAAAAATCGAGCAATGGAGCAATAGGCCAGCCTGACCGCCGACTAAAACTGAAAGCCCGAACCTTTCAACATAGGGCGCACCGGACAAATACTGCGCACCTTTTGTTTGAACAATTCATTTGGACACTGCCTGTTTCCTCAATTCCGTCTTCAAAATTTTCCCGGTCGCATTTTTTGGCAGCGCGGGCAGGAGGATGATTTGTTTCGGCACCTTATAGTCCGCCAACTTGCTGCGGATGAACTCGTGCAGCGCCTTTTCGTCCAGCGTCTGACCTTCCGTGCCTGCGACGAACGCTACGGGCTGCTCGCCGCGCCGAGCGTCCGGCACGCCGATGACCGCCGCCTCGCGCACGCCGGGAAAATGGTAAATCACTTCCTCGATCTCGCGGGGATAGACGTTGATGCCGTTGACGATAAGCATGTCCTTCTTGCGGTCGGTGATATAATAATAGCCGTCGGCGTCGCGGTGGCCCACGTCGCCGGTCAACAGCCAGCCGTTTCGGAAAACTTTCGCCGTTTCTTCGGGTTGGTTCCAATAGCCCTGCATCACGTTGCCGCCGCGCACGCAGATTTCGCCGGTCTCTTTCGCGCCGAGCATTTTTCCATTGTCGTCCTGCACGCTCATTTCCACATTCGCAATCGGGATGCCGATTGAACCCGCCTTGCGGACGCCGTGCAGCGGGTTCTTTGAAACAACCGGGCTGGCCTCGCTCAAGCCGTAGCCTTCGATGAGCGGCACTTTGAATTTGTCCTCGAACTCCGTCAGGGTCTGCATGGGCAATGGCGCGGAACCGCTGATGAATATGCGGATCGGCAGCGGCATGGGCAGTTGCGCGCCCAGCAACATCCGGTAAAAAGTCGGGACAGCGGTCAGAATCGTGGCGCGGCGCGAAAAAATTTCATGGAACATCGCGCGCGGCGGATGCAGCGATTTCACCAGCACAATCGAACCGCCAATGGTGAACGGCAGGAATATCCCCACGGTCATCATGTAGGTGTGAAACATCGGGAGGATCACGGCGAAGCAGTCGTCCGGCACGGATTCCAGAACGATGCGGCAACTGTTGACGTTGCACAGGAGGTTTCCGTGCGAGAGCATCACGCCCTTCGGCTTGCCTGTCGTGCCGCTCGTGTAAATAATCACCGCGAGGTCGGATTCGATTCTGGATGCTGTATTCTGGATGCTGTATTCCTGCAGCGCGGCGGCTTCTTCAACCTTGAACATTTTCAATTGCGGACGCGCGGCTGATAATTCCGGGAAATGCGCGTTTAATTCATCGCTTGAAATCAGAACATCAATCCCGCCGTCGCTCAAAATATAATTTACTTCGGCGGGCTTGAGAAAATTGTTGACCGGCACGACAACTGCGCCCGTTTGCAAAATTCCAAAAACCGCCGCGACAAACTCCGGGCGGTTTTTCAACCACAACGCCACGCGGTCGCCGGGCTTGACGCCAAGAACATTTTGCAAATGCGCGGCGACTTTTTGCGATTGGGCGAGAAGTTCCGCATAGGCAATTTCCCGTTCGCCGTAAAAGATGGCCGTCTTCCGCGCGTTTTTTTCCGCGCAGCCGGCAAAGGCAATGGAGAGGTTCATGCGTGGATTAAACGGAAACCAAAAGTCATTGGCAAAGATTTTCCAAAAAACTTTTGTGCCTTGACGCCTTTGTGGTTAAAAATGTTCTCTTGATTGACAACGACCAGAAACTCGCCGCGCTGCTGCCAAAACTCCGCACCGCCGCGTGGCTCGCGCTCGACACCGAGGCCGACAGTCTCCACGCCTATCCCGAAAAGGTCTGCCTCATCCAGATCAGCACCGCCGCCGGCGATGAACTGGTTGACCCGCTTGCGGAAATAAATCTTGCTCCGCTGTTTGAAGTCTTCAACGCGCACGAACTTATTTTTCACGCGGCTGATTACGATTTGCGGCTCCTGGAAAAACATCATCAGTTCACGCCGTCGGCCATTTTCGACACGATGCTTGCTTCGCGACTCGTCGGCGAACGGCAATTCGGTTTGAGCAATCTCGTTGAAAAATTTCTCGGCGTGAAGCTGGACAAAGGCTCGCAAAAGGCCGACTGGGCGCAGCGCCCGCTGACGGAAAGGATGGAAATTTACGCGCGCAACGACACGCATTACTTGAAGCCGCTTGCGGACAAATTAAAATCCACGCTGGAAGCCAAAGGCCGGCTTGCCTGGCATCAGGAATCCTGCGCGCGGCTCATCGAAGATTGCACTCGCCCGCAAATTGTGGACGCCGATTCCGTCTGGCGCGTGAAAGGCAGTTCCATATTAAGCCGCCCTGCCCTCGCGATTTTGCGTGAACTGTGGCAGTGGCGCGAAACAGAGGCCATCGCATATTGCCGCCCGCCGTTTTTCGTCTTGAGCCACGAACGTATGGTGGACATCGCCGATGCCGCCGCCGCGCGGCAGCCGTTTGAAAACATCCTCCCGCCAAAAATGTCTCCGCGCCGCCGCGAAACATTGCTGCACGCGGTGAAAGCCGGGCTTGCCGTTCCCGCCGGCAAACACCCGGAAATTTTGCGGCACAAGTTTCATCGTCCAAGCGAGGCGGAATTCCGCCGCTTCCGCGAATTGGAAAAAATCCGCGACGCGCACGCGCACAAGCTGGGCATTGACCCGACGCTCATCGCGAGCAAGGCGACGCTCGGCCATTTGTCGCGCGACTGGGACAGGCACGCGCCTGAATTGATGAAATGGCAGCGCGAGCTGCTCAAATGAAACGGCCTCCAAAATTTCTCTACGCCACAAAATGGGAGGCTGCCGCAGTTAAACCGCTGACTGGCGACGCTTCACCGCGCAGATACTTCCGGCTGCGAGAAGGAGACGCGACGGCAATTCTAATGGACGCATCGCGCGTCCTCGAAATTGTCGCGCCGTTCATCCAGGTCAATTTGCATCTGCAAAAGCTCGGTTTCAGCGTGCCGGACATTCTTGCGCACGACGACAAAAACGATTTTTTGCTGCTGGAAGATTTCGGCGACGAAACATTTGCGCATTTGCTGGAGCACAATTTTGAACCAGAAAGACTTTTCACGCTGGCGACAGACGTTTTAATCGCCTTGCACAAAAACCCGGACGCCGTCCCAAAAGATTTGCGACCGTATCATCCGCATAAAATGCTGAAAGATGTGGAATTATTTTTGGAATGGCATCCGGTTTCGGAAAAAGGCAAGGAGGAGTTCCGGACCGTCTGGCTCGACGTGCTGCCGCTCGCGCATCAGGTTCCGGTCACGCTGTTGTTGCGCGATTATCACGTTGCCAACCTGATGCTGCTGCCCGGACGCGAAGGCATCCGCCGGGCGGGACTTCTGGATTTTCAGGACGCCTACCAAGGCCCGGTCACTTACGATTTGATTTCGCTGCTTGAAGATGCGAGACGCGATTTGCCGCCGGGTCTCAAGGAAAAAATGCTCGCGCATTATATTTCTCATTTCCCGAATCTCGGCCGGAAGACATTTGAAACGTCGCTGGCGATCCTGGCGGCGTTGCGGCACACGCGCGTGCTGGCGGTTTTTGAAAAGTTGAGCCGCGAGGGAAAAGCCGATTACAAAAAACTTCATTCGCCGCGCGTGGAACGGCTGTTGCAGGAAGCGCTCCGTCACCCCGCGCTGGCCGGAATGAAACACTGGTTCGACCGATATGCGCGGCAAGATTAAAAAAGCGATGGTGCTGGCCGCCGGCTACGGCACGCGGCTGAAGCCGTTGACGGAACGGATGCCCAAGCCGCTCGTCCCGGTCGCGGACAGGCCGATGATAGAGTATGTGCTCGACCGGCTGCTTGCTTACGGCATCGAGGAAGTCGTCGTCAACGTCTCGCATCACAAAGGGCAGTTGATTGATTATCTGTCCGCGTTCAAAAGTTTGAGCTTCACAATTTCCGAGGAAGCCGAGCCGCTCGAAACCGGCGGCGGATTGAAAAAAGCGCTTCCGTTTTTGGGCAACGAGCCGATCTTCACCGTCAACAGCGACATCATCTGGCTCGACGAAAAAGAAGGCGCGCTGGAACGACTGGTGCAATTTTGGGATGACTCAAAAATGGATTTTCTTTTGCTCGCGCAATCGAAAGCCGAAGCCGTCGGCCACGACAAAGGCGAAGACCATCTTTTCATCAAACGCGAAAATACTTTTGATTGGAACGAACAGGACGCGCCTTACATCATCGCCGGGATTGGAATTTTTCATCCGCGCGTTTTGCTGAATGCGCCCGGCGGAAAATTCTCGGTCAAAATTCTCTGGCATCAGGCGCTCGCGCAAAACCGTCTCTTTTGCCTGCCACATCACGGACGATGGTTTCAAACCGGCACGATTGCGGATGTGAAGAAAGCCGAAGAACTTTTCAATCCGCCGCCGCCGTTTCAAAATCGTAACGTGCAAATTAAGAATTTGTCTTGACGCTGGCCGTCAATTTTAGAAATTTCATTCCGCACTCCATGAGCATCCGGGAAACAGTCGGAAGTTTCAGTGAAAGCCATCGCGCGAAATGTTCGCGCCCTGACCGGAGAAATTTTTTACCCCAAGCCGGACGGCTTCCGTCCGCATTGCGATTTTTCATGCGATTTCCCGATTGCCGGAGCACCGTCCTCAAATCGTCTCGCGCCATCCCCAATCGGCCTGCGCCCGTCCCCTTTTTCCCGATATTTCTGCAATGCAAAAGCCCTCGTCCCCACTGGATGCAAGGCCGTCCCCAACGAACCGGCGTATGTCCCCAATTTTTCTGCGATTTTCCCCATTGCACCGACGATTTTCCTCAATTTCCCGACCATTTTCCCCAATTTTTCTCCCGCCGCACTCATTTGCAATGGTCTGTTCCACAGCCATTTATGCGGATTTCAAGCTCGCAACCGTCAAATTCACAACTAAAAACTGATTATGAACCATAAACCGCACTGCCCCGTTCCCGTCATCACCTACAATGGCAACCTCATCGTCGCCGCCGCGCAGAAATATCCCAAAGTCGCCGCCCGGCTGCCTGCCAATTATCTCACCGAGACGACCACCGCCCTCGGCAAAATACCCGCCGACGTGACCGGCCAGAAAATTGCCAAGGGCGAAACCGGCAACCTCACCGCCGCGCAACAGGCCAACCTCGATTTGCTGCTGCATTGCATGGGACAGGCGCGCAAGACCGCCAAACTCGCCTTTCCCGGCCAGACCGTGAAACTGCATCAGGAATTTCAAATTGGCATCCACGATTCGCACGAACTGAATGCCGTGTTGAGCCGCGCCGACATCATTCTGGCCTCCGTGCAAACCACCACGAACCTGCCCGCGATGAAACTCAAAGGCTGGACGGATGCCGAGACGCAGACCTTCACGACCGTGCGCGCCACGTTTCCCGCCAGCACCACCACGCAGCAATCCGGCCAGAGCGACGCCAAAAAGGCGACCGGCGTGAAAGCCACGGATGCCGCCGACGCCTACGAACACATCTTGACCATCCAAAACGCCGCCGACCTGGAATTTCCGGCCACCGACCCGGCCAACGCCCCCGCCCGCGCCGAATTCAAACTGGGCATCTTCCCGCCGGATCATCACGTCCCGCCCGCCGCGCCGACGCCGCCGTCAACACCTACGACACCGAAGCCATAAATCATAAAAAGGAATGCCCCCTTTACAAACGTAACGTGAACAGAATTTATGAGAATTTGCCAATTTCTGTCCGTTCTGATTGTGCTCATTGTTTCTGAAATTTATGTGCATGCAGGCAACCAGTTATTGGCTTATGAAGGCTTCACAAATTATGTTGCTGGCAATCTGCCGGGACAGCCGTTTCAAGGTATTGGATTTTTAGTCGGTGGTTCATGGATCGGCTTGGACAGCTCATATTCTGTGAGCACGCCAAACGCCGGGCAATTCAATCCGAACGGCTTGATTTCTCCGGTGGTAGCCATAAATGGTGGAAAAGTTACTGTTCAAGGCAACAATTCCAATCTTAAAGCTATGCTGGATTTGTCCTCAACGGGATCTTTTGCTAAAGCAGGTCTAGTTGATTCAGTCAGCGGCACGATTGGCGGTGGCAGTGTGAGTGGCGCACTCTATATCAGTTTTCTCTTTCGCGCTATCTCTACCAATCGTTCGGGAGAATACGGCGGCCTTCAACTTACACGTGGCGACACACCCACAAACGGCGTCCTAATCGGAAACAGCTTGCCTAATTGGGCGTATAGTCTTTTTGACCCCGTGAGCAATACCTCGGTAGATTTGATAAACAACAATGGAACAGGAGGCTACTATATCATGGAAAACAACACGCATCTATTTGTTGTCAGGATCGTTTATGCGCCCAATGCCCCCGATGCTCTAACTGCTTGGCTTGATCCGATAGTAAGCCTCGGCGAAACGAACCAAAACACCAGTTTCACTTATACAGGAACCGTAACGGGAGACTATAGTTTCGATAGATTCTTTCTGCGCGGTGGATCGGCAAATCCTTTTGATTACGATGAAATTCGCTTTGGCACGAACTGGAGTTCAGTGCTTCCACAAAACCCGAAATTCCAGTTGCCTGCAAGTGGACCCATTGTTCCGGAACTAGCCCCGCTTGAACAAGTGATGACCAACGTCATTGCCAACCACGGGCTTTATGCGGGCACTGTCGCGCTGATGAAAAACAGCCTTTTAGTATTCCGTCAAGGTTACGGCTGGCGTGATACCAATCTGACGCAGGTAATTCATCCCGACAATCTGTGCCGCGTTGCCAGCGTGTCGAAGCCGATCACCGGCTCGGCAATCAACAAACTTGTAAGCGCGGGGAAAA
>Ga0208357_1002833_pt1 | contig 11150 bp, 8 predicted proteins | sample NGESurdeep092012_6_FD_184487 | JGI IMG/M metagenome (GOLD analysis project Ga0208357, IMG submission 184487) | Arctic peat soil microbial communities from Barrow, Alaska - NGEE Surface sample F52-2 deep-092012 (SPAdes) | ecosystem: Environmental > Terrestrial > Soil > Wetlands > Peat ... | reverse complement strand
ACATCATCCGGGCAGCGCTTCCGCGCCTGCGCGAGCAGCAGCCGATGGACGGCTGGCCGCGCCGGGCCGCGATCGTCAACATCGCCTCGATCGGCGGCAAGTTCGCCGTTCCGCACATGCTGCCCTACACGGCTTCGAAGTTCGCGCTGGTGGGCTTCTCCGAGGGCCTGCACGCCGAGCTGCGCGGGCACGGCATTCGTGTCACGACGGTCTGCCCCGGGCTGATGCGCAGCGGAGGCGAGGAGCATGCGAAGTTCGTGGGCGATGTGGAGGCCGAGAGGCGATGGTTCGATCTCGCCGCCAAATCTCCAGTCGTGGCTACAACGGTGGAACACGCTGCCAACAGCATCTACAGCGCCGTCGCGCAGGGCCGCGCGGAGATCACCATCACGCCTCAGGCGTGGCTGGGCGCGCGCTTCGCCGGCCTTTGCCCGGAGAGCGTGCAGTGCATCAACGCATTGGTGAACGACCACATCCTGCCCTCGTGAGAGATCAGGGAACAGAAATCAGAAAACAGATCAGCCAGAAGAGCGCCGGCACCCAAGATTGATATCTGATCTCTGATCTCTCATTTCTGATAACTTTCTCGGCATGAATGAGATCGAGGCGGTGGGAGCGGAAGCTCTCCTGACTCCCACTGAGGCTCCGGCGGCTGCGGGGCCGGAGCGGCCGTGGCTGTTTGCGCTGCTGATTGCCCCGTCGGCTGTCACGGCCAACGGCGTCATTCAGGGTGGCGTGCTCGCTTACCTGCTGCGGCAACAGGGCGTGGGGATCGGGCACATCTCGGAGATTATTTCGCTGGTCTCGCTGCCGACGATCCTCTACTTCCTGTGGAGTCCCATCACCGACTTCTTTGTGCAACGAAAGATATGGGTGATGATGGGCGCGCTGGCCGCAGGCCTGATGATGGCGGTGGCGTTTCGAGAGCCCAGCCTAGCCAGCAAGCGCGCCGTCTGGCTGATCTTCTTCAGCGCCTGTTGCAGCCAGCTAGTGATCTCCAGTTGCGGCGGCATGATGGGCACGCTGCGGACGGAGCGCGCGCGGCGCGTGGCCAGCAGCTTCTACCAGTGTGGATCGACCGCGTTCGGAGCGGCCTCGGTGTTTGTGCTGGTCAAGGTGAGCGATCGCGGGCCGCACGCGCTGTTGATAGCCCTCGTCGCCGCGCTGATCGCCGTGCCGGGGCTGTTTGCCCTGGGCGCGCCGCGGCAGGGGGTGGAACGCGGCGAGGGTTTCGGCGACGAGATGCGCAAGCTAGGCCGCGAGTTCAAGGCGACCTTCTGGCGCTGGAGCGCGGTTCCGTACACTGTGCTGCTGCTGTTCCCGATGAACAGCGGAGCGGCGGTGGGACTGCTGCCTGGGATCGCGCAGGACTATCACGTCAGCGGATCGCAGGTCGCGTGGATGAACGGCGTCGGCGGGGCGCTGCTGATGGCCGCGGGCGCGCTGGCAGCGACCTTAATCCCTGCCAGAACACGCGCCTCCGTTGTCTACCTGATCGTGGGGCTGGTCAATGCGGCGACGCTGGCGGTGCTTTGGCTTGGCCCCCTGCATCCCGCCGTCTACTTCGCCGGAGCAACCCTTTATCTGTTCACTATCGGAACTGGCCTGTCGACCTTCACAGCCGTCGTCCTCGAATTTTTAGGAAACTCCGGCAAGAGCGGCAGCGGACGCTACTCGATCATCAACTCGCTCGGAAATATTCCGGTGCTGTACATGATCCGGCTGGATGGATGGGGAGGAAACCGCTGGGGCGCGCGCGGTCTGCCTGGGATGGAATGCGTCGTGGGAGCGGCCGGGGCTCTCCTTCTGCTGGCGTACTTTCTCAGCCGAAGATCCACCGCTGTCAAGCTACAAAGCTGAACCCTAGTGCTGTGTCAGCGATCCGGTACCGCTGTCGGCGCCGCACGGGCCGGTCAGCGTCCAGTGGGTGACGGTCAGTGTCTTGCCGTCGGTCGAAAAGGTCCCGTCCGCCGTGACGCTGTTGCCCTTCACCGCATCCGTGTAGGTCAGGATGAAGCTGCCGCCGGTTACCTGGGAGTTGGTGACGGTTACGGGACTGGTGAAGCAGGGGTTCGTCCCGAAGTTCCCGGTCCCGCTCAGCTGAAAGTTGCCGTCCGTGTCGCCGTCGGGCGCCTGGGTCAGGTTGGCGGTAATGTCGATCACTTTGCTGGCGGAGTCGTTGAAGCTGCCCGAGTAGGTTCCGGTGACGGAAGCGTAGTTCTGGATGGTGGCCACGGCCGCACTCGCAAAGGCGCACTGACCGCCGGTGACGTTGTAGGTTGCGCCGGTCAGGGACCGTCCGTCGGCCGCCAGAGTACCGGTAATCACCAGCGTCCCGCCGGCGACACCGCCGCTCATGGTCGTTACCCCGGATGCATTCGTCGATCCGGCGACCGAGATGGCCTGGTTGGCCGTTGCACAGCCGGTCGTGGCATCGGCGTGCAGGACGCCGGTCACGCTGGTTCCGCTGCCGATCAACGCACCGGAGAGGCTGGGCAACGCCAATCCGGCCACCGAGGAGTTCATCTGCCAGTTCCCGGAGACTGGGGCAGTCGCCTGATTGTCGTAGACCACCCCATCGTCAGCGCAGCCGGCGAGAGACAGCATCAAAACAAGCGAGGCTGCAAAAGCAGTCAAGGCGTGGCGGCGGTGGATCGGCATACGGCGGCTCCGGACGAGCGAATGGCCCCAGTATTGCAGCCCCGTCTGGCTCGGGCAATTACCCGGAACGGTTACCCCCCCGGCGGGCGCGTCGAAGCCCGCAAACCCCGGTTCGAGGGCAAAGGGGCGTCCGGAAGGTCAATTTTAGGGCCAAATTTTTGCCCAAAACAGCAACCGATTGCTGCTCCAAGCATCACATAGGTTGACAGTACTTCACTCACATGCGAAAGTGAGGGAGGTCACAAGCATCTTTCCGGGCACATAAACCGCCCGGACCCCGGAGAGCAGGACAATGGCAAAGATTATCGGTATCGATCTCGGCACGACCAACAGCTGCGTTGCCGTTATGGAGGGTGGCGAGCCTAAGGTTATCCCGAACGAGGAAGGCGGGCGCACCACGCCGTCGATCGTTGCGTTCACCAAGAACGGCGAGCGGCTGGTCGGCCAGGTCGCCAAGCGGCAGGCCATTACCAACCCGCAGAACACGATTTATTCGATCAAGCGCTTCATGGGGCGGCGCTACAACGAAGTCAACGACGAGATGAAGATGGTGCCCTACAAGGTCATCCAGCAGGGCGATCACATCGCCATTGTGGCCCAGGGCAAGGAGTACACGCCGCCTGAGATCTCGGCGATGATCCTGCAGAAGCTGAAGAAGGCTGCTGAGGACTACCTCGGCACGACCGTGACTGAGGCCGTTATCACCGTGCCGGCGTACTTCAACGACGCGCAGCGCCAGGCCACCAAGGACGCGGGCCGCATCGCCGGCCTGGACGTCAAGCGCATCGTCAATGAGCCGACGGCAGCCGCGCTGGCCTACGGCCTGGACAAGAAGAAGGACGAGACCATCGCCGTGTATGACTTCGGCGGCGGAACGTTCGACATCTCCATCCTTGAAGTAGGCGAAGGCGTCATCGAGGTCAAATCGACAAACGGCGATACCCACCTGGGCGGCGACAACCTCGACCAGCGCATCGTCGACTGGCTGATCTCGGAGTTCAAGCAGGAGTCCGGGCTCGACCTGACCTCGAAGGGCAACGAGATGGCTCTGCAGCGGCTGAAGGACGCGGCGGAGCGCGCCAAGATCGAGCTTTCGACCGCACAGGAGACAGAGATCAATCTGCCGTTTATCACTGCCGACGCCTCCGGGCCGAAGCACCTCGTCCGCACGCTCTCGCGCGCCAAGCTCGAGTCGCTGGTGGACGATCTGCTGCAGAAGTCTGTCGGGCCGTCGAAGCAGGCGTTGAAGGATGCAGGCATCGATGCTTCAAAGATTGACGAAGTGGTCCTCGTCGGCGGGCAAACCCGCATGCCGGCGATTCAGAAGCTCGTCAAGGACCTCTTCGGCAAGGAGCCGCACAAGGGCGTCAACCCGGATGAGGTTGTCGCGATTGGAGCGGCGGTCCAGGCCGGTGTGCTCGCCGGCGATGTGAAGGACCTGCTGCTGCTGGATGTGACGCCGCTGACGCTGGCCATCGAGACGATGGGAAGCGTGGCGACACCGATGATCCCGCGCAACACCACCATCCCGACGAAGAAGTCCGAAACCTTCTCGACGGCGGCCGACAACCAGACCGAGGTCGAGATCCACGTGTTGCAGGGCGAGCGGCCCATGGCGACGCAGAACCGCACGCTGGGCAAGTTCAAGCTTGGCGGCATTCCTCCGGCGCCGCGCGGCATGCCGCAGATCGTGGTCACCTTCGACATCGACGCCAACGGCATTCTCAACGTGACAGCGAAGGACAACGCCACGGGCAAGGACCAGAAGATCACCATCACCAGCTCTTCGGGTCTGAGCAAGGAAGAGGTCGATCGCATGGCCAAGGACGCCGAGGCGCACGCGGCCGAGGACAAGGAGGCCAAGGAGAAGATCGAGGCTCGCAACCAGCTCGACTCCATGGTCTACAACGTCGAGAAGATGCTGAAGGATGGCGGCGAGAAGGTCGACGCGGCCGACAAGGGCGACGTAGAAACCGCTCTTGCGGACGCCAAGACGACGCTCTCCGGTGATCCTGGCAAGACCGAGCTCGACGCAGCCCGCGAACGCCTCACCACGGCCAGCCACAAGCTAGCCGAGGCACTCTACAAGGCCAATGCTGCGGCCGGCGGCTCGGCTCCGACCGACGGCGATGCAGCCGCGGCCGGAACCGCCGACCAGTCGAATCCGGAAGCCAAGCAGGACGAGGGTGTGATCGACGCCGAGTACGTAGATACGGAGAAATAAGCAATCGCAAGAACTGAAAACAGTTTCCGTGCGTATTACAAGGAGGAGCCTTTCAAACCTGGAGTCTCCTCCTTGTTGTCTTCGGCAATAGTTGTCTCCGGCAACAAAAAAGTTACAAAGGAGTGACGCTGTAGTTACGGAGGTGCGAATCGATTTCGAAGGAAATGGGTTCTATATAGGTAGCCGGAACGCAGTGAGGCAGACGCCTTACGAGGCCAGAAAGGGTGGTGGGTTATGACGAACCAGAAGATGAAGGACGACGGAGAGTGGCCGGAAGGGGTGCAGTGGAACCTCGGCTTCGGCCGCGAACAGGCGAACGAAATCCTCTGGCGCTGCGATGCCCTGCGCGCCGGCCGGCTCTATCAGCGCAGCCTCTTCGCCACCCGCGAGGAAGCCGAGCAGTTCGTCAGCCGCATGCAGCAGGCCGAGCCCGACCAGATGTTCAACGTGGAGGCGATCAAGGCGAGCGCCGTCTGGAACTGAAGACTTTGCAGGATTGACATGAGCCGCTGCTTCCGCGAGAACTTGCGCTGGAAGCGCGGCTCAAACTGTATCTGGAGTACAAAGGGACGACATGCCTGAAGGCAACGAGATCCATCGCTGGGGCGAACGCCACAACCAGGCATTCGCCGGCAGTAAGATGCACGTCGACGCGCCGACCGGCCGCTTCCCTGACGTTGACGCGCTCGACGGACGTAAGCTCGATCGCGTGCTGGCCAAGGGCAAACACCTTGGCTACGTCTTCGGCAAAGATCGCATTTTGCATGTACACCTGGGCCGCTACGGCGACTGGACCGAAGGGCAGATGCCTCTGGCTGAGATCAAAGGCGCGCTGCGTGTTCGCATGTGGCCCGTCGGCGCGAAGCCGCGCAGGAACGCTGCGGAGCCGAGCGTGCGCCACGGCTGGTACTCGTCGGACGATGGCACGAACCCGGTTCCAGCGAGCGAGATCGACTGGCTGGAGCTGCGAGGAGCCGCGGCCTGCGAGCTCTGGACCGATGCGCAGTGGAAGAAGCTGCTCGACCGTCTCGGGCCTGACCCGCTCGGCGATGATCCCAAGGGCGCGGACGATCCGCGGCCAGCCTTCGAGTACATCGGGAAAGCCCGGACGCCGATCAGCGTCCTCTTGATGGACCAGGAGGTGATCTCCGGCATCGGCAACATCTACCGCGCGGAGCTGCTGTTCCGCGAGCGGCTCAACCCCTTCCGCGAAGGGCGCGAGGTCCCGCTGAAGAGCCTGAAGGCGATGTGGAAGGATGCGATCCCGCTGCTGCGCGCGGGCATGATCGACCGCCGCATCGTCACCACGCGCCCCAAAGATCGACCCACGAAAAAGACCGGAAGCCCGCTCAAGCCGGAGGTGCACTACGTCTATCGCCGGCATGGGAAACCGTGCTTCATCTGCGGTACGAAAATCCTGCGCCAGGAGATCGCGGGCCGCAGCCTGTACTGGTGTCCGACATGCCAGGCGGGTCTGCAGCGTTGAACGTGTAACGCGCAGCGTGATACGCTTATTAGCGTGATTCGCTCTTTTAAGAACAGCGAGGCGGAGAAGATATTCAACCGCATTCACAGCAGAAGGTTCGCTTCCATCGAACGGATTATCTTAAGGAAACTAAGGTCCATCAACAGAGCGGCAGTCCTCGGCGATCTAGCTAATCCTCCTGGCAACCGGCTGGAAGCTCTTCATGGCAATCGAACAGGCCAGCACAGCATCCGCGTTAATGATCAATGGCGAATCTGTTTTGAATGGAGAGAAAATCATGCGTATGAAATCGAAATCGTCGACTACCACTAAACGAACAAAGCGAATGCCGCCTTTGCACCCTGGAGAGATGCTCAGGGAGGAGTTTATGGCGCCGCTCGGCCTCAGCGCCAATGCTGTGGCGATGGCAATGCGTGTGCCCACAACACGAATTACAGAGATTGTGAATGAACGGCGCGGCATTACAGCTGATACGGCGTTGAGGCTCGCCAAGTTGTTCCGGATGACACCGGAGTTTTGGATGGGCCTGCAGATCGACTATGACCTTGATGTGGCGATGGACGAGCTTGAGGGGATAATTGATCGTGACGTGCACCCCCTCCCCATCGACAAGACAACTGGTTCTCTGAAAGTGGCTTAGTACAACACCATGGCACCAACCCCGCAAAAGGACTACTACGGCACACTTGGCGTCAAGAAGACGGCCACGTCGGACGAGATCCGCAAGGCGTTTCGCAAACTCGCGCGGAAGTACCACCCCGACGTAAATCCAGGCGACAAAAAAGCGGAGGAGAAGTTCAAAGAGATCTCCGAAGCCAATGACGTCCTCTCGGAAGAGAAGAAGCGCAAGATCTATGACCAGGTCGGCTTCTATTCCGACAACATCGATCCAGCCGCAGCCGAGGCCTATGCGCGCGGCGGCGCGGGCAGCTCCGGCAGGACGCATTCCGCGGGCGGCCAGGGCATGCCCTTCGACTTCAGCGGCTTTGATTTCTCAGGCTTCACCGCGGAAGGCCGTCGCGCCCAGCCCGAGAGCGGCAGCTCCAGCTTCCGCGACATCTTCAGCGGCATGTTTTCGGGCGGACGCCAGCCGCGCGGCCCGCAGCCCGGCACCGACCTGGAATATCAGGTGGAGATCGACTTCTGGACCGCCATTCGCGGCGGCGTCACGCGCCTCGAGATCCAGCGCCAGTCGCCATGCCCCACATGCAAAGGAACAGGCGTGGTCGGCAAACCGATGGAATGCCCTGAGTGCCACGGCACCGGTCACGTAACGCAGACCGGCGGCCGCATGAAGTTCAACGTGCAGTGCCCGCGCTGCGGCGGCGCCGGCAAGGTGCAGAACGCGTGCCCGAAGTGCGACGGCGCGGGAGTCCTGACGCGCAGCGAGCCGCTCGAGTTCCGCATCAAGCCCGGCACGCGCGACGGCCAGCGCATCCGCCTGGCCGGCAAAGGCAATGCCGGGACCGAGGGCGCGCCGGCTGGCGACCTCTATCTCATTATCCGGGTCGGCCATCATAAACTCTTCCGCCGCGTCGCCGACGACATTCACATCACCGTCCCCGTCACTGCGATGGAAGCGGCGCTCGGCGCGCGCATCGAGGTGCCGACCATCGATGCTCCGAAAAGCGGGAGCGAAGGTTATCATCCCGGGAGCGCACAGCTCAAGATTCCGCCGGGAACGCAGACCGGACAGAAGCTGCGCATGCGCGAGAAGGGGGTGCCCAGCGCCACGCGCGAGGGCCAGCGCGGCGACCAGATCGTCGAGATCACGATCGTCGTTCCCAAGGTGCAGGACGAGCGCTCCAAGGAGATTCTCCGCGAGCTGCAGCGCCTGAACCCGGAAGACCCGCGCGCCGATCTGTTCAATGAGTACTGATCCTCACGCTGACGGTAACGCCGACCGCGGCTCCGTCCGTTGACTCGTGCGGCCGGCACCCGTACGCTGGGCCCGATGCCCTTTGCGCAATCCCGGACATCCGCAAGCCGCCGCGACCCGTCGCTCGACGGCCTGCGCGGCGTCGCCATCCTGCTGGTCTACCTCTTTCACTACGGTGGAGGGCTGCGCTCATCGCACGCTGCGGTACGCGTTCTCGGCTACCTTACTGAGGCCGGCTGGACGGGCGTCATCCTTTTCTTCGCGCTCTCCGGCTTCCTCATCACCGGCAGCCTGTGGGACTCCATCGGCGAACGCCGGGTTTTGCTCAACTTCTACGCTCGCCGCGTGCTGCGCATCTTTCCGATCTATTACGCTGTGCTCTTTATTGCGCTGTTTGCCTCGGTCGCCCGCGGCACTCGTCTCGTCGAGCTCTTCCCTGTTCTGCTCTATCTCGGTTTCCTGGAGAATCTCCCCGGACTAGTCACGACGGCACTTCTGCCCATCTCGCCATTGCCGCTTTACCATCTGTGGAGCCTTGCTGTTGAAGAACAGTTCTACCTGCTCTGGCCCGCACTCGTGCTGCTGTCGCGCGACCGGTCGCGCGCTCTGCGGCTCAGCCTCTGGATTGTCGCCGGCTCCGAACTCTTCCGCATCCTGACGCATCTTTCCATCGTTCATCCGGAGTTTGCCGGCACCTTCGATTCCTCGCTCCTCATCCACGCCGGAACTCTCGCGATGGGCTCCGCTCTCGCTCTCGCTCTGCGCGGGCCACGCTGGAAGCTGGTGGAGCGCTGGGCGCTCACCGCGTTTCTCATCGGACTCGCACTCTATCTTCTCGTCAGCGCAAGCTGCCACAGCTTCTATCTCTCGGCTTACCGGCAGTTTACCGTTGGCCTCTTTGGAGTCGGTCTCGCCTCCACCGCCGCCATTCCGCTGGTCATGCGCAAGGGCAAAACCAATCGCATTCTGGCGGTGGCGCCACTGCGCTTCCTTGGCCGCATCAGCTATGGCTTTTACGTGATCCACATTTTCATTGAGCCACTCATCGACCTACTCGGCGCGCACTTCAGCCACGCAAACTCGGGCTTCCTGTACCAGTTCATACGCCTCCTGCTTGCCTTCCCCATCACGGTCGTGCTGGCGTCGCTCTCTTACTACTTCTTCGAGCTGCCGATCCTCGATCTCAAGCGCCGCTTCCCAATGCGATCGCCCCTTCCTCCACCTGAGCACACTGCCTGACGGCAGGTTGCAAGCTTCTGCCGCACACGAACATTGTTCATATAACGCATCTCCTCAGCCGGTCCGGCATCCAACATCCGAAGGCGAATTGCTCGCCCATCCACACACCCGGAGAGCGCACACCTGACGCATGGCCGCCGCTAGCGCCACAGCCGTTCAGCCGTCCGAAGCCGACGCGCTGCGAGAGATCACCCACGGCGTCAACCCGTGGCTCATCGCCGCGTCCGTCATGCTGGCGACGTTCATGGAGGTGCTCGACACCGCCATCGCCTCGGTCGCGCTTCCCTATATTGCCGGCTCGCTCTCGGCCACCACAAATGAAGCCACCTGGGTGCTCACCAGCTATCTCGTCGCCAACGCCATCATCCTCCCAGCGTCGAATTGGTTCTCTCTCAAGTTTGGACGCAAACGCTTTCTGATTATCTGCGTCATCATCTTCACCATCGCCAGCTTCGCCTGCGGAGCTGCCCCCACGCTGGGCTTCATCCTCGTCGCCCGCGTCGTGCAGGGAGCGGGTGGCGGCGCTCTGCAGCCTATCTCACAGGCTATCCTGCTCGAAAGCTTCCCCGTTCGCATGCGCGGGGCCGCCATGGCGGTCTTCGCCTTCGGCGTGGTGGTCGCTCCCGTGCTCGGGCCAACGCTGGGCGGCTGGCTCACCGACACCTACTCCTGGCGCTACGCCTTCTACATCAACATTCCCATCGGCGTGCTCGCCGTCTTCATGATCAGCCGCTTCATCCACGACCCGCCCTACATCTCGAAGGCCCGCGTCCCGGCCTTCGACAAGATCGGCTTCGGACTGCTCATCGTCTGGACCGGTTGTCTGCAGGTCGTCCTCGACAAAGGCCAGGAGGTCGACTGGTTCGGCGCCATCTGGCTGCGCTGGGCCGTCTTCGCGCTCCTCGTCGCCCTCACCTGGTTCATCTATCGCTCCTGGCACTGCAAAGACCCCATGGTCGATCTGAAGCTCCTCAAGGATCGCAACTTCTTCCTCGGCTGCCTCCTGATCTTCCTCTTCGGCATCGGCATCTACTCCACCGTCACCATCCTTCCGCTCTTCTATCAGGAGCTGCTCGGCTACACCGCGTTCACCGCGGGCCTGGTGGTCGCCCCACGCGGCCTCGGCGCCATCTGCGGCATGCCCGTCATCGGCTACCTCTCCAACAAGATCGACCCGCGCTATCTGCTCACCTTCGGCTTCATCACCTTCGGCCTCACCACGCTCTACTTCGGCTCCATCACCCTCGCCCTCTCGCCATGGACGCTCTTCTGGCCCATCTTCATCACCGGCTTCGGTCTCAGCTTCGTCTTCGTGCCCATCAGCACAGCCGCCTATGCCACGCTCAAGAACGAACAGATCGGCGCCGCCAGCGGTCTCTTCAATCTAATGCGCAATGTCGGCGGCTCCATCGGCATCTCCATCGCCGCCACGCTTTTAGTACGCCGCGCCGACGTTCACCAGAACGAGATCATCAACCACGTTCCCCGCACCAGCCTGCCTTTTCAGGGAGCTGTGCAGGGTTTGCAACAATCGCTTACGAGTACCTTCGGCGCGGCCAATGCGCGCATCGCTGCCGAGTCACGCCTCTACGGCGAACTCATGCGCCAGGCACTCGCATGGGCCTTCGTCGACATCTTCCGCTGGCTCTCGCTGCTCTGCG
>Ga0208357_1002832_pt1 | contig 11150 bp, 7 predicted proteins | sample NGESurdeep092012_6_FD_184487 | JGI IMG/M metagenome (GOLD analysis project Ga0208357, IMG submission 184487) | Arctic peat soil microbial communities from Barrow, Alaska - NGEE Surface sample F52-2 deep-092012 (SPAdes) | ecosystem: Environmental > Terrestrial > Soil > Wetlands > Peat ... | reverse complement strand
GGCATCGCTTCGCTCGCCCTCCTCAAAGACGGGAGGTGGACTGGGAGATTCCTGTTTTGCTAACTACAAGACTTCTCCTGTTTTGCTCGCCCCGCGACACAAGTATTTTATATCTTAACTTTTTTCGGCTGTTCATTGAATTTCGCACGCAGCCAATCATAAACTGCCTTTTGCTCATCTTGTCCAGCTCGCCTAACTTGACCTAACAACCAAATTGCCGTTGGTTTTTCGCTGGTGATATTTTTTGCTCCCTGATTGCAGGTCGAGCAAAGCGCGCGAAGATTTGAAAGCTCGTCTTTTCCACCGAGGCTTTTGTCTTTAATGTGTCCGATGTGCAACCGAACTTTCCGGCCAGTTGCGGGATCAATATCGCCCGGACAAAGACCGCACATCTGGCAAGTGAATCCGTTGCGGTCAAGAACTTCTGCCCGAAGTTTTGCTGAAATTGGGCGTGAAAATTAAATTCAGCCGATGAATAAATTTTCTCTGTGCCACTGAAAAAATTCTTGGCGCGGACAAAAGCGAGTTGGCAGCGTAATTTTCTGCCCTTCGTAAATCAGAAGTGAAGACTTCACAAAAACATTTGTCGAACTCCTGATTTGTTTTGAATACATGACTTTGAATTGTTCATCAATCGTTATCAATCCACGGTCAAATGCCCTGTCAAACAGGACACAAAGCGCCAATCCATTTTCAGGATTCAAACGATGCTCTTTGCTTTCAGACCACGGAATAATGTGGCCTGCGACTAAAAGTTGAGGAGTTTCAACTGCTGAAATGCAGCACTGATTGTTGTGGCTCGAAAGGACTGACCGACGAAAGAAATCTTGGTAGATTCTCTGCTTCGTGAGAACTTTTTTCTCTGTCTCTCCAGTTGGAATTTTGATTGCAATGATTTCTTCCTTTTCTTCAGTAGAAGGTTTAGCGTGAAATTTCTCCAGCAACTTTTCACTTTCTGAAACCAGCCGTTCCCAATTATTTCTAAATTCATGCCAGATTACTTCGTCGCTCTTTGAGCCATGAGCCAGTCCGCTGATTCCTTGCGCCGCAAGTAGAGGATCAAAAGCACCGAAATTTCCGAGCTTGCGAGCTACCGATGCAGGAGTTCTTCCCAACAAGTTCGCCAGCTTGATTACTTCAGGATTGTTGGCTTTTGTTTTTTTGAATGGAATCTGGCAATACAAATACAACGCGAGAATTTGCTCGTCGCGAGTCCACAACGTGCCATATTTATTTTCCATCATTTTTTACTGAATGGTGCAACCAAGGCGCAGCGATTTGAATTATCCGTCTGCGGAACATAGTCGGATTCAGTATCAATCTTGTATTTTTCGCAGAGCAATTTTTTTGATATTCGTTCGATGTGATACGGAACGTCATCAATAAAAATTGTCCCAGCTTCGCGGTCGCCACATTTCTCAATTGGCACTTGGAGCATTAAACCACTTTGAGTTTTAATTCTGATGGAACTGGTTGCTTTCATAAGATTGGCACGGTGGCGATGCGTGAATCGCGTCAAATGACTTGATAAATTTCATGTCAAGTGTGAGCGCGACGGCTTGAATAAATTCAAATGGGAAATTTCGTTGCGGGTCAATATCCACACCGACAACTTCAAATCCTGCCCGACTATATCCAGCCGCAACTCCGCCAGCGCAGCAAAATAAATCAAGAAGTCTTGGCTTCATTTCTTTTTGGAAACGATTGCGGAGAAACAACTGACTCGAAATCATTTTCATCCACCCACCGCCGCGCGCGCTTCGGCGGCGAGCGGCGTGCTCAAGTAACGTTCGCCCGTGGACGGCGCGATGGCGACGATGAGCTTGCCTTTGTTTTCAGGACGCTTGGCGACTTGAATCGCCGCCCAGACATTTGCGCCCGTGGAAATGCCGACCAAAATTCCCTCTTCCTTCGCAATCCGCCGCGCCATGTCAAACGAATCGTCGTTCGTGACTTCCACGCATTCGGTGATTTGCGGATTGCCGCTGGAATCTTTCAAATGCAAATTCTTCGGGATGAAGCCTCCGCCCAATCCTTGAATTTTATGTGGACCGGGTTTCAGCGGCTGGCCGGCGAGCGTCTGGGAAATGACCGCCGAATCCTTCGGCTCAACCGCGATGGCCGCGAACGACGGCTTGCGCGGCTTGATGACTTCGACGCAGCCGGTGATCGTGCCGCCCGTGCCGACGCCCGCGACCAAAATATCAATCTTGCCGTCCGTGTCCGTCCAAAGTTCTTCCGCCGTGGTTTTTTTGTGGATGTCTACATTGGCCGGATTATCAAATTGCTGCGCCGTCCACGCGTGCGGCGTTTCCTTTGCGATTTGTTCCGCGCGGGCGATCGCACCTTTCATGCCTTCGGCACCGGGCGTCAGAACCAGTTTCGCGCCGAGCATTGCCAGCAAAGTGCGGCGTTCGAGCGACGCGGTTTCGGGCATGGTCAAAATCAATTTGTATCCTTTCGCCGCCGCGACGAACGCGAGCGCGATGCCGGTGTTGCCGCTGGTCGCCTCGATGATGACGGTGTCCTTTTTGATCAGGCCGCGTTTCTCCGCATCTTCGATCATGGACATGCCGATGCGGTCTTTGACGCTGCCGAGCGGATTAAAAAATTCGCATTTGAGCAGGATGGTGGCGTCAATGCCGGCGGTGACTTTGTTCAGTTTGACGAGCGGCGTGCGTCCGACGGTTTCGATGATGTTGTTGTAGATGTGTCCCATAAAATTATTTTTTCAGTTGGTTGATTGACTTTGCTCCCAAAATCTTGGCGAAAAGCGTTTCGCGGGCAAGCCTTAATATCGCAGATATTTTGCAGACGAGGCAAAAAATATCTTTTCTGCCAGCGACACTTCGGTTAAAAGCAATTGTCCCAGACAACAAAACCGCCAGCGTTCTGGCAACCTGAACCGATGAAAAACAAAAATTATTTGAACCGCCGACAATTTCTAAAACGCGCCGGAGCCGCTGCAGTCTTGCCGCTGGTGCTTCCTGGTTGTGTGTCTGGCCCAAATTCACGCAACCGTCCGTCCAATAAAATCACGCTTGGCGTAGTCGGCTGGGGCATGCAGGGACCGAGCGACACCAAGTCATTTCTGGCCGAGGCCGACTGCCAGGTGGTCGCCGCTTGCGACTTGGACAAGATTCATCTGCAAAGCGCGGTGGACACGATCAACGATCATTATCAGAACCAGGATTGCCGCGCGCATCATGATTACCGCGAAATGATCGCGCGCGACGACATTGACGCCATATTGGTCGCGGTGCCGGATCACTGGCACGAACTGGTGGCCACCGAGGCGGCGCGGCACAAAAAAGACATCTACGGCGAAAAGCCGCTCGCCAAAACCATCGCCGAACAGCAGTCCATCGTCCGCGCCGTCCAGAAAAACAAAGTCATCTGGCAAACCGGCTCGTGGCAGCGTTCGCAGCCCACTTTTCACAAGGCGGCGGAAATCGTCCGCAACGGCCTCATCGGTGACGTGACGCATGTCGAGGTTGGTTTGCCTTCCGGCCATAATGATTTTGCGCACAATTCTCAGGAATTGCTGAATAAACTTACCCCGCTCGGAATCGGTGACCTCTCCAAAGTGACGCCCGGCACGGACGCTTGGAAAATCGCCGTCAGCGATCCGCCCGCCGATCTGGATTATGAGACGTGGATCGGGCCGTCAAAAATGGAAAGCTACATCAAACAGCGCGTCCACATGAACTGGCGCTGGAATTACAACACCGGCGGCGGCCAGTTGATGGATTGGATCGGCCATCATTGCGACATCGCGCATTGGGGATTGGGTTTTGACAATTCCGGCCCGTCGGAAATCGAAGGCCGCGGCGACTTTCCAGCCGCCGACGCTCTTTGGAACACCAGCACCAAATATCGCATCGAAACCAAGTATGAAAAATCTGTCACGAAGTATCCCATAGATGTCAGCATGACCATTGCTGGCGGCTATGATGACATCCGCAGCGGCGTCAAATGGATTGGCACCGAAGGCTGGGTCTGGGTGGATCGCGGCGGATTCGATGCCTCCAACCCGGATTGGAAAAAAGGCAAATCACTGCCGGAGGAACTTCGCAAAATAAAATTGTATGAGTCACCCGGCCACTGGCGGAATTTTCTCGATTGCGTCAAGTCGCGCAAGCCAACCATCACACCGGTGGAAACCGGACATCACTCGGCCATTCCCGGCCATCTGGGGCTAATCTCCATGCTCACCGGCCGGAAAATAAACTGGGATGTCAAACATGAGAAAATTCTCGGCGACGCTGCCGCCAGCGAACTGTTGACGCGGGCTTACCGTCCACCGTGGAAAATGGCTTAAAGAAATAATTTGCCTCGCTTCAAAACCGTTGCTGAAAACAGCAACGGTTTTTAGTTTTTTATCCGCAGATTGCACAGATTTTCGCAGATGATTTAATAAAAATCTGCGCTAATCGGCGCAAACTGCGGATTCTTCTTAAATGCCAAAAAATGAATCCCTGAAAAAAATAAGTCCCCGCCCGACCTTTCGGTCGGACAGGGACAAATGGGGGATGGGAGTTCGCCACTCTCTTTCCCGGACTGACATTCGGCGCGCACCTTTTCAGGAGCCGTCAGTTTCCCGACGCCATTCTCCACGGCAAGCGGAGTTTCCGGCCTCGTAGCAGGGCCGTCCAGCGCCTTGCGGAGTCTGGATTTCGAGTGAGGCTTTTCAGCCCGCTTCAACTGGTGGTTGCGCCACCAATCTGCGGACCAGGTTGAGACACGCCTATGATTTCTTTCGCGTCTCCACCATTGGCACCGGGTCAGCCGCCGTTTTTGACAGCGCGTTCGCCCGACGCCACGGGTCTCGCCTCTTCACTCTCAAGTTGCTTTTCTTTCACAGCCCGGCGGTGTCGTTTTTAACATCGCCGACGCCCGGAAGTTTTTCACGCGGCCTGCCCAGCCTGCGTGGCCTTCCCGGTCCGGACTCTCGTTTTGTTCCGCCTTTCGACGTTTTTCTTTTGGCAGACCCAAGTTTTTATTTTTGAATCCCGCCAGAGTCGTCCGTCCGTGCTGATGCGCAGTAGCAACCAATGCCTTTTGGCAACTGCGATTCGTCCAGGCTCGAAACCTGCCCGGACTACTTGACCCGGTTTGGAACGGTTTCTAATCGTCCCTCGCCGCACGGTTCCGTTTTTCGCGTTACTGGCGCGCGCGAACGCGCCAGAGGAACCGGTGAATTATGCCTCGCCAAATCTTGCGATCTGGTTTCAGAGGAGTCGCGCCAACCAGCCTGACCCGACTTTTCCCCGGTCACCCGGGATTATCCTGGAAACGCACAGCTTCAATCTTTCGACCGCCACTGCCCGCCTCGTTCATTCAATGAACTGTGAACATCATAACTTAAAATTCCTTTCCTACAACGATTTGATATGCACAGCTTGTTCACCGAAACGCGCGTGTGAACAACCTGTGAAAAACTCAAAACAGCCCGTCAAATCAACGCGATTCCAATTTCACGGACGAGAATTATTCACAGCTTTTTCAGGCCAGAAACGGCAGCAGTGAACAAGTTTCGTTTGTTAAGTTTTGGAAATATTTCATTCGACAGGAAAAAATCGTAGCGGTGCGTCGGCAGACCGCCGCATTTTTTAGAAAACAAAAACGGCTCTCTGCCGAGAAGCCGCTACGCCGTCTTTTGTCGCGGAGCGACGAATGAGAATAGGCCGCCGTTTCAACGGCGGGAAAGCAAACCAAAAAATGCAAGTCCCAACGGGACGAAAGAAAATATTTTCAATTTTTGCGCCCAATTTTCTGCCGCTCCTGCGGGGCTTGGAAATTTTTGCGATTGAATCCCGCAGTTAAAACTGCGGGCTATTTTCAAATTGTCCCGTTCGGGACAAAAATCTTTTTCCGCGCAATTCACCAGCGCCGTAGGCGCGACATATTTGTAGAAACGAAAGTCAAAATGTTTTCAGCTCCGTCAGGAGCGGCATATTCCGCCTTTGTTGGGGTTCACGCTTCAGCGTGTCCGCCGCCCGCACAAGCTAAAGCTTGAACTCCAACCTGCGATGCCGCTCCTACGGAGCTTTATTTTTAACGGCGACAATTCTACAAATATGCCGCGCCTACGGCGCTGATTCCGCTCGACAGGAAAATTTTGAAGGCGCAGAATTTATTTCGCAATAATTGACCTGACGAATTCCATGCAACGAACATACAAAGTTCCGGCGAGCACTTATTTCGGACTTGGGTTATTTGCATCTGGCTTGGCCTTTGTGTGTTTGCTCGCGCCACTTTTATTTGCTTATCCAAAAGATTCACCAACAAAAATTCTTTTGCTTTCAATTACAGCCGTTGCAATTCCGGCTGCAACAATTTGGTGGCTTTCGCGTTTTGTAATTACCATCACGCCTGACGCTTTGATTTATTCGAGTCCTTTTTGCAAAGGGCAGCCTGTAAATTTGACCGCCATTACAAATTCCAGAATCATAATGCGATTGGGAATAAGTGGAGGTCAGCCGTTATTGGAAGTGCAGTCGAAAGAAAACACATTGAGAATTAACTTCAAAGTTTTTTCACACGAAGCGCGCAAGGATTTATTTCAGACCGTCAAAGTTCAAAATTAGTTTTGAAACGCCACCTTCCATTCGCGCTCACCACCTTGCGGCTGCTGCTCGGCCCAATCGCCCTGGCTTGCGCGCTGACGACTGTTCCGCGCTGGATTTATCTGCCCATCCTCATCACGGCCACGCTTTCGGATATTTATGACGGCATCCTCGCGCGGCGTTTCGGCGTGGCCACGCCCGCGCTCCGCCGCTACGACAGCATCACGGACGTGATTTATTACCTGTTCATCCTCGCCGTCGCGTGGCGGCTGTGCAAACCCGTCCTCGCGCAAAACTGGATTTTGATCGCGCTCATCCTTTTTTCCGAGGCGGCGGTCATCCTCGTCAGCTACGTCCGCTTCGGAAAATATCCGGCCACGCATTCGTATCTCGCAAAATTTTACGGCCTGTGCCTGCTCGCCGCGCTCGCCGCCCTGCTCGTCTTCAACGCCGGAAGCTGGGTCATCATCGCGCTGGCAATCGTCGCGCTCGTCACAAATCTGGAAATCATCGCCATCCATTTCCTGATGAATTCCCCGCCGGTGGATGTAAAATCTGTTTTTTCGATGCCAAAAAAGCAGCGGTGACTCTTGGAAAGATTCCTGCGGATTAAAATTTACGGCAAATCTGTCGCGCCCATCAAATAGCGATCGCATTCGCGAGCTGCACCGCGGCCTTCGTTGAACGCCCACACGACGAGGCTCTGTCCGCGACGACAATCGCCGCAGGCAAAAATGTTCGGAAGATTTGTCGCATATTTTTCAAATTCCGCTTTAGCGTTCGAGCGCGCGTCGCGTTCGATGCCGAGCGATTCGAGCAGCGGCTGTTCCGGCCCGAGAAAACCCATCGCAAGCAAAACGAGCTGCGCGGACAGAACTTTTTCCGTGCCGGGAACGTGTTTTGGAATGAACTGGCCTTTGTCGTTTTGCGTCCATTCAATTTGCACGAGATGAACAGCTTTGACATGGCCGTGCTCATCGCCCTCAAATTTTGTCGCCGTCGTCAGATAAGTGCGCGGATCGGCGCCGAATTTCGCGGCGGCTTCTTCCTGCCCGTAATCCATTTTATAAACTTTCGGCCATTCGGGCCACGGATTGTCCTTCGCGCGTTCGAGCGGCGGCATTGGCAAAATTTCCACCTGCACGAGCGACTTGCAGCCGTGGCGCATCGAAGTGCCGACGCAATCCGTCCCGGTGTCGCCGCCGCCGATGACGACGACGTCTTTGCCGGTCGCGTCAATGAAATCTCCATTTTTGTGCGCATCCAAAAGGCTCTTGGTGTTCGCCGTTAGAAAATCCATCGCGAAATGGATGCCTTTGAGTTCGCGTCCGGGAACCGGCAAATCGCGCGGTTTGGTTGCGCCCGTTGCTAAAATCACAGCGTCAAATTCCTTCAACAATTTTTCCGCCGGAAAATTTTTCCCGACTTCCATGTTGCAAATAAATTTTATTCCCTCGGCTTCGAGCACTTTGATGCGGCGCAACACGACTTCGTTTTTGTCGAGCTTCATGTTGGGAATGCCATACATGAGCAAACCGCCGGAGCGATCGGCGCGCTCAAAAACCGTGACGAGATGGCCGGCTTTGTTCAATTGTGCGGCAGCCGAAAGTCCAGCCGGGCCTGAACCAATGACAGCAACTTTTTTGCCTGTTCGCTTTTTTGGAATTTCGGGAACGATCCAGTTATTTCCCCAGCCGTGATCGGCGATGGCCTGCTCGATGTTTTTGATCGTGACTGGCGGCGCGTTGATTCCCAAAACGCACGAGCCTTCGCACGGCGCAGGACAGACGCGCCCGGTGAATTCAGGAAAATTATTCGTCTTGTGCAGGCGTTCGAGCGCTTCGCGCCAAAGGCCGCGATAAACCAGATCGTTCCATTCGGGAATCAAATTGTGAATCGGACAGCCGCTGGCCATGCCGCTGACGAGCTGGCCATGCTGGCAGAACGGAACGCCGCAATCCATGCAACGCGCGCCTTGCTTTTTCAGGTCGGCGTCCGTCATGTGATGATGAAATTCGTTCCAGTCGCGGATGCGTTCGATGGCCGAACGATCCAGCGGCAGTTCGCGCAGATATTCGATGAATCCAGTTGGTTTGCCCAAGTTATGCTCCTATCAGGTTAATGTTCTTTATTTCATCCGCAGAATTTTTATTCGCAGATTGCGCCGATTCACGCAGATTAAAGACAAGGCGTTTGTATTCCAAACTTGTTGAACCAAAATTCACCAGCAATCCGCGATTAAATCCCGTGGCTTTGAGTTCATTGATTACTTGAGCGTCATCAACGTCGGTAAGCTGCTTGATTGCCTTTAGTTCAATAATGATTTCGCCAAAACAAATAAAATCCGCGCGATAACCGCATTGCAAAAGTTGCCCTTTATATCGGATTGGCAGAATCACTTCGCGTTGAAACGGAATTTCGCGCGCCGTCAGTTCCACCGCCAAAGCTTCCTGATAAACCGCTTCCAGAAAACCATGGCCCAACTGCCGATGGAGTTCCATCGCCGCGCCTATGATTTCATAAGTTTGCGGGTCTCTGCTTGTTTTCTGAAAATCTGCGTCCATCTGTGTAATCTGCGGATAAAAATCTTTAATCAAGTCAGTGTCCGCCCTTCACGTTTTCCTCGAACGCGGCCATGATCGCATCCGCGCCGCTCAAGCCTTGCGACTGCACTTTCTTCAGCGATTGCAGCACGCGCTTGTAATCCTGCGGCATCACTTTCACAAATTTCGGCGCGAACGAACTCCACTCCGCGAGAATTTTCGCAGCGCGAGTGCTTTTGGTGTTGATCGCGTGTTCTTCGACCGCCGACTTGAGCGTGGCCAAATCCTCGTCATCGGGCTTTTCGATGCCGACGAGTTCCATGTTGCAGCGCATCGCAAAATCCCCGGCTTCGTCGAGAACATAGGCGATGCCGCCGCTCATGCCGGCGGCGAAATTGCGCCCGGTTTTTCCCAAAATAATCACGCGCCCGCCGGTCATGTATTCGCAGCCATGATCACCGACGGCCTCGACGACGGCGTTCACGCCGGAGTTGCGGACGCCGAAGCGTTCGCCGGCTATGCCGCGCACAAAAAGCTCGCCGCTCGTCGCGCCGTAAAGAGCCACGTTGCCGATGATAATGTTGTCCTCGGCAACGAAGGTGGAAGTTTTCGGCGGATACACGATGATTTTTCCGCCGCTCAAACCTTTGCCCAGATAATCGTTTGCGTCGCCCTCGAGTTCGAGCGTCATGCCGCGCGGAACAAACGCGCCGAAACTTTGCCCGGCGCTGCCGTAGAATTTCAACTGCACCGTATCTTCCGGCAATCCGTTCGGGCCGTGCTTCTTCGTGATCTCGCTGCCGGTGATCGTGCCGACGACGCGGTTGACGTTGTGAATCGGCAATTCGGCGCGGACTTTTTCGCCGCGCTCTATTGCCGGTTTGCAAATTTCCAGAAGCCTCGTCACGTCCATGGATTTTTCCAGGCCGTGATCCTGATCCTGCGAACGAAAACGGCCAATGTCCGCGCCCACTTTTGGCTGATACAAAATCGGCGTGAGGTCGAGGCCGCGCGCTTTCCAATGTTCAATCGCTTTCCACGGAAATAATTTATCAGTGCGGCCAACCATGTCTTCGAGTTTGCGGAAACCGAGTTTTGCCATGATCTCGCGCAATTCCTGCGCGACGAACTTCATGAAGTGAACGACGTTGTCCGCGCTGCCCGCGAACCGCGCGCGCAGGCGCGGGTCTTGCGTCGCGACGCCGACGGGACAAGTATTCAGATGGCAGACGCGCATCATGATGCAGCCGAGCGAAACGAGCGGCGCGGTCGCAAAACCAAATTCCTCCGCGCCGAGCAGCGCGGCGATGGCCACGTCGCGTCCGGTCTTCAACTGTCCGTCCGCCTCGACATAAATGCGGCTGCGCAGATTGTTCAGCACGAGCGTCTGGTGCGCCTCGGCGAGGCCGAGTTCCCACGGGCCGCCCGCGTGTTTGATGGACGAGAGCGGCGACGCGCCCGTGCCGCCGTCGTGGCCGGAAATCAAAACCACATCCGCGTGCGCTTTCGAGACGCCAGCGGCGATGGTGCCGACGCCGACTTCGGCGACGAGCTTCACGCTCACGCGCGCGTTGCGATTTGAATTTTTCAGATCGTGAATCAACTCCGCCAGATCTTCGATGGAATAAATATCGTGGTGCGGCGGCGGCGAAATCAAACCGACGCCCGCCGTCGTGCCGCGCACTTTAGCAATCGGCGGATAAACTTTTTTGCCGGGCAATTCGCCGCCTTCGCCGGGTTTTGCGCCCTGCGCCATTTTAATTTGCAGTTCCTTTGCGTGGACGAGGTAGTTGCTCGTCACGCCGAAACGTCCGCTGGCGACCTGCTTGATCGCGGAATTTTTAGAGTCGCCGTTCGGTTCGGGAACGTAACGCGCCGGGTCTTCGCCGCCTTCGCCGGTGTTGCTGCGTCCGCCGATGCGGTTCATCGCAATCGCCAGCGCCTCGTGCGCTTCCTTGGAAATCGAGCCGTAACTCATCGCGCCGGTTTTGAATCGTTTCACGATTTCATCAACGGATTCGACTTCTTCAATCGGAAT
>Ga0208357_1002831_pt1 | contig 11152 bp, 14 predicted proteins | sample NGESurdeep092012_6_FD_184487 | JGI IMG/M metagenome (GOLD analysis project Ga0208357, IMG submission 184487) | Arctic peat soil microbial communities from Barrow, Alaska - NGEE Surface sample F52-2 deep-092012 (SPAdes) | ecosystem: Environmental > Terrestrial > Soil > Wetlands > Peat ... | reverse complement strand
TCCAGCGGCAGGTCGTAGCGCTGGGAGAGCACCACCTGGAAGATGTCGCCGGCCCGGATGTAGTCCTTGGCCGACTCGATCCCGGCCTGGTACTCCTCGCTGCTCACGGTCCGCTTCGCTTCGGCCGCGGCGATACCCGGCAGCGGCGCCGGCATCATCTCCCCCGCCTCGGTGCGGGCGCAGTCCACGGCCAACTGGCGCAGACGCCCACAGGCGTCCTCGTAGGCCCGGGCCAGGGTCGCCCGGTCAGCCGACTCGGGCACCACCACGTTGTCGATCAGGACGATGCGCTGGCGCCAATGGTCGAAGGCGGCGAATTGGCCGATCACCACCAGGGCGGCATCGGGATGGCCGAGGTCATCGGGCGGCACCGCCGGGAGCCGCTCGATCTCGCGCACCACGTCGTAGCCGAGATACCCGACCAGTCCCCCGTGCAGCGGCGGCAGTCCGTCCAGCGTCGGCGAGTCGAAGCGGGAGAGGAGATCCTCGATGGCCGACAAGATCCCCTGATCCGACGGCTCGACCCCCAAGCGACCGGCGGCGTCCACCGACGTCCCGCGCGCCGTCAACGTGGCCAAGGGCCGGCGACCGACAAACGAGTAGCGGCCCCAGCGCTCGCCGCCTTCGACCGATTCGAACAGGAACCCGTCGTCCTGGCCGACCATGTTGGCGAACGCCGCCACCGGCGTCAGCGTGTCGGCGACGACCTCACACCACACCGGGACGATGGCGTGCTCTTTGGCCAGCGTGGCGAATTCGGTCGGATCGGGCTGGAAGCTCAGCACGGTGAGGTGCTCTCAGTCCGGGCGCGGCACGCCCGGGCCCGAACCGATCGTGCGGTGAAAGCACGACCGCTCCCCCGTGTGGCAGGCGCCCCGCCCGTGCTGGTCGACCAGGACGACGAGGGCGTCGCCGTCACAGTCCATCCGCACTTCCCGGACGTACTGACGATCGCCCGAGGTCTCGCCCTTCTGCCAGTACTCGCCGCGGGACCGGCTGTAGAACCATGATCGACCCGACGCCAGGGTGCGGCGCAACGCCTCGGCGTCCATGTAGGCCATGGTGAGGACCGTGCCATCGCTGGCATCCTGGACGATGGCCGGCACCAGTCCATCCATCTTGTCGAAGTCGACCTCGTCCACCAGGGCCTCGTCCGCTCGGAGGGCCACACCGTCGGGCACCACACCGTCGACGGTCACAGGTACAGCCCCGTCCCGCTGTCATTTCGCTTCGACGCGATGGCGTGGATGTCCCGCTCGCGCAAGATGACGTACTCCTCCCCGTGTACCTCCACCTCGAAGCGGTCCTCGGGATTGAAGAGGACGGTGTCGCCCACCTTGACCGACCGTACGTGCGGGCCGACGGCCACGGTCTCGGCCCAGGTGAGCCGGCGGGAGATCTGGGCCGTGGCCGGGATCAGGATGCCGGCGCGGGAACGGCGCTCGCCGTCACTCGATGAGATCTGCACCAGCACACGATCGAACAGCACGGAAATGGGCTGCTTTTCGTCGGCCCTCGGCTGCTCGCCGGCCTTCTTCGTCGTGGTTGTAGGCACCCTCGCACGGTACCGCACCAGGGCCCGTCCTCAGTTCAGGCCCCTGGTCAGACGGGTCGAACGTTGACGCCGTGCGACGCCATGTAGGCCTTGGCCTCCGGCAGCGTGAAGGTCCGGCGATGGAAGATGGACGCGGCCAACACGGCGTCGGCCCCGCCCACGGTGGCTCCCTCGACCAGGTGTTGCAATGTCCCCACGCCTCCCGAGGCCACCACCGGTATGCCCACCGCATCGACCACGGCCCTGGTCAAGGCCAGATCGAACCCGTGCTTGGTCCCATCGCGGTCCATGCTGGTCAGCAGGATCTCACCAGCCCCGTTGGCGGCGCATTCGGTGGCCCAGGCCACGGCGTCTCGACCGGTCGGGGTTCGGCCTCCGTGGGTGTAGACCTCCCAGCCACCCCCTTCGGTGGCGGGGCGAGACCTGGCGTCGATGGCCACCACCGCGCACTGCGCGCCGAACTCGTCGGCGATGTCACGGACCAGGGCCGGGCGTTCGACCGCCGCCGTGTTGACACCCACCTTGTCGGCCCCTGCCCGGAGCAGTCGCCGGGCATCGTCGGCCACCCGCACCCCCCCACCGACGGTGAGCGGTATGAAGACTTGCTCCGCCGTGCGCGCTACCACCGAGACCATGGTGTCCCGGGCTTCGGACGAGGCCGTGATGTCGAGGAAGGTCAACTCGTCCGCGCCTTCGGCGTCGTATCGAGCCGCCAGCTCCACCGGGTCGCCCTCGTCGGTGAGGTCGACGAACTGGACACCCTTGACCACCCGTCCGTCGGTGACGTCGAGACAGGGAATCAGGCGGACGGTGCGCATGCGGCCAGAGCCTCCTCCACGCTGAAGCGCCCTTCGACCAGGGCCTTGCCCACGATGACACCGGCCAACGGCAATCTCGCGAGCGCCCGCAGATCGTCAAGGCTGGCCACGCCACCCGAGGCCACCACGGGCAGCGCCGTCCACTCGAGCAGGTGGCCCAGACCGGTCAGGTCCGGCCCGTCGAGCATGCCGTCGCGCGCGATAGAGGTGGCCACGACGGCGGCGACGGGCTCGCCCGCCCACAGGGAAAGCAGCTCGTCCAACGGCCGCGCCGCGCGGGCTCCCTCGGTCCATCCGTGACCGAGCGCCCGAGATACGCCGTCCTCTCCCACCACGTAGTCGAGCCCCACGGCCACCCGCCCGGGCCAGCGGCGGGCGCAGCTGGTGGCGAACGCCGGGTCCTCCAGCGCCGCGGTACCCAGGACCACGCGGTCGACGCCCAAGTCGAACACGCTTTTGAGGTCCTCGAGACGGCGGATCCCACCGCCGGTCTGCACCTTGACCTTGCCGTCCGCCAGCTTGACGATCCGAGCCAGCGTCGCCCGTTCGTGGGGCACGCCGGTCCGGGCCGCGCTGAGGTCCACCACGTGCAGCCACGGTGCCCCGGCGGCCACGAAGGACGCCGCCAACGCCAGCGGATCGCCGTAGTCCACCTCGCGGGCGAAGTCCCCCTGGGTCAGCCGGACCGCGGCGCCGCCGCGCAGATCGACGGCTGGATACAGCTCCATCACTGCTCCATCACGCCGTCCCGATCACGCCGCCAGGGCGACGAAGTTGGCCAACATGGCCAGCCCGCTTCGCCCGGACTTCTCCGGGTGGAACTGGGCGCCCCACACGTTGTCCCGGACCACCACCGCGGCCACCGGGCCGCCGTAGTCGCAGACCGCCACCGTCTCGGGGCCGATGGGCGGCGCGTAGGAGTGCACGAAGTAGACCCAGGGCTTCTCCCCCAGACCACGCAGGGGACCCACCGGCCCGGCGCCATTGCCTTCGTCGGCGCCGTCACGGCACGGCGTCAACTGGTTCCATTGCATCTGCGGGTGCTTCTCACCGGCGGGTAGCAACGCCACCGTGCCGGGGAACACGCCGAGGCCGGCGACGCCGGGGTTCTCCTCGGACCCGGCGTACAGGAGCTGGAAGCCGATGCACACGCCGAAGAAGGGCACGCCGGCCCCCAGGGCGGCCCGGGCAGCCGGCTCCAGACCGCTCTCGTCCAGGGCGCGGGCGCAGGCGCCGAACGCACCCACCCCGGGCAACACCACGGCATCGGCCGACTCGACCTCGGCCGGGTCAGTGACGAGGTGGGCCGCCGCGCCGACGTGCTGCAGCGCCTTCTCGGCCGACCGCAAATTGCCGATTCCGTAATCGAGCACGGCGATCTTGATCACAGACTGCCCTTGGTCGAAGGGATCCCTCCGCCCTCGATCCGCACCGCGTCACGCAGCGACCGGGCCACGCCTTTGAAGCTGGCCTCGAGCATGTGGTGGGTGTTCTTGCCCAGGCGCCGGTGGATGTGCAGGGTGAGATTCCCCGCCGTGGCAAAGGCGCGCCAGAACTCCTCGGCCAACTGAGGATCGAACGGGGGCGTGCCGAGGCCAGCGGTGTCGGGGGCGAAGTCGAGCCCGTAGGCCAGGAACGGGCGGCCGGAGAGGTCGAGGGCGACCTCAACCAGGGCCTCATCGAGCGGCAACAGCATGGAGGCGAAGCGCCGGATGCCGCGCTTGTCGCCCAGGGCCTCGGCCAGACAGCCCCCGAGCACGATCCCGACGTCTTCGACCGTGTGGTGGGCGTCCACCCGCAGATCCCCCCGGGCGTGCAGGACCAGGTCGAACGAGGCATGGCGGCCCAACTGCTCGACCATGTGATCGAAGAACGGAAGCCCGGTGTGGACGTCGACCACGCCCGTGCCATCGACCCTCAGGGCGGCCTCGACCGTGGTCTCCTTGGTCGCTCGTTGGCTGGTGGCGCGGCGGTCGGGTGCCTCCGACAGGGCATCAGTGGTGGTCACAACGACTCCTTGGTCACAACGACTCCTTCAATGCGGTCAGAAACCGGTCGTTCTCGTCGGGCCGCCCGATGGTGACCCGCAGACAGCCCTCCAGGCCGTCCCAACTGGAGCAGTTGCGGATGAGCACCGAGCGGTCGAGCAGGCCGTGCCAGACCTTGTCCCCACTCTGGCCCAGGGGACGGAAGAGGATGAAGTTGGCTTCGGAGGGCCAGCTTTCAACCGGCAGGTCACCCAGGGCGGCCGCCACCCGGCCCCGCTCCTCGGCGATGAGCGCCACCCGGGACTCCATCTCGTCGACGTAGCGCAGGGCCAGCGATCCGGCCAGCTGCGTCTGGGCCGAGAGGTGGTACGGCAAGACGACGGCTTCGCAGGCAGAGACCACGGCGGGGTCGGCCACCAGGTAGCCCAGGCGGGCGCCGGCCATGGCCCAGGTCTTGGAGAAGGTGCGGGTGACCACCAGTCCGGGGTGCGCCGGCGCGTGGGCCGGCGCTTGCGTCGGTGTCGACGGCGGCGTCGGCGTCGGCCCGCGCGAGCTGAGGGCACTCCAGCTGGCGAACTGGCCGTAGGCCTCATCGACGATGACCAGGCCCGGCGCCGCGGCCAGCACCGCCTCGACGGTGGATTTGGGCTCGACCCGCCCCGTGGGGTTGTTGGGCGAGCAGAGGAAGGTGATGTCGGGCTGCTCCCGCGCCAGGAGGGACGCGGCGGCGGTCGGGTCGATGCGAAAGTCCTCGGTGCGGTGGCCTTCGATCACCCTGGTGCCGGTCAGCCGGCTGATGTGCGAGTGCAGCGCGTAGGTCGGCTCGAAGACGACGGCACTCCGTCCTGGCCCCCCGTAGGCCAACAGCAGGCACTGCAACACCTCGTTGGACCCATTGGCGCAGAAGACCTCCTCGGGCGCCACGCCGTGCAGGTCAGCAATGGCGGCCCGCAACGCCGTGGCCGGTCGGTCGGGATAGCGGTTGAAGGCGACGTGGCCCAGTGCGGCCAGCAGGTCCTCGCTCCATTTCTCCGGTGGCGGGAACGGGGACTCATTTGTGTTGAGCCGCACCTCGGCCTCGACCTGAGGCGAGTGGTAGCCCGCGGAGAGCTGGAGATCGGGACGGATGCTCGGTATCGAGCTCACCGGTCCGCCCGGTCGGTCGCGGTCTGGTCCGAAGCAGCCCGGTCCAAGGCAGACAGGCGGCGCCGGACCGAGTCGGCGTGGGCCGGCAGCCCCTCGACGTCGGCCAGGATGATGACCGGGGGGCCCAGGACCCGCAGGGCATCGGGGGTCACGCTCACCGCATGGATGTGGCGACGGAAGTCGTCCGCCCGCAGCGCCGAGGAGAACCGGGCGGTGCGGTTGGTCGGCAGCACATGGTTGGGACCGGCGACGTAGTCACCCAGGCTGGCCGGCGCCCACGGTCCGATGAACACGGCGCCGGCGTTCTCTACCTGCTCAACCAGCGCAGCCGCCTCGTCGTCGGACACCATGAGCTGGAGGTGCTCGGGAGCGACGGTGTTGGCCACAGCCATGGCGGTTGCGGGATCGTCGACCAGGCAGGCGATGCCGGCCGAGTCCAGGGTGGATTCGAGGTCGGCCCGCCGGGGTGAGGCCGCCACGATGCGGTCGACCTCGGAGCTGACCGCGGAGAGCACATCCTCGTCCCACGTCACCAACCAGGCCAGGCCGTCGGGACCGTGCTCCGCTTGGACCACCAGGTCGATGGCGGCGAACTCGGGAGGTGCATCGGGGCCCGCCACCACCACGATCTCCGAAGGCCCGGCAAAGGCCGAGGCCACCCCGACCACCCCGCTGACCTGACGCTTGGCCTCCGCCACGTAGGCGTTGCCCGGGCCGGCGATCACGTCGACCCGGGGCACGGTGGCGGTGCCGAAGGCCATGGCGGCGATGGCCTGGGCCCCGCCGATGCGGTACACCTCGGTGATGCCGGCGGCGGCGGCGGCGGCCAGGGTGGCGTCGTCGACCCGTCCGTCGGCCGCCGGCGGGACGCAGAGCACGATGTCCTCGACGCCGGCGACGCGGGCGGGCGCGGCGCACATGAGGACGGTGGAGGGGTATCGAGCCCGCCCGCCCGGCGCGTACAGGCCGGCCCGTCCCACGGGGCGAGCCAGGTGCTCCACGGTCACCCCACCGGACTGGAACGGGCCCGGCGGCGTCCCTTCGTGAGCGTGGTACGACTCGATGCGCTCGTATGACAGCTCGAGGGCATCCTTGACCTCATAGGGCACCCGCGAGCGCGCCGCCATCACTTCGTCCGGCGGAACGCGAAGGTCGGCGGCGTCGGCGACGGCCAACTGGTCGAAGGCGGCGGCGTACTCGATGATGGCCTCGTCACCTCGTTGGCGCACCTGGCCGAGCACCTCGGCCACGGCGACATGGACGTCGGAACCGGGATCGTGGGGGCGCGGCAGGACCTGTTCGAGGGGCGACGTGTTGCCGCGTAGGTCGAGCAGGCGAAGAGGCATGAGGTCACAAGGCTACCGGGGCCTCTGGCGGCCGCCGTCCCCGGCGTGCCCCGGCATGGGTCATCATCGGGGGATGACAACAGCAGCCGAGATCTCCTCCCTGACTTCCACCCTGCAGGAGTTGAACGAACGGGTGACAGCCATGGCCGAGACGGCGCAGGGTCACGGCAACGAGGACATGGCCCACGAGCTGTTCGCGGTGGAGCGCGCCCTGGGCGGGGCCCTGCGGCGACTCCGGCGGTTCGCTCAGACGGCGTAGAGCACGAGCTCGTGTCCGAGCTGGGTGGCGGCGTTGCGCAGGGCGGCCTGGCGCTGCGCGACAACGGCGCAGTTGCGCCGATCGGCCAGCTCGATGACCGCCATCACGGCCAACTCCGAGGTGTCGCAGCGCACGGCCAGCTCACCCGAGCGTCGGGCCGCCTCGCTGGTGAACGGCTCCACCTCGGTCCCGTCGAGCAGCTCCACGATCCGGTCGCTGCGGGCTTCGGTCCGGAATCCCTCGGCCACCGCCACCGCCGGGATCAGCGGCACGATCCCATTGGACAGCGCGGCTCGGTGCAACGCCCACATCATCCGGTCACCCCTGGCCGCCGCGTGCAGGGCGCCGACCCCGTAGACGAGGCCCTCCCGGCGTGGTGGGTTCATATTCATCGTCGCCGCACCCGGGAGGCCACGCCGGAGACCCCCGAGCGCAATCTGGCCAGGAGCGCCTCGCCGGCGGCCAGCTCCTCCGGACTCAGCGACCCCGTCTCACCCTCCCAGGCGGCCACACCGCGGAGGCCCTGCCGTACCCTCAGCTGCTTCTCCGCCGCGTTGGAAAGCCAGGCACTGAACGAGACCCCGTCCTCCTTGGCCGCCAGCTCGACAGACGTCGCCACCTCATCTCCCAGCGACACCGAGCGCTTCGTCACCATGGAAAAAGGGTAGCACCTGCAGTAGTACCGGGCTAGTGGTCGGCACGTTGTCCCTGCGCCTGGAAACACCAATGCCGACCCCAAAGGGCCGGCATTGGGCGAGTCGGCCGGGAGGCGGATCCCAGCAACGACTCTTTTGGAACCAGGTGGCGGGAACCGGTTCCAAACACCATCGTAGCGCGAGGCCCCCAATATGTCACCACAGTGACGACCCCGTCCCCGCCCCGTCCCGCCCCCGTCATCCGCCAAAGGTCCCGGCGGACGGACAGATGTCGGCCAACAGGCAACGGCCACAGGCCGGTTTCCGGGCCTGGCAGATCGACCGTCCGTGCAGGATCAGGCGCAAGCTGAAGGATCCCCACTCAGCCGGGGGGAGCAGGGCATCGAGCTCGTGCTCCACCTTGACCGGATCCTTCAGCTCGGTCGGCGTCAGTCCCAATCGTCGGCTGAGACGGAGCACATGGGTATCGACGGGGAGGCCGGGGAGCCCGAAGGCCACGCTGCGCAGCACGTTGCCCGTCTTGCGACCCACCCCGGGCATGGTGACCAGATCGGCGAGCTCGGTCGGGACGACACCGCCGAAACGGACCTCCACCGCCTGGGCCATGCCGATGAGACTGCGTGTCTTGGCCCGGAAGAATCCGGTGGTGCGGATGAGCTCCTCCACGTGCTCGGGGTCGGCACGGGCCAGCGCCGCCGCGTCGGGATAGGCGGCGAACAGAGCCGGCGTTACCAAGTTGACCCGAGTATCGGTGGACTGGGCCGACAAGATGGTGGCGGCCAGGAGCTGGAACGGGGTGTCGAAGTCAAGCGCACACAACTCGGCCGCGGTGCCGGGGTACACCTCGGCCAAGCGCGTCGACACCACACGGGCTCGGCCTCTCGGTGTGCGCGGGCGTCCCACCGGGCCAAGGTAGCTGGTTCGGGTCACGCGCCGGGTTAACGTGCGGCCGTGAATCTGCTGGTGCTGGACCGCCTTGACCCTGCCCAGCAGTCCGCTCTGGCGGCCCTGATCGCCCGCTCCGAGGCGGCCGACCAGCACCCCGCCCTGTCCGAGGACCTGCGTGATCCAGCCGGACGGATCGACCTGATTCACCACGGGGCCCGGGCCGTGTTGGCTGTACAGGGCGAGTCGGCCGAACCGGGCGAACCGGGCGAACCTGGCGAACCGGGCCAGGGCGAACTGGCGGGCTGCGCCACGCTCACTCCTGGTGCCGATGGCCTGACCTCGTTGCATCTCGCCATCGACCCCGCCAACCGGGGGGGCGATCTCCGAACCACGCTCATCGCCAAGGCCCTGGCGCACACATCGGCACCGGTCCGCCTCTGGATCATGCTGGCCAGCCGAGACGACGACGAGGCCGTGGCCCCGCTCGGCTTCCAACCCGAGCGCGATCTACTCCAGATGCGGGTCCCCCTGCCGTTGGCCGCGGACATCGTGGCCGCCACCCGGCCGGTCGAAACGCGATCCTTCGTGGTCGGCCAGGACGACGAGATGTGGCTCTCGGTCAACAATCGCGCCTTCGCCGGCCATCCCGAGCAGGGCAACTGGACGCTGGAGAAACTGCGCAGCCGGGAGCAGTTGGAGTGGTTTGATCCCCACGGGTTCTTGCTGGCCCCGGACCCCAATGCCGAAGGGCGGGGACTCATCGGCTCGTGCTGGACCAAAGTCCACCGACATCACACTCCGATCCTCGGAGAGATCTACGTCATCTCGGTGGACCCCGCCCGGCACGGCGAAGGCTGGGGGCGAGCGCTGACCGTCGCCGGCCTGCAGTGGCTCTCGGGGCAGGGGCTGTCGGTCGGCATGCTCTACACCGACGCATCCAACACGACGGCCGTGGCCCTCTACCGATCGCTGGGCTTCACCGTCGATCACATTGACCGGTCGTACCTCCGATCCGCCGGCTGATCGTTGTGCCGATCAGCCCGATCAGCCCGATCAGGCGGTGCCGATCCCGGTCCCGATAGCCCGGCCCACCCCAAAGGTGACGCCGGAAGCCACCGCCGTGATGACGAGTTGCCGGAGGGCGGATCGCACGTAGGAACGTTCGGTATAGGCCGCCAACACCGCGCCCACGGCAATTGAGGCCAAGGCCCCCAGCACGATCGAGCCGACGATGGCGGCGGTGCCACTGGTGATGAGCCAGGGCAGCAGTGGAATGAATGCGCCCAGGGCGAAGGTGAAGAACGAAGCCAGAGCCGCCTGGATCGGCGAGCCCAACTGCTGGGGGTCGATGCCCAACTCCTCGCGGGCATGGGTCTCCAGCGCCAGCTGCGGGTCCGCCATGACCTCGTTCGCCATGTCGGAGGCCACGGTCGGGTCGATGCCCCGTTTCACGTACATGCCGCGCAATTCTTTGGTCTCCCCCTCGGGGCTCTTCTTCAGCGCCTTGCGCTCCACATCGATCTCTCGCTCGAGCAACTCGCGCTGGGCACTCATGGATAGGTACTCCCCCGCCGCCATGGAAAAGGATCCAGCCACCAGCCCGGCCACGCCGGCCAGGCGGACGATCCCGGGGCCTGGACTGGCTCCGGCAATGCCCAGGACCAGCGACACGTTGGTGACCAGCCCGTCGCTGACCCCGAAGATGGCGGCGCGGGCACCGCCACCCCGTATGTCCCGGTGCTGATGGAGGGGATCGTCGTCCACTCGGATCAGCGTAGTGAAGGCCTGAGGGCGCTGGGTCGGCGTCGTTTTCGGGGTTGACTTTGGGCTCCGGATTCCGGCTGCTGGGTCCGCTTCCCGCCCGAGTCCCGGTCCTGAGTCCGAGTCCCGAGTGCTGTCACACCCCCGGCGTAGCGTTGGCATCGTGCCGGCAGCATCAATGCACCACGAACTCGAAGGGGCAGTCCGCACCATTCAGCGGGTGGTTCGTTCGACGGTGCCGTCGTCGGTCTCGGGTGACGAGGCCCTCTCGTTGGTCGCCCTGCTGGGCGAAGCCGAGCGGGCGGTCGATTCTGGAATTGCCCTCTTCGCTCCCCGGGTCATCAACACCGGTTCCTTCACCAAGCGGGGATATGCGACGGCGCCCGACTGGCTGGGTGCAGTCTCGGGCTCACCCGCCGGTGCGGCCAAAGGTCGCCTGGTCGCAGCCGAGCGAGCGGCGGAGTCGCCCGAGTTGGCGGAGGCGGTGCGAGGCGGTGATCTCTCAGCCGCCCAGCTCAAGATCGTGACCGACACCGCCGCGGTGGCCCCGCAGGCGGCAGCCACCTTGCTCCCCCTGATCAAGGGCGGGGCCAGCCACCGGGAGCTCAGCGCTGCCGCCTCCCGTCAGCGCGCCGAGGCCCGCTCGGCCGAGTGCGATCGGGCCCGGCGGGCCCGCGTTCACGCCAGCCGGCATTTCCGCTGGCATCAGGACGAGAACGGTGGCATCCGGGGAGA
>Ga0208357_1002829_pt1 | contig 11162 bp, 10 predicted proteins | sample NGESurdeep092012_6_FD_184487 | JGI IMG/M metagenome (GOLD analysis project Ga0208357, IMG submission 184487) | Arctic peat soil microbial communities from Barrow, Alaska - NGEE Surface sample F52-2 deep-092012 (SPAdes) | ecosystem: Environmental > Terrestrial > Soil > Wetlands > Peat ... | reverse complement strand
CCGGGCGCTCGTCCGACACATCCGTGACCGGGGCGCGATGCGCGGCGGGGTGTTCCCGGCGCGCATCTCCGAGTCCCGCGCCCGCGAGCTGATCGACGCCGAGCCGGCAATGACCGGCCGTGATCTGGCGCGCGAAGTGACGCCGAAGGAGGCGCACGTGCTCGACGCTCTGGGCGGTGCGAGCGGCCCGCAGATCGCGATGATCGACACCGGGGTCAAGCTCTCGATCCTGCGCAACCTGCGCAGCCGGGGGGCCACGGTCACGGCCGCCTCCTCCAGATCGTTGCCTCCATCGGAGCCTCGGTCCGGCCCGTGGCGTTCCCCGCTCTCGTCCCAGGCCCGGAAGACGGCCGCCGTGTTCACATGGAGCGGGGGCAGGAGCAGGACGAAACGCCGTTCCTCGAAGGGCAGGGGCTCGATCACCTCACCCACACCGGTGACCCGGGCCCGTCCCCCCCGGACACAGAAGGGGACGTCGGAGCCGAGACCGACGGCCAGAGCGGGATCGGGCCAGCCGGCCCAGCGCAGGACGGCGGCGGCGTCGGCCGACCCTCCTCCGAGACCGGCCCCGGCCGGAATCCGTTTCACCAACTGAACCGACGCCCGGCGACCGACGAGAGTCAGGGCCCGGGCCACCAGGTTGTCGGGCCCGGTCGAGATCTCCACCGTCCCCGTCTCCCCCACCACCTCGTCGACCACGGACAGGTCGTCACCGGGACCGAAGAGCAGTGTGTCAGCCAGGTCGATGGTGACCATCTCGGCGTCGAGAAGGTGATAGCCGTCGGAACGCCGACCGGTCACCCGCAACGTCAGCGTGAGTTTGGCCGGGGCCGACACTTTCACGGTGTTCGTCGCCGCGGGCGTCGAAGGCTCTGTCACGGCCGAGGGGGTCACAGCTGAGGGGGGCTGTCCTCGCATGCCACCAGTCTCCCCCAGTCCTCGATGGACAACTCTTCCGCCCGGGCTTCGGGATTGATGGCGGCGGCGGCGAAGGTGGCTGGATCGACCACGTCCACCAAGGCCCGCCGCAACATCTTGCGCCGTTGGGCGAAGCCGGCCCGCACCACGGTGAACAACCGGTCCGGGCCGGCCACGGCCGGATCGACGGCCACCGCGTCACGACGGACGATGCGGACCAGAACAGATTCGACCCGGGGACGGGGTACGAAGACGGCCGGTGGCACTCGTCCGACCAGACGGGCGGTGGCGTAGTAGGCCACTTTCACCGAGACGGCACCGTAGGCCTTCGTGCCGGGAACGGCGGCCAGTCGTTCACCCACTTCGCGTTGGACCATCACCAACATCGACGCCACCGCCGGCGCCTCTTCCAACACCCGCACGATGACCGGTACGGCGACGTTGTAGGGAAGATTGGCCACGAGCACCCACGGCGATGTTGACGCCGGTACGGCCACACCGGTGGCACCGTCGTTGTCGTGATCGTCGAGCAGGGCAGGCCAGTCGAGGGTGAGGGCGTCGTCCTCCACCACCCGCACGTCGAGTCCTTCCACCTGGGCCCGCAGAATCGGAATGAGATGACGATCGATCTCGACGGCGGTCACCTTGGCCCCGGCCTCGGCCAGAGCCAGGGTCAACGCCCCCAGTCCGGCCCCGATCTCCACCACCAGCTGGCCCGGTTCGAAATCGGCCAGACGGGCGATCCGCCGGACGGTGTTCTGGTCGGCCACAAAGTTCTGCCCGAGGGCCCGGCTGGGTCGGAGATCCTGGGCGGCGATCATCTCCTGGACCTGCCGGCGGGTGAGAGTCACGCCTCCATGGTGCCGTCTGGGCGACGGCACCGTTGTCTCACCAGGTCAGGTGGACCTCGATGAGCCCGATCGAGGGGCGGCCCAGGTCAGAGAAGCCCTCATAGGACAGATCGATGACCCGGCCCGGATTCCGGGCCTGGCGGTCATCGACGATGCACCGGATCGAGTGTCCGGTGGCCTCATCGGTCACCGTCACCACCGTCCCGAAATTCAGATAGGGGCTGGCGCAGTAACCGTCGCGGGCTTCGGGATACCACGACGCCTTGCCCGACTGCCCGTACTGCGGAATCAGCGGCGGTGGTGTGGTCGTGGTTGTCGTCGTGGCCGTCGTGGTGGTGGTGGTGGTGGAAGCGGGAGCGACATCGGCGGCCGCCGTCACCACGGCCCCATCGGTGGTCGTCGTCACCGCCGCCGTCGTCGTGGCCGACTGATGGGCGGTCAAGGCGATAGCCATCATCCGCTGCGGCGCACGAGGGGCGGCAACCGACTGGGCCACCTGACGCGTGGACCCAGAAGTACCCACGACTGCGTGCCGGGCATCGATCGATCGAGGCGATGCTCGATCCGGAGTCGCCAACAGGAGGAGTGGCGCCACGCCCAGAGCCAGACACAGCCCGAGACGAACCGTTGGCCGCAAACCTCCGGCGCTTTGTGTCCTCAGATCTCCACCCTTCCTCTGCGGACAGGTCAACTGCATCGGGGACTGACGACGAAGCTAGGGGACTCGTACGGACCCGACAAATCGAGACGCAGCCATTCGATGCCCGGAAAGACAGATGGCCAAACGCGTTAATTCTGATCTTCGATGAGCGGGCCGCACTCCGTGAGGAAGCCGCCACCGGTCCAGCGGACAACAGGCGGTCGGGCTGTGGAAAACCCCTGGAAAACTCCGTATTACCGGGCGAAATCTGACCACGGTGAGGATTCAGAGACCCACCATATTTTCTCTGTCACTCTCGCAACACCGCCACCAACCGCGCTCTGATCAAGTCCTTAGGCGGAACGGGAAACCCATCACACCGGACGCGCATCACCGGAGTGGCGCGGCGTGACGGGAGACGCTAAAGCGACAGTGCGAAAGCGGTGCGTGTCGCGGCACGCGACGAGGCGGCCAGATCTTCGACCCTCACTTCTTTCACGGCGGCCACGGCGGCACCGACAATAGAGACGAGCCCCGGTCGGTTGTCCTCACCGCGGTGAGGCACCGGGGCCAGAAAAGGCGCGTCGGTCTCGACCAGAAGTCGGTCGAGGGGACACAAGGCGGCGGCGGCCCGTACGTCGTCGGCGTTCTTGAATGTGACGATCCCGCTGAACGACAGATAGGCATCGAGATCGAGACTCCGCCGCGCTTCTTCCGGTCCGCCGGTGAAGCAGTGCATGACCACATGTTCGGGTCGGTCGGCGCTCTTCAAAATATCGAAGGTGTCGTCCCAGGCGTCACGGGTGTGGATGACCAGCGTCAGATTTCTTTCCTTGGCCAACGCCACCTGAGCGGCGAACACGTCGCGTTGCTCCGGTCGGGGCGAGTGGTCGTAGTGGTAATCGAGTCCGCACTCCCCCACGGCCACCACCGCGCCCGGATGCTCGGCCAGCGCGTCGTCGAGGGTCCGGACCACGTCGACCAGACCGTGGGCGGCGTCATGGGGATGGAGCCCGATGGTGGCCCAGGCTCCGAAATCAGCCGGCACGCCGCTGTCATCCGATCCCACCGCGGCCCGGATCTCGTCGACCAGGACCACGGCCTGCCGGGACGTCTCGGCGTCGGTACCCACGCACACGAGACCCACCACCCCGGCCCCGACGGCCTGTCGCACGGCCTCGATGACCTCGACGCCGCCCGGCCGGTAGGTGTCCTGGAGATGGCAGTGGGAATCGATCCAGGCCTCGTCGGGGCCCACCACCGGGCCCTGGTCGGCCGTCATCCTTTGCGGCGCGGGAACAGCGGTGTTCCACGCTCCACGGTCAGGCCACCGGGGTAACCGCCCCAGGCGGCGTCAGCCGGAAGCCGGCACGCCGCCGGTTCTCCGCTCAGTCCCAGTCGCCGCCAGATCTCGGTACTGGTGTCGGGCATGGCCGGCCAGATGAGGAGAGCGACGATCCGCAACACTTCCAAGGCGCTCCCGAGAACGGCGTCGACGGCCGGACCGGGTTCGGCCTTCCACGGTTCTGCGGTCTCCAAGTGCGCATTCGTCTCATGGATGAGTCGCCACGTCGCCTCCAACGCGGTGTGAGGCTGGGCCCGTTCCCAACCGGCACTGGCATCGGTCAAAACATCGGCGGCGATGGCGGCCAACGGACTTTCCTGATCGGGGGCCGGTCCGATACCACCGCACTTCGATCCGACCACGGTGGACACCCGCGCCGTTAAGTTCCCGAGATTGTTGGCCAGATCGGCGTTGTATCGGGACGTGACTCCTTCGTAGGAGAAGTCCCCGTCGCTGCCCAGCGGGGTGTCGCGCAACAGGTGGTACCGGAAGGCGTCGAGCCCGTACTCCTCCACCAGATCGGCCGGCGTAACTTGATTGCCGCCCGATTTGGACATCTTTTCGCCTGACACCAGGAGCCAACCGGTCACCAGGAATTGCGCCGGTGGCTCGATGCCGGCGGCCATGCACATGGCCGGCCACCAGACACAGTGGAACCGGATGATGTCTTTCCCGAGCAGGTGATGAACCGCGGGCCACCAGGTGTCGAACCGCGCTTGGTCTTCGCCGTAACCAATGGCCGTCAGATAGTTGATGAGCGCGTCGTACCAGACGTAGAAGACGTGCGAGGGGTCCCACGGAACCTCCACACCCCACGTGGTCGACGTCCGCGTGATGGAGATATCTTCCAGGCCGGCCTTGATGATCCCGAGCGCTTCGTTCCGCTTGACGCTCGGATGGATGGCGTCGGGATGGTCCTCGTACCACTGCAGGAGCCGGTCACCGAAGGCACTCAACTTGAAGAAGTAGTTCTCCTCCTCCAGCAACTCGACCGGCCGGAGATGGATGGCGCACTTTCCGTCGATCAGATCCGCTTCCTTCTTGTAGTCCTCGCAGTAGACGCAGTAGAGCCCTTCGTACACTCCAAGCTCGGTGTAACCGTTGTCGTGGATGGTCTGCAGGAAATGTTGGACGGCGCGGTGATGTCGCGGTTCGGTGGTCCGGATGAAGTCGTCGTTGGAGATGTTGAGCGCGGCCCAGGCCTCGACGAAACGCTCCGACGTCCGGTCGACCCACTCCTGGGGGCTCACCCCGTTGGCCTCGGCCGCCCGGGCGATCTTGTCCCCGTGTTCATCGGTCCCGGTCAGGAAGAAGACCTCGTCCCCCACCAGTCGGTGCCACCGGGCCAGAGCATCAGCGGTGACGGTGGCGTAGGCGTGTCCCAGATGGGGCACGTCGTTCACGTAGTAGATCGGCGTCGTCACATAGAACGGGGGCACCGGATCAGCGTAGTGACCGTACCCACCCCGCCTGTCCGATCCATTCCGTCGTCGTTGCGCCTGTCGTCGAAGCGATCAGCACCGGCCCGGCCGGCGAGGGTCCGGCCCCCGGCGCCGACGGCGGGCGATGCTGGTGAACCACCCGATTCCCATCCCGAGGTGCCTCACATGGAAAAGAAATGGTGGACACTCCTGGTCGTCTGCGCCGCCACTTTCATGCTTCTTCTCGACGTGACCATCGTGGTGGTGGCCCTGCCCGAGATCCAGACCGGCCTCCACACCACCTTCGCCGACGTCCAGTGGGTGGTCGACGCCTACGCGCTCACCCTGGCGTCGCTTCTCCTGACGGCGGGCTCCCTGGCCGACCGTTACGGCCGTCGGCTGCTCTTCATCGTCGGATTGAGCATCTTCACCGTCGGTTCTGCTCTCTGCGGGCTGGCCCAGTCGCCGCTCATGCTGATCCTCTCCCGCTCGGCCCAGGGCATCGGGGGGGCCATCCTCTTTTCGACGTCACTGGCCCTTCTGGCCCAGAGCTTTCAGGGAAGGGACCGTGGCGTCGCCTTCGGTGTCTGGGGGGCCATCACCGGGGTGGCCGTGGCTCTCGGCCCCATCCTCGGCGGCCTGATCACGTCCGGGATCAACTGGCGGGGCATCTTCCTGGTCAACCTCCCCGTGGGCGTGGCCGCCATCGTCATCACCGTCTGGCAGATTGACGAGTCCCGCACCCCCCATGCCTCGCGTCCCGACTGGGCCGGCTTCGGCACCCTGACGGTGGGCCTGGTCAGCCTGGTCTACGGCTTGATCCGGGCCAGCGAGGTGAGCTGGGGCAACACCATGGTGGTGATCTGCTTCTGCCTGGCCGCCGTCCTCCTCGGCTCGTTCGTGATCATCGAACGTCGGGTGACCCAGCCCATGTTCGATCTCTCTCTCTTCCGGATCCCGACCTTCGTCGGAGGGTCCATCGCCGCCTTCGCCATGAATGGCTCGCTGTTCGCCATGCTCCTCTACCTTGTCCTCTACCTCCAGGACGATCTCGGCTATTCGGCCCTGGGCACCGGTCTGCGCCTGCTTCTGCTCTCGGGCGGCACCATGGTGGCGGCCACCATCTCCGGCCGCTTGAGCAGCCACATGCCCGTCCGCTGGCTCATCGGCCCCGGTCTCACCCTGGTCGGCATCGGCCTCTTCCTCATGGCCGGCCTCACCGCCACCAGCACCTGGACCCATCTCATTCCCGGCTTCATCGTCTCCGGCATCGGCAGCGGGCTCGTCAATCCGCCGCTGGCCTCCACCGCCGTCGGGGTGGTCACCCCCCAACGTTCAGGCATGGCCTCGGGGATCAACACCACCTTTCGCCAGATCGGCATCGCCACCAGCATCGCCGCCCTGGGTTCGATCTTCACGGCCACGCTCCGCCACAACCTCGATCACGCCCTGGCCCCCATTCCGACCCTGGCCGGCCGGAGCTCGGAGTTCGTGGTGGCCATCCAGAAGGGCCAGGCCGGTCGCGTCATCGGCGCCGTCTCCGGCCGGGCCCGACCTCAGCTGATCGGCGCCATCCACGCCAGTTTCGCCGGTGCCCTCAACAACCTCCTGGTGGTCGGCGGCGTCCTGGCCCTGGTGGGGGCGGCCGCCTCACTGATCCTCATCCGGACCAAGGATTTCGTGGCCACCCACTGAGTCCTTCACGTCGCTTTTCTGGTCCTGACCCTGGCGCCGCAGGATCAGTGAGTGGTCGTAGACCTGACGCCGTGACACCCCGAGTTCAAGAGCCACAGCCAGAGCCGCATCGCGCCAACTGGCTCCGTCCTCCACATGACGACGGAGCGCTTCGACCACGGCGTCTTCGTCGGCCGGCGGCGGTGGCTCGGCCCCGGCCAGGACCACCACCACCTCGCCCCGTACCTCCCGGACGGCGAATGCCTGTGCCCCTTCGGCCAGCGTTCCCCGCCAAACCTCCTCATGGAGCTTGGTCAGCTCCCGGGCCACCACCACGGCCCGCTCCCCGCCGCAGGCCCCGGCCAGATCGGCCAGGGTGGCGGCCAGCCGACCGGGGGCCTCGTGGATCACGGTGGTCCGCTCTTCGGTGGCCAGCGCCTCCAGCCGACGGCGACGGTCGCTCCCCCGCCGGGCCAGGAATCCCTCGAAACAGAAGCGCGCCGTCGGCAGTCCGCTCACCACCAGGGCGGCCAGCGCCGCGCTCGGTCCGGGCACGGCCGTCACCGTGACCCCGGCGGCCACGGCGGCGGCCACCAGCCGGGCTCCGGGATCCGACACCGTCGGTGTCCCGGCGTCGCTCACCACGGCCACCGTCTTCCCCGAGGTCAACAGGTCGAGCACCTGCGGAAGCCGCTCGGCCTCGTTCCGGGCGTGCAACGACAGCAGCCGTCGGCCGCTGATCCCGGCGTGGGTGAGAAGTCCCCGTGTCCGCCGCGTGTCCTCGCAGCACACCAGATCGGATTGGCCGAGGACGGCCACCGCCCGCGGTGACAGGTCGCCCAGGTTCCCGATCGGGGTCGAGACGATGATCAGGCAGCCACTCCCACTGGTGGACCCATCCGATGCCCCATCGGCTTCCGTCACTTGGTGTCGTGCAGTTCGAGCCGGTCCCCCGGCCGCAGCCGCCATCGTTCGAAAGCGCCCGACTGCGCTTCAAGGACGGTCCGGCACCGTCGCCGGGGCCGGGTGATGTGCCAGGGCGTCAGTCGGACGGTGTCGACCACAGCCAGGTCCCGATCGAGAAAAGCCACATCCAGGGCGAAGCGCATCCCCACCGAATGAAGCGCCCCGCTGGTGTGCGGAATGAGAAAGGCGCCCTCGTATTCGGGCCGGCCGATCAATCCTTTGTTCCGGGCCACGAACGAGTCGGCCATCTCGGCGACGGCCAGCACCTCGTCCTCACGCAACAGCCACATCGTCCACGAACCACGTCGTCACCACCGCGATGAGGTCCACCGCTCTCACACGTTGAACCGGATCTCGAGGACGTCCCCGTCGGCCACGTGGTAGTCCTTCCCCTCGAGCCGGATCTTCCCGGCCGCCTTGGCCTTCGACCACGAGCCGATCTCGAGAAGCTCGTCCCAGTGGATGACCTCGGCCCGGATGAATCCCCTCTGCAGGTCGGAGTGGATGACCCCGGCACACTCCGGCGCCGTGGCCTCGGCCCGGAAGCTCCAGGCCCGCGACTCCTTGTCCCCCGTGGTGAGAAAGGTCCGCCGGCCGAGCAGGTGGTAGGCGCCCCGGGCCACCCGGGGCAGGGCCCCTTCGCCCAGTCCGAGACCTTCCAGGAGCTCGGTCCGCTGATCGGCCGGGAGCTGGGCCGTCTCCGCTTCCAGCTGGACACAGACCCCGAGGGCTTCGCCGTGGCCGCCGAGCTCGTCGACCACCGGGCCCACGATGGCGTCGGCCTTCTCCAGTTGGTCTTCACCCAGATTGATCACGGCCAGGACCGACTTGGCCGTGAGGAGGTAGAAGTTCTTGAGCAGTCCCCGCCTCTCCTGGTCGAGGCCCGAGCGGTAGAGCGGCACCCCGCCGGACAGGATCTCGTGGGCCGCCTCCATGGCCGCCACCTCGGCCAACAGGCTCTTGTCGAGCCGGGCCGCCTTCCGCCGCTTCTCGATCTGGGACTCGATGGTGCCCACGTCGGCCAGCACCAGTTCCAGCTCCAGGGTGGCCAGGGCGTCGACCGGATCGGTGTCCCCTGGGGCCTCGTCGCTCACAAAGGCCCGGAGCACCAGGCAGAGGGCGTCGACCTCCCGGATCCCGGCCAGGAACCGGTTGCCGAGGCCTTCGCCGGTGGAAGCCCCCGGCACCAGACCGGCGATGTCGACCACCTCCATCCCGGCGTGGACCACTTTCTTGCTGGCGCTCATGGCGGCCAGGGCGTCCAGCCGGGGATCGGGCAGGGGGGCGGTGGCGCTCGTCGACTCGGTGGTGGTGAAGGGGTGGGGAGCCACCGCCGCGTTCTGCCCGGTGAGGGCATTGAACAGCGACGTCTTCCCGGCATTGGGCAGACCGACCAGACCGAGGCGCTCCATTGGACGGAGACGCTACAGGGGCTGGTGGTGGTCGGTGCCCCGGGGGAACTAACCTTGACCCTTATGTCGAAGCGGACCAACAAGCTCAAGATCCGAGCCAAGAAGAAGGCCAACCACGGCAAGCGGCCCAACGCCGGCCGGGGCTAAGTCTCCCCGCTTCGGAAAAACACCCCGATCCGGGAGGCGCCCTCAGCTCAGAGAAGCCAGGCGGCGCCCCGGGAATCGAGGAGCTCCACCAGCGCGGCGGGTCGGTCGGAGATGAGCCCGTCGACGCCCAGGTCGAGGAGCCGCGCCATCTCGGCCTCTTCGTTGATGGTCCACACATGGACGGCCAGACCCTGCCCGTGGGCCGCCGCCACGAACCGCTCGTCGACCAGAACCTGCTCGCCGAAGACGGCCGGCACCTGCAGGGCCACGTAGGGCAAGTCCGGAAACTCCCCCCCGTCGTTCAGTGCCCGCCAGAACCCGGCCGTGGCCAGGGTCCCGGCCGAGGTGGCGATCCCCGGGGCGTACCGGCGGAAGGCCTCGGTGACCACGTCGAGAAACGAGGCCACGATGACCCGGTCGAGGTGGTCGTGCCCGGCCAGGGTGGCGGCCAGCTTCTCCTCGTAGGGCTCGACCGCTGGTCCCGTGGCTTTGATGTCCAGGTTCAGGGCCACCCCGGGATGCCCGTCCAACAGGTCCAGGACCTCCTCGAGGGTGGCGATACCAAAATCGTGGTCGTCCGGGGCCCGTCCCCGGTAGGGGTAGGCCCCCGGTTCCAGGCCGGGGCTCACGTCGGCCCCGGGGGCGAACCAGTAGGCGTTGTCGAGCGACCGGATCTCGGCCAGCGTCAGGCTGTGAATCGGCCCCTGTCCGTTGGTCGTCCGGTCCACCGTCCCGTCATGAGTCACCACCAGGTGCCCGTCGACGGTGGCGTGGACGTCGAGCTCGATCCCGGTGGCCCCGAGGTCGAGCGCCCGCCGGATGGTGAAGAGCGTCGACGACGGTGCTTCCCACGCTCCCCCCTGATGGGCGTAGGAAATGACCCGACGCCCGAGCCAGGGATTGCCGGGGGCGGTGGGCATCCCGGCAAAGGTAGCCTCCGCCCATGCTCGACCATGTCCTGGTGGACGTCATCACCCAGATGCGACGCGCCCTGGAGGACGCCCTTCTCCAGCGCCAAGCCGTCGAGGAACGCTTCCAGGTCGACGTCTTCCTGGGCGACGTCTCCTGGGAGACCTCCTACTCACTCCCCGGCGAGGAGAAGCCCCCTCGGGTCCGGGCCGACGTCTCGGTCGACTGGCCCACTTGGAGCCAGAGCTCCTACCGGTCCTGGTCCATCGGGGAGCCACCGGAGGACCTCCCCGAGGTGGTCGTCGAGATCACCCTCCGCCTCCAGCGCCTCTCGGTCATGCCCGACCTCGACGTCGTCCTGGCCTGTCTCCCCGAGGAGAGCCCCGCCATCGGCACCGACACCCTGGTCCGCGCCGCACCGGTCGTCGAGCAGGTCCACGAGCCCACCGAGCCCGGCCCCCGCTTCGCCGTGGAGACTTCGTATCAGGGCACCATCCGTCTGGACGAGACGGCCCTGGAGGACACCTCCACCCTGGCCGCACCGGCCGGCCAGCTGGCTCGCTGGGTGGCCTCGGTCCTGGTCCGGCTGGGCGATCTCCGCCTGACCTACCTCCCTCCCGACCCCTCGCCGGTCGACGAAGGCCACTGACAGATCAGGAGTGCCCGGCGGCTCAGGACAGACCGGCCTCTTTGACCAGAAGCTTCAGGTCGGCCTGGGGCCGCGCCCCGAGGTGCGAGATGATCTCGCCGGCGCACAGCCCGGCCAGACGGCCGCAGCTCTCGGGGTCGTACCCGTGGGTCAGCCCGTAGAGAAAGCCGGCGGCGAAGAGGTCGCCGGCGCCCGTCGTGTCGACCACCCGCTCCACCGGCTCGGCCGCC